>Ga0207713_1001228_pt1 | contig 21338 bp, 23 predicted proteins | sample KBSS64metaG_FD_184404 | JGI IMG/M metagenome (GOLD analysis project Ga0207713, IMG submission 184404) | Switchgrass rhizosphere microbial communities from Kellogg Biological Station, Michigan, USA - KBS S6-4 metaG (SPAdes) (version 2) | ecosystem: Host-associated > Plants > Roots > Rhizosphere >... | reverse complement strand
GCTCGCGCATGCCTGACAAGTCCACGAACCGATCGATCGCTCGCAGCAGATGGTCGGCAGGCACGTGCCGATCCAGGCTGAACTCGTAGAACAAGGCCTCTTGCGCCACCCGGCGCTCGCCCATCATTGCTTTGCGTCCTTCAGCATCACAACGCTGAATCAGAGCCTCACCGCGACTGCAAGGCCGACTTTTTCAACGGCATCGGTCGTGAACGGTCCGCGTGTGGCACCTGTCAGGCAGGCGGCAGATCGATTAGCCCACAAGGTATCGGCCGGGTGTAATGCCGAAGTGCTTTGAAAAGGCGGCAATGAAGGCCGCCAAGCTTTGATAGCCGCAATCAAGGGCGGTCTCAGTAACGGTTGCGCCAGCTGACAATCCGGCGACGGCGTGAAGCAGCCGTGCCTTCTGTCGCCAAGCCTCCAGCGTCATTCCGGTTTCTCGCGGGAACACCCGTTGCAGCGTCCGGAGGCTGGCGCCGGTAAGCTGGGCCAATTCGCTTAAGTCTCGCGCACAAGGGTTGCGCTGCACTTCGTCCGCCATCCGTTTCCCGCGCGCATCGCTTGGCAACGGCAAGCTGACATCGTGCGGCTTTGAGTCGACGAGAAGATCGATCAGGAGACCCGCGAGGCGATCATGCTCGGGGCGTGCCGGCGCGAGCATCCCGATGCCAACGATATGGACGATCAGTTCGCGGAGCAGTGGCGAAACTGCCAGCACCCTGACGTCACTCGGGAGTTGCCCGGCACGGTCGTTCGCGATGTAGAGCGTGCGCATCGCGACTTCGCCGCTGATCGCAATGCTGTGCTGGAAGCCAGCAGGAACCCAGATCGCGCGTGTGGGCGGAACCAGCCATAGCGTTTCTTCCGTACCGACACGCATCAGTCCCGATCGTGCATAGACCAGCTGGCCCCAGCGATGCTGGTGGACGCCGACGAGCGCTCCCGTGCGGAACGTCGCGGCAAGCGATCGCACGTCGAACCCGTCGCCATCGTCGATCAATCGAAGATCCCCGGATCATACTGCATCGCGCCGACAAGGTTGCCCTCGGTGTCCTCGAAATAGATCAGTTCGCCGACGCCCTCGATCCGGTAAGGTTGCATCACGATTTTGCCACCCGCGCCTTCGATGGCGGCGATAGTCGTCTTGAGATCGTCCACCCCAAAGCTCGGCTCGAACGTTGTAGCGCGTCTGTCTGGAACGATGCCCCTCCGTTCCTGTAAGGCCCCCAAGAGCCCGTCTCCTGCATTCTTTATCTGGTAGTAGTCAGGCGGTCCCCATGGGCTGAAGCTCCAGCCGAATACGCCTTCATAAAAATGCTTGGCGCGTTGGACGTCGTCGGCGTTGATCGCAAAATGACGGAAGGTCGCTGGCATTGAAGTCCTCGCTTTCTCGACAAACGATTACCAAAGGCCAGTGTGGCATGCTTCCGCAAAGATGACACATTTGTGCTACCACGCGCCAGAGCGAACATAGCGATTAGGACTCCCACTGGGGCTTGCACCAGTTTCGGTGCTCCCGTGCCTATCGGCGGCTCCCGTCAAATCCGGACGTTCGTGGCAGTTGATCCGAACGACGGGGTTGGGGTCGACTTCCGCCGGAAGCTCGTGGGGACATTTCTGCCGTTCCGGAACGACATGTCGAACGTCCGCTATTGCCAAAAGCCCACGTTCATCCGGTCCCTGACGAGCATCGCCTATTGACAGAAAAGTGGGCCGGGAGCGGCATGTTTGGTGCTGGCGATCGCATCGAATTCCTGCCATTTGCCGCGCATCCCGCCGAACGAGGCTTCAAGGGCGATCTCGATCCTTGGGCAGTGCGACGCGAAACGACTATGGACCAGAGCGGACACACGACGGTCGACAGCCCGCCTCAGACGACCCGCGCGGCCAGCGGTTCGAATTTGGCGAATTGCTGGGTGCTCGGGCAATCGGCGCAGTCGCGATGCGCATTGGCGCGCTGATGCAGTCTAAGGCGCTGCGGCAAGGCATCGAGATCGGCGGGGCTGCGTAAATCGTCTACCGAGAGCTCGAAATGCTCGGGCGCGAAGCTGCACGGCGCGACCCGGCCCGCCTCGTCGATAAACAGGAAAGTCTCCGCCACCCGGCAATCGGTTATGGGAAGCGGCCGCCCCGCCACGCTATCCGCGAACCGTTGGAGATAGGCAGCACCGCCTACCAAGGTCGTCCCCACTTGGCCGAGCTCGGAGCGCAGCCGCGGTACTTCGTCCGCAAGGCGCGCAACGTCATCAGGGCGCAGGCGATGGCTGGGATAGAATTCGGGTCGGTCGCGCCCGCCCAACTGATTGAAGCTGATCTCGTCGACTCCCCAGCCGGCGAGCCTGCGGCATAGCTGGCCGAAGCCGGCAATATTGTCGCGCATCAGCACGATGTTGACCCGAACCTTGAGCACCGCGGCCGCAGTGTCACGTTCGCCGATCAGCGCGGGAACCGATTGCGCGAGCTTAGCGAATGCGCCGCGCCAACCGCGCATGGCATCGTGGAAATCGGACATGCCGTCGATGCTGATCGTCAACTCGCGATAACCGCGCACCAGGTCCGCGCGGACCTGAGGCGCGCCCAGACGGGAACCGTTGGTGGTTAGGCTGAGATCGATACCCTGTTCGGCCGCTCGCGCGTCCAGTTCGGCGCGGGGCGCCCACAAGAGCGGCTCGCCACCGAGCCAGCTAAGCAACATGGGCTGTCCTGTCGCCTCGCGCCAAGCGCCGAGCAGGTCGATAAACCGCGCGACCCTGGCCGGATCAGCCTCCTCGCGCGGCAAGCCCAGGCGCTTGTCATACGCGCAGAACGGGCACGCCAAATTACAATGGTTTAACACGCGCCAGAGGACGATCATGCCGCCGTCTCCAGCCAGACCGGCGCGTTCGCGAAATCCTCGGCTACGACTTGTTCGATCGGCCGTGCGATCCCGCGGGTCAGCCCCGCCGGCAGCTCGACCGAAAACCCGCGCGCCATAAATCCTTCGATCGCCCAGCGCACGCAATAATCGGCGGCGACGCCGATCACCGCCACCTCGCGCACGCCACGCGCGCTCAGCGACGTGAAGAACGCATCGCGCGCCACGGTTTCGCCCGTGACGACTGCCTCGATCACGACGTCGGCCTCAGCCCACATGTCGAACACGCCTTTCTCGAGCCGATAGACCGGAATCGCCGGATCGACGGCACCGGAATCGAGGACATTCGCCCAGCCCGGCGTGCGGTGCACGCAGTGCAGGGGAAACTGTTCGGCCTCGGCAGAGGCGGGATAGGCTTCGGCCGAATGGGTGTCGAAGGTGAACAGCACACCCGCAGTATCCGCCGGCCGGAGCGATGCCAGCCAGCGCTGCATCGAGGCAATCAGCGCCTCGGCCCCGGCAACCGGCAGCGCGCCGTCCGCGCACATGAAATCCGCCTGTGTATCCACCACGACGACGAGACGTTGCATAATCGGATCTCCTATGAGTTGAACTTGACATATATCTGACGCGCGCATAAGTAAAGTGCATGATAGATATAAGTGGCGATAGCGAGTTTCTCAGCGACTATGATCCGACGGCGTATGATCGCCCATCGGTTACCGTCGATCTCGTGCTGCTCGGCATGCACCGTCGGCAGCTGTCGGCGTTGCTGGTGCAGCGCGACCAACCGCCGCAGGCGGGGTACTGGGCATTACCCGGCGGGTTCGTCGCGATCGACGAGAGCCTGGACACTGCCGCCGCGCGGCTGCTTCGCGACAAAGTGGGCTTTGACAGCGCCCATCTCGAGCAGCTCTACAGCTTCGGCGCCGTTGATCGCGATCCCCGTATGCGCGTGATCACCATCGCCTATCTGGCATTGCTCCGCGAGGATCAGATGCATGCGGCCGTACGTGCGGGTCTGGTCGCCATCGCTGCGCTCGAAGGCGAAACGGTGGCGGCGATAGGCGAGGGCGGGACGGTGCTGCCGCTGGCCTTCGATCACCAGGCCATCCTGACACTTGCGCGCGACCGGCTACGCGGCAAGATCGACTATTCGGACCTGGCCTTCGCATTCCTGCCTCCGCGCTTCACGCTGCGGGCGCTCCAGGACGTGCACGAGGCGGTGCTTGGCACACCGCTCAACAAACCCGCCTTTCGCCGCCGCATGCTCGATCGGGGGCGGCTGGTGGCGACGGGTATACGCGAGGACGAGGCGTCGCATCGCCCCGCCGAACTTTTCACCCTCGGCAACGCCCACTGACCAGCCCGGAGCCATCGATGGTCTATACCGATATTGCCACGCGCACCTACAACCATGGCTGGCGGCTCGATCCGATCGTACGCAGCCTGCTCGACACCGATTTCTACAAGCTGCTGATGCTCCAGCTGATCTGGCGGTTCCACCGCGACACCCAGGCGACCTTCGCGCTGATCAACCGCACCCGCTCGGTCCGCCTCGCTGACGTGATCGACGAAGGCGAACTGCGCGCGCAGCTCGATCATGCGCGCACGCTGCGGCTGGGTAAGAAGGAGCTGATCTGGCTCGCCGGCAACAGCTTCTATGGCAATGCGCGGATGTTCGACCCCGAATTCCTCGCCTGGCTCAAGGACTTCCGGCTCCCCGAATATGAGCTGCGCGTCGTCGACGGCCAGTTCGAGCTGCACTTCGCCGGGCCATGGACGCACACCACGATGTGGGAGATTCCGGCGCTGTCGATCATCAACGAGTTGCGCGCCCGCGCGGCGATGGCCGGCAAGGACCGCTTCGCGCTCGACATTCTCTACGCCCGCGCCAAGGCCAAGATGTGGGACAAGGTCGAGCGGCTGCGCCGGCTGCCCGATCTCGTGCTTTCAGACTTCGGCACGCGCCGACGGCACGGCTTCCTGTGGCAGCGTTGGTGCGTCGAAGCCGTCAAGGAAGGGCTGGGGGACCGCTTCATCGGCACCTCGAACGTGCTGTTGGCCATGGACAGCGACCTCGAGGCTATCGGCACCAACGCTCACGAGCTGCCGATGGTCACCGCGGCGCTGGCCGAGGACGATGCCGCGTTGGCCACTGCGCCCTATCGCGTGCTCGACGAATGGCGCCGCACCTATGACGGCAACCTGCTGATCGCATTGCCCGATGCGTTCGGCACGACCGCGTTCCTGCACAACGCGCCCGAATGGGTCGCCGATTGGACCGGATTCCGCCCCGACAGCGCGCCGCCGATCGCGGGCGGCGATCAGATCCTCGACTGGTGGCGCGCCCGCGGTCGCGACCCACGCAAGAAGCTGCTGATCTTCTCGGATGGTATGGACGTCGACTCGATCGAGGCGACCTATCGACATTTTCACGGCCGCGTTCGGACCAGCTTTGGCTGGGGCACCAACCTGACCAATGATTTCCGTGACTGCGATCCCGACGGCGGCGCGGGCCTCGCGCCGATCTCGCTAGTCTGCAAGGTCGTCAGCGCCGACGGCCGTCCGGCGGTCAAGCTCTCCGACAATCCCGCAAAGGCCACTGGCGAGCCAAAGGAGATCGAGCGCTACCTTCGCATTTTCGGAAACGCGGATCGCGGCGTCGAGCCTGTCCTTGTATGACGGCTTACCGGTTTATGCCACTATTCCGCCGGAAGGCTGCATCGGGGCGCAATGCCGCCAGACGGCTTCGCGCTGAGCGAATGGCTGCTTCTGGCGGAAGCTGCCGTTCAAAGTTTGATCGGCGAAACGACGTATTTTGGTCGGCACAGGTCCCAAGCCGATGCCCTCCGAGCGACATCGCACGCCGGCAGCCAATCTGGTGTTTGAAGGGGTTTAGCCAGGCATGCGGAGCCCAGCGCCGCCCCGTCGGATTTCAAGGCGTCCGACCGCTATCTCAACTCGTCTAATTCCACCGCCATGCGCCGAGCTGTAGTGAACCAACATTCTATCGGACAGTGTGAAGAGCTGTGTGCATGCGCTCGCAAAATGCCGTCTGCGTTATGAAGCTAGGACAATAGTTGCCTCACGTCGAAGCAGCACCATCGTTCCGGATATCGGAACGGTGAATGCCTGCTTGCGCGGCTAGTGGATCGTTGAAAGCAACGGCATCTAGTGCCTGTCGATCACGTCGACCGACGCGATACTCAGAATCGAAAGGTAACGACAATGTCCTACAACCGCATCACCTCCGAGAACGCCGCCGTCCTGTTCGTGGACCACCAGACGGGCCTAGCCAATGGCGTGCAGACGCAGAACCCCGCCGAGTTTCTCAACAACGTCAAGGCGCTCGTCGCGCTGGCCAACGCCCACGATCTGCCGGCGATCATCACCACCAGCGCCGCGGACGGTCCGAACGGCCCGATCATGCCGGCGGTCGCGGAGGGTTTGCCGAACGCCACGATCGTGCACCGGCCTGGCGAGATCAACGCTTTCGACAACGCCGACTTCGCGGCAGCCGTTAAGGCTACCGGCCGCAAGAAACTGCTGATCGCGGGCATCTCGACAGAGGTCTGCCTCGCCTTCGCGGCGCTGTCCGCCAAGGAGCTCGGCTATGAGGTCTACGCCGTGCTCGATGCTTCCGGCACCTGGGACAAGCGCGTCGAGGACGCGGCAATCGCGCGCATGGTGCAGGCCGGCATTATCCCGATGACTTGGGTCGGCGTCGGCGCGGAGCTGCTCGGCGACTGGCGCTCGGCTAGCGGCCAGGCTCACGCGAAGGTGATGGGCGAGCACCTGCCGTTCTCCGGCAACAACCTGGCGGGATACCTGTCCGCCAAGGGAGCGGCCTGACCGTTGCGGGCGGGCGACGCCGCCCGCCAAGATGGAGTGAAGATCGGGGCGCCGACCGCACAAGCGGTCGGCGCCCCTCTTCTTTGCCGTCGCAAGTTGTTCAGAGGCGAGCCCATAGGCTGGTGCGGCGGGTAGCCGACGATGCGGGTGCATATGGACCGCGCAGGTACGCGTCCACACATGACCCAACGCTCGCCGCCGTTGAGCAGGGGATGGCGGGGCTGCGGGTCGATTGGACGAAGATTGACGAACTGCAGAGCGTCGCCAAAGACCCGCTAGATCATGCGTGACGGCGCACTGGAGAGCCACATCGTCCTCGACGGGGCGAAGGTCGTGCCGCTCCGCTACGCCACCATCGACAAGGATCGGCAGCTGGCGCTAAGTCTGATCGCGCACGCGTGCGGTCACATCGAAATCAATGCGAAGATGGCTGAGGTGATCGCCGAGTGCCGCCTGATGCGTCATCGCGAGACTTCGAAGGGCGATTATTTAGATCGCGGAAATCGCATTCGCGCAAATACGCCGTCTGCCGCTAGTCGGCCCCGTTCGCAACGCGGCAGAACGAGCAACATGCCGATTCCGTTCCCGCGGTCGTGCCCGGCGTACGTGCGAACTCGGCAATCAAGTCATATCGCGCGCAGCAAGATCTCCTAGGCTGATCGGCGAGGCCGGCTCGGCACTGTGCCAGTCGATCAACGCGGTCGCCTATCTACTGGCGGCATGGATGCCGAGGGGATCGACTGAGTTCTCGATGGGGACGCGCTGGCTCCCCCTTATCAATCTTGCGCGCGACGTTTTCGCCCGTTGTAGTATCCACTTGCGCTCACCCGCCGACGGGAATGCCAGATCGAGATGCCGAACACGCCCGCTGCAATGCCATGGTCGCGATGCTGTCGCACACGTCAGTGGTCCTGCACCGGAAAGGCTACGCCGGTGAACCGCTCCTGATCCAGAAAGCGGTAGGAATAGGTGCGGCGCAGGAAGCGCCAGCCTTCCGGTTCACGCACGAGGTCGTCGTCGTAGACGGCCAGATTATCATAAAAGCTGTCGGAACCGCGGCCGCGCTCGCGGATAGCGAAACGTGCGGTCGCGCGATCACCATCCAAGGTGATCACGCCCGCATGCGTCATCTGCATGAAATAATGCTCGATCGTGAACAGCCCCTCGAGCATACGGACAATGGCGTCGCGACCTTCTGCGCGGGACGGGAGCGGGTCACCGATCTCCCAGACCGCGTCCTCCTTAGCCCACAAGTCGCCGAAGGCCGCGACGTCGCGCTCGTTCACGGCGTCGGAGAAGCGCGCGGCGAGCTGCTGGATGTCCATCCTGTTCTCGAGTCTCTGCAGACGGGCGAGACCCTCAGCGGACATGAGCCAGACTCCCGTTGTTAGCACGCTCGGCCGCCAGCGCGACGAGAATCAAGCCGCCGACGAGGCCGGCATGTTCGAGAAAGGTGGCCATCGCCTCGAAGCGAGCGTTTCCCCTCATGGTCCAGAACGGATGCGCGAGCACCGCGCCAAGAGTGGTGAACACGCCCAGCATTCCGGCGCCGAGCCATACCCAGCTAGCCGCCAGGATCAGCAGCGATCCGACGATTTCGACAAGGATCGCCAGCGCGGCTGAGAGCGCCGGCGCCGGCATGCCGTAACCGACCTGCTCGGCGATCGCCTCTCGGAAGTAGGTGACGTGGGAGGCGGCCGACACCAGATAGAGAGTGACGATTGCGACACGCGCGATCAACCATGTGCCTTTCCATTCAAGCAGTGATCTGATGGCGGGAGGCGTCGCGTCTGCAATCATCTCTCTTCTCCTCGTTGAGCGCGATGAAAGGTCTTCTCCCGTTACGCTGCCAAGACGTTGCCGCTGAACATCCCACCCGTGAACACCGGCGCTGCGAGGTCGGTCGTGAACAGAACGATGTCGGAGCCCTTCTCGGCCTCGATTTCGCCACCAGTGTTCCCAAGATAGTAGAATTCGCCGCCGACGATCGTCAGGTCGCCCAGCCGGACTTCGCCTTCGAAGACGAACAGCAGGTTGACGGCGGTGGCCGTGGGCAATGCCGGAATGGCGAGGCTGCGTCCGGCGTCCAGATGCGCGTCGCGAACCCACGCGTCAGCACGAACCTCGAACGTGGCTGCCTCGGGCGCGACCAGCAGGCGCCATGCGTTGTCACTGTGTACGGCCCCGATGTCGTGGAACTGGACCATCGGCTCGAGATCGCCCGCGTGAGGCCGCAGGAAGATTTGCAGCGCCTTAGTGGGCTCGTCGCCGATCACTTGCTCCTCGTGCTGGAAGGTGTGGCCGGCATTCATCATCATCAGGCGATGGGCGTTCACTTCCTCGCGATTGCCGACCGTATCGAGATGCAACATCCGGCCGCCGCGCTTGTAGGTGAAGATCTCGTCGTCCTTGTGCGGATGCATGGCGATGACGTGCCCGGGCTGGATGAGCGCGCGGTCGATGCGGCCGATGGCGCCGATGCCGCTGTCGCCCTGGCTCAATGCGGTTCCCGGGTAAAATATCTCGACGCCGAAGCCACGCTGCCAGTCGCCACGCTTGACAGATGATTTGATCTTGATCGGTTCCATGAGGGTGCTCCTGCACGGCTCCCTTGTGGAGCCTCGACCACCGAGATAGCGTTGCCATATTGGGGCGGGTAGCCGTAGCCACGGGGAAGCTGCGTTCTTGAAAGGGGAACATAAGCGTGGAAGTCGAGGATCTCAGGACGTTCGTGGAAGTCGCCGACGCGGGCGGCGTGTCCCCGGCGGCGCGCCGGCTTGGTCTCGCGAAGTCAATTGTCAGTCGCCGACTGGCCAAGCTCGAGAACGAACTCGGCGTGCAGCTGCTTGCCCGCACGACGCGCGGTGCGGCGTTGACCGAGGTAGGCGTCACATTCCGAGAGCATGCGGCGCGGATGTGCGCGGAGTTGGAGGCCGCGCGCGAGGAGATTCTGCCGGCAGGTGAGCTTCGGGGCCGGCTGCGGCTGGCGGCGCCCTCGTCATTCGGCCCGGAGTATTTCGCACCCGCGCTGGCGCAGCTGGCGCGGCGCCATCCCCTGCTGCATGTGCAGTCGCTGTTCAGTGACCGCTATGTCGATCTTGTCAGCGAGGGCTTCGACTGCGGCCTGCGGGTGGGGTACCTGCCGGACTCTAACTTAGTGGCGCGGAAGATCGGTTCCTTCTCCGTCAGCCTCTTCGCCAGCCCGGATTACATCACGCTAAATGGTGCCCCAGCGGCGCCGGATGAGGTAGTCTCGCACGGCGCAGTGATGATCGGTTCGGAGAGCTGGAAGTTCGCCAAAGCAGGCAAGACCGTTCAGATCCATCCGCACGGCCGCTTCAAGTCAGACAGCGCCGTCGCGATTGCCGAGGCGACTGCTGCCGGCGTCGGCATCGCCGCGCTCCCTGACGTGATCGCCGAGCGGTATGTGAAACGCGGGGAGCTGACGCCCATCATGGAGGACTGGTCGCTGCCCGCGGTCGGCATCTTCGTCGTGCGCCCGCCCGGCCAGCATCTCGCGCGGAAGGTGCGCGTGCTGACCGACATCCTGCTGGAACACTTCGAAGGAAGGTGAACCGCCCCGCCGTCAGGTCGCTACCATTCCACGCCGATCTTGCCGAAATGGCCTGACGACTGCTGGAACCGGAACGCGTTTGGCAACTCGGCAAGCGGGAACCGCCGGTCGATCACCGGCCGGATGCCGGTTGCTTCGATCGCGCGGACGAACTCCTGCTGCTGGCGTCGCGAGCCAACGATCAACCCTTGCAGCTTCGCCTGCTTGGCCATGAACGCCGCCGTCGGCACGTCGCCGGCGACCCCGGTAACCGTGCCGATCAGCGCGATATGACCGCCGACCCGAACCGCCGCGATCGACTGCGCGAGCGTGCCGGCGCCGCCGAGTTCGAGCACATGGTCCACGCCGCGCCCTCCGGTCCAGTCGGCGACGGCGCGACCCCAGTCCTTCACTTCCCGGTAGTTTACCACGTGGTCTGCGCCGAGATCGCGGGCGCGCTCTAACTTCTCGCCAGACGACGAAGTGATGACAACGGTCGCCCCCATGGCCTTGGCGATTTGCAGCCCCCAGATCGCGACGCCGCCAGTGCCAAGAAGCAGCACCACGTCGCCGGCCTTCAATCCGCCGTCCCCCACGAGCGCCCTCCAGGCGGTTAGTCCGGCCGTGGTGATCGCGGCGGACTCGACATGATCGTAGCCCCGCGGTGCATGAACGAAGGCGCTCGCCGCGACTACCGCGAAGTCGGTGGCGTGGCCGTCAATGCCGTCGCCGGGTGTCCGTGCAAAGCTGCCGATCGTCGGCGCACCGTCCTGCCAGTCGGGGAAGAAGGTCGAGACGACCGTGTCGCCGGCCTCGAACTCGGTGACGCCTTCGCCGACAGCCTCGACGACGCCGCCTGCGTCGGCGAGCGCGATGCGTCCGGCATCGGCGGGCATGCGCCCGGTTACCACGCCGAGGTCGTGGAAGTTGAGCGAACTGCCGTGCGGTGCAACGCGGATCTCGCCGCGGCCAGGGTGTCCCGGGTCCGGGTGTTCAGTGAACGCCAACGTCTCGAGAGTGGCCGGCGAGCCGGTTGTCATTGCCTTCATGCCGTTTTCCTTTGCTTCCTTCGCCGCGGAAGCGGGACGATGTGGCTGGGCGACGTCAGTCGAAGTCGGTCGAAGTGCTGAGCGACCGGAAGCGTCCAGTTCCTCCAGACGCCTCCGGTCGGACGCCTCGATCGCGCTTACGGCGTCCGTGCCGAGCGGCAACCGCAGGGGCGGTTCTTCCGTCGCGGCCAGCTTCATGATCGCGGTAGCGCCCTTGTGGGGGTCTCCCGGTTGCTTACCGTCATAGGCCCGCTGCATACGGGCGGCATTGCCGACAACCGCGTCATACTCGGGCCGGCCTTCGTCGATGTGCGTCGAAGCCCCCGCAAAGTCCGTACGAAACCCGCCTGGCTCGACGATCGTCACGCGCACGCCGATCAACGCCATCTCTTTCGCGAGTACCTCGGAGAAGCCCTCCACGCCCCATTTCGCGGCGGAGTAGGGAGCACGGCCCGGTGCGCCAAGTCGGCCGCCGACTGATGAAAACTGGATGATGTGCCCTCGAGCCTGCTTGCGCATCACTGGTATGACGGCCTTGGTCATGATGATCGTGCCGAACAAATTGGCCTCGATCTGCTGACGGAATGCGCTGAGCGGCGTGTCTTCGACCGACCCGACATCTCCATAACCGGCATTGTTGACCAGGATATCGAGTTCGCCGAACCGATCGACTGCTGCGGCAACGGCAGCTTCCGCCTGCGCCTCATCGGTGACATCGAGAGGAACGGTCAGGAGAGCGCCGGGGCGACCGGCGCCGATCCCCTGCAACGACGCCGGATCTCGTGCGGTCGCGACGAGGTTGTGGCCGGCGTCCAGCACGGCCTCCGCCAACGCGCGGCCGAAACCCCGGGAGCTGCCTGTGATGAGCCAAGTGTTCTTACGCATAGGCGATCCTTTGGAGCGCGCCGGGTCGGGCAAGAATGGTTTCGAACGTGGGCGGCGCGGCGCTAATTCAGCAGCCGGTTTTCGCGCAGCCGGGAGACGGCCAGGTCGACGAAAGCACGAACCTTGGCGGGGGCATGACGACCCTCGGGGTGAAGGACATGGATAGGGAGCGGAGGCTCTTCATAATCCGCCAAGACAATCTGAAGATCGCCGGCGATGAGCGCCGGCCCGATTTGATAATGCACGACACGGGTCAGACCCCAGCCTTCCTTCGCGGTGGCGATCGCCGCCTCGTTGGTATTGCATTGAAGAGTTGCATCGATCGTCACCCGTTGATCGCCCGCGAAGCGCCATTCGGGCGATGCCCAAGCGCTCGTTGACGCCGCGATCCGATGGCCTTTCAGGTCGGCTGGCGTAGCGGGAACGCCATGTTTCTCGAAATAGGCCGGCGAACCGCAGACCACACGGCGCACCGAACCGACCTTGATCGCGGTGAAGCCCGAGTCCGGCAGGTGCCCGATGCGGACCGCGACATCGACACCTTCCTCGACGATGTTGACGGGGCGATCGACGAAAAACGTCCTGCCGCTCATGGTGGGGTAGGTGTCGAGATACTCGGTCATGACCGGAAGCACGTACATCTGGCCAAACATCGCCGACGCGGTGACGGCAAGCGTGCCCGCAGGCGTCGCATAAGAGCCCGCTGCCGCAGCCTCGGCCTCGGCGATATCGGCAAGGATGCGCCGGCAGTCGTCGAAGTAACGGGTGCCCGCCTCCGTCATCTTCACCGACCGGGTGGTGCGGACGAACAGGCGCGCGCCGATCAGATCCTCGAGCGATGCCACGGCGCGGGTCACGGCGGGGGCGCTCATGTGCATGAGGCGCGCCGTTTCCGCGAAGCTTCCCGTTTCAGCGACCCTCGTGAAGATCCGCATCGCTTGCCATCGATCCATCCGTGACCTCTTCTCGCGCCGTCTCTCAGACCATCTGCATCAAGGTCGCCGCGTCATCGGCCAGTCCTTCCCGCAGCATGTCACCGTAGTAATCGGGATGCTGACCGTTCAACCTCGGCCTGTCGAGCACCCGTGCGAGGGTGGTTGTAATGGATCGCGGCATAGGGGCGGGAACGCGATCGCAACACTAGCCATGGCAATTCGCCTCCGCACCAGAAGCATAGGCAACCGCGATACCTTCGATTTCTCGGCATGCCTCGTCATCGAAGCCGGCCCGGACTGCACATGATCGTGCATCGCGATAGTCGCTGCGCTTGACGGCAAGGGCCAGTTCCAGTGCCCACCGCGCACGTCGAAGCTCCGACCTGCACGCGCGGCGTCGATCTCCGCGCCGCACATGCCGATCCGCGCGGCCGCATCGTCCTGCTGGCGGATCAGGGCGGGAGCGCTCCGATCGCCTGCAAGGGCCATCTCGATCGACAGGCGCGTGCGCGGGTCCAGTTTGGATATTTGCATGGTCACATCCTCGGATAGGTGTGCCCCGTGGCACGCCTGGGTCGGCTAGAAGCCGAAATCGCTGAGACCGGGATGGTCATCGGGGCGCCGTCCGAGAGGCCAGCGGAACTTGCGATCCTCCTCGCGGATCGGATGCTCGTTGATGCTGGCGTGGCGGTGCGCCATCAGGCCATCCTCGGCGAACTCCCAATTTTCGTTGCCATAGGCGCGGAACCACTGGCCACTGTCATCGCGATACTCATAGGCATAGCGGACGGCGATCCGGTTGCCGGTGAAGGCCCACAGCTCCTTGATGAGCCGATATTCCAACTCCTTGTTCCACTTGCGGGTGAGAAACGCCTGCGCTTCCTCGCGGTTGGTCGCGAACTCGGCGCGGTTACGCCAGCGTGTGTCGACAGTGTAGGCCAGTGCGACCTTCGCAGGATCGCGGCTGTTCCAGCCATCTTCGGCCAGGCGCACCTTCTCTATGGCGCTCTCACGGGTGAACGGGGGGAGTGGCGGACGGCTCATGCGGATCTCCTGTCGTGGTGTCGGGAAAGGTGGTGGCGGACGGCCCGGCAGGGGCTGCTGGCCGCCCGCCGCTACGTCAGGCTGCCAGGCGATCGACGCGAGGGAAGTCGATCTCGGTGCCGAGCGCCTCGTTGACGTAGTTGGTGAAGGTGTTGAGCGCGACGTGAGCGATGATTTCGAGGATCTCCGCATCGCTATACCCTGCGACGCGAACCTTCTCGACTTCGGCCGGTGCGACCGACCCGCGCGCAGCTGTGAGCGCCTGGGCAAACGCCACGGCTGCGGCGGCCTTGGGATCGCTCGACGTGCCGGCGCGCGCCGCCGCGATCTCTGCGTCATCGAGCTTCGCGAAGCGGCTGCCAGTGTAGGTGTGGGCTGACAGGCAATAGTCGCAGCCATTAGCCTCGGCCATCGTCAGCGCCAGACGCTCACGCGTCGCGAGGGGCAGCTTGCCCTTGCCGAGCGCCCCTTGCAGCCCAGCGAGGGCATTGAGCGCAACCGGGCTGGTCGAGACGAGCCGGAAGATGTTCGGCACGGCGCCGAGTTGCTTCTGCACGGCTTCGAGGATCGGGCGCGACGCTTCGGGAGCATCATCGATCGTGACGGGGGTCGGGATCAGGGACATGGTGTTCAACTCCTGGAAGGCGGGGTGCCTTCGATACAGGGAAGATGGGGGCATTGCCGGGTGGTGATGAATGTCGAAAAACCGGAAGGGATTGTTTCACTTGATGGATGCAAAGCGTCGTTGAGCGGGCGCCACCGCGTCGACAGCTCGGCCGCGCGAAGGCGGTTGGCGGCTTCGTCCCATTCGCCGGTCATCAGCGAACTCGGCGACCAGGGTTCCGCTTGCATGGCCCAGCGCAAGGCGAGCGCGCCGCGTCTGCGCACGATCGTCTGCGCCTTGAACGTCCAAAGCCGCTCCGTGCCCTGAAAAGCCGCAATCTCGGGACTGTCGAAGATCACTTCCGCCGTGCCGGTCATCTGGAGCACGTCGCCGCTCGCGTAATCGACGAAGAGCAATCCGGCTTTGCCGTTGAGCAGGATGTTGCCAAGCGTGTTGAAGAACAGGTTGCCGTCGAAATCGGGAATGGTGAGCGTGCCATCGTCGGCGATGCAGACGAACCCGGCCTTGCCGCCGCGGTGGGAAACGTCGACCTGCCGGCGATCGCTGCGATCGGCATAGGAGGCCACGAAGAAGCTGTCCGCCCCTGCAATCATTGCCCGGGCCGAGGCGTCGAGCGCGGCCAGAGCCTCGACGTCGCCGCCATAGGACATACCGGGATCGCGGGCGTAGCTGAAATCGCGAAGCTGGATGTAGCGCGGGCAGTTGCCGAAACTCTGGTCGACGTCGACCCGGAAGCCATGTGCAGCCTCGCCGACGACGCCGTTCATGCGGTTTCGCCGCCGCGTGTGCATCTCGATTCCGAGCAGCCCGATCGGCTTGCACGGTACAAGCCCTGAGGCGGCGGGATCGGTCGGGTCGGCACTGGCGCCGATTTCGAGCGTGGTAGCATCGGGAGAGGTGATGAACCCCGAACGTCCCTCCAGGAACGTCGCCCAAGGCGCACCTGCCTCGTCGACGCTGCCCAGAACGACGAACGGGAGCTGCGCGTAAAACTCGCGGTGCTGGTCGGGCATATAGTCGCGGATGACCCGCTGGCCGACCGACGCCATGCGCTCCGCGACGCCGACCTTCTCTTGGATGAAGCGCTCGCCCTCATGCCAGACGGGGAGCTTGGTGAAGTTCGACGTCATCGTTCTCGTGCCTCTGCTCGGGGACTGGCGGGCGCACCAAGGCGGGCGCCCGCTGTTGGCGGCATAATTATGCCGCCAGGCCGACCGGGGTTTTCACAAAGGGTACGAAGCCTGGGAGTGCTTCGACACGGCAGAGAAAGGCGTTCACGTTCGGGTAGCCCGAGAGGTAGACATTGCCTTCCGGGGCGCGTGCGACATAGCTGTAGATGGCGACGTCGGCGATTGTGGGCTGCGCGCCCACCAGCCAGTCGGCGTCCTCCAGATGGGCTTCCAGACGGCCGAGCAGGGTATGCGCGCGACCGATCACCTCGTCCGCATTGAACTTGGCGCCGAATACGGTGATGAGCCGCGCTGCGGCCGGACCATAGGCAACCTCGCCGGCAGCGACCGACAGCCACCGCTGGACGGCTGCGGCGCCGCAGGGATCTTCCGGCAGCCAATCAGTGCGCCCTGCCTTCTTGGCGAGATAGACGAGGATTGCGTTCGAGTCCGCGACGACTACGCCGCCATCCTCCAGCACCGGCACCTGGCCCAACGGATTGAGCGCCAGAAACTCAGGGCGCTTGTGCGCGCCGGCCTTGAGGTCGACTTCGACCAGCTCGTGGGGAACGTTGAGCAACGAGGCGAGCAGCACGGCGCGGTGCGAGTGGCCCGACAAAGGGTGATGATGAAGCTTCATGGCGAGATCCTGTATGATGGTCGGGTCCATTCCCGATCCGCAGTGCCATTGTGCTTCGATACCGAACCGGGGAGAACGCTCCGTCTCGGCACTTCATTATTACGCAAGATGTAATGGTGAAGGATTTCGCAAGATCGAGCTCATGCGTTAGGTCGCGCCTTGTGATGCGCTTCAATCGATGGCTGCTTGTGCCAAAAGCTACCAGTGAGCGCCCGCAAGAAGACGACCGGACGTGGTCGGTTCGGGCCATCAAGCCGATCTCGGTAGGGCCAGATCACTGCATCGCAGAGTCCGTGATCATGCAGCCATTCGCGCAAACTGGCCCGGTGGGCATCCCAAACGCTTGCGAAAGGCGGTGCTGAATGCGCTGGTCGACTCGTAGCCGATCTCAGCAGCAATCCGATCGAGCGTTTTGACGCCGCTTGCCAACGCATCTTTGGCGAGCGCCATTCTCCAACGCGCCAGATATTCGATCGGTGCGCATCCGATCGCTTCTCCAAACTGGGCTGAGAATGCCGACCGCGACATGCCGGCGATGCTGGCGAGGCCGGCAACCGTCCAATTGGCACGGACGTCAGAATGGATCGCCTGGATCGCACGCGTGAGGGAGGGATCCTTCATGCCATTGAGCAATCCTGCAGTGACGCCTTGCCCTTCAATGCTGTGCCAGCGAAGCGCCTCTACGAGGAGCGCCTCCAGCATGCGCTGGATGATAAGCTCTTTGCCCGGATAGTCTGTTGCGCACTCTTCGGCCAGCAATTCAATCAAGCGACCAAATCGGGTCGCACGTCCCTGCGACGAGGGAATGTAAATTTGTTTGGGGAGCAAACTGAGCAGCAGCGGCGCGTTGACGCGTTCAAACGTGAAACTGCCCCCAAGAGCGACGAAGTCTGGCTCGCCGTCTTGTTCGCCATGTCGCACCGCTTCATTGCGCGGTACGACCGAAACGCAAGACATCCCCTTCTCACTGCTAAGAGAGAAGGCCGGCGTCGTCGGAAGTAGCAGAAAATCACCCCGACGTAGCTGCAGTGGTTCATGGTCAGCCAGGGTCAACCACACTTCGCCAGTAAGGATGATCGAGAAGCCAGGGGCATCATGCGCCGCGTACTCTACGCCCCACCGACCTTTACCCGAGATTGGCTTGGATAGGGCCGCACTGGGGCGAAGCAGGGCGATGACATCGCTCAAAAGGTCCATCTGGACGATCCATAACTAATATTGGACTATGGATCATATATCGTCTGGTTATCTCCGTCTACCAATTCGTCATTGACCATGCGGAGACAGGCTATGACCAAGACAATTCTCATCACCGGCACCTCTTCCGGCTACGGCAAGGCCATCGCAGAGCACTTCCTGTCCCATGGCTGGAACGTTCTCGCCACGATGCGGCACCCCGACGATGCATCTTTCAATGGCGATACCACTCGGCTCCGGGTGCTGCCGCTGGACGTCACCAGCGAGACAAGTATCGCCGCGCTGATCGAAGTCGCTGGCCCGATCGATGTGCTCGTCAACAATGCCGGCGTTGGCGCCGTCGGGGCGTTTGAGGTGACTCCGATGTCGCTGGTGCGGCAACTCATCGAGACCAACACGATCGGCGTAATGGCGATGTGCCAGGCGGTCATACCACAGATGCGCGAGCGTCGTTCGGGCACGATCGTCAACGTCACATCGAGCGTCACGCTTGGCGCGTTCCCCTTGGCGGCTGCCTACACGGCCAGCAAGCAAGCGATCGAAGGGTTCACGGGCTCGCTTGCGCACGAGCTCGCGCATTTTGGTATCCGCACGAAGCTCGTCGAACCCGGTTACGCGCCGACCACGAATTTCGGTGCCAATGCGATCATGCCTTTCGATCAGCTCATCCCCGCCGACTACGCCGACTTCGCCGGCCCCATTATCGAGGCGTTCGGAAAGCCCGCCCTGACGACCAAGGAAAGTGACGTGGCTGAGGGCGTCTGGAACGCCATCCATGATACCGGAAACCAGCTCCACTTCCCCGCGGGTCCGGACGCCGTCGCGCTCTCCCGCGCGCGTTGACGTTATCCCGTGCCGCCGGCACGGGATAACGTCAGTCTGACTTGCGCGCCTTCGCTCCATGGGGGCAGTAGGGGCTATTCCAGATGTAGGCTGCGGTTCACGATGAGGGACGATACTCCATGTCGGTACATGAGAAATCCAAGGGCTACCATTCGGGTGCCCGGGATTATGTCGCCGGCCGGCCAGGATATCCGCCGGAAGCGACCGAGTGGCTGCGCGACGTCCTGGGCGTCGCTCCGGGCAGGAAGATCGTTGAGATCGGAGCTGGAACCGGCAAGTTCATCCCGACGCTGTCAGAAGCGGGCGGGACGATCATTGCGGTTGAACCGATCACCGAGATGCGGGAGCAGTTGATCCAGTCTTTTCCGAACGTGACGGCTTTGGCCGGGTCGGCTGACGCTATCCCCCTCCCGGACGCCTCGGTAGATGCAGTCGTCTGCGCGCAGGCATTTCACTGGTTTGCGACCGTCGAAGCAGTCGCGGAGATGCGTCGTGTACTGGTGCCAGGCGGGACGCTCGGCCTCATCTGGAATGGACGCGACGAGAGTGTCCCATGGGTCGCCGCGCTTTCCCAGATCACCAATCGCCGTGAAGGCGTCACGCCGCGATACCGCACCGGCGCTTGGCGGAAGGCGTTTCCCGCTCCGGGCTTCGAGTTCATCGGTGATCGGCACGTGCGCAACCACCATATTGGTTCGGCTGAGCAGGTCGTTCTCAAACGCACGATGTCGGTGAGCTTCATCGCCGGTCTGCCCGCGATCGAACGACATGCGGTCGAGCGCGAAGTACGGGAACTGATTGACAGAACTCCGGAACTGGCCGGAGGCCGGGAGCTCGCCTTCCCCTATGAGACCAGCATGTTCGCTTATAAAGCAATCTGACAGCCGAACGGCGGCTTTCGTCAGATCTGCACGTTTGCGGCACCGGAGTCGAACGACCTGACTTGGGTCGACAGGTGCGGTTGAGCACTCCCGCCCGTCAGGAGCTGATGCGTTCTTCAGACGGCCAATCTGGCCATCGGAGAATGATCATGGAGAAGGCTGAAACCGATCCCACCGCCACCAAGCGCCCGGTCTGGAACGCGGGAAGAACAGTCGGCGCGAAACGTGCTCTGAAGCCGAAGCAGATTTGGGAGATCCGATTCTACCTCAATCAGCGTCGCCGCCTACGAGATCGGGCACTGTTCGACCTAGCGATAGACAGCAAGCTCCGGGGCTGTGACCTAGTGCAGATGAGAATTGGCGACCTTGTCAGCGGCGGCCAAATCCGCACACGGGCAATCGTAATGCAGCAGAAAACCGGTCGGCCTGTCCAGTTTGAACTGCTCCCCGACGCTCGTGCCAGCCTGCTAGCTTGGCTCGAGCGGAGAGGCGGCACCGTCGATGACTACGTCTTTCCCAGCCGGGTCGACCGTGCTGGGCATCTCAGCACCCGTCAATATGCCCGCCTCGTGGATGAATGGGTAACGGGGGTGGGTTTGATACGAAGTGAGTATGGCACCCACTCGCTTCGGCGTACCAAGGCGTCGATCATCTATAGGGCGACTGGCAACCTGCGTGCCGTCCAGATCCTCCTCGGCCATAGCAAGATCGATAATACCGTCCGCTACCTTGGGATCGACGTGGAAGACGCACTTGCGCTTGCGGAAAACACCGAGATCTGAACACATCGCTCCCGTTTCCGGTGAGGAGCCGGAAACGGGAGCTGAATCTTCCGGACCACGAGCAGCGAACGGCCGCTGCTGCTGAGAGCGGCCATAGCGGATGAGACCGATGCGGGCCCATGTATGGGGAAGACTGGTGGTAAGCTGCCCGTCTGGCTTAGGAGAGCAGCGCGATAACTGCAACATGCTAGGCGGCGTGGACATATTTGAGCCAGTATCTGGCCGTGGCGAGATGGACCATTCCGAGGAAGCTGTTGGCCAATTGATCGTAACGGGTGGCGATGGCGCGGTTGATCTTGAGGTGGCCGAACATGCGCTCGATGCGGTTGCGCTGCTTGTAGAGCGCCCGGTCATGCTCGATCTTCACGCGGCGGTTTGATCTGCCTGGGATGACGGCTTTGATATTCCGTTCGGCAAGGTCGGCGCGGATCGCGTCAGCGTCGTAGCCCTTGTCGGCGAGCAAAGCGTTAGGTGCGAGCTCAGGCAGACCGATCAGGGCGTCATAGGCTTTGCAATCTGCCGCCTCGCCCACTGTCAGATGGAAGGCGAGCGGTCGGCCGAGGGCATCTGCCAGGCAGTGAAGCTTACTGGTGAACCCGCCCCGCGAGCGGCCAAGAGCGCGTCGATGAGTCCCCCTTTATGGATGGCTCGCCCCTTAACTGAGCGTTGTTGCCTTACGGCAGCAGGCCGTTTGCGGAAGGAGCAAGGGTCATGGACATATCGGTTCTTGGGATTGATCTGGGCAAGAACAGCTGCAGCGTGGTTGGGCTGGATGTAACGGGCAAGGTCGTTGTGCGACGACGGATGCGGCGCGAGACGGTCATCACCTATGCGGCGAGCCTGCCGGCCTGCGTCGTCGCGATGGAGGCTTGCTGCGGCGCTCATCACATGGGCCGGGCGCTGGCACGACAAGGGCATGCGGTGCGGTTGATGTCACCGGAATATGTCCGTCCGTACGTCAAGGCGCAGAAGAACGACGATCGCGACGCCGAGGCGATCGCGGAAGCGGCGACACGCCCGACGATG
>Ga0207713_1001225_pt1 | contig 21403 bp, 20 predicted proteins | sample KBSS64metaG_FD_184404 | JGI IMG/M metagenome (GOLD analysis project Ga0207713, IMG submission 184404) | Switchgrass rhizosphere microbial communities from Kellogg Biological Station, Michigan, USA - KBS S6-4 metaG (SPAdes) (version 2) | ecosystem: Host-associated > Plants > Roots > Rhizosphere >... | reverse complement strand
CGGGCGCGACGCTGCACGAAATGGCGGAGAAGCCCGACGCGGGCGCGATCCTCGCGCAGACGCCGGTGCCGATTCTCCCCGACGACACCGCGGCGCTCGTCTTCGACAAGACCGTCGTCGCCGCCGAGCAGACGCTCTGGCGCGTGCTGCCCGCGCTCCTGGCGGGCGAAGCTGCGCATCTGCCGAACGATCTCGCGGCGGGCAGCTATTACGGCGGGCGCAAGCCGGAAGATGGCCGCATCGACTGGTCGCTGCCCGCCCAGCGTGTCTACAACCTGATCCGCGCGGTTGCACCGCCCTATCCGGGCGCATTCACGGATATCGGCGCGGACCGTTTCATCGTCGCGCGGGCGCGGCTCGTGCCTGAAACCGGCGCGCCCGGATTTTCCTCCGAAAGACTCGGTGAGTTGCGGGGTTTGCCCCCGGGCCTAAGGGTGGCGGATAATGCGCTGTTCGGCGTCTGCGGCGATGGCCGCGTCATCGCCATCCACGAATTGCGCCATCGGACGCTCGACGCCGATTCGCAACCCGTGGACGAAGAGCGCCCCGTCGATCCCGCCGAATTCGGCCGCATCATTCAATCCTCTCGTCATTCATGAAAAAAGTTCTGATCCTGGGTGTCAATGGCTTCATCGGCCACCACCTGTCCAAGCGCATCCTCGAAACCACCGACTGGGAAGTCTTCGGGATGGACATGCAAACCGATCGCCTGGGCGAGCTCGCGAATCACGAGCGGATGCATTTCTTCGAAGGCGACATCACGATCAACAAGGAGTGGGTCGAGTATCACGTGAAGAAGTGCGACGTGATCCTGCCGCTCGTCGCGATCGCAACGCCCGCGACTTACGTGAAGCAGCCGCTGCGCGTGTTCGAGCTCGACTTCGAAGCGAATCTGCCGATCGTCCGTTCGGCCGTGAAGTACGGCAAGCATCTCGTGTTTCCGTCGACCTCCGAGGTCTACGGCATGTGCGCGGACGAGCAGTTCGATCCGGAAAACTCGATGCTCTCCTACGGCCCCATCAACAAGCCGCGCTGGATCTATGCGTGCTCGAAGCAGTTGATGGACCGCGTGATCTGGGGCTACGGCATGGAAGGGCTGAACTTCACCCTCTTCCGTCCGTTCAACTGGATCGGCCCGGGTCTCGACTCGATCTACACGCCGAAGGAAGGTTCGTCGCGCGTCGTGACGCAGTTCCTCGGCCATATCGTGCGCGGCGAGAACATCAGCCTCGTCGACGGCGGCGCACAGAAGCGCGCGTTCACCGACATCGACGACGGCATCGGCGCGCTGATGAAGATCATCGAGAACAAGGACGGCGTGGCCTCGGGCAAGATCTATAACATCGGCAATCCGACGAACAACTTCTCGGTGCGCGAACTGGCGCACAAGATGCTCACGCTCGCAAACGAGTTCCCCGAATACTCGGAGACCGCGAAGAAGGTGCAGCTCGTCGAGACCTCGTCGGGTGCGTACTACGGCAACGGCTATCAGGACGTGCAGAACCGCGTGCCCAAGATCGACAACACGATGCAGGAGCTCGATTGGGCGCCGCAAGCCACCATGGACGACGCGTTGCGCAAGATCTTCGAAGCGTATCGCGGTCACGTGGGCGAGGCCCGCAAGCTCGTCGAGCAGTCGTAAGGAAGAAGCGTGGCGCGCATCGTTCTCAAGATCGACGTCGATACGCTGCGCGGCACGCGCGAAGGCGTACCCAACCTCGGGCGCCTGCTCGACAAGTACAGCGCTCGCGCGACGTTCCTGTTCAGCCTCGGCCCCGATCATACGGGCTGGGCGCTGCGCCGGGTCTTCCGGCCGGGCTTCCTCAAGAAGGTTTCGCGCACTTCGGTGGTCGAGCATTACGGCGTGAAGACGCTCATGTACGGCGTGCTGTTGCCGGGGCCGGACATCGGCCGCGAAGCGGTATCGGAGATGCGCGCGATTCACGAGGCCGGCTTCGAATGCGGCATCCATACGTGGGATCACGTGTACTGGCAGGACAACGTGCGTGGACGCGACCGCGAATGGACCGTCGCGCAGATGCAGCAGAGCCATGCGCGCTTCATCGAGATCTTCGGCGGCCCGCCCGTCACCCACGGCGCGGCCGGCTGGCAAATGAACGGCTATGCGTTCGAGCAGATCGACGCGTGGGGCATGCGCTATGCGTCCGACGGGCGCGGCCACTCGCCGTACATTCCCGTGCTGGAAGGCCGCACGCTGAATCACATCCAGATGCCCACCACGCTTCCGACGCTCGACGAAGTGCTCGGTGTCGACGGCGTCGACGAAAGCAACGTTGCGTCGCGCGTCTTGCGCCATACGGCCGATAATCCGCACGATCAGGTATTCACCCTGCACGCCGAGCTCGAAGGCCAGAAGCTCGCGCCCGTGTTCGAGCAACTGCTCGCCGGCTGGCGCGCGCAGGGACACAGCTTCGCCACGATGGGTGATTACCATGCGGCGCTGGACCGTGCGTCGCTGCCCACGTACCCTGTGACGTGGGGCGAGATTCCGGGCCGCGCGGGCGAGCTGATCGTTCAGCCGGGCTGACGCGGCGCGTGGCCGATTACGGCCTGCCTCGCGAGCTTCGTCCTATTTCTCACCTTCAAACCAGAACTACCGGAGAAACCTACGTGTCAGTCGCAGTCGACCAGCCCGTTCCCGACTTCACCGCCCCCGCGACGGGTGGCGAGTTCACCCTGTCGTCCCTGCGTGGGAAGAAGGTCGTGCTCTTCTTTTACCCGAAGGACAACACCCCGGGCTGCACGACCGAAAGCCTGCAGTTTCGCGACCACTACGACCAGTTCAAGGCGGCAGGTGCGGAAGTGATCGGCATCTCGCGCGACAGCGTGAAATCGCACGACAACTTCAAGGCCAAGCTGGAGCTGCCTTACACGCTGGTTTCCGACGGCGACGAAGCCATCTGCTCGGCCTTCGATGTCATCAAAATGAAGAAAATGTATGGCAAGGAAGTGCGCGGCGTCGAGCGTTCGACCTTCCTCATCGACGCGAATGGCGTACTCCGCCGCGAGTTCCGCGGCGTCAAGGTGCCAGGCCACGTAGAGGCGATTGTGGAGGCTGTACAAGCGATTTGAGGCACGTTATATTGGTTCGCAATGAGCGCCTGTCCTCCCCATTCCCTCTGCCTTAGCGCGAGCCGCCGTGTGCCTGCCGGTACGGTCGGCATGGACCCGGGCTACGTGGAGTCGGCAAGGCAAAGGCGCTCTGAAGCAGAAGTCAGCCGCTGGTTCCGGTAGTCGGAACGGCGGCTTTTTCATTTGGCGCCGCACAAAAGCCAGGTTCATCGGCTCATGCGCGACGCCTTGCACGCGACCTCCAAGGAGCAGATCGAAACTTAGGCGAACCGGCGATTTCGACAACGAAGCGCGCCACCGGGCGCAAACTGCTGGATGCGTATCGCTTCGAGGGCGTACGAGCAGGATGCGACAGGCGGCGCACGATACACGACCCGATTCCTTTCGAGGGAACACTATGCCTTTGCCTACCGCCCCGGCCAAGCTCGGCCACCTCCTTCCGGCTGAAGAATACAAGGCCAAAGCCCGGCCTTCGAAGCAGTCGAAGAAACAAGCCGCGGCGAGCGATGACGACGCCTACGGCGCGGTCGAAACCGTCGCGGCTGAGCGTCCCGCCGCTACGAACGCCGCGCACACGCTGCGCTCGATCGCAAGCGACGTGCTGACCCAGATTCCGGCCGAACCGCATATGGAAGCGGTCGTGCCGCCGCCCGCGCCGGGCACCGTGCCGACGCGCGGCCGAAAATCGAAACAGACCGCGGCGCTCCTGCAGGCGGCGCCGGGCGCGCGCGCCACGCCGGAACCCGTCGAAGCCCGCACCGGGCGCGCCGAAACCCCTGTGGCGCCCGAGGCATCGGCCCCGGCCGTGGCAAGAGACACGCGCACGCAGAACAAGCGCCGCAAGGGCACGGCAACCGAAGACGAGTTGCGCAAGCTATTCGTGCTCGACACCAACGTGCTGATGCACGATCCGAGCTCGCTCTTCCGCTTCGAGGAACACGACGTCTATCTGCCGATGATGACGTTGGAAGAACTCGACAATCACAAGAAGGGCATGTCGGAAGTCGCGCGCAACGCCCGTCAGGTGAGCCGCACGCTCGATGCGCTCGTCGCGCACGCGGGCGACGCCGGCAAGATGGCGGAAGGTTTGCCGTTGGCCGCGCAAGGCAACCGCGACGCGCTCGGCCGCCTTTACTTCCAGACGACGCTCACTGACATCGAGCCGGTGGAAGGCTTGCCTGTCGGCAAGGCGGACAATCAGATTCTCGGCGTCGTGCGCGCGCTGCAAAAAGAGCGGCCGGATCGTCAGGTCGTGCTGGTGTCGAAAGACATCAACATGCGCATCAAGGCGCACGCGCTCGGGCTGCCCGCCGAGGACTATTTCAACGACCAGGTTCTCGAGGACAAGGACCTGCTCTACTCGGGCGTGCGCGCGCTGCCGCAGGACTTCTGGACCAAACACGCCAAGGGCATGGAAAGCTGGCAGGACACCAAGACCGGCACGACCTATTACCGCGTGACCGGGCCGCTGTGCCCGTCGATGCTCGTCAACGAGTTCGTCTATCTGGAGCCGCAGAACGGCGAGCCGTCGTTTCACGCGGTCGTGCGCGAGTTGAACGGCAAGACCGCGCTCCTGCAGACGCTGCGCGATTACGGTCATCACAAGAACAACGTGTGGGGCATCACGGCGCGCAATCGCGAGCAAAACTTCGCGCTCAACCTGTTGATGAACCCGGAAGTCGATTTCGTCACGCTGCTTGGCCAGGCGGGCACCGGCAAGACGCTGATGGCGCTCGCCGCGGGCCTCGCTCAAGTGCTCGACGACAAGCGCTACAACGAGATCATCGTGACGCGCGCGACGGTTCCGGTCGGCGAGGATATAGGCTTCCTGCCGGGGACCGAGGAAGAGAAGATGCAGCCGTGGATGGGCGCATTCGACGACAACCTCGAAGTCCTGCAGAAGACCGACGACGCCGCTGGCGAATGGGGCCGCGCCGCAACGCAGGAACTCATCCGTTCGCGACTGAAGGTGAAGAGCATGAACTTCATGCGCGGGCGCACGTTCGTCGACAAGTACGTGATCATCGACGAGGCGCAGAACCTGACGCCTAAGCAGATGAAAACACTCGTCACGCGTGCGGGCCCTGGCACGAAGATCATCTGCCTCGGCAACATCGCGCAGATCGACACGCCGTACCTGACCGAAGGCAGTTCAGGGCTTACGTATGTCGTCGATCGCTTCAAGGGCTGGACGCACAGCGGGCACGTGACGCTCGCGCGCGGCGAGCGTTCGCGTCTTGCGGATTACGCCTCCGATATTCTCTAAGCAGCGCGTGCGCGTACCCGGCGGCCCGGTGGAGGAATCCCCCGGGCCGTTTCCTTTTATCAGAACGTTCCCCGGCTGCAACACTTACGGCACGAACTTCATGTAAATCCTGAAGACATCTTGTCGCAGCTCCGTTCGGCGGGCTAGTATCGGCACAGTGCCCTTCCTGGCGAGATTTCGCTCGCCTATAGCAATGCGTCGAATCTGGTTCCTGCTTTCCGTCTCCGTACTGCTTGCCGCGTGTGGAACCGCGCCGCAGCAGACCTCACGCAGGCCCGCCGCCGGCACGACCGCCAACCGCACCTTCCAGACGCCGCCCGGCTTTCCGAACTTCGTCGATCACAGCGTCGGGCGCGAGGAAATTTCCATTCAGGCGATGTCGCTCGTCGGCGTGCCGTACCGTTGGGGCGGCAATACACCCGACGCCGGTTTCGATTGCAGCGGACTCGTGCGTTATGTCGTCGACCGTGCGGCGTCGGTCAATCTGCCGCGTACGACCGCCGACATGAGTTCGCGAGGCGAATCGGTCGAACCGGACGAGATCGCGCCGGGCGATCTGATCTTCTTCAACACGACCGGGCGGCCGCATTCGCACGTGGGCATATACGTCGGCAAGCTGCGCTTCGTGAATGCGCCATCGACGGGCGGCACCGTGCGGCTCGACTATCTGACGAACCCCTATTGGGCGAAGCGCTTTGACGGCATCCGGCGCGTCGCGCCGCCGAAGGCCGCACCCACGCCGTTCGACGCGCCGACTTATCTGGCTTCGCCCGCGCCGGCTCCTGCCTATCCGCGGCAAACGCCACCTCCTCCGACAAACGCCGACGCCTTCGAACCGCCGCCCTCCACGCTCACCGCCGCGCAACGACAATCGCAGGCCGCGGGCGCGATCGCGCCTCAGACCGCCGCCGTCGTCAACGCGCCGCCCGATCCGATCCAGGCAGCCGCCGATGCCTTCGAGCCGCCGCCCCCCAGCTCGCGCGCCGCAGTTCAACAGGCGCGCGCCGCTCAGACCGCCGCCAAGTCCGACGATGCCGCCGAACCGCCCGTACGCGTGATGCGCGCCTCGACTGGTTCGATCGCCGCGCCCCGGCCCGCGCAAAGCGACGATCCCATCGCCCGTTTCGCCACCGGCACGAACTGACGCCCGCCACGCGTCTCTGCTATCGTGTTCCGATCATTCGTCGACGGAGCGCAACACCATGGACCTGGGACTCGCGGGCAAGGTCGTCCTGATCACGGGCGGCAGCAAGGGAATCGGATTTGCATGCGCTAAAGCGTTCGCGAGCGAAGGCGCGAAAGTCGCGATCGTCTCGCGCGATGCCGCGAATCTCGCCCGCGCCCGCGAGCAACTGGCGAGCGCGGGTTATCACGTCCATCTCGCGCGCGCCGATCTGCACGAAGCACACAGCGCCGAGGATGTGGTCGAGGAAGCGAGCGCCGCGCTCGGGCCGATCGATATTCTTATCAACAGCGCCGGCGCCGCCCGGCGCTACGATCCCGACACCCTCGATGCCGCGGCTTACAAAGCGGCCATGGACGCCAAGTACTTCTCCTACGTCTATCCGCAGCAGGTCGTGCTGAAGCGCATGGCCGAACGCCTGCGCAACGATCCCGGCGCCGAGCCTGGCGCGATCGTCAATATCGTCGGGATGGGCGGGAAGATCGCAACGGACATCCACATCGCGGGCGGCGCGGCCAATGCGGCGCTGATGCTCAATACCGTCGGCCTCGCTCATCATTATGCGAAGCTCGGCATTCGCATCAACGCGATCAATCCGGGCGCGACGCTCACCGAGCGCGTCGAGGAAGCCCTGGATCTGGAAGCGAAACGGCAAGGCGTCACGCGCGATCAGGTGCTCGCCGAAAGCCAGGCGAAAGTGCCCCTCGGGCGCTACGCGAAACCGGAGGAAATCGCCGACGTCGCGCTCTTTCTGGCGAGCCGCCGCGCGAGTTACGTGTCGGGCGCGATCATTCCGATGGACGGAGTGTCGTCGCCGATCATTTGATGCGCTCGGGCCGCGCGACGGTTCGGGGACCCGAGACGGGACACGACGCTTACAAGAAGCGGTGGCCGACCCACCAGCCCGCTGCGGCGAGCGCGGCGGAGGCGGGAATCGTCAGAATCCAGGCCCACACGATGTTGCCCGCGACGCCCCAGCGCACCGCGCTGAACTTCTGCGTCGCGCCCACGCCGACGATCGCGCCGGTGATCGTATGCGTCGTCGAAACTGGAATGCCGAGGAACGACGCGACGAAAAGCGTGATCGCCCCGCCCGTCTCCGCGCAGAATCCGCCGACCGGCTTCAACTTCGTGATTTTCTGGCCCATCGTGCGCACGATCCGCCAGCCGCCGAAGAGCGTCCCGAGACCCATCGACAGATAGCACAGGCCGATCACCCAGACCGGCGGCGCATCGGAGGCCGCCGACGCGTAGCCGGTCGCGATCAGCAGCATCCAGATGATGCCGATCGTCTTTTGCGCGTCGTTGCCGCCGTGGCCGAGCGAATACAGGCCTGCCGAGACAAGCTGCATGCGCCGGAAACGCCGGTCGACCTTCGAAGGCGGTGTGCGGAAATACAGCCACGACACGAGCAGCATGAAGAACGAGCCGAGCACGAAGCCGAGCAGCGGCGAGATGAAAATGAACGCGACCGTTTTCAGCAGCCCGTCCCAGTTGAGCGATCCCCAGCCCGACTTCGCGAGCGCGGCGCCGACGAGACCGCCGATGAGCGCGTGCGACGAGCTCGACGGAATGCCGTAGTGCCACGTGACGATATTCCAGCCGATCGCGCCGACGAGCGCGCCAAAGATCACGTAGTGATCGACGATCTCGGGATCGATGGTGCCTTTGCCGACGGTCGCCGCGACCTTCAGGTGAAAGATGAAATATGCAATGACGTTGAACGCAGCGGCGAATGCGACCGCCTGCTGTGGCTTGAGCACGCCGGTCGAAACGACCGTCGCAATGGAATTGGCGGCGTCGTGAAAGCCGTTCATGAAGTCGAACGCGAGCGCGACTATGACGAGCAAGGCGACTGCCCAGATGGCGAGTTGAATCGAATGCATCAGTTGGTGTTGTTTTGACCGGTCTTGAAATGCGCTGCCGGTTTGTCGTCCCGGTTTTTTCGTGTCCCGCCGCGCGCGGGCCCGCCGCGCGCCGGGGGCTTGGACGGCTTGGTCAGGCGTTTTCCAGCACGATGCCTTCGATGATGTTCGCGACGTCTTCGCACTTGTCGGTAATCGTCTCGAGCAGCTCGTAAATCGCCTTCAGCTTGATGAGCGTCTTCACGTCGTCTTCCTCGCGGAAGAGCTTCGACATCGCCGAGCGCAGCACGCGGTCGGCATCGGACTCCAGACGGTCGATTTCCTCGCAGATCTTCAGGATTTCGCTCGCGCGCTTCATGTCGGCCAGCAATTCGACGGCCTGCTGCACGCGTATCACCGTGCCGGTGCAGATATGCGCGAGCTGGCTGGCTTCCGACGTCACGGCGCGCACGTCGTACAGCGAAATGGCCGTCGCGACGTCCTCCATCAGATCGAGGATGTCGTCCATCGTCGTGATGAGCTTGTGGATTTCGTCGCGGTCGAGCGGCGTGATGAACGTCTTGTGCAGCAGGTCGATGGTCTCGTGCGTGAGCTTGTCGGCACGCTTTTCGTTCGCCTGGACGTTCTGCTTGTGGACCTCGGCATCGTCGAGGTTATCGATCAGCAGTTCGAGCTCGCGGCTCGCATCGACCATGCACTTCGCGTGCGCATTGAAGATCTCGAAGAATTTGCCCTCGGTGGGCATGAAACGACCAAACATGAAATTCCCGCTAAATGGGTCAGTGTTGACACAACATCAAACTGTCATATTGTACCTGTGCGTGTTATCCGACGCACCGCGCGTTCATGACGCGCGGCGGTGGTTGTCGGCAGGGATTGACAGTGATGCGATTCGGGGCTTATTCCCCGCCGTAGAAATTCTGCGCACCAGCGAAGTTGTCGAACTTCGTGTATTGGCCGTGGAACGTCAGGCGTACCGGCCCGATCGGACCGTTACGCTGCTTGCCGATGATGATCTCGGCGGTGCCCTTGTCAGGGCTGTCGGGGTTGTAGACTTCGTCGCGATAAATGAAGAGGATCACGTCCGCGTCCTGTTCGATAGCGCCGGATTCGCGCAAATCCGACATGATCGGGCGTTTGTTCGGACGTTGTTCGAGGCCGCGATTCAACTGCGACAGCGCGATCACCGGCACGTCGAGTTCCTTCGCGAGACTCTTGAGCGAGCGCGAGATTTCGGAGATTTCAGTCGCGCGGTTTTCGCCGCCGCCCGAGCCCGACATCAGTTGAAGGTAGTCGACGATGATCAGGCCGAGCTTGCCGCATTGGCGGGACAGACGCCGCGCGCGCGAGCGCAGTTCCATCGGATTGAGGCCGCCGGTTTCGTCGATGAAAAGCTGCGCCTCGCTCATTTTCTGCACCGCGTGCGTGAGCTTCGGCCAATCCTCATCCGTGAGACGGCCCGTGCGCATGCGGTGCTGATCCAGCCGGCCGACCGAACCCAGCATACGCATCGTCAGTTGCGTGCCCGGCATTTCCATCGAGAACACTGCGACGGGCAAGCCGTACTCCACCGCTACGTATTCGCCGATGTTCATGGAGAACGCCGTCTTGCCCATCGACGGGCGTCCCGCCACGATGATCAGCTCGCCGCCATGCATGCCAGAGGTCATGCGGTCGAGATCGACGAAGCCGGTCGGCGTGCCGGTCACATCACTCGGATTGGCCGTGTGGTACAGCGTGTCGATGCGCTCGACGACCTGCGTGAGCAGCGGCCCGATTTCCAGGAAGCCCTGCGTGCCGCGCGCCCCTTCTTCGGCGATCGAGAACACGCGCGCTTCGGCTTCATCGAGAATCTGACGAACTTCCTTGCCTTGCGGATTGAAGGCGTCGGCGGAGATTTCATCCGCGACCGACACGAGACGGCGCAGCACGGCACGGTCGCGCACGATCTCCGCGTAGCGGCGGATATTCGCGGCGCTGGGCGTGTTCTGCGCGAGCGCGTTCAGATACGCGAGCCCGCCTACTTCCTCGGCCTTGCCGGCCATCGTGAGCGCTTCGTAGACGGTGATCACGTCCGCCGGGCGCGTCGACGCGATCAGCTTGCCGATGTGCTCATAAATGATGCGATGGTCGTAGCGATAAAAATCGCCCTGGTGCATGACATCGGCGATGCGGTCCCATGCGGCGTTGTCCAGCAGCAGGCCGCCAATCACGGATTGCTCGGCTTCGATCGAATGCGGCGGGACCTTCAGCGCGTCGAGTTGCGGGTCTTTGGACGGAGCGTTCATGGGGTGGAATTATCGATTAATGTCGCGCGCTAGGCTACGTTCAGACGAAAAAAAGCGGAGCCATGAAAGGCTCCGCTTTTTCGTACCGCACGCGAGACCGGAGTCTCGCGAAAAACTTACGCGTGCTCGCCGAGCACCGACACGGTGACGTCGACCAGCACGTCCGTGTGCAGCGCCACTTGAACCGAATGGTCGCCGACCATCTTGAGCGGGCCTTGCGGCAGACGCACTTGCGCCTTTTCCACTTCGGCGAAGCCTTGCGACTTGAGTGCTTCAGCGATGTCCGCGTTCGTGACCGAACCGAACAGACGGCCGTCCACGCCCGCCTTTTGCGAGATCTGAACCGTGAAACCGTTCAGCTTTTCGCCTTGCTTTTGCGCGGCAGTCAGCTTCTCGGCGGCGACCTTTTCGAGCTCGGCGCGGCGAACTTCGAATTCGGCGATCGCGTCCTTCGTTGCGCGGCGTGCCTTCTTGCCGGGGATCAGGAAGTTACGTGCGTAGCCGTCCTTGACCTTGACGATATCGCCCAGGTTGCCCAGGTTGACGACCTTTTCCAAAAGAATGATTTGCATTTTTGGCTTTCCTTAGTGCGTCGTCTGATTAGGCCTTGTGCAGGTCGGTGTACGGCAGGAGCGCGAGGAAACGCGCGCGCTTGATCGCCGTGTCGAGCTGGCGCTGGTAGTGCGCCTTCGTGCCAGTCAGACGAGCCGGCGTGATCTTGCCGTTTTCGCCGATGAAGTCCTTCAGCGTTTCCGTGTCCTTGTAGTCGATGTACTCGACACCGGCTGCCGTGAAACGGCAAAACTTCTTGCGCTTGAAGAGCGGGTTTTGTTGCTGACGACGCTTGTCGAATTTCTTACCAGTCGGGCGGGGCATGATTAGTCCTTTCCAATGTCCTGCAATTCTGTGATGTGAAACACCAGGGTTCGCGCGTTACGGCTCTTTTTGGCCAGGAATCCGGTGAAGCGTGCTTCGACGCCCATCGGATAGTTTTCCAGCCTGCCGCTCGCCTCTCCAGCCGCAACCGCCTGCAGTGTCAGCTCGATCTTTCGGGCGATGCCCGCTTCGACGACTTCTGCCGCGTGTTGCAACGTGCAGCTTGCGATCGGGATGCCGGCGGGCGTGTACCGCACCGGTTCGCGCTCCACGACGCTTGCTGTCAGTTGCAGCCGGTTCACGAGATAGCTTCCCCTGGTGGCTTGACAGTTCGAAACTGTCCTTAAGCCTGCGCTTCGGACGGCTGGCTGGCCGCCTTCTTGGCTTCTTCGCGCTGCACTTCCTTCATCATCGGCGACGGGCCGGTTTCGGCCTTCTTCATCTTGACGATGAGGTGACGCAGAACGGCGTCGTTGAACTTGAACGCGTGTTCCAGTTCTTCGAGCGTAGCCTGGTCGCATTCGATGTTCATGCAGACGTAGTGAGCCTTCGCGAGTTTCTCGATCATGTAGGCCAGTTGGCGACGGCCCCAGTCCTCGATGCGGTGGATCTGGCCACCGTGCGACGTGATCGTGCTCTTGTAACGCTCGATCATCGCGGGCACTTGCTCGCTCTGATCGGGATGCACGATAAAGACGATTTCGTAATGACGCATGTTCACTCCTTGTAGCTACTTGTGGATTGAAGCCACCCGGGCGTCGGACCAGTGTGGCAAGTGAGAAGCCCGAAACTATAGCGCGAATCGGCTGGGCCGGCAAGTCAAATCGTCGGCTTTTCAAGCAGTTAGCGGCTGTGCTCGTGCGGCGGATGCGATTCGCCGGGAAGCGTCAGCGGACGGCTCCAGTAACCGGGCTGCGCATAGATTTCCTTAAGATAATCAATGAAATACCGCACGCGCGCCGGTACGTAGCGCTGTTGCGGATAGACCGCGAGGATGTCGTAGTCGGGCAGTTCGAATTCGTCGAGGACGGTTTCGAGTTCGCCCGACTCCAGTTGCCGCTGGATCTCCCAAGTCGAGCGCCAGCCGAGCCCCAGCCCTTCCGACGCCCAGCGGTGCAGCAACTCGCCGTCGTTGCAATCGAGGTTTCCGGTGACGCGAACCGTCACGACCTTGCCGCTACGCCGGAAATACCAGCCGCGGTTCTGTCCCCCCTGCAGATTGAACGCAAGGCAATTGTGATTCGGCAGGTCTTCGAGCGCTTTCGGCCGGCCGTGCTTCCTGAAGTAGGCAGGCGTGCCGCACACGACGCGCCGGTTGCTTGCGAGCTTGACGGCGACGAAATTCGGGTCGACCGCCCCGCCGATGCGAATCGACAGGTCATAGCCCTCGCGCACCAGATCGACGACGCGGTCGGTCAGATTGAACGACATCTGCAATTCGGGCTTGTCAGCGACGAACGCGGGCGCGTGCGGCGCGACGTGCATGCGCCCGAACGCCGCCGGCGCCGACACGATCAGATGTCCGCCCACCGCGCGCCGTCCCGCCGCGAGTTCGTTCTCTGCCTGATCCCATTCCGACAGCAGATTTTTGCAGCGGTCCAGAAACGCCGCGCCCTCTTCGCTCACGACGAGCCGCCTCGTCGAGCGATACATCAGCTTCACGCCGAGGCGCTTTTCGAGCGCGTCGATGCGCCTTCCGAGAATCACCGGCGACACGCCCTCCTCCAGCGCCGCCGCGGCCAGGCTGCCGGCTTCGGCCACGCGCACGAAGGTTTCTATCTGCTTGAAGCGGTCCATCTCTCGTCTCCAGCCGCCATATCGAGCGGAACGGACATTCGATACTTTTTGTTTGGGAAAAAGCGACTCCGGCTGATCTTATCAAACCTTTTTCACAGACTTAAAGTGCAACGGAACCCTGCTTGAATGCAGACAGCCATTTCGGATAGAGACCCCAGGAAGGAGACAACCATGCCCAAGATGAGAGCCGTCGACGCAGCCGTCCTCGTGCTGGAAAAAGAAGGAATCGACACCGCGTTCGGCGTGCCGGGCGCCGCCATCAACCCCTTCTACTCGGCGATGAAGAAGTCGGGCAGCATCAGCCACGTGCTCGCGCGCCACGTCGAGGGCGCCTCGCACATGGCCGAAGGTTATACCCGGGCCGCGCCCGGCAACATCGGCGTTTGCATCGGCACGTCGGGTCCGGCGGGCACGGACATGATCACGGGCCTCTACTCGGCCCAGGCGGATTCGATCCCCATTCTCGCCATCACCGGCCAGGCGCCGCGTGCGCGTCTGTACAAGGAAGACTTCCAGGCCGTCGACATCGAATCGATCGCCAAGCCGGTCACGAAGTGGGCCGTCACCGTGCGCGAGCCGGCGCTCGTGCCGCGCGTGTTCCAGCAGGCCTTCCATCTGATGCGCTCGGGCCGTCCGGGTCCGGTGCTGGTCGACCTGCCGATCGACGTGCAGCTCGCCGAGATCGAATTCGACATCGACACGTATGAGCCGCTGCCGGTCTACAAGCCGAAGGCAACGCGCGCGCAGATCGAAAAAGCGCTGACGATGCTCAACGACGCCGAAAAGCCGTTGATCGTCTCCGGCGGCGGCGTGCTGAATGCAGCGGCCGAAGATCTGCTCGTGCAGTTCGCCGAAACGCTCGGCGTGCCCGTCATTCCGACGCTCATGTCCTGGGGCGCGATTCCGGACGATCACCCGCTGATGGCCGGCATGGTCGGCCTGCAGACGTCGCACCGCTACGGTAACGCGACGATGCTCGCCTCCGACTTCGTGCTCGGCATCGGCAACCGCTGGGCGAACCGCCATACCGGCAGCGTCGAGGTTTACACCAAGGGCCGTAAGTTCGTGCACGTGGATATCGAGCCGACGCAGATCGGCCGCGTGTTCGGACCGGACCTCGGCATCGTGTCGGATGCGAAGGCCGCGCTCGAACTGTTCGTCGAAGTGGCGAAGGAATGGAAGGCCGCCGGCAAGCTGAAGGACCGCCGCGCGTGGGTCGCCGACTGCCAGCAGCGCAAGCGCACGATGCTGCGCAAGACGCACTTCGACAACGTCCCGATGAAGCCGCAGCGCGTCTACGAAGAGATGAATCTCGCGTTCGACCGCGACACCTGCTTCGTCACGACGATCGGTCTGTCGCAGATCGCGGGCGCGCAGTTCCTGCACGTCTTCAAGGCGCGTAACTGGATCAACTGCGGCCAGGCCGGCCCGCTCGGCTGGACGATTCCCGCTGCGCTCGGCGTGCGTGCCGCGGACCCGCAACGCAAGATCGTCGCGCTCTCGGGCGACTACGACTTCCAGTTCATGATCGAAGAGCTCGCGGTCGGCGCGCAATTCAAGCTGCCGTACGTGCACGTGGTCGTGAACAACTCGTACCTCGGCCTGATCCGTCAGGCGCAGCGCGGCTTCGACATGGACTATTGCGTGCAGCTCGCGTTCGACAATATCAATGCGCCTGAGCTCGAAGGCTATGGCGTGGATCACGTCGCGGTCGCCGAAGGTCTCGGCTGCAAGGCGCTGCGCGTGCACAAGCCGGAAGACATCGCACCGGCGCTCAAGCAGGCGCAGGCGCTGGCTGCCGAACATCAGGTGCCGGTCGTCGTCGAGATGATTCTCGAGCGCGTGACGAACATCGCGATGGGCACCGAGATCGACGCGATCAACGAATTCGAGGAGCTCGCCGCGAGCAAGGTCGATGCACCGACCGCAATCACGCCGCTCGACTGAGTATCGCCGCCGCGTGTCGAACGACCGGACCGCGCGGCGCACATCCACTGACCGACCATCAGGACAAAATAATGCCGAAATTTGCTGCGAACCTGACCATGCTGTTCAACGAAGTCCCGTTCCTCGACCGCTTTGCCGCGGCGGCGAACGCGGGCTTCAAGGCGGTCGAGTTCCTGTTCCCTTACGCGTTCTCGATCAGCGACATCCAGAGGCGCCTGAAGGACAACGACCTGCAGATCGTGCTGCATAACCTGCCCGCGGGCAACTGGGAAGCGGGCGAGCGCGGTATCGCCTGCCTGCCGGATCGCGTCGCGGAGTTCCGCGAAGGCGTGCCGCGCGCGATCGAATATGCCAAGGCGCTGAACGTGCCGCAACTGAATTGCCTCGTCGGCATTCCGACGGCGGGCGTCTCGGCGGAACAGGCGCGCACGACGATCATCGAGAATCTGCGTTTTGCGGCAGACGCCCTGAAGAAGGAAGGCATCAGGCTGCTAGTCGAGCCGTGCAACGCGTACGACATTCCGGGCTTCGCGCTCAACCGTTCGAAAGAAGGACTGGATGTGATCCGCGCGGTCGGCTCGGACAATCTGTTCCTGCAGTACGACATCTATCACATGCAGCGCATGGAAGGCGAACTCGCGGCGACGATCAGGAAGAACCTGCCGCAGATCGCGCATATCCAGCTCGCCGACAACCCCGGCCGCAACGAGCCGGGCACGGGCGAAATCAACTACGCGTATCTGTTCGGCCTGCTCGACGAGATTGGTTATCAAGGCTGGATCGGCTGCGAGTACAAGCCGCTCAATGGCACCGAAGCGGGCCTCGGCTGGCTGCAAAGCATCGGCGGCGTGAAAGCCACCGCTGCCGCTTAAATCTGACACACAGGAGGAGCTGGAAGCATGGCAACCATCGGTTTCATCGGTCTCGGCATCATGGGCGCGCACATGGCGCGCAATCTCATCAAGGGCGGTCACAAGCTCGTCGTGAACGGCAAGTATCCGGTGCCGGACGATATCCGCGCGCAGACGCAGGTCGTCGCGGATTCCACCGCGGTCGCGCAGGAAAGCGAGATCGTCATCACGATGGTGCCCGACACGCCCGATGTCGCCAATGTGCTGTTCGCCGATGACGGCGTCGCGAAGGGTCTCACGAAGGGCAAGCTCGTGATCGACATGAGCTCGATCGCCCCGCTCGACACGCAGGAGTTCGCGAAGAAGATCAACGCGCTCGGCTGCGACTATCTCGACGCGCCGGTGTCCGGCGGCGAAGTCGGCGCGCGTGAAGCGACGCTCACGATCATGGTCGGCGGTCCCGAGAAGTCGTTCGAGATCGCAAAGCCTTTGTTCGAACTGATGGGCAAGAACATCTCGCTCATCGGCGACAACGGTGCGGGTCAGACGTGCAAGGTCGCGAACCAGATCATCGTCGCGCTGAACATCGAGGCGGTCGCGGAAGCGCTGCTGTTCGCGGCACGTTCGGGCGCCGATCCGGAGCGCGTGCGTAAAGCACTGATGGGCGGTTTCGCATCGTCGCGCATCCTCGAAGTGCATGGCGAGCGCATGACGAAACGCACGTTCAATCCGGGCTTTCGTATCGAGCTGCATCAAAAGGATTTGAACCTCGCGCTCGACGGCGCGCGCAAGATGGGCCTCGCCCTGCCCCACACGGCGAGCGCGCAGCAATTGTTCAGCGTATGCGCCGCGAACGGCGGAAAGGCGTGGGATCACTCGGCGCTCGTGCGTGCGCTCGAAATCATGTCGAACTTCCAGGTGGCCGAAGAGCCGCAGCAGGCCAAGGCTGCTGCGTGATTCGTATCGCCTGAACCGTGGGGCGTCCCGCGTATGGGCACGCGGGACAAATGTCGCTCTGGGCTGAGGGCGGCAAAGTGGGGTCCGAGAGCGGCACCCGGCGGTGCGCCGGGTAAGCCTTGGTCGGTCAGACGGTTTGTCGTCGGGTGTCCGCGTCGGATTGTTGCAGTTTGTGTCTTACTGCTGAAGCATGAGCGGTGTACAAATCCTTTTGTGAAAACTCAGAACTATCTGGTGGTCATCGCGACTAATCTGCCTAGACTTCGCGAGCCGTAACACCACTGTTAATCAAGGAGTTGAACAATGGGAATCCTCAGCTTTATCAAGGAAGCAGGTGAGAAACTCTTCGGCGCAGTCTCGTCGAAGGCTGAAGCGGCGCCGGCCGCGGCGCCTGTCGATGTCGCGGCGCTGAATCAGAAAGCGGGCGAAGCCATCGCGACGTACATCCGTTCGCAGGGTCTCAATGCGGACAATCTGGATGTGAAGTATGACGGCGCGTCGCATACCGTGACCGTGTCGGGCCAGGCGCCGGATCAGGCGACGAAGGAAAAGATTCTCGTCGCGGCGGGCAATGTGCAGCACGTCGACAAGGTCGATGACCAGTTGACCGTGCCCAGTAGCGAGCCCGAGTCGCAGTATTACACCGTCGTGTCGGGCGACAATCTTTGGAAGATCGCCGAGAAATACTATGGCAACGGCTCGAAGAACGATGTGATCTTCGAAGCGAATAAGCCGATGTTGAAGAGTCCGGACAAGATTTATCCAGGGCAGGTGCTGCGTATTCCGGCGGCGAACTGATTTTTCTTGGTTTCGACGATTCGAACGCGGACTTCGGTTCGCGTTTTTTTGTCTTGCAATCAATCAAACAAAACAAAAACTAGTAAGCATCGAAAACGCGCTGCAGGTCTCCGACCCCCGAAGCCAGAGCAAGCATCAACAACACCCGCGCCTTATAGGCATTAAGCGTCCCCGCACTGACGCTCCCGAGCGCGTCATCATTCGCGGCGCCGTTGCGCATCACATGCCCCGACCCCACGCGCGACGCGCGCACCACCGCGACGCCCTGCCTTACCGCATCGGCGAGCGCCTGCGTGAGCGTCGCATGCATCGAGCCGTTGCCCGTGCCCGCGACGACGATCCCGCGCACACCCGCCGCCACGAGGGCATCGACCATCACGCGCGATGCATCCGCGTAACTCGCGACGATCTCGACCATCGGCCATTCATCGGTCACGGAAAACTCGCTGGCAGTGGTATGCGGCCGCACGACCGTACGCTGAAACTCGACGCGCCCGTCCTGCACGAAGCCGAGCACGCCGGTCTCGGGCGAACGGAACGCATCGACCGCGTAGGTGCTCGTCTTGGTGACATCGCGTGCGCAGTGGATCTGATTATTGAATGCGACGAGCACGCCCTTGCCCGCCGCGTCCTTCGAGGCCGCGACCGTCACCGCGTTCAGCAGATTGAGCGGGCCATCGGCGGACAGCGCGGTCGATGGACGCATCGCCGCCGTCAGCACGACAGGCTTCGCGTGCTTCACGGTGAGATGCAGCAGATACGCGGTTTCTTCGAGCGTATCGGTGCCATGCGTGACGACGACGCCATCGATATCGTCCTGCGCGAGCAGTTCATTGACGCGCGAGGCGAGCGCGGTCCACAGCGCAACGCTCATGTCCTTGCTGTCGATGCTCGCGATCTGCTCGGCGTGAATGCGCGCGACTGTACCTAGCGCGGGCACGGCATCGAGCAATTTGTCGACGCCGACGACGCCCGCCTTGTAGCCCGCCGTCTTCGATGCATCACCGGCGGACCCGGCGATGGTGCCGCCCGTTGCCAGCACGGCAATGCGAGGGAGAGAGGAAGTATTCATGCCGGCGATTGTAAATCAGCCGGCATGTGAATCACGCCGTTTCGCGAAGCTGGGCCGCGATCTGCGCTTCTTCGAGTTGCGGCGCGAACATCTCGATCAATCGATACGCGTACGCCCGCAGGAACGCGCCCTTTCTCAGCCCGACGCGCGTCGTGCTGGCCTCGAAAAGATGCTGCGTGTCGAGCGCGACAAGCTCGGTGTCCCGCTTCGCGTCGTAGGCCATCGCCGCGACAATGCCGATGCCCATGCCCAGCTCGACATACGTCTTGATGACGTCGGCATCGATCGCGGTCAGCACGATATCGGGAATCGCGCCCGCGCTCGCGAACGCCTGATCGACGTGCGAGCGGCCGGTGAAGTCCTGGTCGTAGGTGACGATCGGATATTCGGCGATCTGCTCGAGCGTGATGTTCTCGCGGCCGACGAGCGGATGATCCTTCGGCACGACGACCGTGTGATGCCACGAATAGCACGGAAACGTGACGATGTCCGGGTAACGGTCGAGCGCTTCGGTCGAGATGCCGATATCCGCCTCGCCATTGATGATCATCTGCGCGATCTGCTGCGGGCTGCCCTGGCGCAACGCGAGATGCACCTTGGGGAACACTTCCGTGAACTGGCGGATGACCTTCGGCAGCGCGTAACGCGCCTGCGTGTGGGTCGTCGCGACGACCAGGTGGCCGTTGTCCTGATCCGCGAACTGGCGCGCGACGCGCCGCAGGTTCTCGGCGTCGAGCAGCATGCGCTCGATCAGCTGATGCACCTCCTTGCCCGGCTCGGTGAGTCCCGTGAGACGTTTGCCGCGTCGAATGAAGATATCGACGCCGAGCTCGTCCTCGAGATCCTTGATCTGTTTCGACACGCCGGATTGCGACGTGTAGAGCACGTTGGCGACCTCCGTCAGATTCATGTTCTGACGCACGGCCTCGCGCACGAAGCGCAGTTGCTGAAAATTCATGTGAACCTCTCCGCGATCCTTTTATGTCGTTATGTCATTGCGCCGGCGATGGCGCCGGAAAGACCCGCAGCGCGCGTGGCACGGCCGTCACGCCATCGCCGATATCGAGCTTGAGCGCGCGCCATGCCTCCCGATCCAGCTCCGCCTCGATCACGCTGCCCGCGCTGCCTTCGAGCTCGACGCGCACCGAGCCGCCCAGCGTCACGACGCGCCGCACGCCGACCACGATGCCATCGCGATGCGCGCCGTCGGCGGGATACAGTGCGAGATCATGCGGGCGCACATACGCAAGCGCCCGGCCGCTGAAATGCGCCTGTGTGGCGATCGGGCTCGCGGCGCCATCGGCGACGAAGCCGTTCGCATCGACATTGCCCTGCAGCCGGTTCGCCGCGCCGAGAAACTCGTACACGAACGACGTCTGCGGATGATCGTACACGTCCTGCGGGCTACCTACCTGCTCCACCCGCCCATGATTCATCACGACGATGCGGTCCGCCACTTCGAGCGCCTCTTCCTGGTCATGCGTGACGAAGAGTGTCGAGATATGCAGATCGTCGTGCAGGCGGCGCAACCAGCTGCGCAGTTCCTTGCGCACTTTCGCGTCGAGCGCCCCGAACGGCTCGTCGAGCAGGAGCACTTTCGGCTCGACGGCGAGCGCGCGTGCGAGCGCGATGCGCTGCCGCTGTCCGCCCGACAGCTCGGACGGAAAACGTTCGGCGAGCCAGTCGAGCTGCACGAGCTTCAGCAGTTCATGCACTTTCTCGCGGATCGCGGCTTCGCTCGGACGCTCGCGGCGCGGCTTCACACGCAGGCCGAACGCGACGTTCTCGAACACCGTCATGTGCCTGAAGAGCGCGTAATGCTGGAACACGAAGCCGACTTGCCGCTCGCGCGCGCCGACTGCCGCGACGTCCTCTCCATGCAGCACGACTTGTCCCGCATCGGCGAACTCGAGGCCTGCGATGACCCGCAGCAGCGTGGTCTTGCCGCAGCCGGAAGGCCCGAGCAGCGCGACCAGTTCGCCTGCAGGAAAATCCAGCGTGACGTTGTCGAGCGCGGTGAAATCGCCGAAGCGTTTTTGCAGATTGCGAACGATGATGCTCATGATGTTGTCGGCCTCTTCAATGCTGTGCGGGTTTCCGGGCTTCGCTGACGGCTTGCGACATGCGCCGCTCCGCGAGGAGCTTGAGCGCGAGCGTGACGAGCGCGAGCAGCGCGAGCAGCGACGCCACCGCGAACGCGGCCGAGAAGTTGTATTCGTTATAGAGAATTTCGACGTGCAGCGGCATCGTGTCGGTCTGGCCGCGGATGTGGCCCGACACGACCGATACCGCGCCGAACTCGCCCATCGCGCGGGCGTTGCAGAGGATCACGCCGTAGAGCAGGCCCCACTTCACGTTGGGCAGCGTCACGCGCCTGAAGATCTGCCAGCCCGATGCACCGAGCACGTGC
>Ga0207713_1001222_pt1 | contig 21462 bp, 15 predicted proteins | sample KBSS64metaG_FD_184404 | JGI IMG/M metagenome (GOLD analysis project Ga0207713, IMG submission 184404) | Switchgrass rhizosphere microbial communities from Kellogg Biological Station, Michigan, USA - KBS S6-4 metaG (SPAdes) (version 2) | ecosystem: Host-associated > Plants > Roots > Rhizosphere >... | reverse complement strand
AGTAAAATACCACCAGCAGTTTTGGTTTCTTCTTCTACGCGACGAATTACAACGCGATCATGTAATGGACGAATGTTGCTCATAATTAACTCCACCAGACTAAGTCTTTTTGATTAATCGTTATTGCCATAATCCAGAGCAATAACAAAATATTTAGATGTCACTTTTGTGGGGATGAAAAAAAACGCTTCAAGGGGAAAATGAAAAAAAACTTATCTTTTTTGGTCATTTTTTAACAGGTTGATGAGAACCGCTATAAAAAAGTAAGTAGAAAATGAATGGAAAGCTATTGAGGCTACTTATTCATTTTATTAAATCATCTTCATAACAGATCTTAGAAAATAGAAAAAGCCAACACGGCTCTAATATTTTATTGATTTATATAAAATTTCCAATCTCTATAACTGTGGGCATTTTCAAAGCTAACTAATTCTTTAGAAAAATTCTTAATTTTTATAGGTTTTTTAAATGATGGGCTATAAACACCAATAATACCATTTTCTTTATTTCTAATAACTTCAAAGTTTTTATTAGTCATTGGATCTTTCTCAATTTTTCGTAAATAACGAAAAATTTCAGAATGTCGCTCATCTCTTAATAATTCTTCAAGTCTCGCTGGATATTTTGGATAGCCAAGTGGTGAGTTGTTATAGTATTGCTTGATAGCGGCCTGATATAAACTACCAATACGAATAAGGTCTTGCTCTTTTTCTCTCTGTAATAAAGTTGCATAATTTACTGACCATTGACCAATTACAGCGGCTAAAATAGAAAAGACTATTAGCATCCAAATATAGGCAAAACCAAGATTTCCTCTTCTCATTATGACTAATTACCATTCAGAATAGTGTTTATCATCACTTCCCATGCTGTTACTAAATGAAGAAACATCGTATATACCATGCCCTTCTTGTGAGTCTATGGTTGTTTTCCATTGTCTTTCACCAGTCATGGGATCTATAGGAACTTCTCGGAGATATCGCTTTTCCACCAAATCATTTAGCTTTTCAGGATAATACCCTTTATCCGCATAGAATTTATCAATGCTATGTCGAAGTGAACTCAAATTTTGACGTAAAGCAACTTCCTTACTTTCATCAATTTTATCGATATATCTTGGAACAACGATTGACAATAATAAGGCAATAATTGCTAAAACAACGAGCAATTCTACAATAGTGAAACCATTTTTTTTATTCATATCATCTTTCAATTATTTTCTACCATAAACGATAGGTAATACCATTTGAACCAGTACCTTTCGACAAAGAATAAATATCATAGACATCTTTGCCTTCTTTAGGATCCCAAGCTTCGCTTTCATAACTTCGGAGTCCCCAACTTAGTTCTGGGTTCTTTATTTGATCATTAAAAGGATCATGAGGTACTTTTCTTATGAATCGTATAATTCTTTTTTCACCATACTTACTAGGCACTCCCATCAAAACCTTTAAATTTGCTGGATATCCTGACTCAGTTTTAAACTCATCAGCAATTTCATTACGATCACTTGAAACTTTATATGCATCAATCGCAGTCCGAATCTCTAATAAGGCCATCTTTAGCTCTTTTTCTTTTTGCTGTTTTGAAACGATACTTGTTACAGGAATAATTATTGAAGCCAATAGTCCTATTAAAACCAGAGATACCATAAGTTCCACATAGGTAAAGCCTTGCGTATTATTTTTAATAAAGATAAAGCTGCGCTTCATGACTCATAATTCCTAAACAACTAGGGCTTCACAACAATAAATTCTTTATAAATTTGCTTACTGACGTCCTTCTTAACTGTAGCCCCTGCCACAGCATCAATAGAATAATCACTAATAGCAATTTTTTGTGTTCCTTCTAAATCTTTTGATACTCTAAAGTTGATTGTTGCTGTTTCCCCTTGATGGGCCGGGGTTTGGAAGAAAATAATTCGAGTTCCTCCTGCAATTTTCTCTTTCTCTACTTTTTGTGCTGCGATGCCTAATACCATTTCAGAAAATTCTAATTTATCAGAATGCTGTATATCCAAACTTATTTTTTGTGCATTTGGAGCATTTTGAAGAATCTTAATTTTCAAAATCTCTCCAGCTTTTACCTGATCGTTAGATTCTAATTTGAAATCAATATTGTTTGTATTTGTTCCAACTTGTTGGGCTTCAGATTGGTTTGCTAATTCTGATGTATTAGGAACACTAATTGGTACAGGAACATTTGATGATTGAGATAAATCAGCCTTACCCTGGTAAATTGAATGATCCATTAATCTTAAAGGTGTTGTTGTCACCTCATCTCCTGTACCAGATAAGTGTTCTTGCACATAAGGTGCTGGTAATTCAAATGGTCTTACAATTCTCGGTGTAATTAGTAAAACAATTTCACTTTTGTTTTTAGTATCTCGTGTACTTGAAAATAGCCTTCCTAATAAAGGAATTTTTCCAATACCTGGTAAATGTGTAGCTGATGTCTGAGTGTCATCTCTGATCAAACCAGCTAACATTTGTGTTTCATTATCTTTAAGCTGAAGAGTTGTAGATGCGTTGCGAGTCCCGATCTGATAAGCAATAAGTCCATTCTTTGAGGTTATCTCTTTTGCAATATTGCTAACTTCCATTTTTATGCCAATTTGTACTTCTTTATTTACTTTAACTTCTGGCAAGACTTCAAGTTTCAAACCAACATCAAGATAATTAATTGACTCAGCAATTGAGCCCCCTAACTCACTCGTTGTTGTAGTGATAACAGGAACTTTCTCACCAATCAAAAAATCAGCCTTTTCTTTACTCTTTACTCGAATACGAGGATTAGCAAGAAGATTAGCTTTGCTACTTGTTTGTTGAAAATTCACTGTTGCAATTCTATCTGCTGTAACCAGCTTAAGACTGTCTGAGGTTAGATTTCTTAACTGATTAATCGTATAAGAACCTACTCCACCAACGCCATTTAATAAACTCACATCAACTTTCTTTGGAAAATCAATACCTAATTCTAAAAGATTATCTCTAGTTACCTCTAAAACCTCAATATCTAATATCACTTCAGGCGAAGGTAAATCAAATGCTTGTAATAACTTATCAATACTATCAATGACATTTTGATTATCACGTACAATTAGTAATCTTAATCGGTCATCAAAAAAAATAGCCTTAGGTTCATATAATTTAGTAATTAAATCTTGGGTCTTTTGTACATCAGCAAACCCGAGATAAAATGATTTAGTCACCAACTCCTCATACTTTTTCTTTTTTTCTGGTGATTGTTGATAAATTAAGTAAGAGTTTGAATTTAAAATTTTATAAGCCAAAGAAGAAGTACTCAGTATTGTTTTTAATGCTTCTCTAACGGTCGTATTTTTAGCATACACCGTTGTTGTCACTTGATCCAAATTTGCATCTTTATCTAAAATAAAATTCATTCCAGAGTACTGAGCAAGGAAATCTAATACTGAGCTAACAGGTGCATTTTTAAAGTCTAAAGAAACTAGCTGATCCAGTTTTTCATTCAGGCTTGGTGGATTTAATAAGTTTCTATTTTTATTCTGTTCAATTTCCTTTTTTAACTTATTCGCTTTGTAATAATTAGGAGAAACTTGCAAAATTTCTCGAAGAGTTACCAATGCAGCAGAAATATTACCTTGATCAGCTGCCTTTTGGGCCACTTCAAATTGTAAATCTAGGTCTTTAATTTTATCTATTTTGTTTATATTATCAATTGCAACCATATTCTCTGAATCAATTTTTAAGACTTCTTCATTTAACGATAGTGCTGTTCTGAAATCACCGTTAAGAAAGGCCTGCTGTGCAAGAATAAGTTTTTTATCAATCAGTTCTCGTTGTTTATAAGTATAATCTAACTTATATTTTGCTGGGTTATTTTCAGCCGAATCTTTCAATTTATTTAACTTATTTATTTCATACTCACTTGTATTTTTATGTAGACTACATCCGCCTAAAATAATACTCGCGCTTAACATTGAAAGATTAAATGTGTGTTTAAAAAAAATAAATGATTTTTCCATATTTACTTACTTATAGTCATAGTTCGTTGATCAGGAATATACTGGATAACAACTTGGTATGGAGTATTTTCCAAAACTATCCATGTATTGTTGTAAGGTACATTCGGGGCTAATATAAGATTTTCCTCACCCACTTTTAGGAAAATATTCACTTTTTGCTCTTTATCCAGAATTTGCCCCATGTACTGAATCGGGGGTAAAGATACTTGCGGAGGAATAGATGGAACTTCTGGTGGAGATGGTATTAACTCTTGCTTTTTCTCAATAACTTTTGGTTTTATTACTTTAGGTTTTACAACTTGCTCTTGCTTTAATATAGGTAAGTCCCAATAATTAAGCATGGTATTGCTTTCAGCCATAACGGATAGCTGTTGAGAAGCAGGAATAGAAATAGTATTTTTTCTCTGATAATTATTTATCATAAGTGGTTCAACTGGTATTGGTGGTAAAACTAAACACCATAACGCAATAACTATAACTAATACTGCTAAGATTAAAACTCTAATCTTTTGTACTGGAATTTTTAAATTTAAAAAGTTATTTATATCTATTTTTTTCATTGCAACTCCTTACCTTGAAGTAAGACAGTCATATTGACAGTATTATCCTTTTTATTTCTTTGGAAATCGATGGAATTAATAATATAACTACCACTATTTGTTTGAATTTTCCCTAGTAACAATCGCGTATCTAACCAAGAACCAGATACAGAAAACTGGAATTTATTCAAATTTTTACTGTGTATTTCCTGATATTCCAATAAATTCGTATTCGTCTCTTTAATATATCCAAAAACTTCTTTGTATAATTGAATGTTAGTTAATAACTCTGGTTTTATATTAGTCGAAACCTGTTGCACACCTAGAGTAGTAGTTTTTACCTTAGCCAAGTAATGATTTAATTGTTCATTCTGGGCTTTTAACTGTGAAATTCGTTCATATGTGACTGGAATAATCCAAAAAATTACCCCTAATGCCCAAACCATTACACCAACAACAAGCAATTTACTTATGGTCAATGTTGATGCATATTTTTTAAAAGACCATTTAAGTCTTAATAACAATTGTTGGATTATCATTTTTTTTCCAACTCAAATTCGATAAGTCCACTCTCTGCTCTAGCTACTCTTTTTATTTGTAAATTAATTTTCAATGTTTGAGCTGCATCGATAAAGCCAGTTAAATCCATCAATTCTGGACAACTACCTTCAATCTCCAAAATACCATCTAAAGAGTAACGCAAGCGATCAAAATTGAGTTTGCTACTTCGAACACTCATCAATTGATCTAAATCTTTTAATGACATCTGAGAGACAGGAACTTCTTTTTGCTCCAGATTACGGTCCGAAATCTGATGTTGCTCATACAGCTCAATATTTGCAGTCCATAACTTGTTTTGAGAAGTATATTCTTTTCTTATGGTAAAAAGAATCGTGCTTAAAAAGATGATTAAACAAACCATGACCACAAAAGTTGCAAGGAGCAAATTATCATTATTTTTCTGATAAAGATTAATATTAATTTTTTTCATTTCAAATTAAGTTTAAAATTTGTTCAGGAGTTTTTGCTACTAAACTTGACCAATGTTTAAATTGCTTACCTTCTTCTTCAAAGAAGATTTCACTAACTCTCTGATGATTCCAAATATCTATTGACTCTTGATTGATAAACTTTTTAGGAAAAATATCAATTCCTTCCTCTCCGTTCACTGCACAATCAACATGATAGAAAAAATTTTCTTCCTCATACCAAAGCTCATTAATGTCTAATATATTAAAGATTTTAAATAATGAAATACTAAAATTATTAATATTTTGATATTCATTTAATACCATTAATCCTTCATAAATATAGTGAGGGAGAGCTACTGTAAAAATAGGCTGATTAAATTTTACTTGATCAAATAAAAACTTATAATCTCCTGATGAAAAATTTGGGTATTTTTGCTTGAAATGAGATATTGCCAAAAATTCTAATACTTTTATATCAGGCCACTCTTGCTGACGAGGCAAAATACCAAAATGGCATAATGAGTTTTCTAAGGTAATTTCTATAAATTTATATTTAATATCAATTTTTTTCAATTCACGAATAAATTGGTCCACCCAATTTGGATGTAACAAATTACATGAAAAGTCTCCTGCCGTGATTTCTGAGCTACACTTACTTAACCACAAACATTTATGGGTGGTTAAAGTGATAGATAAGGTATTACCTTTCAATAAATGTAACACGGTTAATTTCCTGAAAAGTTGTCTGTCCTTGAGCAACAATTGCCAAAGCTTGCTGGCGGAGAAAAATCATATTTTCTTGTTGCAGTTTTTTTCTAATTTGACTCATTGGCGTACCGTTAAGTAATAGCTCTCGGAGCTCATCTGTTATAATTAAAATTTCAGCAATAGCTTTACGACCTTTATATCCCGTCCATTGACAATAATCACACCCATTTCCTTTTTTTAAATGAAAGAGGCTTTTATCTTTTATCATACCTGCCTCATGTAGTGCATTATCATCAAATGGAATATCTACACTACATCTGGAACAACTTAAACGAATTAAACGTTGTGCGATAATTCCATTTAAACTATTTAAAAATCCAAATAAATCAATTTCCATATGCCGAAATCGGCCAATCACATCTAAGGCATTATTCGCATGTACCGAGCTATATACTAAATGTCCAGTTAATGCAGCCTGCACAGCAATCTCTGCTGTTTCTCGATCTCGAATCTCTCCCACCAGAATTGTATCTGGATCATGGCGAAGAATAGATCTTAGTCCTTTTGCAAAGGTTAGTCCTTTACGTTCATTTACAGGAATCTGTAAAGTCCCTTTGATTTGATATTCAACTGGATCTTCAATCGTAATCAGTTTTTGCTGTTCTGAATGTTGTTCGTGCAATAGAGCATATAGCGTAGTTGTCTTACCAGAACCTGTTGGCCCTGTAACCAATACCATCCCATAAGGTTGCTGAGCAAGATGTCTAATCTGAATCATGCTTTGTTGATCAAAACCTAACAATTCAAGTGATAAAGGCTCATGCTCTTGTGTTAAAGCTTGCTTATCCAATATACGTAAAACAGCATCTTCCCCATGTAATCCAGGCATAATTGAAACACGTAAATCAATATCCTGTTTACCTAAATGAATAGTCAAACGCCCATCTTGAGGAATACGTCTTTCAGAAATATCTAAATCTGCAAGAATTTTTAGTCTTGAAACCACTTGTTCTGCATAATTTTTACGTTTAACCAACTCCCCCAAAATTAATACGCCATCTATACGGTTCTTGATGATAAGTCCATCAACTGTGTTTTCAAAGTGAATATCACTAGCCCCTTTATCATAAGCACTAGCTAATACTTGGCTCACAAAACTGATAACCTCTGTTTCTCGATTTTCAATAGAGATTTCTGTTTTTTGGTTTTCTTTATCTAGAAGTAATAAATGGGCGAAAGAAACAGCTGATTCAATTTTAATTTGCCCAACTTTAAACCCTTGAGGAAAATTATAACTGAGCCAAGATAAATCCTTGAGCATGGGTTTACGCGCAAAAATCACCCAATCACTTTGATCTATTTGTATATGAATACATTGTTCTTTATTTGCTAAAGTTTTATTGAGCTTATCAAAATTAATTGTCGCTGTTTTTAACTCTTCTGCTGTGAACCAGTGCTCGACAAGTACTTCATCTTGTATATTGTTTTTAATATTCATGACTGTAATCCACTTGCTAGCCCAAAAATTGGCATATATAACAACACAACAATTACACCAATAAATAATCCAATTGCCAGCATCAAGATAGGCTCTAGTAATCTGGATACCTTTTCTACAAACTGTGTTAAATCTAAATCATGGAATTCGGCAGATTTATCTAACATTGCAACAATTTCACCATTCTTGTCACCAGCATTCAAAAGCCTGCTCGATACAGCTGTAGTTAAATGAGCCTGATCCAAGGAAAAACTTAAACCATGACCTTCTAAAATCAATTGTTTCGCTTGCAGTAATTTTTTTTGTTGAGCAGGTAAAAGTAATGAATGAGATAGATTAAAAGCTTGTGTTACCGAAGCTCCACTATCTAAAAGTAGTGATAGTCCTCGATAAAATCGGGATAAATACATTACTTCTAATCGATGTTTTAAAGGAGAAATTTTTGATAAAACTGCCATAAAGGTTGGTTCCAAACCCTGCTTTTGGACCTTATAAATAGACATAAAAATAATAATAGAAACCACGCCTATAAATAATAATCTGTATTCACCTAACCAAGCACCGAACTTCAGCATCAACTCTGAAGCTAATGGCAAATCCATATCGATCCCTTCGTAAATTGCTCCGAAGCGTGGGACTAAATACATGAGTAGAAACATAATGACCCCAAAAGCTACGATCATTAACGTAAGAGGATACATAGAAGCATTATAAACTTTAGAACGAATTACAGAGATTTGCTCATCATATTTAATATAACTAGTTAAAGCTTTAATTAATGTCCCATTACGTTCACTTGCCGCCACTGTTGCGAGTAATATTTCAGGAAAAATATTCTGACAAGATCTCATTGCTTCAGAGAGAGGCAATCCTAAATGTAATCCATTACGTATTTTATAAATTGGATTATCTTTAGTATCTTTAGATGCTCCATGATGATCATTAAGGATATCTAATGTTTCTGATAAAGATAAACCTGATATGAGTAATGTTCTTAATTCATGTGCAAATATAATAACATTGAATTTTATAGATTTTTTCTTTAAGGTAATAGAGCCTTTTCCTTGTTGTTCAATTGATAAAACAAGCAAGCCCTGACTCTCTAACTCTTTTTTTATCTTTTCAGAACTTTCATCAGTTAGATTAAGTGTTTCACGCTGGCCTATTGAATTGATAACACGGACATTAAAAGACTGCATTACCAGTTACCAATATCTTGGAATTCATCTTTTTCGCCTCCAGCAACTTTATCCTTACCAAAAGAAAAAACATCATAATTATTTGAATTATGCTCTCCAGGATATTGATATTGATAAGGCATTCCCCAAGGGTCTAAAGGGATCTTCTTAATATAAGGGCCTTTCCATCTTGTTGCATTAGCTGGCGAAGTGGTTAAAGCTTGTAACCCTTCTGTATTATTAGGAAAGTCACCATTATCAATGCGATATTGATCAATTGCTTTTACAAAAGAGTCTACTTGTGCTTTTGCAGCTGTAGCTTCTGATTTTTCTAAGTTTTTAAAAAGATTGGGGCCAATAATACCAGCCAACAATCCAATAATAACTAGAACGATCATGAGTTCAAGCAATGTAAAGCCTCTACTATATTTTGTTTTTCTTAACATTTAAAAATTTTTCCAAAATAGCTAAAAACACTAATAAGTCCTTATTTAAAATATAAAAATTAATTTCATATTTCAGCTTCAATGAAGTAGTTAATACTAAACTTAAAATATTTTTAAAGTCACTTCCTTTTTAAAAAATATAATACTAGAATAAAAAAGTTAATTACATAAGCAATAAGAAACTAACCTAAAATTTACAAATTTTCAATTACTGTAACAGGAAATTATGAAATTAAATAAAATATTATTAACCTTATTATCCACTGGATACTTTGTTTCAGGTCATGCACTTACTATAGGAGCTGGCGAAACATATGAGCAGTCCATTCTATCTACTTCCAATAAGCCAGTAAATTCATGTTTAGTTGGTATTAATGCTACCTCTAAGCAGATAGCATTGAGTGGCACAGATATTCAAGGTCCCCTTCCATTTTCAAGAACTTACAACACAACACTACAATTAGATTATAAGCCCGAATTTAGAAATGAAGAGGGTAAAAGTTTAGATGGTGCATTTGCTGTGTCTTATCTAGAAAATAGAGCCTTCATAGGAATGGGATGGAGTCACAGTTATGATTATAGATTGATCACTTTTGGTAACCCCCAATTTAATATATATCGTTTATATATTTTAAGTTTACCAGGAGAGAGCTACCCTATTACCCTTAGAAAACAATCCGATGGTACATATAAAGTTATCAGTAATGTTAATGATACTAACCCTAGTCCTGATATTGAGTTTAGCGTTACTGATGATGACAGCACTAACATTACAATAAAGAGAAAAGGAGTAGAATATACATTTAAAGCCTTATCTGGAGCTCGAAACATTACAGAGCAATTTTATCTTACAAAAATTAAATATCCAGGTGGTAAAACAATAGACTTAACCTATAGTTCTTATACTAAGGGTACTTTAACTGTCCGAGTCCTTACAGATGTCGCTGACAACTTAGGGAATAAACTTAAAATTAGTTATATAAACTTTGATGGTTCAGACACTTCAGCATTGGGTCAGAAATTAAGAGGTCTTGTTTCTAGCGTTACTACAAATTCGAATACTTTAAATAAGCAAACAGTCACTTATACTTATGAGCCAGTCACATATTACAGACAAGGTAGTAATCAAGAAAACTTCATTTTAACCAAAGCAGTATCAACTGCAAATGGAGCAGAAGATTACAGTTATAATAAAAGTTATGTTCATAAGGGATTATATACAGATGCACAGCAAACGGTACGTGGTGTAACTATCCCCATTATTTCAGGATATTCGAAACAAGGAACGCTATTAAGAGCATGGGAAGCAAATGATAACTCTATTTCAAGTTATACAGATAAAACAAAAGATCTTGGCGTACTAAAATTTACTGAAGATTTTAGCGAAATTGTAAATGATAAACCTTTTTATCAAAAATCAACCCTCACTCTTACGCCCCATTCACCTTCTGCTAGCCCATTAGCTTCTGAAGTATTTACTGTTGAAAATGGCTCAAATAGTGAAGGGCCTGCTGTTGCTTATATTGCTACATCTGCTGCCCCAAGTTGTTTAAGATACGATGGAAAACCAATTAAGTCATTATTATTTAAAAAAGACATACGTCAATTAGCACGAGTAGTTGATAAAAATAATAACCGGACAGATTTACAGTATGATAATAAAAACCGTTTAACTAATCGTATAGAAGCAGTAGGTTCAACTAGTGCTCGTACAACTACTGCAACCTACACGACAGACTTTGATATTCCAAATACTGTTCAACGAGGTAACATTACTCAGACCAATACCATTAATACCCTAGGGCAAATCACTAAATCTACACTCACCTCTTCTCAAACGGGCAGTACATCCAAAGCAACTGACTTTACTTATTTAGCAAATGGTCTTCTTTCAACTGTTGATGGGCCTCGTACCGGTACAACTGATAAAGTCACCTATACTTATGATACCTACGGCAATAAGGCCTCTGAAGCTCAAGTCGTCAATGGTATAACCCGCACCACCACTTATGTCGGTTATAACTCGTTCGGCCAACCTGAACGTATTGTCTATCCTACAGGACTAGTCGATAAGTTCGTTTACAATGCCGATGGGACTGTTGCAAGTAAAACTACTGGTACTGGCACTGCAACCACAACCATTACGGGTAAAACCACAACTTATACTTATGACACACTTAAACGTCTAAGTTCTGAAACCAATCCTGATGGTGAAAAGGCCACTTATGTCTATGATGTCAAAGGCCAACTTATTAAAGGAACCTTACCTAATGGCAGTTTGGTCAATAAAACCTATCACGGTAATGGCGCGACTGCATTGGAGAAGTTAACCGATAGCACTGGTGCAACTACTCTTTCGCAGAGTTCTACAACCTTGGATACTAATGGACGTTTACTTAAAGTTCAGAATGGTACCGATGCAACCAAGAACTGGGTTACCAATATCTATGACCTCAATGGCAATCTAATACAGATGGCGTCTGCTTTAGGTATTACTAAAAAGTTGACTTATGACCCATTAAACCGTGTAACCACTCATACCGATGGCTTGGGTAATATCAATAAAAAAACCTATGACCTACAAGATAGTACTTTAACTGCGCTTGATGCCTTAAATGCAGGTACAAATCCTTATTCTTATCGTAACGGGAAAGTCTTAACCAAAGAAGTGAATACCGACTACGGTACTAGGTCTTATACCTACAACGAAGCTGACCTGCTGACTCAGTCTCTCTATGGTACTCGTAAATGTGACAACCTTAACATCGATGCACTGGAACGTGTGGGACAAACCACTTGTACCAACTCAGCAACGACGACACCGACTACTCTTCTCAGCAACCTCACCTTTGGTTATGACCAGACGCGTTTTGGTCGTTTCGACAAAGTCACCTCAGGCGATACAGCTTATGGTGTAGACACCGTTTACACTTACGATGCTTATGACCGTATTATTGGTAAATCTCAAACCAATAAAACCATTACGACCTGGACAGGAACCAAACCAACTCTGGCTGTAGCTTATGCCTACACCATTGGTGACAAGTTAAGCACCCTCACCTTGCCTTCTGGCCGTAAGCTTGCTTATACCTATGATGCAACCAAAAAGAATCTACTGACCAATGTCACCTTAGACGGTACTGCTCTTATCCGTGCTATTACCTATGATGCTGGCGGTCAGATGACGGGCTGGAACTGGGGCGCTGGCGCTGCAAGTTACACATGGACTTATGATGCTGTTAAAAATGGTGTGATTCAGTCGATTAGTAATAAAAACAACTCAGGTGTGGTGAACTATAGTCTGGCTTATGCCTTTGATAATGATGGCCGTGTTAGTAAAATCACCCGTAATAACGGATTGGTTGATAGTTTTACTTATGATAAAGTTGATCATCTGCTGACCGAATCGCGTTTAAATGGTACAACCAGTGTCTTTGGTATTACCTACACTTATGACAAGAACGGTAACCGTTTAAGTCTTGCTGCAACTGGCACGCATCAGCAACCTCAAGCCAATGTAGCTTATACCTACACGGGTAACAAACTGGCAACTATCGGTGGAGCTGCTGTTTCCCATACCGCCAATGCTGAGTTGATCTATGGTGGTTTTACGCCAACCTATGACAATGCCGGTAACCGTCGTGAAGATAAAACGACTGGTGGTGCTGCAACGGCTCCTCAGTACTACATGACCTATAACCATAAAAACGAACGTACTGTTCGTGGATATGCCGCTAATGGTTCAGTATGGAAAACTAATGCTGTTCAATTTGTTTATGATGAAAACAGTCACCTGATTGGTGAATACAGCGCGGATGGTGTACCACTAGTTGAATATGTATGGTTAGGTGATAAACCTGTTGCTGCGATCTATGGCTCTGGTACTACAGCAAAAACTTACTGGATTGCGACTGATGCTCAAAACACACCACGACGTTTAATTGATGCTACTGATGGTACAACTACCGTTTGGGCATGGGACTCAACCGCGTTTGGTGTAGGTTTACCTAGTGTTCAGACTGTGAAGTTTAACCTGCGCTTCCCAGGTCAGTATTACGATGAAGTGACTAAACAGCACTACAACCATAATCGTTTCTATAATCCTGTGTTAGGCCGTTATGTTGAACCAGACCATATGGGTTTAAAAGGAGGTTTAAACCCTTACATTTACGCTAACCAAAGTCCTATCAATTACATAGACCCTAATGGAAATTTTGCAGTCCAATTATTTGGGGCAGTAGTTGGAGGAGGAATATCTTTTGGAATGAATGTAGCTTTTCAATACATGGCTAATGGTGAAAATATAGATTGGGGAGCTGCCTTTATTGCAGGTGGTGTTGGTGCAGTAAGCGGAGCTTTAACACCGTGGACATTGGTAGGAAACGTAGCACAAGTTACAGGTAAATCCATGCTCTTAGGGGGAGGAGCGAATGTAGCCCAAACTGCAATTACTAATATCGCACAAAATAAAACCAGCGGTTTCACGGACTACACTTCTAGTTTTGCTATGGGAGCTGCAGGAGGAGCGATAGCTGGCCCAATGTCACGTTCACGTTTTATCCCATTAGATGAAGGTTCAGTTTTCTTTGCACCTGGTGAAGCAAAATTAAGAAACCAAAGTAATATAATCTGGGCCAATGCCACTTTTAGTGCTTTTGATAGAGGTATTACTGGAGCATTTGTGGGGAACTTCCCAACTCCTGATGCGCAGTTGAACCAACAGCTAAATCAGTTTATGCTTGATAATCAATGGAATATGTCTATAAACCGTGAAGTACGCCTCACACTTCCTACTATGCATATTCAAGCAGAGCGTGAGATCAATTATCAAGATCACTTAAACCAAAATACTTGGTAGTAAGTAATTTTTAGTTGATTAACTAGTTTATATTATTCTAGTATCCTATAATAATATTATGGGATACTAGAGTCAGCCAAAGATTAATTTAATTTCCTTATGAATGTTTTTTATTAAAATTTGATTAAAAGGTTATTCCACTATGTTAAAAATAGTAATTTTTAGTATTTTTTTAGCGTTTATATCTTGTATTTTTTCTTTATTTTTATCAAAAAAAATTTCCTTTTTTTCAAAAAATTTTTTCAATAAAAAATACTCAAATGAAATAGTAATATTAATAGAGAAAAGTGTACATGCTCTTATTTTCATTTCCTTCTTAGTCATTTTTTCAATTATTATAGGAAAAAGTTATCCTTATTTTTTTGATGAAAGTTTAAGACATCTATTTGTTAGATTTTTTTTTACAACATATTTTATAGTTTTTTTTATATTTGCTTTTCGAAAGGAAACCTAATATTCTCTGGTATAAATTCAATTTATACAAATACGACAAATAAAGGAATAATTACTAAAAAGGTTTATTAGCAAATTTTATCACTATAATTTACAAGAAAATAAAATTTAATTTCAATATGTTTTTACTGTACAAATAACTCTCTATTGAGAGAGTTATTTAGAATTAAATATTATAAAAAATCTGTTAAAGAATTTCTTTCGTTAGATCCATTTCCAGTGTCCGATTTTTCTTTAATAAATAATCATATATTAGAAATAGTGAAAAAATTCAAACTCAAATTGAGGAACTAGTTATTAACGAAGAAGCAAAAGCTTTTCGTTCTATATTTAGATCTGGTAACTGTTCTGGTTTAGCCTAGCCCCTTATAACGATTATATAAACTGCTCCAAACTGGCTTATAAAATAGCTATTTAAAAAATAATGATAATATATAGATAAATTGTTGAAAAATAGATCTCGGCTTATTAAAAATTAATTATATTAAAAATAGAGCATTAGCTTTTCTATAGTCACCACAAAAGTTAAGCCTGGCTAAAAATTAGATGATTAAATCACACATAAATATAACTAGTAAAAATTCCAAAATTGACCTTACCATTCATCTGAAAAATTTATAGAAATACAAAAAATACAGACTGATATGTATATTATATTTTTGGGTAATTTATCCCCACTTTAACAATAAGCAATAACGAAACCTAAAAAGTTTGGTAACTATATATGCAAATGAAAATTAATAAATTGATGCTACATATGCTAGCTACGCCTTTTTTATTTTCAGCTATTCACACGAATGCTGCTTATCAAGATGAGCGTTATGGTCTAACAGCATTAACAGCACAAGCTCAAAACGTACAATCATGTACTCCTGGTATTAATGCAATCTCTCGGCAAATCAGCACAGGTAGCACTGATATTCAAGGTCCTCTTCCCTTCGTTCGTACTTATGAAACAGCACTACAACTAGGCTTTGACCCTACTTACCGGACAAGCGAAGCAAAAAGTATTGATAAGGCTTTTGCAACGACTTATCTAGAAGTGCGCGCAGGAATGGGTATGGGTTGGAGCCATAATTATGACTACCGCTTACAAACTGTGGGTACTCAAGCCTTTACCTTGAACATGCCTGGTGGCGGTTTACCGATGGTATTCGCTAAACAAAGTGATGGCACAATTCGCATGTCGAATTCAAGCTTAGTTCCTATCACGACTGATATGGAATATAAACTTACCGATAATAATCTGACGGTCATTGTTAATATTAATGGAACAGAAATTACTTTCCAATCTTTGTCAGGATCACGTGGACTAATTCAAAACTTTCAGGCTACACAAGTTAAGTACCCTGGAGGTAAAATTATTAATATGACCTATTCTCCTGTATCAAGATCAGGAGTTGTTGCGGGTTACTTCATTACAGGTGTTTCAGATAATCAAGGCAATAGTCTTAAAATTAACCGTGCCAATATGGATGGTTCTGATACATCCACATTAGGGTTACAATTACAAGGCACTGTAAGCAGTGTAGAATCCTCTCCAAATGCTTTGAATAAACAAACTGCAACATATAGTTATGTTATTCAACAAATTGTAGTAAATGGATCTCCTAAAAACCTTCCAAAGTTAGTCAAAACAGTTTCTACCACCAATGGAACTGAAGATTATACTTATATAGATTATCTTCATAAAGGCTTAACAAATGATAGTGCTCAGTCTGTTTACGGTGTAACGCTGCCAATTTTATCTAAATATTCTAAAGCGAGTCAGGCTCTTTTTAACTGGGAAACAACAGCAGATTCTATCGCAAGCTATAGTAATAAAGCTTTAGACTATGCAACATTAAAATATGTTGAAAATATTGATGGAGGAACATTAACACTTTCTGCTCCTCATCCATCAACCTCTACTGTAAGTAATGAAATATTTACAATTAGTAATAGCACCGATGGCTCAAATCGAGAGTTTTATAATACAACCAGTGCATTTCCTTGCTTAACCTATAACAATAAACCAGTAAAGAACCTTACATTTTCTAAAAAAATAAGACGATTAAGTGAAGTCACTGATAAAATTGGTAATAAAACCACCTTAGGTTTTGATGTCAATAACCGATTAACATCTCTTGTGGAAGCCGTTGGCTCAACCACTGCCCGACCAACTAACCTCACCTATACCACTGCTTTTGACATTCCAAGCACGGTTCAACGTGGTAATCAAACTCAAACCAATACCATTAATACGCTTGGGCAAATCACCAAATCTACACTCACCTCTTCTCAAACCGGCAGTACATCCAAAGCAACAGACTTTACTTATTTAGCAAATGGTCTTCTTTCAACTGCTGATGGTCCTCGTACCGGTACGACCGATAAAGTCACCTATACTTACGATGCCTATGGCAATAAAGCCTCTGAAGCTCAGGTGGTTAACGGTGTAACCCGTACCACCACTTATGTCGGTTATAACTCCCTTGGGCAGCCTGAACGTATTGTCTACCCTACAGGGCTTGTCGATAAGTTCGTTTACAATGCCGATGGTACTGTTGCGAGTAAAACGACTGGTACGGGTACCGCAACCACAACCATTACGGGTAAAACTACAACTTATACCTATGACACACTTAAACGCCTAAGCTCTGAAACTAATCCTGATGGTGAAAAGATTTCTTACGTTTATGATGTGGCTGGTCGAGTGATTAAAACCACCTTACCTGATGGTAGTTTGATTAATAAAACCTATCATGGTAATGGCGTGACTGCTTCTGAAAAGCTAACTGATAGTACTGGCGCAACCACCCTCACCCAAAGTTCTACAACTTTAGATGCTAACGGACATCCTCTTAAAACAGTCAGCGGTACTGATGCAACCAAGAACTGGGTTACCAATACCTATGACCTTAATGGCAACCTCACTCAAGTGGCTTCCGCTTTGGGTATTACCGAAAAATGGACGTATGATCCATTAAACCGTGTAACCACTCATACTGATGGCTTGGGTAATATCGATAAAAAAACCTATGACTTACAAGACAGCACCTTAACTGCACTTGATGCCTTAAATGCAGGTACAAATCCTTATTCTTATCGTAACGGTAAAATCTTAACTAAAGAAGTGAATACCGACTACGGTACCAAGTCTTATACCTACAACGAAGCTGACCTGCTGACTCAATCTCTCTACGGCACTCGTAAGTGTGACAATCTTAATATCGATGCATTAGAGCGTGTCGGACAAACCGCTTGTACCAACTCAGCAACGACTACACCGGCTACACTGCTTAGCAACCTGAGCTTTAGTTATGACCAGACCCGTTTTGGCCGTTTAGATAAGGTGACTTCAAGTGATACTGCTTATGGTGTAGATACAGCTTACACCTATGATGCGTATGACCGTATTGTTGGTAAATCGCAAACCAATAAAACCATTACCACCTGGACAGGAACCAAACCAACTCTGGCTGTAGCTTATGCCTATACCATTGGTGACAAGTTAAGTACCCTTACCTTGCCTTCTGGTCGTAAGCTCGCTTATACCTACGATGCAACCAAGAAGAACCTGCTGACCAATGTCACTTTAGACGGTGCTGCTCTCATTCGTGCTATTACCTATGATGCTGGTGGTCAGATGACGGGCTGGAACTGGGGTGCTGGCGCTGCAAGCTATACATGGACTTATGATGCCGTTAGAAATGGTGTGATTCAGTCGATTAGTAATAAAAACAATGCTGCTGCAGTAAACTACAGTCTGGCTTATACTTTTGATAATGATGGCCGTGTCAGCAAAATTACTCGTAACAACGGACTGGTTGACAGTTTTACTTATAGTAATGCTGACCGTCTGCTGACCGAATCTCGTTTAAATGGTACCACCAGTGTCTTTGGTATTACCTACACTTATGATAAGAACGGTAACCGTTTAAGCCTTGCTGCAACCGGTACCCATCAACAACCGCAAGCCAATGTGGCTTATACCTACACGGGTAATAAACTGGCAACTATCGCTGGTGCTGCGGCAACACATACCGCTAATGCTGAATTAATCTATGGTGGATTTACGCCAACCTATGACAATGCCGGTAACCGTCGTGAAGATAAAACTACCGGTGGCGTGGCAACGGCTCCTCAGTACTACATGACCTATAACCATAAAAACGAACGTACTGTTCGCGGTTATACAGCCAACAGTACTGCTTGGAAAGCCAATGCTGTTCAGTTCGTTTATGATGAAAACAGTCACCTGATTGGCGAATACAATGCGGACGGTGTACCACTAGTTGAGTACGTTTGGTTAGGTGATAAACCTGTTGCTGCAATCTATGGTTCTGGTACTACAGCTAAAACTTACTGGATTGCAACCGATGCTCAAAACACACCTCGTCGTTTAATTAATGCTGCTGATGGTACCACTACTGTTTGGGCGTGGGACTCAACTGCGTTTGGTGTGGGTGTACCAGGTGTTCAGACTGTGAAGTTTAATCTTCGATTCCCGGGTCAATACTACGATGAAGTGACTAAACAGCACTATAACCATAACCGCTTCTATAACCCAGTATTAGGCCGTTATGTGGAGCCGGATCGTATTGGTTTAGAGGGTGGATTAAATCCTTATATCTATGCTGGTGCGAATCCAATAGAGAACGTTGATCCAAGTGGACTAGTTTGGGACAGTGGTTATAAATATGAAACAACACAACGTTTCTACAATGCACTTATGACAGGAAATTTCTGGACTGATAACCAAGTTAATCAATGGGGAGAAGGCCTATTAGTTGCAAATTATTTTGGTATGGGCAATCAATATTTAGCAGATAACCCTACTGGAGGAGCTACAGTCTTCGCCGCAACTTTAGGTCGTGGCAGTATTGGCACTACAGTTAGAGAAACAGAAAGCGCTTTTTCTGGAGCGTTAAAACTTCTTGATAGTAAAGGAGGACATGTTTTAGCGGCAAAACATGTAGGGGCTAGCACCAAAGATCTTTATGAAAGAATGGCAAAAAATCCAAAAATTGGAGGCGCCTCAACTTATTTGAACTCTACAACTGCTGCAAATGTTATTTTACAAACCTTATCGACTAATCGCTCCGCTATTTCTCAATGGGCATTAACTGCTAGTAAAAGAAGTAATTTAGCTTTACGATTTGAAGGAAATCAAACTATTGGTATGGGAGTAACTAGAGGCAATACTACCTTAAATTATTACAATTCTGCTGTAGTTGTTTTAAGAGCAGATGGTAAAGGTGGTTATCATATTTTAACCTCGTACCCAAAAAACTTTAAATAAACTAACCACTGAAAAGATAGGCATCAAAAACCTATCTTTTCAGCAACTTTTAACATGAGAATACCAAAATGAAAGATCCATTTGACTTATTTCCACACCTAATCGGTTTAGTTGCTGGTGAACTACAATATACTGGTATTGATGAGCAAAATATAAGAAATAGTCTTATTGATGATAGTGAGGAAATAAAAAAAGAATTAATTCCTGAAATAGAAAGTCTGCAAGAGAACATTCATATTTATTGGAAACAATTTGCTAATATTACTAATATCTATTTTGAATCCGAGGAAGAATTAAGTAATTGGCTAAAATTATTAATTAATATATGTAAAGAAAATAACTAATTTACATATATCTACCATAAATAGTCTCACTTAAAGATTAAACAGCTATTAAGGAATGCATTAATAAGGACTGAGGCGCTGGCGCTGCTGTTTACCATCGCTTAAATGATAAGATTGCGACTAATGCTCAAAACAAACCACGTCGTTTAATTGATTCTGCTGACAAGAGAGATAAAATAATGAGATTAAAACAAAAGTTTATTTATAAAAATGCAAGCAATAATAAAATCAAATTAGTGCTCGAGCCATGGGGAGAAGAATGAAGAATATAGTGTTGATACAAACTCAGAAGTCGAGATCATTATTGAAGGTGATTTAGAAAGAGGATATTTAATGATTGAGTCAGATAATGACAGTCTTATCATCTATGGATGGCAAGGAAGCCTTATTCAAATTTTTAAAGATGGAGAATTAATTTTCTAAAGAATTGTTCAACATTCGCTTCTTCAAAATGGCCCTCTCTTTATAATGGCTATTTTTAAGTAGTCATCCTAAAATGACCAAGAGATGCCTATATTATAAAAATAAAATTATTAGCTTTATAGTTATTACTTATAATTATATTAAGACTTTATATATTGAATTATTTATAGATTTTTTATAAATTAAATTAATTGAAAAATCTTTAAATCATAATTAAACCAATAGTGATCAATTTTTCCCTCATTTGAAATGACATTAAAACTATTCGGAACATGATAATGCAAACGGCTAGATGTCGCTGTTCCTGCATGAATGTCATAAATAGGATGATCTATTTCTAAATGATAGATCTGCGTCAAATCATATACAGCAGTTTTATGTAGATGCCCATGTAACATACCGAATAGCCCTGTCATGCTCCATTTTTCGAGTGCCATTTTTCCTAATACAGGGCAATCTTTAATACCGTGCTCGTCATCAGGTGGAGTATAAAAAGGCTGATGAAAAACCACTAACTTGATTTTATTCGCTGGCCCTTGCTGTAATCGCTCATATGTAGCTTGTATTTGTTCAATCGAAATATGCCCACGTGTGTGATAACGGCGGCGTATACTATTTACACCAACAATATAAAAATGCTCAGTTTCTAATGTTGGTTCAAGCTGACCAAAAAAATATTGATAGCGAGTAAATGGAGAAAAAAAACGGTTCCAGACATGATACAAAGGAATATCGTGATTACCCGGTACAATAA
>Ga0207713_1001221_pt1 | contig 21470 bp, 24 predicted proteins | sample KBSS64metaG_FD_184404 | JGI IMG/M metagenome (GOLD analysis project Ga0207713, IMG submission 184404) | Switchgrass rhizosphere microbial communities from Kellogg Biological Station, Michigan, USA - KBS S6-4 metaG (SPAdes) (version 2) | ecosystem: Host-associated > Plants > Roots > Rhizosphere >... | reverse complement strand
TCTGCCGCAGGCGTTTGCCATAGGCGCGGGCGTTCTGGGTGTAGGTCTTGGCGTTGTCCGGGTCGAGCTTGCCCAGCTCCCGGGCGATGTTGTTGACCTGGGCAATCGAGGCGCTGATCGACAGGAAGGTGTGCGGGTTCACCACTTTGCCGGCACCGCGCGCGGCAACCCCGGTGGCGGCCAGCAACGGCACATTTTCGTTGGCTTCGATGGTCTTGATGTTCGGCGTTTCGCTGGCGGCGATCATGCGGTCGGCGAAGTCGTCATGGCCAACGCCGTTGAGTACGATCACATCCAGCCCGCTGATGCGCTTGATGTCTTCGGCGCGCGGCTCGTAGGCATGCGGGTTGAAGCCGGCGGGAATCAGCGGCACGACCTCGGCCTTGTCGCCTACGATGTTCGCCACATAGCTGTAATACGGATGCAGGGTGATGCCGATGCGCAGGCGCTTGGCCTGATCGGCGCTGGCCAGCGGACTCAGCAGGCAGGCGCACAGACCGATCAGCAGCAGGCGCAGGAAAGGACGGCGTTGAGATGAACTAGGCATGGGCAAGCGGTCTTCTCTCGAATGAAGGCGAGGGTTCAATGACGATGTTCGCGGGTCACCCCGGCATCGAATTGCGCGACGATCTGTTTCCATCCGGCAGCGGTCAGCGCTGCGTCTGACAGGTCTTTCGGCGCTTGCAGGTCGGTGGCGCGGTTGAGCCAGATGTCCGGCGCGGCGTCGTTCAGGCGCATCAGAAACGAACCGGCCACGGCCGGTGCCTGACTGTGGCCGAAGTAGGCGCGGTCGGCCAGCAACTGCCAGGCATGGCCGCCACGACTGACCGAGCTGGCGTCCTGGGCGAACGGTGCAAAACCTTCATCGGCCAGGTTCTGCGGGCTTGGCAGCGTTTGCTGTTCTTCACGCAGCAGGCGGATCTCGTCGAGGGTCACGCGCAGATCGGCATAGATGCCCTGCTCGCTGGCGCCAAGGTCGCGACGGGCATCCAGTTGATGGCTGGAGACCGGCTCCGGTTCGTGGGAAACGCCGCGCCATGTCACTACCGAGCCGGCAATCGCGAGGATCAGCAGGCACATCAGCAGCACATTGAGGGTTTCGTGCCCGGCACCGGCCGGGCGGACAACCTGGGTAGTCGGCGTGGTCATGGGGCTTCGATATCCGCTTGGTCAATTTCGACCACGTGGCCGGGACCTGCGTCGAACAGCACGTAGAACTCGGCGCCGGGTTTCTTGAAGGTCAGGGTCGAGTCGGCGCCGAGCTTGCCCGGCACGAGGATGGTTTCGTCGTAGCCGATCACATCGAGGGTCACCCCCGGCGCGCCGCTGCCGTCCGAGAAACCGCCGGTGCATTTGATCTGCTCGGCATCGATGGCCTTGCACTCGCACATCGGGTTATGGGCCAGGACGCCGGCGCTGAAACCGGCAGTCAGCACCAGCAAGGCATTGCTCAGGAGCAAGCGGAAGGGGCGTTGGGCGTGGCTCATGGTTTGGCTCCTTGTTTGTTCAGCCAGGCGAGGGTGGCAGGCGAGGCCTGGCTCAGCGGAATCGAGGCTTGGTGCATGCTGCCGTCCCAGCCTTCCATGGTGATCCACAGTTCGGCGTCGGCAGCGGTCTTTTCCGGAACCGGCAACTGGGTGCCCATGCGGTACGGCGTGCCGAAGAAAATCACCCCGGCCGCGCGCAGGCTGCGAGGTTTGCCGATGCGCAGATACGTCGCCTTGACGTGGTCGACGCAGGCGTCGCAGAGGGCGGCGCTGAAATCTTTCATGTAGCCGGCGGGGCCGGTCAGGATCGGTGCCTGATTACGCAGTTCGGCCAGTCGCAGGCTCCAGGGACCGACCTGGATTTCGCCGATCTCCCGTTCACCCAGTCCGCTGTCACCGCGAAACAGCGAGGCATCGGCGAAGTATTTGGGCATGAAGCCCAAGGGGATCAGCAGCAACAGCACGTTGATGTGGAAGCGCCATTTGTGCCAGATCACGCTCAGCCGTGAAGGCTGAGCCACGGTAGTGGATTTGCTCACAGGTTGGCCTCCGAGGTTTCACGGCGCAGGGCCGGTTGTGCCTGCACGCGCTGTTTCTTGTGCTCGCGCTTGAGGGCGTTGGCGGTGGCCAGCGCGGTGCGCTTGGTCCAGATCAGCAGGCCACTGAGGACCATCATGCTCAGCAGCAGGCCGAAGAAGAACCAGATCAGCTTGATCCACAGACCGCCGAAGTCACCGGTGTGCAGCGGGCGCATGGATTCGGTGACGAACTCCAGCGACGTGCGATCGGACAACAGCCGCGAAGCCGCCACTTCACCGCTGTATGGGTTGAGCGTGGCGGTCTGGTACATCAGCGGGTACCAGCCGCGACCGCCGATATCCAGGTGCGCGTAGGCATTGCCCGGCAGGCTGATGAAGCTGGCTTCGAAGCCGGGGATTTTCGTCTGGGCGATTTCGATGGCGCGGTCGAGGCTGATACGCGGCGGTGGCGAACCATCGTTGGACTGTGGCACGGCTTCGCGGGACATGGCCGGGACGATCGGCTCGCTGGAAATGGAAATCTGGTTGTCAAACAGCAGCGCCTGAATCAGGAACCAGGTGCCGGTGATCGAAATCACCGCGATGAACCAGATCGACCAGATGCCGCTCAAGCGGTGGAAGTCGCCCCAGAAGATCCGTGCGCCGTGATTGAAGCGCAGGGTCGGGCGGAAAAAACCCTTCCAGAAGCGCTTGTACACCACCAGCCCGGTCACCAGCGAAGCCAGCATCGGCAGGCCGAGGAACGACACCAGATACCAGCCCCAGCTGAAGCCGTTGGTGAACGGCACCAGCCACCAGCCATGCAGTGCGCGGGTGAACGCCTTGAAGTTGAAGCTCGGTGCCGTGCCCTGAATCACGCCGGTGTACGGGTTGACGTAGACGGTCAGCGAGCGGCCGTCGGGATAGCTGACGTCGACGTCGAGAGCAAAGTGCGACTCGTCCGGACGGTTGATGCTTTGCACCACTGTCTGCGGTTCGGCTTTTTTGATTTCGGCGAGGATCTGGTCGTAGCTGAGCAATGGTGCGTCGTCGGACGGCGCGCTGGCGCGCATTTGCGGGTTGGCCAGCCAGACGATTTCCTGGCTGACCACTGCCAGGGTGCCGGTGACGCAGACGATCAGAACGAAAAACCAGATCGGCAATGCCAGCCAGCTGTGTACCAGGAACCACAGTTTCGAGCGGGATTTCTTCGACATGATGACGGGTCTTGATTCAGTGAGAGGGAGCGGTACTACGGGCTTCGCAGCACGGGAGTCCCTGAAAGGCCGGTCGTGGCTTTTGCCTACGCGACCGGCCCGCATCTCTATAAGACGGATGACCGAAGCAATTCCCGATGAACGATATGAAAGTAAATGTTTCGCGATTACATCTTGATGCCGCGTGGGCGAATCTCTGCGGGGGAGGCGAAGCGGTCCGACGGCAGATTCCGCCGGATCGAGGAGGGGAATCAGCGGAGAAAGTCGAGCGCCTCGGCGAGCACCAGTTCGGGCACTTCTTCGGCGAGGTAATGCCCGGCCGGCAGGGTCTTGCCCCGTACGTCGGTAGCAACCTGTTGCCATTCCCTCAGCGGATTGAAGCAGCGACCGACGGTGCCCTCGGCGCCCCACAGCACCAGCAACGGCAGGTTCAGGTGGCGACCAGCCGTGATGTCGGCGCGGTCATGTTCCAGATCGATGCTGGCACTGGCGCGGTAATCCTCGCAGATCCCCCGAGCACTGCCGGGACGTTCCAGGCAACGCCGGTACTCACTGAACGCCTCGTCGGTAAAGGGTGCAAGCCCGGCGCTGCGACTGCCCATGACGCTGCGCAGATAACCTTCGGGATCGGCTTCGATCAGGGTTTCCGGCAACGGTGCCGGGCGGATCAGGAAGAACCAGTGCCAGTAGGCCCGGGCAAAGGCTTCATTGGTCTGGCTGTACATCGCCAGCGTTGGCGCGATGTCGAGCAGGACCATGCGCTGCACAACCTCGGGATGATCGAGCGCCAGGCGATGGGCAACCCGCGCGCCACGGTCGTGGGCAAGGATCGAGAAGTGCTCGAAACCCAACGCCTTCATCAATTCCACGCCGTCGCGGGCCATCTCGCGCTTGGAGTAATTGAGGTGAGCCTCATCGGCCGGCGGGCGACTGCTGTCGCCATAACCGCGCAGGTCGGCGGCGATCACCGTGAAGTGCTCCGCCAGTTGCTCGGCGATCTTGTGCCAGATGACGTGGGTCTGCGGGTGCCCGTGCAACAGCAGCAGGCCGGGGCCGCTGCCTTTGAGGCGGTAGCTGATCTCCACACCGTTGACGTGGCGCTGGTCTTTGACGAATCCGGCAAACATCGGGTGATCCTTTATTCAGGCGAGTGGCCTGCATCCTGAAATCGCCGGGCGTTCATGACAAGACGTGATGCGTGATTCGACGGTTCATGAATCGTGTTCGCCCATCCCCGCGCGCCGCGCGGGAATGGACACTCGGCGTAGTTAGCTCTGCTGGAACATTTCCTTCGCCCGCTGCTCGATCTGCGCCTGGGTCAGGTCCTCCTTGCGCGAGGCCAGGAACCACAGATGCCCGTACGGATCTTTCAACGTGCCGCTGCGGTCGCCGTAGAACTGATCCTTGACCTCGGACACTGAGGTGGCGCCGGCCTCCAGTGCGCGTTGGAAGGATTTGTCCACATCGGTCACGTACAGATGCAGGCCGACCGACACTGCGTTGTCCGGATTGCTCAACGGCCCTTGATCGCACGGCGAGCCGAGCATGATCGCGCTGTCGCCGATGCGCAGTTCGGCGTGGCCGATGCCGCCGTCGGGCATGCTCAGGCGCATGACTTCGGTGGCACCGAACGCCTTTTTATAGAAATCGATGGCTTCGGCAGCTTTGTGAATGCCGAGGTACGGGGTAATGCTGTGATACCCCTCGGGAATGGGTTTGACGCTCATGGCGGTACTCCCTGTTATTTGTTGCCTGGTTTTTATTAGAGATTGAGGTGTGCCTTCGCCGGGATTGCCGGTCGCTCAACTATAGATCCGTGCCGCCGTCGTGACCGAGTAGCCGACGAGCAGGCCTCCCACTGTTCAGCCATCGACAGCGAAGCAACAGAGTGCGCGGGTTTTCATCGCCAGACGCCCTGAAGTTCCGCTGCAGCCCCCGTAAAACAAGGCCTTTGCGTCAGGCACAGAAGCTGCAATGACCCGGTACAACACCGATACTGAGAGTCATCCATGTCTGAATCTGCCGTTTATCCGATCAACCCGCCGGCCGCCCACCGGATCGCCGACGACGCCGAAGCCTTGCGCGTGGCTGTGCAGGTCGCCGCCGTCTTGCAGGAACACGCCGCCGAGCGTGACCGCAACCGCGAAGTGCCCGCCGAGATCGTCGACCTGTTTTCCAACAGTGGCCTGTGGGGCATCACCGTGCCGAAGGAATACGGCGGCGCGCAGGTGTCCTTTGCGGTACTGGCCCAGGTAATCGCGATCATTTCCGCCGCCGATCCGTCCCTCGGGCAGATTCCGCAAAACCATTACTGCCTGCTCGAAGACATCCGCCTGCAAGGCACCCCGGCCCAGCAAGCGCATTTCTTTGAGCTGGCGCTGCAAGGTCATCGCTTCGCCAATGCGCTGTCGGAAACCGGCGGCAAGAACGTGCAGGACATTCAGGCGACCCTCCGCCGTTATGGCGACGGCTTCGTGATCAACGGTCGCAAGGGCTATTGCACCGGTTCGCTCTACGCCCATTGGCTGGCAGTGCTGGCGCTGGATGAAGAGCAGAAGGGCCAGTTGGCCTTCGTCGAGCGCGGTACGAAAGGGCTGGTGATCGTCGACGACTGGGACAGCATCGGTCAGCGCACTACTTCCAGCGGCACGGTGCTGGCGGAAAATCTGCAAGTGGCGCCCTTCAATCTGTTTCCGACGTACCGTTCCTACGAGAGCCCGACCCTGGCCGGGCCTTTCGCCCAGTTGACCACCGCCGCCATCGACGCCGGTATCGCCCGGGCAGCCTTGCGCGATACTGTGGAATTTGTCCGCCAGTTCGCCCGACCGTGGATCGATGCGGGTGTGGACAAGGCCAGCGAAGATCCGTTGACCATCATTCAGATCGGCGCACTGGAAATCCGTCTGGAAGCCGCCGAAGCCTTGCTTGAACGCGCCGGCTGGGCGCTCGACGCCGCACGTCCGGCGCCTGATGAAGACAACGTCGCGCTGGCCTCGCTGGCCGTGGCCAAGGCTAAAGTGCTGACCACCGAAATCGCCATCGAGGCCAGCAACAAGCTGTTCGAACTCGGCGGTACCCGCTCGACCCTGAAAAAGCACAACTTCGACCGCCACTGGCGCAACGCCCGGGTCCACACCCTGCATGACCCGGTGCGCTGGAAATACCACGTGGTCGGCAACTGGCTGCTCAACGGCGTCAAACCACCGCGCCACGACTGGTCCTGACCATGGCCGAGTGGTTCAAACACATTTACTGGGCCGACATCGCCCAGGCCTGTCTCGACACCCTCAGCATGCTCGGCGCGGCGCTGCTGTTTACGGTGCTGCTGGGATTGCCGCTGGGGTTGCTGCTGTTTCTCACCGGCAAGCGCCAGTTGCATGAAACGGTCGGCGTGTATCGGGTGCTGTCGGTGATCGTGAACATGCTGCGTTCGCTGCCGTTCATCATTTTGCTGATCGTGCTGATTCCGCTGACCACGTTGCTGGTGGGCACGTCACTGGGCGTGCCCGGAACCATTCCGCCGCTGGTCGTCGGTTGCACACCGTTCTTCGCGCGGCTGGTGGAAACCGCACTGCGCGAAGTCGATCGCGGGGTGGTCGAGGCGACTCAGGCCATGGGTGCCAACACCTGGCAGATCATCCGCCACACCCTGTTGCCGGAAGCCCGCGGCGGGTTGCTGGCGGCGGTGACGGTCACCGCCATCGTGCTGGTGGATTACACGGCGATGGCCGGCGTGATCGGTGGTGGCGGGCTCGGCGATTTGGCGATCCGCTACGGCTATCAACGCTTTCAGACCGACGTGATGGTGGTCACCGTGGTGTTGCTGCTGATTCTGGTGCAGGCCCTGCAAATGACCGGCGACCGCTTGGTGGCGCACTACAGCCGACGCTGAAAAAACAAGTTCAACCCATAAAGGCCCCACGTTCACCCCACGACGGCCACTCAAATCTGCCTTGGAGCAAAGCATGAAAAAGACCCTGGCCGTTCTGGCTGCCGTTCTGTCGTTCGGCGCCCATGCCAACGAAAAACTGATCGTCGGTGCCACCCCGGTGCCGCACGCGGAAATCCTCGAGTTCGTCAAACCGACCCTGGCCAAGGAAGGCGTGGATCTGGACATCAAGGTCTTCACCGACTTCATCCAGCCCAACCAGCAACTGGCGCTGAAAAACCTCGACGCCAACTATTACCAGTACCGGCCGTTTCTCGATGATTTCAACGAGACTCGCCACACCGATCTGGTGCCGGTGGTCGGCGTGCACATCGAACCGTTCGGGGCTTACTCGACCAAGATCAAGAACATTTCGGAGCTGAAGGACGGCGCCAGTGTGTCGATCCCCAATGACCCGGTGAACACCGGTCGCGCCCTGGTGCTGTTACACGAGGCCGGGCTGATCAAGCTCAAGGATCCGAGCAACACCCTGGCCACCCAGCGCGACATCGTCGAAAACCCCAAGCACCTGAAAATCCGTGAACTGGAGGGCGCGTTGCTGGCCCGTTCAGTGAGTCAGGTGGATCTGGCATTCGTGTTCGCCAACTACGCGCTGGAAGCCGGGATCGACACCAACAGCGCGCTGATCGTCGAGAAGGGCAAGAGCCTGTACATCGAGTTTCTGGTCGCGCGTCCCGACAACATCAACGACCCGGGCCTGCAGAAACTGGCCAAGGCGTTGAATTCCGATGAAGTGCGCCAGTTCATTCTGACTCGCTACAAAGGGCAGATTGCGCCGGGCTTCTGATGGATCGAATTGGGGGTTCCCATGGCATGGGAACCCTCACTTGGGTACGTCGAGAAAGTGCGCCCCCGGCCCTTGCTCGCCCAGCACATCGCCCTGATTGCGCAGCGGGCAGGCTTCCATCGACAGGCATCCGCAACCGATGCAACCGGTCAGCCGGTCACGCAGCAGCATCAACTGATTGATCCGCTCGTCCAGCTCCCGCCGCCACTGCTCCGACAGCACTTTCCAGTCCGCTGCCGTTGGCGCGCGATTGTCCGGCAACTGCTTCAACGCCTCGCCGATTTCCGCCAGTGGAATGCCCAGGCGTTGCGCCACTTTGATCAACGCCACCCGCCGCAGTACTTCCCGTGGATAGCGCCGCTGGTTGCCGGCATTGCGCTGGCTCTTGATCAAGCCTTTCGATTCATAAAAGTGCAGGGCGGTGACGGCCACACCGCTGCGGGCCGCGACTTCGCCGACGGTCAATTGCTTGTGCACATTTTCCGCAGTGATCATTTGCAAAATGCCCCTTGACCTCTAGTTAACTCGAGGTTTTACCTTGCAGGCCTTCGAATCGCAAGATTCGCCTGACCGAGTGGGGATCTCATGCAAGCACCAGTGAAAAACCGCAGCTTTACCCAATTGATCGAATTTGAAATCGAACCCGGCCAGCAACCGGCGCTGGTCTCGGCGCTGGCGGTGCAGACCGAACGTCTGGCCCAGCGTTACGCCGGCTTCGTCAGCGCCAGCGTCCAGGCCAGCGACGATGGCCGGCGAGTGTTGAGCTTCCTGCAATGGCAGTCCCGCGAGGCGGGGGAGGCGGCGTTTCAGAGTTTCGAAACCGGCGAGCAGGATTTCTGGCAACTGATCCGCACCCATCAGGCGCGCACCGTGACCTTCGGTTCATTCCAGGTGCTGAGCAGCATAGCCCGCAGCTATGACGACGGCTTGCACTGTCAACTGGTTGGTTAGATCGACAGCTGGATCAAGCGCTCGCCTTGCAGGTTTTCCGTGGGCCGCCGCTTGTTCACCGCCAGTTCGCCGATTTTGATCAGTCGCGTGCGGGTGACATTACGGCTCAGGCCTAACAGGGACGCGGTGTGCACCTGGTTGTAATGGCAGAAGCGATAGGCCGCGCGCAGCAATGCGTCCTCGACCTTCTCATGCAGGGCGCCGGCCTGTTGCTCGAACAGTTTCTGGAAGGCGCGTTCCAGCAGCGCTTCCGGTGAGTCGTCGGCGGTCGCGTGCTGATCGTCGGGACGATCGATGCGCAGGTTGGATAGACGTAGATCGTCGCGCTCAATCACGCCGTTACGGCAGATCAGCAGCGTGTGGTGGATGACGTTTTCCAGTTCGCGGATATTGCCCGGCCAACTGTAGCCGCGCAGTTTGTGTTCGGCGCCGGGACTGATGGTGACGCGCCCGTAACCCAGACGCTGACTGTAGGCCTCGATGAAATGCCGGGTCAGCGGCAGGATATCGCCGGGCCGCTCGCGCAACGGGCTCAGCTCCAGATTGACCACGTTCAGCCGGTAATACAGATCCTCGCGGAAATGTCCGGCGTTGATGGCTTTCTCCAGTTGCACGTTGGTCGCTGCCAACACTCGCACATCGATGGGAATGCTCTTGCGCGAACCCAGGCGCACCACTTCACGCTCCTGCAACACCCGCAGCAATTTGACCTGGATCGCCATCGGCAGATCGCCGATTTCATCGAGGAACAGGGTGCCGCCATCCGCCTCTTCAAACCACCCGGCCTTGGCGCTGAGGGCACCGGTGAAGGCGCCTTTTTCGTGGCCGAACAGTTCGGCTTCCACCAGCGATTCGGAAAACGCCCCGCAGTTGACTGCAATGAACGGCCGGTTGCGCCGGTTGCTCAGGTTGTGGATGTGCCGCGCTACCAACTCCTTGCCGGTGCCGGTTTCGCCGATGATCAGCACGCTGGCTTCGCTCGGTGCGACCTGTTGCAGATGCGCGAGCAGGGCCTGGGATTTCGGGTCTTCGAACACCTGGGCGGTGGCGCGAATCGAAGTGGCCAGGGCGGGTGAGGGCGGCAGGGTCAGCAGTTGCATGGGGTCTCGCTCCACGAAAGAAAATCAGGAATAGAACGTCGGCACCGGCAGGGACTGGTTCAGCGCCCAGTCGCCCAGCTCGTGGAGCTTGTAATCCAGCGGGTCGTGCAGGGTTTGCGTGCGCAGGTTGCGCCAGTGTCGGTCGAGGCGCAGCGATGCGTGGGTCGAGCGGGCGCCGGTGACTTCGAACAATCGGCTGCAAATCTCCAGGCCTTGTCGGCTGGCGGCGACCTTGGCCGTGGCAATTGCCGTGGCCAGATGACCGCGTTCTTCGGCACTGAGGTTCGGGCCTTTGGCCCAGGCCTCGTCGAGCAATGCAGCGGCGCGTTCCACCAGCAATCGGATGCCTTCGAGGGCGACCCAGAAGTCGCCGTAGTGGGCCAGCACATACGGATCTTCGCGCACCTCGCGCACCGAGGATTTGTGCCAGACACGGGTTTCGCTGAGGGTGTATTGCCGCGCCTCTTCAAAGGCCCCTTCGGCAATGCCGAGAAACATGTGGGTGAACGTCAGTTGCGCGATCAACGGGCGCAGACAGGCGAACGGTGTACTCAGCGGGCCCGGATCCAGCAGCAGTTCCGACTCTTCGACCCGCACCCGTTCGAACGTAGCGCTGCCGCTGTCGGTCTGGCGCTGGCCGATGTTGTTCCAGTCGTTGTGCAGGGTGATGCCGCTGCGCCCGCTGGGGATCGCCGCGATCAGCAGTTTGCCGCCGTTGCTTTCGTCCACCGCCGAGGCGATCAGCATCTGCGAATCGCTGGCGCCGGAGCAGAAGCTCTTCTTGCCGGAAAACTCGCGCCAGCCACCCAGATCCTTGACCACGGTACGGGTGTCCAGCGGATTGAGCGCGTTGCCCCAGAACCAGTTCTGCCGCGCGGTCTGTTCGAACCACGGCTGCCATTGTTCCGGGCGAGAAAACAGGCGTACGGTGGCGAGCATCAAATGATGAAAACCGAAGACGTGGGCGATCGAGCTGTCGACCTTGGCGAACTCGCGCACGACTTCGAGGGTTTCGCTCCAGCGCGCGCCGAGGCCGCCGTAACGGGTGGGAATGCTCAGGGCCAGCAGACCGCTGTCGCGCAGGGCATCACGTTCGGCTTTCGGTGTGCCGCCACGCTCGTCGCGCTCGACGGCGGTCAGGGCAAATTCGGCGGCCAGTTGGCGGGCAGTCTGCAACGGGGAGAGCAGGGTGCTTTGCGGTTTGGCAGTCACTCGGTCTTCCTCAGGCGTTGGCTTTGGCGGGCAGTACATCGTTGGCGATCATTTCGCCGAACGGCCCGGTGAGGTTGGTGACACCGCGTCCGGCCAGGCTTGCATAAGGCTCGGGCAACAGCGGGAAGACCAGCTCGGCAAAGCGGTAGGCCTCCTCGAGATGCGGATAGCCGGAGAAGATGAAACTCTCGATGCCGAGGTCTGCGTACTCCTTGATTCGCGCTGCCACTTGCTGCGGATCGCCGACCAATGCGGTACCGGCACCGCCGCGCACCAGTCCGACGCCGGCCCACAGGTTGGGGGCGATTTCCAGGTTGTCGCGGCGTCCGTCGTGCAGAGCGGCCATGCGCCGCTGGCCTTCGGAGTCGAAGCGGGAAAAGGATTTCTGCGCGGCTTCAATGGTTTCGTCGCTGATGTGCTCGATCAGTTTGTCGGCGGCTTTCCAGGCCTCTTCGGCGGTCTCGCGCACGATCACGTGCAGGCGAATGCCGAACTTCACCTTGCGCCCGTGGCGGGCGGCGCGTTCACGCACGTCGGCGAGTTTCTCGGCGACGGCGGCCGGTGGTTCGCCCCAGGTCAGGTACACGTCGACCTGCTCGGCGGCCAGATCGTGGGCCGCGTCGGAGGACCCGCCGAAGTACAGCGGCGGATAGGGTTTCTGCACCGGTGGATACAGCGCTTTGGCATTCTGTACCTTCAGGTGTTTACCTTCGAAATCTACCGCCTCGCCTTGCAGCACCCGGCGCCAGATCTTGAGGAATTCATCGGTGACTTCGTAGCGTTCGCTGTGGCTGAGGAAGCTGCCGTCGCCACGGTTTTCGTCCGGGTCGCCACCAGTCACAACGTTGATCAGCAAGCGGCCGTTGGACAGTCGATCCAGGGTCGCGGCCATGCGCGCCGAGACGGTCGGCGAGATGATTCCCGGACGGATCGCCACCAGATAACGCAGGCGTTCGGTGAGCGGCACCAGCGCCGAGGCGATCACCCACGAGTCTTCGCAAGAACGCCCGGTGGGGATCAGCACACCGTGGTAACCGAGGCTGTCGGCGGCTTGCGCTACTTGTTTCAGGTAATTGAGGGTGACCGGGCGCGCGCCTTGGGTGGTGCCCAGATAGTGACCGTCGCCGTGGGTCGGCAGGAACCAGAAAACATCCATGAACAGCTCCTCAAGCGATTTTCAGCAACGGTTTGATGTGAGTGCCGAACAGCGGCGCGGCGCGTTCGGCGGCCAGACGGATGCGCGCCTTGAGCGGTTCGCTGGTGATCTGGTAGTCGGCGAAGTCAGCTTCGGTGGCGTACACGCCGATCGGTAGGGTCACGGCCTGGAAAAAGCTGAACAGCGGGCGCAACTGGTGATCGAGGACCAGCGCATGGCGTTCGCTGCCACCGGTGGCGGCGAGCAGCACTGGTGTGTCGATCAGCGCATTCAGGTCGATCAGGTCGAACAGATGCTTGAGCAATCCAGGATAGGAACCGCGATAGACCGGCGCGGCGACGATCAGCAGGTCAGCCTGTTCGATGGCTTGCAGCTCGGCTTCGATCTCGGCCGGCAACTCCTGACGCGACAGCGCGGCGCCAAGTGGGCGGGCGATGTCGCCGAGTTCGATCAGATGACTCTCGACCGGCAAGTGCCCGGACAATTCGGCCAGCAAGGCCTGGGTCAGCACCAGGGTGCGGGACGGACGCCAGGTTCCGCCGGACAGGGCGACGACTTTCAGTGGACGCGACATGGTCAGTTCCTTTTTCAACAGTTGCTCGGCGAGCAGTGAGTAGTCACTGGAGCAGAGCAAGCGCTGTACCAATTCCTGTAAGGCTCGTATTCCGGGGCTTTGAGTGTTGTCGGCGGCTGTGTTTGTGTGACTTTCAGGCGGGTTTGTTGAACCGCTGTTGCCTGGGAAACAGTTGCTGGAGCAACAGTGCCGAACGCGATGAAGGATTTATAAAGGCTGACTGTTATTCCGTAAAAGACTGTTAATTGATATTGATAGGCCTTATAGGAATATACGGGGCGAATCCTGCCCGAATTCTGATAGCCACTATTGAGAGCGTTGATTTCTGCCAAAGCGTGCCCGGGCGTAGCCTTTCTCCATCGACCCACACTGCTCGCCAGGACGCTCCCATGAATCGTTTACTGACTGTTTCCCTGATGCTCGCTGTCTCCGTTCTCGCTGGTTGCGCGAGCCACGTTTCTCCGGAACTGCGCCCTTACACGGCGGAAGAAACCCGCGAACTGGCGCTGGAAAACTTGAACCGCAGCGGCTTGTCGTTCGAGGAATACCACGCGAAGAAAGCCCAACTGCTTGGCCAGCCACAGAAGACTTTCGGGTTTGATAACAAGGGTGAGATGAGCGCCGAGCGGGCCGTACAGCTGCACGGTCGTCCTAGCTGATAGCTAACTGTATTGCTCGAAGTTTTATCCAACTGTCCGTGGGTTTGCGCGGCGCCGTGGGATAGGGTCAACACCTGAATGACCCTGACGGACTGCCTGCCATGACCCTCTCGCTCGACCTGTTGCTGGGCTTCGCCCTGTTTGCCCTTGTCACCTCGATCACACCGGGGCCGAACAACACCATGTTGCTGGCATCGGGCGTGAACTTCGGTTTCAACCGCACCATCCCTCATATGCTTGGCATTACCTGCGGCTTCTTCGTGCTGGTGGTGGCGGTGGGTTTTGGCCTGGGCGCGGTATTCCAGACCTATCCGCTGCTTTATACGATCCTGCGTTATGTCGGCGCGGCGTACTTGCTTTATCTGGCGTGGAAAATCGCTCACTCCGGCCCGGTCGGCGACAGCGAGCAGGGCGAGGCGAAACCGATCAGCTATCTCGGCGCGGCAGCCTTCCAGTGGGTCAACCCCAAGGCGTGGATCATGGCCATTGGTGCCATCAGCACCTACACGCCGATGCAGGGCTATTTCACCAACGTGATCGTGATTGCGGCGGTGTTCGCCATCATCAACCTGCCGAGCGTCGGCGTCTGGGCGGCGTGCGGGACCTTGCTGCGCAACGTGCTCAAGGATCGCCGCTGGTTGCGGCTGTTCAACTGGGGCATGGCAGCGCTGCTGGTGATTTCGCTGTATCCGTTACTCCTTGAAAGCTTTAGCTGACGCAGCGCTACAACCGCCGGCCCGATGCCTGTTAAAGTCGCGTTCAGGAGCGTTCCTACGCACTTTTAAATGAAGTTGTTCTTCTTTAACGGCCTCCGATCAGGTATTGATGACGCTCTCGAACCCGGACGCAGCTCACAAGGCTGCGTCGTGCCGTTTGCAGACACGAGCATCCTGATCCCGGAACACGCTCTGCGAGTCTTTTTATGAACACACGTCCGCTGTATTTCGATTACGCCGCCACCACCCCGGTGGACGAGCGGGTCATCCAGGTGATGATCGAGTGTCTGGGTTTCAACGGTAATTTCGGCAACCCGGCTTCCAGTTCCCACGCCTTCGGCCAGCAGGCCCGGCAAGCGGTCGAGAACGCTCGCCGGCAAGTCGCCGAACTGGTCGGCGCCCAGGCGCAGCAGATCGTCTGGACCTCCGGCGCCACCGAATCCAACAACCTTGCACTGAAAGGCGTGGCCCAGGCCCGTGGTATGTCCGGCGGGCACATCATCACCAGTCAGATCGAACACAAGGCCATCCTCGATACCGCCCGGCAATTACAGGATGCCGGTGTCGCCGTGACCTATCTGGTGCCCGACGCCGAAGGCCTGATCACCGCGCAAGCGGTCAGCGAAGCGATGCGTGAAGACACCTTTCTGGTGTCGCTGATGCTGGTCAACAACGAACTCGGTACCGTCAACGACATCCCGGCCATCGGCGAAGTGGTGCGTGGGCGAGGGGCGTTGTTCCACGTCGATGCGGCCCAGGGCGCCGGCAAGGTCGTGATCGATCTGGCGCAATGGCCGGTCGATCTGATGTCGTTTTCGGCGCACAAACTCTACGGGCCCAAAGGCATCGGTGCGCTGTACGTCGGCCCGCGTGCGCAACAGCGTTTGCAGGCGCAGATTCACGGTGGCGGGCACGAGGGCGGCTTGCGTTCCGGTACGCTGGCGACTCACCAGATTGCTGCCATGGGCTCGGCGTTTGCCCTGGCTGCCGAAGCTTTCGATGACGAGAAGAAAACCATCGTTGCCTTGCGCGAACGACTGCTCGAACAACTCTTGAACCTGCCCGGCGTGCGCCTTAACGGCAGCAACACCCAACGTATCCCGCACACCTTGAGCCTGACCTTCAGCGAAGGCGAGTTCAACCCGGTGGCGCTGAGCCATTCGATTGCATTTTCCGCGACCTCGGCCTGCAATTCCGCCAGCAACGCGCCGTCCCACGTCTTGCTGGCATTGGGGCATGACGCGCACCTGGCCGGCCGTACCATTCGCCTGAGCCTCGGCCGTTTCACCACCGCCGAGGACATCGACAAGGCTGTAGAACTGATCAAGATCGCCTGCGCCAGTGCTCCGGCATTCTGGGCGACAGGACTTTAACCAGCCGACCTGACGGCTACGAACAATAACGATGCAGTGATTGGCAGGAGACATGATGAGTACCCAGACTTTGACCGAAGGAACGGTTCCCCAGCGCCTCGCGCACACCCGTGAATTGATGCGTCGCGAAGGTATCCATGCGTTGCTGGTGCCGTCCGCCGACCCGCACCTGTCGGAATACTTGCCGGGTTACTGGCAGGGCCGGCAATGGCTGTCGGGTTTCCATGGCTCGGTCGGCACGTTGATTGTCACCACCGATTTCGCCGGGGTCTGGGCCGATAGCCGTTACTGGGAACAGGCGACCAAGGAACTCAAGGGCAGCGGCATCGAACTGGTGAAACTGCAACCGGGTCAGCCGAGCCCGCTGGACTGGCTGGCCGAGCAGACCCCGGAAGGTGGCGTGGTCGCGGTCGATGGTGCGGTGATGGCCGTCGCGTCGGCACGTACGCTGGGCAGCAAGCTAGAAGCACGGGGCGCCAGTCTGCGTACCGACATCGACTTGTTGAAGGAAGTCTGGAGTGATCGCCCGGCGCTGCCGAACGCGCCGATCTACCAGCACCTGCCACCGCAGGCGACTGTCAGCCGTGGCGAGAAACTCGGCAAACTGCGCGAGACTTTGCAGGAACGCGGTGCCGACTGGCACTTCATTGCCACCCTCGACGATATCGCCTGGCTGTTCAACCTGCGCGGCGGCGATGTGTCGTTCAACCCGGTATTCGTTTCCTTCGCGCTGATCAGCCAGCAACAAGCCACGCTTTTTGTGGCACTGAGCAAGGTCGATGCTGAGCTGCGCGCAGTGCTGGAAAAAGACGGCGTGGCCCTGCGCGATTACAGCGAAGTCGCTGACGCCTTGCGTGCGATCCCGAGTGGCGCGAGCCTGCTGGTGGATCCGGCGCGGGTCACCAGCGGTCTGCTGGATAACCTCGACACTGGCGTGAAACTGGTCGAAGGCCTGAACCCGACCACACTGGCCAAGTCGCAGAAGAGCCTGGCGGACGCCGCACACATTCGTCAGGCGATGGAGCAGGACGGCGCGGCGCTGTGCGAGTTTTTCACCTGGCTGGATTCGGCCTGGGGTCGTGAGCGCATTACCGAACTGACCATCGACGAAAAACTCACCGCCGCCCGGGAGCGTCGCCCGGATTATGTGTCGCTGAGTTTCAACACCATCGCTGCGTTCAACGCCAATGGTGCGATGCCGCACTACCACGCCACTCCGGAAGAACACGCGGTGATCGAGGGTGACGGCTTGCTGCTGATTGATTCCGGTGGCCAATACCTGGGCGGTACCACCGACATTACGCGGATGGTGGCGGTCGGTACGCCGAGTGCAGAGCAGAAACGTGACTGCACTCGGGTGTTGAAGGGCGTGATCGCCTTGTCCCGCGCGCATTTCCCGAAAGGCATTCTGTCGCCGTTACTGGATGCGATTGCCCGTGCGCCGATCTGGGCCGAAAACGTGGACTACGGTCACGGCACCGGTCACGGCGTGGGCTACTTCCTCAACGTGCATGAAGGTCCGCAGGTGATCGCCTATCAGGCGGCGCCGGCGCCACAAACCGCTATGCAGCCTGGAATGATCACCTCCATCGAGCCGGGCACTTATCGTCCGGGCCGCTGGGGTGTGCGGATCGAGAACCTGGCGATGAACGTTGAAGCGGGAAGCAGTGAGTTCGGCGAATTCCTCAAGTTCGAAACCCTGACCCTGTGCCCGATCGACACTCGCTGCCTGGAGCCCTCGTTGCTGACGCAGGAAGAGAGGCAGTGGTTCAACGCCTATCACGCCGAAGTGCGCGAGCGCCTGAGCCCGTTGCTTGATGGCGCGGCGCTGGATTGGTTGAACACCCGTACTGCCGCTATTTAACAGGTTGAAGCTCGGGCGCTGCGGCCAGCGCCTGGGTTATGAAGTCGACAAACGCGTTGACCCAGGCGGACTGGTGTGGTTGTGGAGATTTAGCGCAGGGCTTCCACAACGAAGTCGAGCCGGTCCTGACCGAAGAACAACTGATTGTCGATGAACATGCTCGGCGCACCGAAGACGCCACGCTTCACGGCGGTTTCGGTGTTGTCCTTGAGCGTAGCCTTGACCGCTTCATCGTTGGTCAACGCCAGTACTTCTTCAGGATTGAAGCCATGTTCGGTCAGCACGGCGGCAACTGTTGCCGGCTCATCGAGGGCGCGGCCTTCAACCCACAGCGCTTTGAACAGGCAATCGATGAATGCCAGGAAGCGATCCGGATAACGCAGTTGAATGCCTGTGACCGCGCGCATCAACATCAGGGTATTGATCGGGAAATGCGGGTTGAATTTCAGGGGCACGCCGTAGCGTTTGGCGTAGCGGTCCAGGTCCTGAAACATGTAACGACCCTTGGCCGGGATCATTGCCGGCGACGCGTTGCCGGTGGCTTTGAAGACGCCGCCCAGCAATAACGGAATGTAGATCAACTGGCTGCCGGTTTCAGCGCAGATTTTCGGCAGTTGGGTATACGCCAGGTAGGTGGCGGGGCTGCCGAGATCAAAATAGAACTCCACGGTTTTGCTCATGTTCGCTGCACTCTGTTTTTGTTCTTGGTGGGGTTACCAGTGTTCGTTCCACGGGCGCAGATCCAGCTCGAACGTCCAGGCGTCCCGTGGCTGGCTATGCAGATACCAGTAGTTCTCGGCAATGTGTTCGGGGTCGAGGATACCGTCCTGATCTTTGGTGGCATATTTGTCAGGGAAGTTGTCGCGGATGAAATCGGTATCGATGGCACCGTCGACCACAACGTGGGCGACATGAATGTTCATCGGGCCGAGCTCTCTGGCCATGCTTTGTGCCAGAGCCCGGATACCGTGCTTGGCTCCCGCGAATGCGGCAAAACCCGAGGCGCCCCGCAGACCAGCGGTGGCACCCGTAAACAGGATCGTGCCGCGACGGCGGGTCACCATCCGTTTGGCAACTTCCCGGGCATTGAGAAACCCGGAGAAACAGGCCATCTCCCAGATCTTGAAATACTTGCGAGCGGTTTCTTCAAGAATGCTGCAGGGCACGTTGGCGCCGATGTTGAAAACGAATGCTTCAATCGGTCCGAGGCGGGTTTCGATATCTTCAATCAGCGCAATTACTTCTTCTTCCTTGCGCGCATCGCAGGCAAAACCGTGGGCTTCACCGCCGTCCATCTGAATGGCTTCCACCAAGGGCTGCAATTTGTCGGCGCTGCGCCGCGTGACGCAAGCGATGAAACCTTCTTTGGCAAACCGCCTAGCAATGGCGCCGCCCGTGGCGTCACCTGCGCCGACAACCAACACGACCTTCTTGTTATTCATGGGTGGATCCCTTTAGTAAACGATCGTTAAGTGAACGAACGTTATGCTAGGATTTGCTCAGCGTCAAGGCACTCAATGTGAGGACAGAACATGCGGTATTCCGCCGGTCATAAGCTGGAAACCAAAGAAAAGCTCCTGCAAAGCAGCTCGTTGTCTGCGAAAAAAAATGGGTTTTCATCAATGGGCGTCGATGGTCTGATGAAGGCGATCGGCCTGAGTGGGGCGGCGTTTTACAGCCACTTCTCGTCCAAGGATGCTCTGTTCGCGGCTATCGTCGAGCGCGAGTTATGCCAGAGTCTGGAGCGGTTGGGCGGGCAGGGTGCACAGGATCGCGAACGGCTGGAGCGGTGCCTGAAGCTGTATCTGAAAATGGCTCATGTCGAGCAGCCTGAACTGGGCTGTGCATTACCGGCTCTGGGCGCCGAGATTGCGCGGTCGGACGTCGTTGTGCGGGAACAGGCTGAGCTGTGGATTTGCAAGCTTCAGGAGAGTTGGGCGCAAATTCTGGAAAGTGACAGCCTGGCCTGGGCAATTCTGTCGCAATGCGTCGGGGCATTGGTGGTGGCGCGTATGCTGGCGTCGCCCAGGATTCAGCAGCGGGTGCTGGATTCCTGTCGTGAAGAGATCGGGATCCAGCTCGCCGCTTCGCGAACGCAGTAGGGGCGATGATTTATTTGCAGATGACGATCATGCTGCGGCTGGTATAGCCTGCGGGGTTGAGGCCAAAGGGATAATCACCTGGCTCTTCTACGGTGTCGCCAGATTTTGCAATGACCTTGTAGCCCTTCGGCGCGCAAGAGTTCGCGGCGCTGGCGTAGCACTTGTCCCAAGAGGAGGACAACCCCGAACAGTTGATGTGCAGCCCTTTCTTGCCGTGTTTTACGTGGGTCTTCGACGTCGCCGCGCAGCCCGCAACGGCGAGTATGGCGATCAGTATCAAAATTCGTTTCATTACCGTCCTTATGGCCGCCTCGAGTCTGACGCTCGGGTCTGCCTGTATGCGCTCTCGCTTGAAGCGTTCCGATATCCCTATCCGAAAAAATCCATGTCTGGCATTGGGTTGCGAGGCTAAACATGGCCTAAATGAACGCCAATTGCCAGACCTTCGTAAAATCCTCTTTCAATCTGCCGCGATGGCGGGTTTAGAGGTGCTACCCATCGTCATGGTTGCTCCTACGGAGGCCAGAATAATGCACAGGATCGCCATCCATTGTGACAAAGAGAGGTATTCCTGAAGGAAAAGCAGACCCGAGAGTGCGCCGAAGGCCGGTTCGATGCTCATAAGCGTGCCAAAGGTGCGGGCGGGCATGCGGGTGAGGGCGACCATTTCCAGTGTGTAGGGGAGAGCTGTGGAAAGGATCGCGACCCCGATAGCGATGGGGATCAATGCGGGTGTCAGCAGTGCGCTGCCGGCGTGGACGATGCCTATGGGGGCGACGAACAGGGCTGCGATCATCACACCAAGTGCCGCAGTGGTCACGCCGTTATCTGCGCCGGCCTTCTGGCCAAACAGGATATACAACGCCCAGCACGCGCCGGCTCCCAGCGCATAACCTGCACCGACCAGATCGATACCCGTTGCCGTGGCGCCGGTCGGTATCAACAGCAACAAGCCGATGGCAGCCAGGGCAATCCAGAGAAAGTCGATCGCGCGACGCGAGGCATAGATAGCGACTGCCAGCGGACCCGTGAACTCCAGCGCGACTGCGATGCCGAGCGGAACGGTGCGCAACGACATATAGAAAAGGAAGTTCATGCCGCCTAGTGCCATCCCGTAGATAATCACTGTGCGCAGTGATTTGGCTGTCAGCTTCGCTCTCCAGGGTTTGAGCAATAACAGCATGATCACGCTGGCGAAGATCAGGCGTAGGGTAGTAGTACCTTGGGCTCCAACGATAGGGAACATGCTTTTGGCCAGCGAAGCGCCGGACTGGATTGATGCCATGGCTATTAATAGCAGGCCAACCGGGAACAGAGTTGAGGCAAGGCTGCGAGGTTGATCGTTCATTGCGTGGCATCATCCGAAGAGTAGCTGTTGTATTGGGCAATATATTGCGCACTCGCCAAGCCCCCGTCTATAAAGAAGCGGTCTTTTTCCTTCTCTTGATAGAAAACTCAAATTAATGGTTGACGGCAGATTCTGAGTCTCTATAATTCGCCCCACTTCCGGCGCAGTCGAAACGGAAAACTCTTTGAGATTCAATGAGTTAAGTAGGTTTCGAGGGTGGGTCGCTTCAGTTCATCGAAGCCTGGAGGCAGTTGGAAATGCCGGTTTGTTGGGTGCTTTCAACGGTTCGATCCTCTCGGTCGAAAGCGGAGAAAAAGAGGTGTTGACAGCGGCGTGTAACGCTGTAGAATTCGCCTCCCGCTAACGAGAGATCGGAAGCGCAAGTGGTTGAAGTTGTTGAAGAAATCTTCGAAAACTTCTGAAAATAATCACTTGACAGCAAATGAGGCTGCTGTAG
>Ga0207713_1001218_pt1 | contig 21477 bp, 26 predicted proteins | sample KBSS64metaG_FD_184404 | JGI IMG/M metagenome (GOLD analysis project Ga0207713, IMG submission 184404) | Switchgrass rhizosphere microbial communities from Kellogg Biological Station, Michigan, USA - KBS S6-4 metaG (SPAdes) (version 2) | ecosystem: Host-associated > Plants > Roots > Rhizosphere >... | reverse complement strand
AGAGAAATAATAAAGCAATATTATCTAGTTTATATAACTTCTAATGTTGTTTAGGAAAGAGGAAACAAACTTGTTTAAAAGCTTGTCATCTGTTACATACCTTGTTTTATTTATATTTTTTACATTTCTTTTTTTGCACGAATTTCTTTTTATGCCATTTATATTTAATTTTTCAATTTTAGAATATATACATCTAGAGTGGCTAGGGTTTTGGTCCATATTTTTAGCGATAACTTTTCTGGGATTATTCCTACGAAAAGCTTACAACTTAAACACCAAAAAGACTTTGCTAATAATAGGAGGCTCAATTTTATTAGTATTTGTGATTCTTTTAATTTTACTGTTATCAGTAGCCGGACAGTTATAAAAAGTTGCTTACAACATTAAAAATATGTATAGAATACATGATTTCTAGATTAGTAATTATTTTAACTGGAATTTTATTTCCTGATGGAGGAGTGGATTAGTATGTCTGATAAAGAGAAAGAGGAATCGGAAATTGAAAAGCCTAACCTAGATAGAGCAGGGATAAGATCTTATATGGGTAACCCAGAGAAATTTGAGTTCTCGCTTTATAGAGTCTTAATGGCCTGTGTGCCTTTAATTATAGTCGGCATTTTTATTTGGTATAACTGGTAAAGAGCTTGGATCAATTGATCCAAGCTCTTTATTGCTGCCGATAAATGACATTATGGTAATTAAAGGTGTATAGAGCACACACTCTATATGCCCCATTGATAGTTGAAATTACAACTATCTAAGTACGAGCCTTTTCCAGAGCGAGTTTTATACCAAATCCTATTAATATAGTACATGTTATTCCCTCGATAACCTTTTGTGTCTTAGGCTTTTTCATAAAAGCACTAATCTGGTTAAGTAAATAGATATAAAATAAATACCACACGATAGTTAATACAATATAAGTCATCCCAAGTATAAGAAACGGCATAAAAGTATGGCTTCCAGGATTCACAAACTGTGGTAGGAAGGTTAAGAAAAAAACAGCTATTTTTGGATTTAGGAGATTGGTAAGAAAACCTTGTTTAAAAGAAGACGTATTTTTATACTTAATTTTGACAACCGTTTCAGTTGTTTCTTGATTTCTCAACGTCCATAATGACTTGATACCTAAATAAATTAAGTACACCGCACCAATATATTTGAAGATCGAAAATAACAGAGCTGATTTCGCAATAATCGCCGAAAGCCCTACAATAGCAGTTAATGTATGAATAGATAACGCGCAACAAATCCCAATCATTGTTTTAAGACCTCCCTGTTTTCCAACAGTAAGGGTGTTTTTTGTCATGATAGCAGTATCTGGACCAGGTAAAATAATTAGAAATACACATGTAATTACGAACAAATAAAAGTTTTCCACTATGTAATCGCTCCTCAATTAAAATAGTTCTGTATCTATAATTCTTACTTTGTATTATATGTTAATCGATTTATTAATTGGAGATAAACACCATAATATATTATTTGTTTTTTCAACTAATGGATTCTTTTTTAAGAATTCCGAAAAGGTACATTACGTTAATTAACAATGTATTGGATAAATGTGTTAAATTTAATAATATTGGGGGGATATAATTGATTTATTTAGTTTGCACAATTATAGGTTCAATAATTGCTATCTTCAACATTGTCAAAGATAGAAATTTTATATGGTTATGTATGTTTATACCTATGTTGATAGACCTTCTTATAGTAAATATTGATCTTTTAAATTTTATAACCAATGGTTACAGGACTGCTATTTTTTTAATTCTTTATATTGGAATATATTTCACTGTGTTTTTATATGACATTGATAAAATAAATCCTGAAGAACAACCTGACAATTAAAATGTATTTTAATTGTCAGGTTGTTCTTCGTACCGATAATACCCATTGTGGTAACTAAAAGTATATGGAGTATACATAAAAAAGCTTTATATTTTAGTTATTAAATTCTAGTTGACGGATAAAGAGTCGGGTGTTAAATTTACTTAAATATCCAAAAAAGGGGTGGGGATTTATATGATTAATGATACAGCAATGGAAAGAGCCAAGCTTACAAAAACGGCAGTAATAGACACTCGTACTCTGGAAAATTCTCACAAGAGATTAGCAGAGATACTAAAACCCGGAATGACTGTACTTGATGTCGGCTGTGGTACAGGGGCAATTACTTCGGGAATTGCAGAGTTGGTCGGTCCAAATGCTCGCGTAGTCGGTGTTGATAATAATCCAATTTTAATAGAAAAAGCACGTCAGACTTATAAAGATCTTCCAGGGTTATCCTTTGAAATTGCTGATATCTATAATCTCCCTTTTCATGGTGAATTTGATATTGTTACTTCTGCAAGAGTTCTTCAATGGTTATCAAAACCTAAAGATGCTTTAAATCAAATGATTCAGTCTACAAAAGAGAACGGCCGGGTTTTAGTTCTTGATTATAATCATACAAAAATATCTTGGAAACCAGAGATTCCTGAAACGATGAAATCCTTCTACAAAGCTTTTTTACAGTGGCGTTCTGATGCAGGTATGGATAATGAAATAGCCGATCGCCTTCAACATATATTTAAGGACGCTGGACTTACAAATATAAAAATAACTCAGCAAAATGAAAACACGAAACAAGATGACCACGATTTTCATGATCATATTACAATTTGGGCTAACGTAGCTCAAATTAAAGGAAAACAAATGATGGAAGATGGAGCAATCACAGAGGATAAGTTAGAACAGGCTCAAAGGGATTTTTCGGAATGGATAAAAGGGTGTGCAAAATCTCAAACAATGTACTTATTAGCAATAGAGGGTACTGTGAATAGGGAACTTAACTAAAGAATCTTTTGAAGAGCCTTTGTAATCTACAAAGGCTTTTTAGGAATTTCTAGAATTAGTTTTATGTTAATTAAGGTTTTATAGGATTTATGTAGATGTAAGTAATTAAAGGGGGACAAAGTTTAATGACTCAAGAAAATTATGGACACTGGCATGTAGATTATTATAACAAAGAGTTGGATTTCTTTACTACAGCAACTGGTTTTTATGATGATATAGAAGCATGGAATGTCTTCTTCGATGAGTATAGAACAGAGGATTTATATAAAATCTTAGGCTCGAATTGTAGTATGGATAAAGATTTAGGTGTGCTTCTATTTAGAGCAACTGACTATAATGATGCTCAAGAAAAGTTCTCAAAATGGGTAGAGTCTGTATTAATTCCTTATATAAAAGCGAATCCAAAATTAAAGAGAAAATATTCTTAGAATGTACCTTATGTTAACTAATAATGTATGGAGTATACAATATAGGAACTTTGTTTTTTGTGTAGAATTAATACTCAATATTAATCTTGGAAAATGGTGAGTATAAATGAAATATGGCGAGAACGAATTCACGTTACAGCTGAGAAATAGAATTAATGAAATTGAACAACAGCTAAGAGATATTACGATTAAACTTGAACAAATATATACTCCTTTATTTAAGGAACAAAACTTAGATCTTTATATTAAGTTTGAGGTTACGAATAGTGATTTGTTCGAATCAGGTTATGAATCTGCCATAATTATATTTATCAATGATGATACAGAAGGAGATATGTTTAGTTTTTACAACGTAATAGTTTGGAAATGTAATCGTACATTCCTTGGTATAAGGACTTCGAAAAAAATCTTTGGAAGTAAGGTAATTGGGGATTTAGTTGATCAGCCAATTAAAGATATAAAATTTGAACTTGAAACACATTTAAAAGATTTTTTAGAACTTCCGGATTAACTGCTTTTTTCTTGAAATATTTTAACAGTGTTTTTCAAACCGTCATTAAAAATTATAATCACCTGTAATCATATTATGCGGACAGCAAATATAAGGTATAGTTAATGTATTTTTCTGCTTCTTAGTATCAAATAAAGGTAACTATATTGACTTGTTGAACTCTTATGTTAACTGGTAGTTAAAGGAGTGATACTAAACGTGAGTACCTATTTATATCGAGTAAATGCTTTTTCGCAAGATTTAACTTCAGGTAATCCAGCTTATGTGATTCGGTTAAGTAGTCCAATTCAAAAACAGGTTATGCAAGGGGTTGCCAAGGAGTTAAATCTACCTATTACAGCTTTTCTCTTAGAGCAACAGTGTACCATTTATGAGTTAAGGTGGTTTACTCCTTCAGAAGAGATAAAATTGTGTGGGCACGGTACATTAGCAGCTTCGCATATACTTTGGGAGGAAGGTGTTATAGAGGTCCACCACCCTATTACATTTACGACAAAATCCGGTCTTTTGAAAGTGGAAAAAGTGAAAAAAGGGATTCAATTAGCTTTCCCTACTGATGCACCTATCCCCATAGATATTACACCTACCATCCAACAGTTAGTAAACGTACCTATCTTAAAGGCTGCCCAAAACAGTGATCGATACATTATTGAAGTAGCAGATGAAGAATCATTGAAAGGACTTGTACCTAATTTAGACCTTCTTTCTACACTGCCCGTTACGGGTTTAGTTGTAACAAGCCCTTCAACTAGGTATGATTTTGTTTCTCGTTATTTTGCTCCTAGAATTGGAGTAGAAGAAGATTTTGTTACTGGTTCAGCGCATTGTGGTCTAGCTCCTTATTGGAGCCAAAGACTAAATAAAAAACAATTATATGCTTTCCAATCTTCTGAAAGAGGTGGAGAGTTATTCATTGATTACCAAGATAATTTAACTTACATAACTGGTAAGGCTATTACTATTTATAAGAGTCGTTTCAATGAATTGTTACTCTAAGGAAAAAAATTCACCAATAGAAAAAAGCGTTAGAATCACTTCTAACGCTTTTATTTACCCATTATCCTTCCACTTTGAGAACCTTGACATTATTTGTTACGGAAAAGGTAATCACCACGGGTCCTTCAGGTGGATTATGCGGGCCTGTAAACGTATCGTATTTCGCCTTTACCACGAAATCATAGTTCGAAGACCCACTCGATATACGCTTCACGCTCAAAATTTCCGCATTCCACAAACTATAACTACGATCGGGGTATTTCTTTTGAATGGCTTTCTCCGCATAGGGGTTCAGTAGCATCAAAAAGGCATCATAGAAATCCGTATGCTTCTGCTTAATAGAGGGTTGTGGAGTAGCTTCTGTATAAGTGGCAATGCCTCCTGTTAACCATATGGCAAGAGCCGTGGCCATTAGTAATCGTTTCATATTTTTATCCTCCCCTTACTTGTTTCAGCTAGTTTCCCCGCAAGAATAAGGATGATACGGAGCGTCTAAAAGTAGGAAATTCTTCTACAATTTAAGTGATATTTAAATGTATTTTTAATTTATTATGTTATTTTCAAGTAAACAATTAAATAAAAAAGGCTGGGTTTACTATGGACAAAAAATTCGAAATAAAAATCTTAAAGCAACACTGGATGGATGAAAAGTTCAAAGATGAAGATCTATGTTCTCACGGAGAAATTTATCTAAGTGTTAATAAGGTGATTATTACACAATCCGGATTAGATGAAGAGTGGGGAATCAATGAATCTGCTTTAGCTTTACTAAGAACGCTTGATAAAGATTATATTTGTGAACCTAATAGTGAGGAAGGACTAATTTTTCACGGCTGCGGTGCAATTTTAATGATGGGTTGCCCTATTTCGATTCATTGGAGTGTAAAGCATTGTGGTGATGAAGTTATTTTATCTGATTTTGTCAAATTCACTACTACTAATCCACGGATTGGAAATATAAAATACAAGGGACTTAGAGTTAAATTAAGTAAAAAAGAATATACAGATGAAATAATCGCTTTTTCCCTAGAAGCGAAAAAACTATTTGATAATTCAAGAGAGAAAATAATAAATGATGACTTTGATAAAGAGATGTATACGGAGTTTTGGAACGAATACAATTATTTATTGAAAAAATCTTTATCTAAATAAATTTTGTATATGGTTAAGAAATTACCTTTTAATAAAAAACACTGCCGATAAGCAACATTGGATTAAATTTTATGAAGGTTATTTGAAAGGAAATTATAAATTGAGTTTGGTAACTTATTTAGCTACTAATTTTATTTTACCCTTTACTGAAGATGATGATAAAAATGGAGGTCTTTATGAAAAATGCCCTTAATTGTTCAGTAACTATTAATCTAGATGGTGGAGATGGGGAAATTATTGTTTCAGATAAGAATCAAACTTTGATCATTTCTATTGGGCTTTCTGCTATGACATTGCGCAATTTCTTTTCTGACCTGAGTGATTTATATACATATAAGAAGACTAAATTTAAGTTAGAGCATTATGGAAGTGCTGATTATTATTTATTTGTTAGGGATTCGAACGTGATAAGAATCGAGGAGGTAAGAAAACCTGGAGGCAGGGATATATATATATTTAATCTTATGGACTTTCTCCTTACATTTGAGAAAGGATTCCAGAAATTCTTTGCAAAGCTGAAAAAAGACGGAGTGCTTCCATTAGATGATGGTATGGATGATTTTATGTACCCTGTAAATAAAGATGTTACGGATTCATTTAATAGTTTCTCCAAAAACTTAAAGAAATAATTGATATACAGAAAAGCTCTAGAGTATTAGCTCAAGAGTTTTTTTATTTGTTAAACTTATTTCATTAAGTAAATGCTAAAGTACTTCATATATTATTAATGTTTTACTATTTACTCTAACTGACGACAAATTGTGAGTTTTTCTACAAGGTGTGTAAATGATATAACTATTTTCAATAAAGTATGTTAGGTATTACTTAACCATTAAAAGTAACTTTCTTTATGTACTGTTTTATATAGTAGAAGTTACGTTATCTAAATAAATATACTTTATGCTATTTGTAAAAGTTAATTTTATGGTATCATTTTCTGTAAAAAGAAGATTTTTGCAGGCGTAGAGGGAGTCAACTATAAATGAACGTATCTAAGATAGTACTTATAGCATTAATTGCTTTCGATTTATTTTTTTTGATATTAGCAGCTAATCACTATAGTCTTGTAGCTTTAGGATCAGCCAGTTTTTTGTTTATTATAACTGTCAACTTAGTTTTGTTACTTGCTTGGGCTATTGGAAAAAAATTGAACCGTGGTTTAGTTCTGATATTTTCTTTTGTAGGCTTTGGATTCTTATTTGTTCAATCTTTCCTTTTTATTTTAACACCAACAACATTCGACTCTGTTAGTTCACCTTCAGGTAGTGAAAAGGTTTATATAGAGCATCGTAATTTTTCTTTAGGAGAAACTAGCTATAGTTATAATTTTTATCAAAGAAAAGGAAAAGTTTTTATGAAGGAGCTAGTGGATCAAAACCAACTTCTAGTAACACGTGATAATCTCCCTGGAGGTGCTAATGATATAAAAATGCTAGGACTTGATGTGCCTCACTGGATCAATGAAAAGGAAGTTAGGTTTAATTCTAGACAAGGAACAATTACTATCCACCTGGATTGAATTGTGTGAAATAAATTTTGTTGATAGGAGAAAAAAGGAAGATAAGTAATACCTTCCTTTTTTTCTACTGTTAAATTATGATTGGGTCGTTTCTAAATTATCGAGCTTCCAATGCACGTTATCTAACGGATCATTTTTACTATCTATGTACAAATAGAAATTTTCTAATTCTGTTACATCTTTAATTGGAAAGGAAACATCAAAAACCATGGATTTCCCTTGAGGGAGGCTTTTAAATTCTTGAGTATCATTAGGAAGTGCTTTTCCAATTACCTTTTGCTTTGTTTTCTCATTCTCTATCCAGAACTTCAATGGAGAAAGGTCAACAGCTGTACCATCGTCATGAACGTTCTCTACCTTGACTTGGGCTTTAATTGTTCCTGAACTTTCATTTACCTCTTCGTATGTTCCATTTAAAACAGAAATACCGTAATCTCCGCCTTTTGAACTTTCCCGATAAGACATAATTCCTTTTTCTAATTTTTCCATTTCTAACCTCTCTTGCTTTTCCGCAGGAGATAAGGTGCTTTCAACTTTTTTGTGTGGTTCTGCCTGAACACTTTCTTTCCCATCACTACAAGCTGTCATAAGGCTTGTAACCATAAATGCTATACAAGTTGTTGTTATAATTGATTTCATTATATATCCTCACTACATTCAAAATTTTATTATAAGGTTAATTTTACATCAAAAAGAAATAAAAGGAATTTTTTTTCGCAAGAATACAACATAACGTAACGTATAAAAAGATTTATTAATTTCTGTACGTTTAAAAAGGTTTATCTTAGAGGGTTAATAAACGTTTTGTTATCTATTTTTTCTTAGAGTCTAAAAAGGTGTACCTTTTTAGACGATTTACATCGAATAGCCTTAAACCCTAGATGATGAATTGTATCTTCGATGAATCAATGTAATAAAAATACTAAAACGGAGATATTGTTACGAATAATAAAGTTATTGATTTTTATTAAATCTAGGTATATCTACTATACTTGGTCTTCTATATTCCTTATTAACTATTATTCATCCATTATCTTCAATAATGTAATATATATTATACACATTTTTATGGGTTTAAGGTCCTAAAATAGATTATAATGGTATTATAAATTTAAGAGAAATGTGAGTCTTTCAGCATCGAAAAGGAAGGGTTACATCCATCAAATTTGACGAACAAGTTAAATAAACAAATAGAATACATAGAAGAACCATTAGGGGGGAATGAAGTATGCTTTATTCGGTCAGCCAAGGCACTTATATTGATAAAATACCTCATAAGAGTGATTATGACAGATGGAGAAAAAATCTATCAGACAATGATTTAGACATTATAACTCAGGAGTTAAATAATAAAATTAATAATGATGAGATTCATACGTCAAGTTGGATACCTGGCTCTAATTGGATGGGAACAGTATTTGAACCTTTATACTGGGCATGTAATCAAAATGAAAAAGCTGCCGCAAGATTTTTTGGACTAATTCTCTTTAAGGTGATTATGGAAAGAAAATATGATACTTGGGCCTTTGGTAGGTATGAAAAAGACGGAGTGCCCATTGAGGGGCTTACCTACTTTAAATTAAAAAATCCAGTAAATCCATAAAATGAGCTGGGTTATTAATTATAAAATTTTTAAGCTAAAGGTGATAATATGAGCGAAATGATGACTATTAACTTTGAGATTCCTGAATGGATCATAGAGGGATTAAACTCGGGTCAGTATGAAAGAATTGGTGGAGTTATTATTGAAGAAGGCACAAAACAAGTAGTTCATTGGTTAAAAGACAGCACTAATTTGCAGGTGGGTAATCTACCTGTAACTTTTCCCTCTTTAGGCAAAGTTACTTTATTAGTAGCAACTTTTGTTTATTTTCACTTGAACTTTAAACAAATTAGGGAAAACTTAAAAGACATAAATAATAAACTAGATGCGCAAAATTTTTCAAAACTAGCGAGTGGTTTTAAGTTAGCAGAAGAGGCTGAACAAATAAAAGATAAACATATTGCCAAGCAACAAATGATTCATGCGAGACACCTTTTAGAAGAGGGGAAAAATATCTTTCTTAACTTGTTTGAAAGTAAGAAAGAAAAAGATAAAAAAAATGAATTACTGAGTTATCAATTTTACAAGCTGTCTATTTCATGTGAGTTAGCAATTATTAAAACGTATATTTGGAATGAAGAGCTTGATATAGCCAAGGCTCGATTACTCCAATTAAAGAATATAAATTTAAATGCAAGTATTTACTATATTGAAAAATATCTTAAGTCAAAAGCCTCTAACCAATATAAATTAATTTTATTGAGAGGATTAAATCCTTTCAATACGTTTTTAGGTTTATTCTCTCATTTGATTAAAAAATGGGACTTAAATGAAGTGAATTTACTAAAAAAAATTGAACAAATGAGAAATGAAAATATTAAATTACAATCCCAATTTAAGCTACTAATAAATGATCCACGCTTTAAGTATTATTTATTAACAGATGAATCTCAAGCAATAATAACCTTCAATGATTACCTGGATGGATATGCTATAGAAGTTGAGCATTTAATAACTGAGATTGTTTAACATGATAAATCAACAAATTGTTTTCTAATTGTTAAATTGTGTCCGTTTTATTTTAATTAGGGTTTATATGGATGTTATTAAATTGTAAAAATATTATTTATAAGTAATTACTTGGTTTTTAATGTTTAAAATGGTATAATTATATTTGCGATGATGGTGTAATGGAAACACGTCTTTTTATAAGATTCTAGTTGGGTTCGATTCCCAGCCATCAAAGGGTATAATTTATAATTAAAGATAATTGTACCTTTTGATGGTTAGGAAAGAACGTGGAGGGGATTTTTTGTATAAACAACACATTAAAAATCTTGTACAAATTGAACAAGCAATTAAGTTAATTCAGCTTGATTTAAGAAGATATATCTCTACTGAACAAGTTAAAAATGAAGAAATTTATACTAAAATTTTCTCCTACCTAGTTACATGTTGGGCAGAAGTAAGGATTTTAAAACTAGCATATGAACCTAATACTTTTACAGATAATGAGATAAAAGAAATTATTAATGCTTCTACTTTAAAAGATAAGTGGGTTAAAGCTTTAAATATCTCTGTATGTAAAGCTTATAACATTACATTTAGTAATGATAAACAAATAATTACAAGTCGTTTAAACTTCACTCCAAAAACTAGATATTTAGCTTTAATAAACTTAATAGAGAACGACCTAATGCAGTCTATAGAGATTAGAAATAGAATAGCACACGGACAATGGGTTTATGCTTTTACAAACAATTTAGAGAAAATTTCTACAAATTTAACTAAAGAGTTAAAAACAGAAAATATTGTATCCCTTCAACTAAAGATAAAGCTTTTTAAAAGTTTAACGCAAATTATACACGATCTAGCCGTATCGCCTCCCACTTTTGAAAAGAATTTTGATATGAATTTTAATATGGTTGAACAACAAATTAATAATTTACACAAGAGAGACTATAATAAGTATAAAATAAAAATGGTTGAAAAATATAAAAGAGGTTTAAATAAAAGAAGGAATTCCAAAGAAACAGCGTGATACTGTTTCTTTTTTTATTTATAATCGGATTTCTTTGTAACCTTTTATTAATTTATAGAGTTAATATATATGGGAAGTACAATTATAATAGCATGTAGTAATTACTAAGCAATTAAATTTTCATAAAAGGAAGTAAGTAAAATGAGTTACATAAGTTCTGCTGATATATATAATTTTAAATCAATAACTGAATTTCAATTTAACGTTTTACAACCTGGATTAAATGTTTTTATTGGTAAAAATAATTCTGGAAAGAGTAACTTGATAGAAGCAATCAATGCTTTTTTTAATCGAAGTAATTTAAATTCAGATGAGGTTTCTAAATCCCTAGCTTATCAAAAGGATACTTTGCAATCGAAGCCTATAGTAAGGCTTAAATTTAATAATAAAAATGATGTATATGAAGCTACGTTTAAAGAAACTACCGATGTAGGAAAATTGTCCAAATCCCTAATTAAGGACAAAAACACACCTTTTACAGAAAAAGAAATAAAAAAAGGTTTTCCACGATTTTTATATTTATCTAAAAATAATGATATTGAACAAGTTATAAAGTTAATTTTTGAACTAGTTCCAAATGATGAGGTAAGTTATTCAAAAGTCTTAACAAATGTTAATCAGTTTATGGGAGAAATATTTGATTCAACTTATAAAATATACTTTGATTACAGAGACTCATCGAGTCCAAAAATTAGGCTAATAGATGAGTATAATGATGATAGCATGCTTGAAAACAAAAGCTCAGGAACTCAGATGGCTGCTTTAATGTCACTTTTATTAGCTTTAGGCCTGAATGATAAGACTGGTAAAGGCTTTATTATAGCAATTGATGAACCAGAAACAAGCTTACATATAGGGGCACAAAAGAAACTGTTTCATTTTTTTAAGGAACTTGGGAAAAAATATCAAGTTATCATCGTTACACATTCCCTTATATTTATTGACAAAACAAGGGATGAAAACGTGTATTTAATTGAAAGAGATAAATTAGGACGAACAAACTTCAGCCTTAAAAAACATAAAAAAGAAAATTGGAAAAATCTTAGAGAAATTATAGGTGCAACTATTTCAGATAGTTTGCTACTTGGAGAATATAATATAGTTGTAGAAGGTCGAACTGAACAAATGTTATTTCCTAAAATATTAGAAATATTGTTTGAGGAAGGAAAAATAAAATTAGATGCGTCAGCATTTAACTTCATATCTGGCGAGGGATCAGCCAAAATGGAACCTTTTATCTCTATATTGAAGGATAAAATAGAATTACCCTTATGTATATTCTTAGATAATGATAAAGCTGGTTTAAAAACAAAAACTCAGCTAGAAAAGAAAAATAAATACGACAATGATTTGAAAGTAATTCCTGAAAAAGATGGTTATTCTGAATCGGAGATTGAAGATTTTTTAGAAGAAAATTTTCTTTATGAATGTATCAATAAGTATTATTCAAAATATATAACCGGTTTTCAAGAAATCAAGAAAGAAGATTTTTTAAAAATAAGAGAAAACAATAAATTTAATGTTTTTGTCCCAAAAATAGAAAAAATGATTTCAGACTTATATCCTGAAGTGAATTATGAATTAAATAAAGTTGCCTTAGGACTAATAGTAAAAGAAAACTTGAACTCTTCAAATCAATTTATTGAATTAATTCCTTATTTTACAAAAGTCCAAAATTACTTTAAGAATAGAAGGTAGAAATATCAAATATTTGATGAGTATGTAAAAACAATGCATTAGTAATATACTTTTTCTATCAAAAAAAGTATATTGTTCCTCATGTTTAAGTTTCATTTAGAAAAAGGTAAGGCATCAAGCCCTACCTTTTTCTTCTCAATTTCTTTTCTTAAGTACCTATAACATTCAACGCAGCTTGTATAAAGATACATATAATACATTTTTTCCTTACAGTTATACTCGTAACTGTTTATATACTTCACGTGCTACTGCTTCTTGAACTGTAGCATAGTATTCTTTATCACTTAGTAATTTCGAATAAGATTTTCTATTTTCTTTATATAAATTCATTGCGATATGCTGAAATTCTTTAGGGAAAATATTCTGTATAAACATTATTTCATCATTTGATTTGGCATATTGTTCGATTTTTGTGTCACTCTTAACTGCTTTATTGAAAATCTGTTCAACGATTACTCTATCCACTTCTGAGAAATCTCCTTGAAATCTTTCATTTACACGATTGATGATACTTTCTAAGAAATCCTTATCTTCTGGTGGTTTTGGACTTGCATTAATCTCTTTGATATTTTTTAAAACACCTTTGGAAGGTTCACTTATACTTAAACCTATACTGCCTTTAAAGTCCTCTTTAATTCTAAAATACTCTAGTTTAATCTTGTCATCTAAATATACTTGTTCTTGTTTATTTTTTGGAATGAAATTTAGTAGATACTTGGTAAAGATACTCTCTTCATGCAACTCACTATCAAACATTCGAACCAATTGAGTAATATAGTTATACCATTTGTTGAAGTTTCGTAATGTTACACGGAATTCATATTGTTGATCTTTAGATAATTCTTCATAACGTGCAATAATAGGCTTAAAAGCGCTGCTTAATCTTCCTAATGTGGTAGCATCCTGTTTATTACTAGCTTTATAAATTTTCATTACTGAATCAATATCTGTTTGATCATAGATGTGGTATTTCTTAAGCTTACCACTTGTATCATATACAAGATTTACGTCGATTTCCTTATCTAATGTTGTACCTTCATAAAATGGTTGGAAGGCTGCTTTAATTTCATCTTTTGTATTCACAAAATCTAAAATTAAAGTATCCGTCTTACCGGGACATGTACGATTCACACGAGACAATGTTTGAACAGCTTTAACTCCTTTTAATTTTTTATCCACAAACATAGTATGTAAGAGTGGCTCGTCAAATCCTGTTTGATATTTTTCTGCAACGATTAAAACATTGAATTCCACACTATTAAAATACTCTTTTAACTGATTTTCCTGAATTGTTTTTCCATCTTTCGTTTTATTTAATTTTACCTCTGTAACTTCATCGCCATTTTCTTGGGGGACTGATCCTGAAAATGCTACTAAAACATCCATATCAGTGTATTCATTATCCGTGATGTACCGTTTAAAGGCCTTAAAATATTCTACTGCATGTAAACGAGAAGAAGTAACAAGCATTGCCTTGCCCTTTCCACCAATCGTATGCTGTGTAATACTTCTAAATTGTTCGATCATAATGGCGGTTTTTTGATTAATATTCCACGGATGAATAGATTCATAGCGTTTAATTGCTTTAACTGCAGAAGACTTTTTAAATTCTGGATTATCTTCTATTTGTTTTGCAATTTTATAAGACACTTCATATGTCATGTAGTTCTGAAGAACATCTAAGATAAATCCTTCTTCAATAGCTTGTCGCATACTATATGTATGGAACGCTTCAAATGAACCATCCTTTCGTGGTGTACCAAACATTTCTAGTGTTTTTTCTTTAGGTGTTGCCGTAAAAGCATAGAAGCTTAAATTAGAATGACGTCCATGAGCTAATAATTCTTGAACTAATTGATCCTGGTCGTCTAGCTTTCCCTCTTCGTATAATTCATCGATTTGAGCAAACTCTTTTAAAGCTCCTTCTTTGTCTGCAAGTGTACTTTTTAATTTTTGTGCGCTTGCTCCTGTTTGGGAAGAATGAGCCTCATCAACTATAACTGCATAACGCTTTTTATCTGCTTTTCCAACTTGATCATAAATAACAGGGAATTTTTGTAGGGTCGTGATAATTATTTTTTTGCCATTTTCAATTGCTTCTTTCAGATCTTTTGAAGATTTTTTATCATCGATAGTTTCAACAAGTCCTTCTGTATGGTCAAAACTAGAAATCGTATTTTGTAATTGGCGATCTAAGACTGTTCTATCTGTTACGACTATAACAGAAGAAAAAATGGCTTGATCATCAGCTCCATGAGCACTTGCTAAATGATATGCAAGCCACGCGATACTGTTAGATTTTCCCGATCCCGCACTATGCTGAATCAAATAATTTTCGCCTGAACCATTGTTTTTAGTATCTATTACTAGTTTTGTAACTGCATCCCATTGATGGTAACGAGGGAAAATCAATACATGTTTCTCTGTTAGATTCATAAAACGTTGAATAATATCCAACAAAGTATCTTTTTGTAGGATTTTCTCCCAAAGGTATGATGTAACATAACCGTCGGAATTTTCCGGATTTCCTTTACCACCAACTTTTCCAGCCCCGTTTGATCCTTGGTTAAATGGTAAAAAATATGTTTGCTTACCGTTTAATTTTGTTGTCATACAAACTTCGTATAGGTCTACTGCGAAATATACTAAGAAACGTTTGTTAAACTGGAAACATGTTTCTCTTGGATCTCGATCCTCCATAAATTGAAGCTTGGCATTTTGAACGCTTTGATTCTTAATTTGATTCTTTAATTCTAATGCTACAACCGGTATACCGTTAATAGAAAGAACCATATCAATACTATTACTGTTATGAGCACTATATGTAAATTGACGTGTGCAAGTAACGATATTTGCCTCATAATCTCGAGTAATCTCTTTACTAATACTATTTTCAGGTCGAAAGGCAACAATTAAGAATCGTACTCCTCGATCTTTAATTCCATTACGTAAAACATATAATAAGCCATGTGTATTTATTTCTTGGTTCAAACGTTTATATAATTGTTCTTCTGCTTTTTCCTTATATATCATTTGGAATCTCTTCCAATTTTTCTCCTGTGTAGTTTTAATAAAAGAAAGTAATTCAACCATATTAATCGCTTTCTCTTTATCATAATTACTCATGGTTCCTTTTTTATAACCGCCACTTAAAAGAAGATACTCTTCAATATCATCTTCAAAACGTTGTTCATCATCTTTAAAAGACAATTACAAAACCTCCTTTTTACCTGTAACATATTCATAGATTAATGATTTTTTATATGTTTCAAATTCTTTTATAATATTTTCCTTTTCAATAATAAGTTCATCAATTTGATGAATTTTTTGGTCAATATACTCAGCAATTTTAATTTGTTCATCTAAAGGAGGAACAGGAATATAAAAATTTAAAAATTTATCGGTTTGTAAACGCCATCGACCTAGATTTGAAACTCCTTGTCCTAAACCATAAAAAATCTTGTTACTATAGCAAGTTTGGAAAACGTATTTATAGTAGTTATTATAAGCTACTTCTTTATTTCGATTTTTAAACACTCGGTAGTCAGGGCTTGTTACCCCTTCATTGTTTGAACAATCTATCCAGCCCGTTAATAAATCCATATGGTTCATGACAAAATCACCTTTATTAACAAGCTGATATTTACTGTAATCAGCTGCCATCTGACCTTCATTCTTTGAAATATCTTTTACTTTTAAACCTTTTTGAGTTACTGATAAAACATCGTAGCCACTGTCATTTGCTATATTTTTTTTGATTTCAAACAAACGATTTATTTTATTGAGTTTCCAATGAATAGGATATTTATCTATCCAATCTACTTTTTTGTTCTCTACCAAAGTTATATTATTATTAATTCCCTTTGTTACACTTTCTGTAATTAATGTTCTTTTTAATTTTTTGATTAATTCAATTGATTGCTTAGTAGATGAAATAATTTCATCAATAGATTTAGTTTCCAATTTCAAGAAATTAGAGATTTTCTTTTGTTCATTTAGAGGAGGAACAATAGTTTTTATTGCTCCAAAATATTCATCAGTTAATGAACTTCTTAAAGTTCTTGAGTAAGAAACCAATACTTTATCTAAATCCATAGATAATAAAAGATAATAATAATAATTAATGTCATAATTATTTGTGAGTTGATATTGTGAATAAGCCGGACTCGTAATCCCGTTGTCTTCTATAATTCCGACACATCTGGGAGTAACATCAATATCAAAAAGACATAATAACAGATTTCCTTTTTCTACACTCTGATAATCATCAAAACTTGCAGGTAACTTTCCAAATGGATTATCCAAATCTTTTTTTAATACTCCTTTAACACTTAAAGAAAGAACATCTTCTCCATTATATTTATCAATAATGGTTTTTTTCTTTTTTAAAATATATTTAAAAGGCTTTACCTCCCAAGATTCAGGAATTTCCTCTATCCATTGAAGGTTACTATCCTTCATTTTTTTATTCATTTACTTTCACGTCCTGTCCTGATAACTTTTCGAATGCTTTAACAATGCTTTCTTCAAGAATCCGAATTTTAGAAGCAATCTCCTCTGACTTTTCGGGTGTTTTGTATTTATAGAATAAACGGGTAAACGGGATTTCATATCCTATTTTTGTTTTCTTTTTATCAATCCAACCGACAGGATTGTAAGGTTTTATTTCTCTTTCAAAATATTCATCCATATCCTCTGTTAATGGAATATCTTCTGTTTCACGCAAAGATACATCTGGCTGAATTTTCCCTTTTTTCAATACCACATCACCATTTTCATCTTTTAATGGTGATTCAACAGTTACTTTATAAAAGCCAAAGAAATCATTTTCAAATATTTTTGATTCAATAGTTCTTCCATCCTCTAAGCTATATACCTTGTTATTTTTAAATTCCCCATAAGCTTGAATAATCATAGAGCGACATTCTTCCGTAATATCGTTTTTCTTTTCCCCAATTGATTTGCGACGCTTTTTATACATGTGTGAAGAATCAATTAACTGAACTTTTCCTTTTCGATGCTCCGGTTTAGTTTTTGTAACAATCCAAACGTAAGTAGAAATTCCTGTATTATAGAAAAGATCGGTTGGTAATTGCACAATGGCATCTAGCCAATCATTTTCAATTACATATTGTCTAATTTTACTTTCTCCACTACCTGCTGCCCCTGAAAATAATGCCGAACCATTATGAACGATTGCCATACGACCTGTTTCTTTTAATTTACTAATACCATTAAGTTGGAACAAAAGCTGTCCGTCGCTAATTTTAGGGAGCCCCACACCAAAACGTCCTTCATCGCCTAATTCATGCTCTTTTGTTACTTTGTCCTTGTCGCTTTTCCAATCAATTCCAAACGGTGGATTAGAGATAGCATAATCAAATGTATATCCACTAAATTTATCATTTGATAATGTACTACCCAAAGCCATATTAGCTGGATCTCCCCCACGAATCATAGTATCAGCTTTGGCAATTGCATAAGTTTGAGGATTTAATTCTTGTCCAAATGTTGTAATATCTGCTTCACTATCTAATGCAAGTAATCGTTCAGCCATAGCACTTAACATCTGAGAAGTTCCCATCGTTTGGTCATATACTGTTTTTACTACCCCATGTTTAGCTAAGAAATCTTTTTCTTCTGCTAATAACAAATCTGTCATTAGGTAGATTACATCACGACTCGTAAAGTGTGCTCCTGCCTCTTCGTTATAGCTTTCTGAGAAACGTTTTACTAACTCTTCGAATACATATCCCATATCTGTACTTGTTACTTTATCTGCGCCTAAATATGCTTTTTTTGAATTGAACTCTTGAATAACATAGTACAATTTATCATTTTCGGCTAAAGTAGAAATTTCAGCATCAAACTTAAAATTTTCTAAAATGTCTTGCACATTATCAGAAAAACCATTTAGATATGAACGGAAATTTTTCTCGATATGTATAGGATCTGCAAGTAAAGAATCAAATGTAAACGGACTTAAATTATAAAATGAATAGCCTGATGCCTCTGTCAAAAAACCTTCTTTAATTTCTAAATCTTTTACGTCTTGGTATGTACTTAGTACAGTTTCACGAGTAGGAAGTAACGTGTCGTGGAATCGTTTAATTACGGTCATTGGCAAAATTACTTCACCGTATTCATGCGGTTTATATAAGCCTCTTAAAATATCTGCTATGTTCCAAATTAAAGTTGCTTTTTCTTGAACATTAATTGTAGTTTGTAAATTACGATTGATTTCATTCATTATTGTTTAACTCCTTAATAAAAAGTTTAAGAAATAGGCTATTAAATTAATCCAAAAGAATCTTCCAACCCCATTAACCTATATCCCTCCATAAATCCTAGCTTCTTTATTTCTTCTGATTTTTTTAGTGACTGTTTATACTCTTATTGGATCTATAACATTCGTCTAGAGATTTCAAATTGACTATTATAAGTTATTTTAGGAATAGATATTTTTTTAATATCTTTTGCACTTAAAATTGTTTTCTTCAGGGCTAGCTTCCAAAATTCCCTTAGTTCCTTCTCTTTGAGTAAACAACTCAAAGAATTATTCTTCAATCTCAAATAAATCTTCTACTGATATTTCCAGAGCTTTAGCAATACTAAACAAATGCCAATCTAAATGTTGTTCGTTTTTGTCAAAGCGAGAAATGCTTGCCTGTGGGATTCCTGTCATTTCTGACAATTGTCCTTGTGTAAGACCTCTTTCTTTTAGTAGCTCTCGCAATCTGGGCTTTATAGTTACCATGCTCATTCCTCCAACTTTATTTCAATTCATTATACAATAGTGAATTAATTTTGTTAAACCTATTTACAATCCTGTATCCACTATCGTATAATGTATAAATATAGAAGGTTAATTTCAGGAGGTTTCAAAAATGAAGATGAAAGAAAGTTATTATCACTTAGTTTTACGCCATTTTCTGAAATACCCTAACAAAATGTTGAACACTATGAATGGTGATGTTTGCGAAGAAGAATACGAAAAAATTGTTAGTAATGTTGCTTGAAGTGAAAAGTTTTACATGTGAAGAATTAGGAAGTTTTACTACACTTTTAAATTTTAAATGTGTAGTAAAACGCAAAAAGGAGCTGGTTTTATGAAAGTAAAAACAACAGAGCCTGGATATCTTGCAAAACAAAAATCAAAAGGAAAAACGTATTTGTTTATTAAAAAAACCTATCGTGAAGGAAAAAAAGTGAAGAGTAAATCATTATATAGTTTAGGAGCCATGCCGGAAGCTCTTGAACGTCTTTATTGGCTTCGCGATCATCCAGACTATTTTCCAAAAGATTTGGAGAAAGCAGGTTTTACACTTGCTCATTTATATAAATGGATTTTAGCTATTGAAATAAGACAAAAAGAGAATGGGTCCCCTTTCGATGTATTTAATTAAATTTCATACAAATAAAAAAGCCACTTTAATTACTAAGTGGCTTTTAGCTACGTTAAAATTGTCAAAAGGTCATAAGGTAGCAACCTTACCGCGGTAACTACACAGTATCTAAAGGCTATCTACTTCGTTAGTGTTATCGCGTTAATACAGGCTTTATGTACGTATTGGAGCTGATTTTGGAATTTGTAAGAAAGATGATAAGGAGTAAACTGACGTGTAGAGGAATGAATTTCAATATGAGATAATTTCGAATATAAGGGAAAGTCACAGGATGGGGGATTAAAAGGATGAGCATTCGAAAAACGGAAAGCGAATTCAAAAAAATGGTGTGTGTCTTTGATGGTCAGGAAGAGGGATTGAGTATTAAAAAAGAAGAAGAATATTACGGGTTTGAAACTGCTGACGGAAAGGGTTACAACGTTTTTTCGGATATGAAAGTGGATAAGGATATTTTATCTAATTGGATAGGGTCCTATCCAAAGGCTTATTTTGAATTAGTTGATGATAAAATATAGGTTGTTGCATTGGAAAAAAGAATTTAACAATATAATTAATATATGTAAGGGTGAATAGAAAATGTCATTCCACACGTTTGTAGAACACGTTAGAAATCCATATCTTCGCGGTGAGGTTAATCATACGGCTGATTTCGCTGTAATGTTAGATGAATGTTCAGTTGAGGATTTAGTTAAAAGAGCACAGCAACATGTAACGAATTTATTGGCAGCTCAAAGAGAATTGTTTTCGATCAAGATGTATGCCGCAATTGAGGAATACTTACATAATGACATTTTCTTGTTGCTTAGTCTGGTTGCCGATGCATTGCACAACATGCCTCAGCATTTGACAAATTCGAATAAAGAAGAATTAAAAATTGAGTTGCTACGGTTTTATCAACTAAAGGAATTGATTCTAAATTATATAAGCGAGTTTGCGGAAAATAAGAACGTTAAAATTGTATTTGAAGGACTATAAAACCAAAGCACCTGATTAAAAGTTAGGTGTTTTTTGTATGTTGAAGTTGGTATGTCAACACTAAACTAGACAGTTTTTTTGGTTTCTCATTTTGGATTCAATCAGACCCATATAATCAAGCGTGTCATGAATTAGTACGTAATTAAACTAATGGACATAGTCCTGTAGCTCCTTTGTCAATCCTTCTAAGTTAGTAAAATGTCGTCCTTTCACAAATCTCGTTTTGATACTTTTAAAAGTCGCTTCAGCGACGGCATTGTCATATGGACAGCCTTTCATGCTTAATGATCGGCCAATCATAAACTATAAGATACTCCAAAGAAAGTATAAAAGATTCATCAAAAAAACAGAATGAATAATATTTTACATA
>Ga0207713_1001209_pt1 | contig 21604 bp, 18 predicted proteins | sample KBSS64metaG_FD_184404 | JGI IMG/M metagenome (GOLD analysis project Ga0207713, IMG submission 184404) | Switchgrass rhizosphere microbial communities from Kellogg Biological Station, Michigan, USA - KBS S6-4 metaG (SPAdes) (version 2) | ecosystem: Host-associated > Plants > Roots > Rhizosphere >... | reverse complement strand
CCGACTTCCAATACCCCGTCGCACGCACCCACTCCTTGGGCACGTTGAGGCGGCCTTCCACGAACTTGCGCATCATCCGTGCGCGCGACGATTCGCAGGCGATCCAATAGAACGTATCGCCCGGCGGCGCCTCGAATTCGCGCAACGCATCCTCCAGCAACTGGCTGCCGAGCACCGGCACGCCATTGCGCTCCAGCCAGTCGACGCGCACCTGGGCGCGCGACGGCAGCGGCTGCCGGTCGGCGGCGCCGGGGATCTCGATCAGCGCGCGGACCTGCGCCGCGGCCGGCAGTTCCTGCAGCCAGCGGCCGATCGCCGGCAGCGCGGTCTCGTCGCCGATCAGCACATAGGCCGCGTAGTCGTCGGCGACGACGAACGAGCCGCGCGGCCCGCCGACCACCAGCGGGTCGCCCGGGTTGGCGCGTGCGGCCCAGCGGCAGGCGGCGCCGTCGCCGTGCAGCACGAAGTCCAGGGTCAGCTCCCGCGCCGCGGCGTCGTAGTGGCGCGGCGTGTAGTCGCGCGCCGGCGAGGGCGCGGCGTCGGCCGGATAGACCGGGCCGTGGTCGGTCAGCGTCGGCAGCACGAAGGCGCCGTCGGGGTTGGGGAAGAACAGCTTGACGTGGTCGTCGGGTCCGGCGCTGACGAAGCCGTCCAGCGCCGGGCCGCCGACCACGATGCGGCGCATGTGCGGCGTCAGCGGCTGGGTGCGCAGCACCTGCAGGTGGCGCAGCTGCAACGGATGCCGCAGCAGTCGATGTTCATGGGCGTTCATGCGGAAGGTCCTTGGGGGAAGTGGGCAAGCGCGCAGCGCCCGCGGAGCGGCGAAGCGGTGCGGCCAGGCGCGGGCGGCGCTCAGCCATCGCCGTCGCGCGCCATGCCGTCGGCGGCCTGCATCAGCAACTGCGCGACGCGTTCGATTTCGGCATCGGTCCAGCGGCCGTGGCGCGCCAGCAGGCCGTGCTTGATCCGTCGCATCGCCTCGCGCACCGGCGCCGGCACGTTCGCGCGCACCAGCGCGCGGGCGCGGTGGTGGGTGCGTTCCACCGCCGCGTCCAGCTGCGCGCGCTGCGCCTGCACGAAGGCACGGCCGTCGGCGGTGATCGCGTAGCGCTTGCGTGCCGCATCGGCATCGGCCTGCACCAGGCCCTGCGCCTCCAGTTGCGCCAGCGTCGGGTACACGGTGCCGGCGCTGGGCGTGTACAGGCCATGGAACAGCTCGGCCACCGCGCGGATCAGCTCGTAGCCGTGGCGCGGCTGGGTCTCGATCATCGCCAGCAGCAGCAGGCGCAGGTCGCCGTGGCCGAGCGGACGCTGGCCGCGCCCGCCGCTGCGGGCGTGTGCGCCTGGGCCGTCCTCGTCGAACAGGCGACGCGGGGGGCGAGGGGTGGGATCGGTGGCGCGAGGCATCGTTTCGATATGTCTAAATTTTTCGAAAAGATATATCGAATTTGGGCGGGCGGCAAGACGGGGCGGCCACGGGGCGGGAAGTGGATGGGGAGGGTTCAGGGCGCTGGGGCGCTTTGAGGTGCGTCCGACGTCCGTCGACGTTCGTGTGCTGCGCGGGAGAGGCCGCAATCCCCTGTAGGAGCGGCTTCAGCCGCGACAGAATCTTCGGATGGTGCCTGTCGCGGCTGAAGCCGCTCCTACAGAAGCGCGAGCAGGGTGATGTGGCGGATGCGCGATCGCCTACCCGCCCTCTCCCTGCTCCAGCACCCGCCGCTGCATCTCGTCCAGGTACTCGTCCAGTTCCTGCACCGAGGTGAAGATCTCGTTCAACGGCACCGCCTTGACCACGTCGAACACCTTGCGGATCTGCGGCTGCGGGTTGACCACCAGCACCCGGCCCTCGCGCGTGGCCAGCACCTTGCGCGCCTTGAAGATCGAGCGGATGCCGGCGCTGCTGATGTAGTCCAGGTGCGACAGGTCCAGCACCAGGGTGGTGATCGGGGTGGCCAGCAGCGGCGCCAGCGCCTCGTCCAGCGCCTGGTAGGTGTGCGTGTCCAGGCGCCCGCTGAGGGTGATGCGCTGGCGCCTGTCCTGCGCGGGGTCGATCTGCAGGCTCAACGTGGTCATGCGGGGAACTCCTGGGGGGCGGGGTCGAAGGGCTGCAGCAAGGTGATGCGCACGACGTTGCGGCCGGCGTCGTGGCGGTAGTCGATGCGGTCGGCGAGCTGCCGCACCAGGTGCAGGCCGAGCCCGCCGATCGGACGCTCGGCGATCTCCGCGTCCAGGTCCGGCGGCGGCGCGTGGCGCAGGTCGAAGGCCGGGCCGCTGTCGTGGAACTCCAGCACCAGCATGCCGGTCTCCACCTGCAGCACGACTTCCACCGGCGGCTGCTCGCTGCTCAGGTGGCCGTGTGCCAGCGTGTTGCAGGCCAGTTCCTCCACGATCAGCCGCGCGCGGCTCACGTGCTCGGAGGCCACGCCATGGCGCAGCAGCGCGTCCTCCAGCGTGTCGCTCAGCTGCGCCAGCGCGTCCAGCGCCGGCACCATCTGCAATCGCAAGTTCATGCCGCGCCCTCCCGCGTCGGATCCTGGCGCAAGCGGATCGCCAGCAGGGTAATGTCGTCGGATTGCGGTGCCGACCCGGTGAACGCGTGCACGTCGGCCAGCACCCGCGCGCACTGCGCCTGCGCATCGATGCCGGGCTGCAGCGCGGCCAGCAGGCGCTCGGCGCCGTAGGCCTGTTCGTGCGCGTCCATCGCCTCGGTGATGCCGTCGGTATAGCTCAGCAAGGTGGCGCCAGCGGCCAGGCGGCCGCGCACCACCGGGTAGCGGGTCTGCGGGTCGATCCCCAGCGGCGGCCCCGATTCCACCGTCAGCACCTGCGCATGGCCGTCGGCGCCGAGCAGCACCGGCGGCTCGTGGCCGGCGCTGGACAGCCAGTAATCGCCGCTGTGCACATCGATCAGGCCGCACAGCACGGTGGCGAACATGCAGGTGTCGTTGCCCTCGACCATGCGCTGCGAGGCCGCGATCAGGATCGCGTCCGGCCGGCCGTGGCGGCGCGCGGCCACCTCCAGCACGGTCATCGCCCGCGCCATGAACAGCGCCGCCGGCACGCCCTTGTCCGACACGTCGCCGACCACGAACCACAGCAGCCCCGGCTCGGTCTCGAAGAACTGGTAGAAATCCCCGCCCACCATCGTCGCCGGCTCCAGCAGCGCGTAGGTCTCCAGGTGCTTGTGCGCGCTGTCGAAGGTGCGCCCGTCCGGCAGCATCGCGCGCTGGATGTCGCGCGCGATCGACAGCTCGCTCTGCATCCGCTGCCGCGCCTGCGCCAGGGTGGCGATCTCCTCCAACTGCAGCTTGATCGAGCCGCGCGCGCGATCGAAGGCGCGCGCCATCACCCCCACCTCGTCCTCGCGCTCCACGTGGCGCAGCGGGTAGTCGAACTCGCCCTGGCTGAAATGCCCGGCCGAGTTGGTCAGGTCCTCGATCGGCCGCGCCAGCCGCGCGGTGTAGCGGTGCAGCAGCCACAGCCACAGCAGCAGCGCGGTGCCGCCGCCCAGCGCCACCCACAGCGCGATGCGGTTGAGCCCGGCCACCGTGTAGCCCTCGGACACGGTCAGCGCGAAGGTCCAGCCGGTGTCGCCGACCGCCGCGCTCTGGGTCAGGTAGCGCTCGCCGTCGGGCGCGGTGTGGGAAAAGCGCACCGGCGCGTGCGCGGCCACCGCGGCGGCCAGCGGCGACAGGTCCGGCCGCGCCCGTGCCACGTGCGCCTCCAGCGTGCGGCGGAAGCGCAGCGCCGGGTCCGGATGCAGCACGAACAGCCCGTCCGGCGACAGCAGCATCGGCTGCAGCCCGGCCCCGGCCGGCAGCTCGCCGACGATCGCCTGCAGCCGTTTCAGCGGCACGTCCACGCTGACCATGCCGATCGCCGGCGCCTGCGGGCCGTCGCCGGGCAGGCGCAGCGGCAGGTTGTAGGTGGTCAGGTAGTCGCCGCCGGTGGACGCGTCGCTGTACGGTTCGGACCACCACGGCGCCGACGCTGCCAGCGTGCGCCGGTACCAGGGCATGGTGCGGTAGTCGTAGCCCAGCGCATCGGCCGGCTGCTCGGTCACGCGGCCGTTGGCGCGCCGCAGGTGCCAGGCGAAGCCGCGGTCGTCGCCCTTGAGCGCCCCCGGCTCGATCACCAGCAGCGCCCCGGCGATGTCCGGATCGCCCTCCAGCGTGGCGTGCAGCAGGCTGCGCAGGTTGAACGGCTGGCGCCCGACCCCGGACGCGCCGGCGGCCAGGGTGCGCCCGCTGACCTGCACCGAGCCCAGCGTCGCGTCCAGGCTGCGCGCGGTCTGCTGCGCCAGCCCGGCCACCTCCTCGCGCGCGTTGCGCACCACCACCTGGCGCGCGCCCAGGTAGAACAGCAGCGCCAGACCCAGCAGCAGCGCCACCTGGATCAGGCTGCCCCACAGCACCAGCCGGGTGCGCAGGCTGTGCCGCCAGGCGACCGCTGGAGCGTCCTGCGCTGGCGATAGGGCGGCGATGGCGGCGCTCCACGGGAGTCGGCCCCGATCATAAGCGCAGCCGCGCCCCGCCGCGCATCCCTGTCCCGGGCTGTCCCCGGGCCAATGTGACAGTCCGTTCCATACGCTGCCGTACGAGGTCCCGCGGGGCGGTTGCGCTACACTTGGAGGCTTCGAAAAACACATGCAATCGCGCGCGTGCGTGCGACCGACGGGAGCGCTATGAACTGGTTGAACGAGGTGCTGCAGAACGATCCGAACCCCACTGAGACCCAGGAGTGGATCGAATCGCTCAAGGCCGTCATCGATGTCGCAGGCCCCGAGCGCGCGCATCAGCTGCTGGAGGACATGGTCGAACTGACCCGTCGTTCCGGCGCCTACCTGCCGTTCTCGCCGACCACCGAGTACGTCAACACCATCTCTCCCGCCAACGAGGCCAAGAGCCCGGGCGATGCGGCCATCGAGTGGAAGATCCGCTCGATCATCCGCTGGAACGCCATGGCCACCGTGGTCCGCGCCAACCGCAAGCCGGGCGACCTGGGCGGCCACATCGCCTCCTTCGCTTCCAGCGCCACCCTGTACGACGTGGGCTTCAACCACTTCTGGCGCGCGCCGTCGGACAAGCACCCCGGCGACCTGCTGTACATCCAGGGCCACAGCTCCCCCGGCATCTACGCCCGTGCCTTCCTGGAAGGCCGCATCAGCGAGGACCAGCTCAACAACTTCCGCATGGAAGTGGACGGGCAGGGCATCTCCTCCTACCCGCACCCGTGGCTGATGCCGGACTTCTGGCAGACCCCCACCGTGTCGATGGGCCTGGGCCCGCTCAGCGCCATCTACCAGGCGCAGTTCATGAAGTACCTGGAGCACCGCGGCCTGATCGAGAAGTCCGACCGCAAGGTGTGGTGCTTCATCGGCGACGGTGAGAGCGACGAGCCCGAGACCCTGGGCGCCATCGCCCTGGCCGGCCGCGAAGGCCTGGACAACCTGATCTTCGTGGTCAACTGCAACCTGCAGCGCCTGGACGGCCCGGTGCGCGGCAACGGCAAGATCATCCAGGAACTGGAAGGCGTGTTCCGCGGCGGCGGCTGGAACGTCATCAAGCTGCTGTGGGGCGGGTACTGGGATCCGCTTCTGGCCAAGGACACCGACGGCGTGCTGCGCAAGCTGATGATGGAAACCGTCGACGGCGAGTACCAGAACTGCAAGGCCTTCGGCGGCGCCTATACCCGCGCCAACTTCTTCGGCAAATACCCGGAGACCGCGGCCATGGTCGCTGGCCTGTCCGACGACGACATCTGGCGCCTGAATCGCGGCGGCCACGACCCGCACAAGGTCTACGCCGCCTACCACCAGGCGGTGAACACCAAGGGCATGCCCACCGTGATCCTGGCCAAGACCGTCAAGGGCTACGGCATGGGCTCCTCGGGCGAATCGCTCAACCCCACCCACCAGACCAAGAAGCTGGACGACGACGCCGTGCGCGCGTTCCGCGACCGCTTCAACATCCCGCTCAGCGACAAGCAACTGGCCGAGGCCGAGCAGGTGCCGTTCTACCACCCCGGCCCGGACTCGCCGGAAGTGCAGTACCTGCAGGAGCGCCGCGCCGCGATGGGCGGCTACCTGCCGCAGCGCCGCCGCAAGGCCGACCTGTCCATCCCGGCGCCGGGCCTGGACAAGTTCGAGCGCCTGCTCAAGGACAGCGGCGAGCGCACCTACTCCACCACCATGGCCTTCGTGCAGAGCCTCAACATCGCCCTGCGCGACAAGGAACTGGGCCCGCGCATCGTGCCGATCGTGGCCGACGAAGCGCGCACCTTCGGCATGGAAGGCATGTTCCGGCAGATCGGCATCTACGCCCCGTTCGGCCAGAAGTACAAGCCGGTGGACGCCGACCAGCTGATGTTCTACCGCGAAGACCAGTCCGGCCAGGTGCTGCAGCAGGGCATCAGCGAACCGGGCGCCATCTCCTCGTGGATGGCCGCCGGCACCAGCTACTCGGTCAGCAACGTGCCGATGCTGCCGTTCTACATCTACTACTCCATGTTCGGCTTCCAGCGCGTGGGCGACATCGCCTGGCAGGCGGCGGACATGCGCACCCGCGGCTTCCTGCTCGGCGGCACTGCCGGCCGCACCACGTTGAATGGCGAAGGCCTGCAGCACGAAGACGGCTTCAGCCAGGTCATCGCCGGCTCCATCCCGAACGTGCGCAGCTACGACCCGACCTTCGGTTTCGAGGTCACCGTGGTCATGCAGTACGGCATCCAGCGGATGATGCAGGAGCAGGTGGACGAGTACTACTACATCACCCTGATGAACGAGAACTACGCCCACCCGGAAATGCCGGCGGGCGCGGAAGACGGCATCATCAAGGGGATGTACCTGCTCAAGGACGCCGGCAAGCCCAAGAAGGGCGAACTGCGCGTGCAGCTGCTGGGCTCGGGCACCATCCTGCGCGAAGCCATCGCCGCCGCCGAACTACTGGACAAGGACTTCGGCGTCACCGCCGACATCTGGTCGTGCCCCAGCTTCAACGAACTGCGCCGCGACGGCTTCGACGCCGAGCGCTGGAACCGCCTGCACCCGGAAGGCGAGCAGCGCAAGCCGTATGTGACGCAGCTACTGGAAGGGCGTCAGGGGCCGGTGGTTGCGGCTACGGACTATGTGCGTGCGTTTGCGGATCAGATCCGTGCGTTCGTGCCGGGGCATTACACCGTGCTGGGCACTGACGGCTTCGGCCGCTCGGATACGCGAGCGAACCTGCGGCGGTTCTTCGAAGTGGACCGGTACTACATCGCGCACGCCGCGATTGCGGCGCTGGCGAAGGATGGGAAGATGACCGGGAAGGATGTGGCGCGGGCGATCAAGCAGTACAAGATCGATCCGGAGAAGGCTAATCCGGTTGGGGTTTGATGAAATTAAGGATTAGGGCAGCTTGGCTGCCCTTTTTCTTGAAATGTTTGCCTTTTCGTTTTAATTAAAATTATTGCTTGCCATAATGGATGTGGCGTAATTGCAAATGTAAGCTTTAGCTCCAGAGGAGCGCTTCCACGTCTTTCAGGAGCAGCACTAGCAACGCAATCGAGGTATTCACTTTGGCGCTCGCATACTACAATAAGCTTCCTACCCGCCCCGAATATGTCGCGAGACTGTTGGAGGTGTTAAAAGGCGGTGAGTCATATCAATTGATGCAGGCTATTCGATTGAGCCGTCTTACCCGCACTCAGGTCCTATGCGCGCTCGACGAGCTAATCGCGAAGGGTGATGTAGAGATCATTAGAGGGGGCGGGACGGTGAGGTACTTAAGAAGATGAAATCCCAGCTAGCGGAGAATAATTTCCCCGTTCTTGCTTAAGGTTTCAAGCAGTTCGCCAAATTCAATAGCTGACGGCCCATTAGTAACTAAAGATAGGCTGCTTACTAGTTGGCCCAATCCTATGCCAAAGTAAGGTCCAAAGCCAGGAATAAGAGCGCAGCCCTTACAGTGAACTGCGGAGCCAAGCGGTTTTCCATGCTTGGCGATATGATCCAGTACGTAATATCTTTGCGCCGGCTCTAAAAAACTCTCGCTAATTACAAGCTGATCTCCCGCGGAGTGGATCGCTCCGACCTCGATAGCATGAGCAATGCCGCGGCAGATCTCGGACTCGCCATAGCCTTCTCTCTTCAGCTGCAAGGCCATGTTCGCGGAAACTCCAGAGCAAGAAATTGCCGCATGACAGACCTCAAGTGGAGTGAGGAAGCCAATTTCTTGAATCAATCGTCGGAGGCGAACAGGAGCGCTTCGAATTTGAAAGAAGTCCGCCGTGTCCTCAAAGCTAAGTAGTCTCTTTAGGTCGCCGTTCAATGATGCGCAGTAACCAGCGCCGTCAAGATACTCCACATACAACGGAGCAGGCGCGCCTGGCCAATTTTCTTTTATGAAATTTGAGGTGGCAATGCGTGTGGCGCGAGTCTGGTCGACATTCTTGTGAGAAACGGAGCCAGAGTCGCCAGCATAAAACTGCGATTGAATAAATAGCCTTGGGATCCACCCGTGAGTCTTGAAAGGTATTATGAAATCATATGCCCGAGTTTTGACAAAAGTAACGGCTTGGTTAAGATTCTCGTTTTCATAGGTTGGAGAGAGGGTCTGTAATTTACTGTCGACGATAACGTCAGTAGTATTAAAGTCCACACTGGCTCTCATGCCCCACTCAGACATTTTTTTTCGAAGAATTTCTTCGGGCTCATGCCCCCCGGTGGCTGCTACCGAGCCGCGCACTTGAAAAAGAGCCAGTGGGGCAAGTATAAGGGTCGGATCGGATTTCGATGCCTTGCATTGATCGTAGTGGCTTATGAATGCCGCAAGTTGGGCTCTGCTTTCATAATCTGGAATGAGGGAGGCGATAAAATTGTAAACTAAAGTAAAGGATGCTTCCCTCAATCCTAGATTATCGGAAAAGTGGACGGGGTCAGCAAGCCTCGCGGCTGCCAAAAGGGCTGCAGCCCTATTTAGAAAACTCTTTGAATCCAATGTACGGGGTATTGCCTCGTTCTCAAGCCTAATCCCACTTCTGTTAAGTCTCACCTTGGGAAGACCTTGCCAGCCAAGATCATTTCGCAAAAATATTGGAAGTTGGCACTTGTGATTATTATCAGACTTGCCAGTCACAAGAAAAATGAGAGAAGCTACCGACTCCAGGATCGAGGCGCTGGCGTCGTGAGGCATGACACCTAAGTTCTTTGCCTCGACCGCCTTCTGATGAGCAATTTGATCCAGATGAGTGAAAAGTCTCTGGGTTAATTCAAATGCAAAATTTTCATCGTTTGTCCTGGAGTCCGATCCAAGCACATCCAGCGCCTGGAGTATATTGGCCATTTCATCTTTAAAGCGCTTCGTTGATTTTATCTCGACGATAGATGGAGTGACCCAAACATCAAATTCGGCCAACTTAACATCTAAATTTATATCAGCGCGGTGAATTTTCATTGTCATCCTTTTCAAGGGTATCGCGAACAGTCAAAGCAATGGCGTAGGCTAATGGCGGCGGAACTGCGTTGCCGATAAGCCTGTATCCGGCAAGGATCTCTTCGGCAGCGGAGTTCTCGCTTAAAGAAAAGTCATCAGGGAATCCCTGAAGTCTCGCACATTCTCGAAGCGATAATGGTCTGTTCTCGGAAGGGTGCAGGAAATAACGTGGATTGTGGAAGTTAGTAAGGACTGTTGGCGATGGCTGATTCCATGATAGCCTCTTGAATATTCCCGAACAGAACATCGCACCCTTTAGGTCATAGGAGTTGGCAGTCTCCTTCAGATAGCCGATCTTGACTAGCTGCCTAAGGTCCTTGGTGGGGACAGTCTTAAGCCCCAGGAGGCGTGAAATTTCGCGCGCTGGGATAGGATTGCCATTGGGGATGTTCCCGTAGATCTTCTTTCTTCGATTTCTTCCGATTACTTCGAGAATACTGCGTTGAAGATCTGAGGTCTCGCCAAAAACTTCGGGGATGTCCCACGTGTACACCGAGGTGCTAGCAAATCGGACATTGCATAACTTCTGACCAGGGCCGATTCTCCTTATGATCGCGTCATGTTTCTGCGGCCATGTGCGCAAAACTTGGTGGTCAGGATATTTCCCGATAGCCGGAAGATCGGCGATTGCGTCACGCACAGTACGCGTTGCTTGAAGTTCCAGCCTCACACTGTCTGGCTTAAGAAGGCCGGCGTCTGAAATAGGAGAGTCGCCATTCCGTCGAGGCAGGTGATGAGTGGGGGCCGGCCATTCGTAGCGGGTTTTAATGCGGCTCCCAATGAAGAAGATCCTTCTGCGATGCTGTGGCAGACCAAATGAAACCGCGTCAATAACTTTGTAGTCAACCTTGTACCCGAGCCTTGAGAAGTCATCGACAATCGCGCGAAGATACTTGCCTCCGAAATTTTGCCGCAGTCCGTCTACATTTTCAGCGACAAATATTCTGGGCTTCAGACGTTTCACAACAGAAAGCATTTCGCGATAGAGATTATTTCTCGAATCGCTCTCGATCTTCGGCCCGGCCTTTGAAAATCCTTGGCAGGGAAATCCGCCGAGGACAACATCTGCGTGGCCAATTTGGTCTATCGCCTCATGAAAGTCAGGTCTTGTAACGTCTAAGACCTCCGCGGAGCGATCTACATTGTGGCGATACACGCGGACAGCATCTGGGTCATGATCGGTGGCGAATGAAAGGTCGAAGCCGGCCTGCTTGAATCCTAAGTCGAGTCCTCCGCATCCAGAGAATAAGCTAACTAATTTATACATCTTGGCCTTTTATACGAGTGGCGTTCAGCGCAGTCGGGGAGTGGTAAGCGGCACAGTGGACTGACTGTCTCGCCGAATCGCCAATCTGACCCGGCCAATTTTATCTCCTCTGGTGCGAGCCGTCACGGCGAGACAGGGGCGAAACATGGGTCAGAGCGTACTTTCCTCTGCTGTTAGCCTGACCTTTGGCAACTTAACCGACCGCGCAGCAGCCAAGCCGACCCTGAATGGCCGCGCGCAAGGGTCTAGCACTCTGAGCCCGTGAGTCCCTCGTGATCTCGTCTAGTGAAGGTACTGGGCCCCGCTGTTGCTGCTCCTGCGCCGGTTGCTGCTCCAAAGCCTGTTCCTGCGATCGCTCTTGCGCCAAGCGTTGGTTCACGGACGCAAGTTGTGCGAAGCTTTCCTGGACCGGTTGCTGGGCCGCTTGCGCGGTTGGCATGTGCGCCGGGAGCTTTGCTGGATCTTTGGGGCACCCTGGACGACGAAAAGGTCTGAGCCGCCGGCAGGTTCTTGGTCTCTTCGCTAAGCAAGACATGGTCCACCCGAGTCAATCCATTGTCCTTCGCTAGCGTCAGAAGGCTGGCGGTCATGCGCTCGCTGGAGGCATTAAAGGTGCGACCGCTGGCGGCGTCCAATTGCTCCACCTTGCTGCGAATCTGCTGATGCATCGTGTGGTCTGGATGGTCTGCATCCGCGGGCGTCAACGCACGCTCTGTCCGAAACGGGGGCAGAGTGCACTTTCCCCAGGTCAGGGGCCACGTGCACTTCCTCTCATGCCGTTATGATCTTTGGTAGCTTCCCCATTGAGCAAAGATGATTCTGTTGTGGTTCAGTGGCAATAGAAGCGGAATGGCGGAGACACGGGAGCCGCTATCTCGCTGGATTTGATCAGTAGATCCGGAAGTTTGGGGTCATCTAGGCCATCCATAGTTGAAAATCTTTCCAGTTACGGGGTCAGGTTCTAAGGTTTCCCCACGTTTTCATGCCGTCAGCTGCATCTGATCGACGACTGCTCGCGGCAACGATTTCATGCGCTCCAGCCATCTGGATATGGGTTCCAGTGGCCATCGCCTGACCAGCGCTTCGCGGCCAACGCGCATTGTCGAATAGAGCTTGCGCGCGCTCCTGTTGGGCGTGAGCCAATGTGCGATACCGGTGGATTCGCAGCCCAGGCCGGCCAGCCAGCTGACGAAGCTGGCCAAGGTACTCACCAGCAGTAGGACCTGCAGGCGCGCGCCTTGCCGGGTGAGGCTGTCTTCCAGTGCTTGGCCGTAGCGATGCGACTTGAGGTCGCGGAATGCCAGTTCGATCTGCATCCGCCGCGCATAGAGCTTCACCAATTGCCATGCGTTAGGCGCTTCGAGTTCGGGCGAGGCCATGATCAGCCAGGGCTCTCGCTCTCGGGCAGAAGCCTTCAGGCTCATGCTGGAGCGCGACGTTCTGCCCGTCATGCGCTGGTTCGGATTTTTGCGCCCTTGTCGCGCCTTGGCGTAAACCACCAGCCGACAGCCGATCGGATCGCTGCGGTTGGCCAGCATCAGCGGCAACTCGTGCGGTGTTGTTGAGGCCAAAACATGCAACTGGCGGCTGTCGACCCATTGGTCGAGCATGTCGGGCGCATCCTGCGGCTTGACCTGCGTGCGCCCGCGCAGGCGGCCGACCCAATGCCATCCTATCGCCGAGACGGCGCGGAACCAGGGGGTGCGGAAGCCGGCGTCGGTCACGAGAATTGGCGTCACGCCGGCCGGCACGAGCGCGCGCAGCTGCTGCAGAAACCGCTTCTCCGGACCGGGAGCGCCCTGTTCCCGACCCGGCACGACCATGTCGAGCAGCGTCAGCGTGCGCCCACCCACGGGCACGGCGGCACGTAGCAGGCACCAGCTTTTGTCGGGCTTGAGATCGGACCAGTCGATGACGATCACCGGTTGCGGGCCACGCAGAAGCCAACACGCCATCTCCTGATCGATGGCGGTGCGCTCGGCATGCAGGTGCCGATTGCTAAGAAGGCGATCGAATGCCTTGAGTGGTGCGCGGATGCGCCTGGCATCGGGCCACGAGCGCGCAATATCCATCAGCGTCAGTCTCCGCCCCTCCAACAGTGCTTCGACCGACCGCAGCAAGGCGCGCTCGCGCAGAGCGTGCATCCGAGAAAGTGAGTGCGGCAGGCACTTCTGTAATACTTGGCTGGCGCGCATGGTCGTCAGTCCTTCTTTGGCTTAGTCACCTCGAAGGCTGCGCCATGCGCGCACTTGTTTCCACCCAGATTGATGCAAGCCATTGATCTGGCTCGTGGAAATGTGGGGAAGCCTCAGGGTCAGGTTGACTTCTCCGATGAGCGGATAAGTTATCGTCCGATCATGTGGCGAGAGCTGTTCGGACTGTGCTGACCATCGAGAAGGGGCACGCTAGCTCGCATGGCCCGACTCCCTCGCATCGCCCTTCCTGGCGTTCCGCAGCATGTGGTCCAGGGATGAAACACCCGCACACCGTGCTTTTTCGTATAAATTCCTTCAATCTAAGATAACCTAGCGGCGTCGCTTAATTCGGAAATCGGATGTCACTGGAAAAATACCCGCTGCTCAAAAAAACTGTATGCAACCTCTGGCTTTTCCGGTCAGAGGGAGTTCACCCCGCGTGGGTGAACGACCTAACTCTGCCTATCGTTGGCTTCGATGCTTTTCTAGAGTTCGTCGATGGCACGTTCATTCAAATTAATCCGTGCGAGGTGACTTTAGGGCCAGATAGGTATCCCAGCCTTGGCCTGTCCCTTCAAATTTGCACTTCCGCGGCGCTGCACTTCACTTCGAATGACGGCCACCTTGTCGAGGCCATGCCTCTGATAGAGGCAGCTCCCTTTCTGCCATTTTCCATTGTTAGGATTGATGAGTGCGACCCAATAGGGGATGGCGCCGTTAGCCAGTACTCCCTGGTCACCAACAATGGTCGATGCATTACTTTTCGCCATATATTTCCCCCAATGACATTGGGTATGAGCGTAGATGTTACACCCACTAAAGCCTGAGCCTCTTCGCGACTCGGCTTAACTCAAAAAGTCATGACCCATGCTGGCACCATCAAAGCTCTCCAAAGGCGACAGGCTGCGGGTAGAGTTCCCACTCTGCACCATCCTGACTTCAATCTTTGAACTCTCTGAGCGACTACAGATTCCCTTGGACAGCTGGGAGGAGCCAGGCATGGGCCAGACCCACGGTTTGGTTGCCGCCTTGCCTCTGGCGCCATTGTTATCCTTGTGGAGCTCGATCATGCGCGCAAGCATCTTGGCTGCGGACCTGACATCTACGTTGAAGCGTCTGAGCTCGTAGTTCGTAGCATTGAAGTCGTCCTGAGCGAAACTCTCGCTGGCTTAGCGTTATCACGCGAAAGCGTAACTTGGTTGCAAAATGAAGAAGGCCGACAGGCTGCCAAGCTGGTAGTTCAAGCCGCAATCGAAAGAATGGCAAAGCGAAAGGATGGCGTTTAACAGTTAGATAAGAGGTCAGATTCACCTAAAAAACTACCTTTCCCGTTATAGCCAAAAACTCGTTGACATCCCCAAGAACCAGTAGCACCATTCCCTCCAAGGAGCGTAGAAACTCCTCAGAGAGCGGCACCCACCTCCGTCAAACCGGTGGGTTTTTTGTGCCTGTTTGCAGGCACACTCCGACGCTTTGTCTGCGTCGGGAGGGCGGTGAATACAACACCCTTCGGGGAAATAAGCCCGCCGGCTCTCTGCGGTTTCTAACCTCCCGACATCCCGTCGCCGTTCGGCGCGGGTTCCTGTCTGCCAAGGAGGCTGTGCCATGCGTCAACCGTCACCCCGCCCCGCCACTCCCCGCAAGCGTACGCCGCGCAAGCCACCCCACTGCCGGTGCTGGACGATCGCCGAGTCGTCGTTCATCCCCATGCTGACGCCCGAACAGCTCGCCGCCGCGAATGCCGCCGAGCTTGCCCGCGCCTCGCGCCCGCCCCGCCGCCCACGCCCGCCGCAGACCTGCACCGTCGGCTGCGGCCACTCCGTCAACGGCAAGCGCACGCCCGCACTGCGGTTGGGCGGCCGCTGGATGGAGGAACTGGGCTTTGCCATCGGCAGCACGCTGCGCGTGCAGGTGCGCGACGGCGAACTGGTGGTGAGCGTGGACAGCAAGGACTGACACGGCGGTCGCCCATCACGCTCCGAGAGATCGGGAGATCCAGTCGCGATGGCGTGGCCCATGCGATCATCGATCTGCGGCCAGGACCAGCGTTGCGCAACCAAACCAACCGTCCCATCGGATAACGTCAAAAACCTGAGCAAAAAAAAGCACATAGAACATGGGCCATTCTAAAAATCCGACCGCATGTCCCAGGTGTTTGAGCGGCTCTCACGTCTGTGAGAAGACACTTCTCATTGGATCTGCAAGCCCGAGAAAAATCTTTGGGCGCGATGAAGATCGAGCGGGATACCAGCGCAAAGACCAACTTGCTATTGATGAATGCAAGATGGAGCGGTTGCAAACGCCGCCACTGGAGCAATTCGTCAGTGGCTACTACTGTGAAAAATGCGGGATTGGCTTCTTACCCGACGACATTACGCGGTGAGGACCAGCGTTGCGCATCCACACGAACCATCCCATCGGTAGTTTCTGAGCTTGGCAGGGGGCACGGCATTCTGCCCCTATTTTTATTTCTCCCGCGCGTTCTGCCGCTTACCGAGCTGGACCCTGGCTAGCAGCCCAATGTGCGGCGGATGGGCGCTCTACCCGCGGCACGCATCATGCGGGCATGCTTTGCAGCACACGCTGGAGCACCGTCGCTGCGGCCTGGGGCTTGCCGAGCGCAAGGCTGCGCGCGGCCATGGTCCGCAATTTCGGCCGATCGGCCATCAGCCGTTGGACCTTGTAGTCAAGACCAATGGCATCGTAGGCCAGCCATGCTGCGCCTTCTTCCATCAGGAAGCCGGCGTTGTGTTCTTCTTGGCCTGGGATCGGCGAGATCAGCAGCATCGGCTTGCCCAGCGCCAGGCATTCGGACACGGTGAGGCCACCGGGCTTGGTGACGACCAGATCGGCAGCGGCCATGAGCTTGTGCATCTCGTCGGTGAAACCCACCGCGATCATCCGGCCCGGATGGCGAAGCGACAGCGCCGTCAGTCTGGCGTGCGTTTCGGCATTGCGGCCCGCCACGGCGATGACCTGGAAATCGTTTGCCATGCCCAGCGCGCGTTCGACCATGCTCGCAAGATCGCCAACGCCAGCGCCGCCTGACGCCATCAGAAGCGTGGAGCGCGATGGATCCAGACCCAGTGCGGCCGCGCAAGCGTCGCGCTCCAGCGTCGGTGCATCGGGCTTCGAGAATGCCGGCATCACCGGAATCCCCGTGACGTGCACACGGTCGGCCGGAATGCCGCGTGCGCGAAGCCGGAACGCGACCTCTTCGTTCGCCGCCAGGTAGCCGGTCATCTCGGGAACGAGCCACATGTTGTGCAGGTCGTAGTCGGTGATCTGCAACCAGACGGGGTAGTCGAGGCGCGCGTTTCTGCGTTCGCGCATCAGCAACTCGGCCGGCAGGAAGTGGGTGCAAATCACGGCATCGGGCTTCGCGTTTCGAATCTCGCGCAGCAGCGCGCCGGTGCTCAGCCGCTCGATGCCGCGGCGCAAGCGCTGCGACGCCGCGTGGTGCGGCGTGATATCGCTACGCTGATGCAGATACGACCAGAGGTCGGGCGCGCGATTCACGAGTTGGATGTACCAATCGGTGTAGATCCTGCGGAATGCCCCTGACACATTGGCCATGGTGTCGATATGCACAGCCGTGCACGCAGGAGCGAGAGCGTGTGCGGCGGCGGCAAGCGCCTGTGCTGCGCGCACATGGCCATTGCCGGCGCTTACACTGAGGATCAGAACTTTGGTCATGGCTGGAGGTCGGCGTGGTCGGTGTCGGGTATGACGCTGGGAGAGAGGATGCAGATTCCGACGTTTACCCGGCTTTAGTTCTTGACAATCGACATTGCGCAGCGGCTCTGGCTTGCAAAAGCGCGCGCGTGGTGCCTCTTCACGGTTACCGCACAACAAGGGTCGCTTACAACGAGGCCAGAGGAAATATCAATTTAAAACACCTATTTCCTCTGCCCCATTGTTGAGTCCCGCTGTTGTCCTGAAGGTCAGGTCGGCTTACGGCGCCAGATACCCGCTCACGTCCTCGGCAGTGCGCTGCATGTCGATCGCCAACAGATCCTTGAGGATCGCCGTGTGGCCGGATCCCGCAATCACCAGCACGCGGCGGCCGGGTTGCGCGGCCTTCTGCACATTGGCATACATGCGGAAGTTGCGGTGCCACCAACTGGCCGCGGCGTCGGCGCCGGCAAAGCTGCCGCCCGCATCCACGGCATTGGTGCTGATGTAGAGATTCTTGTTTTCGCGGTCGCGCGCGGGATCGTTCGTCAGGCGCAGCAGCTCGGACAGCGGCAAGGTCGATTGCTCGCGATCGGCGCGCGCGGAAAGCGTCTTGAACGTAGCATCCATCGTCGCCTGCATGGCCGGGTCGTTCGCCTTGATGTAATCGAACATGGGATCGGACTCCCAGCCGACTTGGCCCTCGTCGAAGCACGTCACTCCGGCAATTCCCGAGGCTTTGGCGACGCGGAAGCCGATCTGGTGGATCTCGTTAGCCGGCAAGGTCGACTGACCGTCGCGATAGCTGGCAAAAGCAGCGTCGTATTTCGCCTGCTCGGACGGCTCGCATTCCACCAGCACGTCGGTGGGGCGGAACGCCGCGAGCCGCGTAGCAAGACCTGCGAGGTAGGCCTGATTGTCTTTCGACATGACGTCGGAGACCTTGAACTTCACCATGTCCCGCCCCGGATTTTCGAAGTGGAACGAGCCAAGCATCATCACGTTCGCCGGGGCGACGGGCGTCTGCGTCGCGGCGGCAGCAAGCGTGGGCAACGCAGCCAGGCAAGCGGACAACGCGGCGACAAAAAATCGATGGGCGTTCAAGATGTTTGCTCCAGGACGGTAGAACCGATGGCGACGCTGGCATTAAAGCACTCGTTCGAGCGCTGGGCATAGGGTTTGCCCATCGCCGGCTTAGCAGAAAAAAAACGGTGCAGGACCTCGCCATTGTGCGTTGCTTCTGCTACCCCGCCAAAGGGCGCAGCGCGTTGCCTGCCTCCATCCCGCGCACAGCGCATCAGCAGAGCGGCGGAACATGTGCCCGCCGCGGCTTACCTCAATGCCATACGCTAGCAATCCGAAGAACAACGGGCCAGAGGAAGTATCCGTCAGTCACCGGTCCAGTAGCGGCATCAAGTTCGCTTAAGCCCTAGATCGACAGGCACAGCTTGCCGAAATGCTTGCCTGCCGCCTGGTGCGCAAACGCATCGGCGATGTCTTCCAGCGCGAATGTCTGGTCGATCACCGGTTTGATGCCGGTCGCGTCGATGGCGCGGACCATGTCGCGCTGGTGGCTCCGGCTGCCGACGATCAGCCCCTGCAGGGTCTGGTGGCGTTGCATCAGCGCCACCGTCGGCACCTGCCCGGCAATCCCGGTCAACACGCCGATCAAGGCGATATGGCCGCCGATGCGGCAGGCCTGGATGGATTGCCCCAGCGTGTCGGGTCCGCCCACTTCGATCACGTTGTCCACGCCACGGCCGTTCGTATAGTCGAGCACCTTGGCCGCCCAATCGGTATCGCGCCGGTAATTGATCATGAAATCGGCGCCCAGTGCCTGCGCACGCGCCAGCTTCTCGTCGGAGGATGACGTTGCGATCACGGTGGCGCCCATGTGCTTGGCGAACTGCAACGCGAAGATCGACACGCCGCCCGTGCCGAGCACCAGCACGGTGTCGCCGGCCTTCAGGCGCGCGTCCACCACCAGCGCCCGCCACGCGGTGAGCCCGGCTGTGGTCAGCGTCGCCGCCTCGGCGTGGCTGTAGCCGCGCGGTGCGTGCGTGAACCAATGCGCCGGGCGAACGACGTACTCGCGCGCATAGCCGTCGACGCCGTCGCCGGGCACGGTCGAGAAATCGGCGATCGTCGGCCCACCATCCAGCCATGTCGGAAAGAACGTCGAGACGACCGCATCCCCCACGGCGAATTCGTCCACGCCTTCCCCCACCGCTTCCACCACACCGGCGCCGTCGGACATCGGGATACGGCCGTCGGTGCTGGGCATCCGTCCGGTCACCACGCCCAGGTCGTGGAAGTTGAGCGAGCTTGCATGCACGCGCACGCGGATTTCGCCGGTGCCCGGCTGGCCGGGATCGGGCAGGTCGACGAGGCGGAGGTTCTCGAGGCCAGCGGGCTGGCGCAGGGTGATGGCTTTCATGAGCAGACATCCTTAGCGGAAAGGGGGCGGGGGCGGCGCTGCAGCAGTTGCGGCGAGGCCGCGTTGCAGGCATTGTCAGCGCGCACTTCCTGCATCGCAAGAACGTACAATTTTCGCAGGTACTATCAATTTTGTAGGTACAAAACCATGCGTCTGAAGCGTTCGGATGGCAAGAGCGGCTGCGCGGTCGAAGTCACGCTGTCGGTGATCGGCGGTGTCTGGAAGCCCGTGATCCTGTTCCACCTGCTCTCCGGAAAGAAGCGCTTCATGGAGCTGACGCGCCTGATCCCCAATGCCACGCAGCGCATGCTGACCTTGCAATTGCGCGAGCTCGAGGAGGACGGGGTCATCGTGCGGCACGTCTATCCGCAGGTGCCGCCCAAGGTCGAATATGCACTGACGCCGCTCGGCGAATCCCTCGCGCCGGTCCTGATCAGCCTGCGCGAATGGGGCGAGTCGTATCGCAGCAGCGAGATGTCGCGTGCGCTAATCGCGGCCTCGGAATGCGCACTTGGCGAAGCGACGGCGAATTGATTCAGGCAAGAACTTCCAGAAAACAGGCGCGCGCATCACGAGGCGACGTCAGCGTGGCAAGAAGCGCGACGCGGCGATGGTGCCTGCGCTGTGCGTTTGTATTGCTCCCGCCTGTGCCAGTGGCCGTCGACGGCGGCGCGGATACGGCATTCTCGAACACTGTGCCGACCGCATGCGCCAGGCTCTCGTGGAGCGACGTCATCGCCTGTACCGGCGCTTCGCTGGCGACCTCGACGTTGGACTGGGTGACCGCATCGGTGATCCGCGCGTTGGCACCTGCGGGAAGTGCCATGTCCCGCTCCTGGATGACGTGCATTCGGTGTCGCAAGGGGTGCGGCGGCTCAGTCAGCCGATGATGGCGGTGACGCGATCACGCCCTGCGCACGCGCTGCGTCGACCACTTCCTGCATCTGTTGCGCAAGCACGGCGAAGTGACGATCGAACTGCTCCTGCACCTCGCGCCTGATCGTTTCGGCCAGCAGGTCGGCCTGTTGGTCCACCGACGGCCTTCCATCTGGCTCCAGGCCCGCGCGTCCCTTCGGCAAGTCCATGTCCTGCGCCGCCGCGACCGCGATCGCATCGTGTACCGCCTGGTCGCCCTCGCGCATGGCGGCATCGGCGCTGCGCCTGGCCGCATCGATCCGCTGCCGCGCGCGTTCGATCTCGGCAGCGTGTGACGACGCAGCCGGATTGGGCGCCTCGCTTGTCGCCTGCGGTGTGCTCTGGGTCGCCACTGCGAATGCGCGCAATTGCGCGCGCTCGGCGTCGGACAACTCGCGCCCCAACCACTGGCGAGTCAAGTCGTACAAGGCCTGCGTCTTCGGATCAGGCGTCTCGGTCATGCGCTGCTCCCGTGAATGGTGATGTGGTGGATGCCGTCATGCGGCGACGCACGGCCGCCTGCGCGGCGTGCGCTCAGCGGCTACCTGGCATCGGAGTGATCCGGCGCGTCGTCGGTGTTGCCGCCCTGTTCGGCTCCCGTGCCCCGTGCAGCCGTCGCCACGGCAACCACAGCATCGACCGGCAGGTCGATCCCTTGAAGTTGCGGGGCATCGTCGGCCGTCGCCGACATCTGCTTGAGCAAGACGGCTTGCGCCGCCAAGGCTGTCTTGCTGTCCTCGCCGAAGTACGCGCCCGCCGACGGCGCCGCCAGGCCCGGTGCATGGCGGAGGCGCATCTCCACACCCGCCCCGATCGGTCCTGGTGCTTCAGCGTCGGTCGCGGCGGGCGCAGGCGCGGATGCAGCGTCGCCCCCTGTCGGCAATGCTCCGCTCTCTATGGCGTGATCGTCGCGATGGTCGCTCCGCCCGGTGGTTGCGGTTGCCTGTGCGGTGGCGTGCCCCGTGGTTTCGTCGTTTGCATTTGGCAGCATCATGTTTCCCCAGCATGGGCGTGGCAGGATGATGCGTGTCGTCTCGACGCGTGCGTCGCAGCGCGGAGGAGACACGCGTGTGATGTCAAGCGTACCGCGTCGGACGACTGCGCCATCGACCCTGGATCACGAATTGCGTTGATCGGCTGCGCTTATGGCGGCGCCTCACTCCCCAACCCCTCTCCCATCGCGCTCCACGGCACCACCCGATCCATCTGCGCAAGGAACATCTCCAGGCGGGCTCGCTTGCGCTTATCTGCATGTTCGGCGTCGGAAAAGCGGGAAATACCAGTAGATGCAGATGGCAAGGATCGCGGCAAGACCTATAAAATTCAGCGTGCGGGCGACTGGATTGAAATCACCACCACACCGTTGACGTATCGCCGTGTCCATTCGATCAACATCTATCCGGCAATTAACCCAGGTTAAGTAAGTATCCCCCGGCAAAGCCGGGGGCTTTAGAGATGTGAGCCGCTCAAAGCGGCTGCGGGGGCGCTACGCGCCTCCCTTGTTGGGGCCACCTTAAGGTGGCCGACTACCTCAGCAACTGCAATTGGTCCAAGCGCCGATCTTCCGCCTCTTGGTTCTGGATGTATGCCCGGATCAGCCCTTCATCCCGACCTACCGTCGTAACGAAGTAACCTCGCGCCC
>Ga0207713_1001207_pt1 | contig 21634 bp, 15 predicted proteins | sample KBSS64metaG_FD_184404 | JGI IMG/M metagenome (GOLD analysis project Ga0207713, IMG submission 184404) | Switchgrass rhizosphere microbial communities from Kellogg Biological Station, Michigan, USA - KBS S6-4 metaG (SPAdes) (version 2) | ecosystem: Host-associated > Plants > Roots > Rhizosphere >... | reverse complement strand
GACCCCGAGCCATGCTCAATACGCTGCGCAAGATCGTCCAGGAAGTGAACTCCGCCAAAGATCTCAAGACGGCGTTGGGGATCATTGTCTTGCGCGTCAAGGAGGCCATGGGCAGCCAGGTCTGCTCGGTGTACCTGCTCGACCCGGAAACCAACCGCTTTGTGCTGATGGCCACCGAGGGTCTGAACAAGCGCTCCATCGGCAAGGTCAGCATGGCCCCCAACGAGGGCCTGGTCGGCCTGGTCGGTACCCGGGAAGAGCCGCTGAACCTGGAAAACGCCGCCGATCACCCCCGTTATCGCTACTTCGCCGAAACCGGCGAAGAGAAATTCGCCTCCTTCCTCGGTGCGCCGATCATCCACCACCGCCGCGTGGTCGGTGTGCTGGTCATCCAGCAGAAGGAGCGCCGCCAGTTCGATGAAGGCGAAGAAGCCTTCCTCGTCACCATGAGCGCCCAGCTCGCCGGGGTTATCGCCCACGCCGAGGCTACCGGCTCGATCCGTGGCCTGGGCCGCCAGGGCAAAGGCATTCAGGAAGCGCGCTTTGTTGGCGTGCCGGGCTCGCCGGGCGCCGCTGTCGGGCGCGCCGTGGTCATGCTGCCGCCGGCCGATCTGGAAGTGGTGCCGGACAAGGCCGTCGATGACATCGACGCCGAGCTGAAACTGTTCCAGAACGCCCTCGAAGGCGTGCGTGAAGACATGCGCAAGCTGTCGGCCAAGCTGGCGACCCAGCTGCGCCCGGAAGAGCGCGCGTTGTTCGACGTGTACCTGATGATGCTCGAGGATGCCGCCCTCGGCGGTGAGGTGATCGAGGTCATCAAGACCGGCCAGTGGGCCCAGGGCGCCTTGCGCCAGGTGGTTGGCGAGCACGTCAACCGCTTCGAACTGATGGACGACGACTACCTGCGCGAGCGCGCCTCGGATGTGAAGGACCTTGGCCGGCGCCTGCTGGCCTACCTGCAGGAAGCCCGCTCGCAGTCGCTGGTGTATGCCGACAACACCATCCTGGTCAGTGAAGAGCTGACCCCGGCCATGCTCGGCGAAGTCCCGGAAGGCAAGCTGGTCGGCCTGGTCTCGGTACTGGGGTCGGGTAACTCCCACGTCGCCATCCTCGCCCGCGCCATGGGTATCCCGACGGTGATGGGCCTGGTCGACCTGCCGTACTCCAAGGTCGATGGCATCGAGATGATCGTCGACGGCTACAAGGGCGAGGTGTTCACCAACCCCAGTGACGTGCTGCGCAAGCAGTACAGCGAAGTGGTCGAGGAAGAACGCCAGCTGGCCCAGGGCCTCGACGCCCTGCGCGAACTGCCGTGCGTCACCCCCGACGGCCATCGCATGCCGCTGTGGGTCAACACCGGCCTGCTTGCCGATGTCGCCCGCGCTCAACAGCGCGGCGCCGAAGGCGTGGGCCTGTATCGCACGGAAGTGCCGTTCATGATTCAGCAGCGCTTTCCCAGCGAGAAAGAGCAGCTGGCGATCTACCGTGAGCAGTTGGCATCGTTCCACCCGCTGCCGGTGACCATGCGCACCCTCGACATCGGTGGCGACAAGGCGCTGTCGTACTTCCCGATCAAGGAAGAAAACCCGTTTCTCGGCTGGCGCGGCATCCGCGTCACCCTCGACCACCCGGAAATCTTCCTGGTGCAGACCCGCGCCATGCTCAAGGCCAGCGAGGGCCTGAACAACCTGCGCATTCTGCTGCCGATGATTTCCGGCATCCACGAACTGGAAGAAGCCCTGCACCTGATCCACCGTGCCTGGGGCGAGGTGCGCGACGAAGGCACCGACGTGCCGATGCCGCCGGTGGGCGTGATGGTGGAAATCCCTGCGGCGGTGTACCAGACCAAGGAGCTGGCGCGGCAGGTGGACTTCCTCTCGGTCGGTTCCAACGACCTGACCCAGTACCTGCTGGCGGTGGACCGCAACAACCCGCGGGTCGCCGACCTGTACGATTATCTGCATCCGGCGGTGCTGCAGGCACTCAATACCGTGGTGCGTGATGCCCATGGCGAAGGCAAGCCGGTGAGTATCTGCGGCGAGATGGCCGGTGACCCGGCGGCGGCAATCCTGTTGATGGCCATGGGCTTCGACAGCCTGTCGATGAACGCCACCAACCTGCCGAAGGTGAAGTGGATGCTGCGTCAGGTGAACATGAGCAAGGCCAAGGAGTTGCTGGCCGAGGCGCTGAGCCATGACAACCCGCAGGTTATCCACAGCTCGCTGCAATTGGCCCTGAAGAACCTTGGCCTGGCGCGCATGATCGGGCCTGGGGCCAACAAGACCCTTTGATCGGCGTTGGCTTCTTCGCGGGCAAGCCCGCTCCCACAGGTACGGCGACGCTCCCCCTGTGGGAGCGGGCTGGCCGCGAAGAGGCCGGTGAGAACGGCATCAAACGTCCAGGGTGACTTCCCCCAGGTGCCCACCAAAGGGCCCGAAACTGCGTTCAACCAGCCGCCTTCTGCCCTGATCATCCACGATCAGCACGGTACTTGCCCGAGTGCCATAGTTCTGGCTGGCAATGAACACGCTTGACAGCAACTTCTCGGTCGCCACCCCTACGCCGGTCTCCGGTAGCTCACCGTCAGCTGCCGGCTCGTTATCCGCCAGCAACGCCAGCAATCGCTGCGGGTCAGCCGTGTCCAGCAGCCCCTGCAACCCTGTGCGCGCTTTCACCAGCTTCGGCCATGGCGTATCCAGCCCGGCATTGGAAAGCCCGTATACACCGGCCTCCAGCAAGCGTGGCGCCACGTCCCGGGCATGCAGGTAGCCCAGCTGATGGCCATCACCTACCAGCAGGTTGAACCCTGAATACTGCCCGCTGCGGCTGGCCACCTGATCGAGGTAGGCCTCCACCCCCAGCTCACCCTGCAGATACGCCGCCACCAACTCGCCTCGCGAGCGTGGCCCTAGCACCTGCCCAGGGTCGCGAATGTTGGTCAGTGCTGCGAAGCGCCCCTGCGGGCCGACGCCCAGCCAGGTGCCGCCGGCCTCCAGGTCGCGCCCGGCATGCACCCCGGGCGCATCTTCCCAGGCCGCCAGGGCCTGGGTCGGCCGGGCATAGAACTCGTCACGGTTGGCCGCGACGATCAGCGGCAGGGCATGCCCTGGCCGCCAGGCGAATACGATCAGGCACATAGGTTGGGCCTCTGTGTTTTTGCCCACTGTACCCACTGCACGGGTGTCGATCCATCCTGTCACAGAGTTCACTAGAGCCACGAGCCCGGCTTCCGTTACCATGCCGGATTGTTTTCTCGGGGAAGACGAATGGAATTCGTGCTCTATCTGCTGTTGGGCGCCTGTGCCGGAGTGCTGGCCGGGCTGTTCGGCGTGGGCGGCGGCATCATCATCGTGCCGGTGCTGGTGTTCAGCTTCACCCTGCAAGGCTTCGACGCGTCCGTGCTGACTCACCTGGCAGTCGGTACCTCGCTGGCGACCATCGTCTTCACCTCGATCAACGCCGTGCTCGAGCACCACCGCAAGGGCGCGGTGCAGTGGCCGATTTTCGCCTGGATGACCCTCGGTATCCTCATTGGCGCAGGTATCGGCGCCAAGACCGCTTCACTGATCCAGGGCCCGCAGCTGCAGAAGATCATCGGCGTGTTCGCCCTGGTCATCGCCGCGCAGATGGCCCTGGACCTCAAACCCAAGGCCAGCCGTGACATCCCTGGCAAGCCGGCATTGATCGGCGCCGGCGGGGTGATCGGCTGGGCTTCGGCAATTTTTGGCATCGGCGGCGGCTCGCTGACCGTGCCGTTCCTGACATGGCGCGGCCTGCCGATGCAAAAGGCAGTGGCCACTTCCTCGGCCTGCGGCCTGCCGATTGCCCTGGCCAGCGCCCTGAGCTTCATGCTGCTGGGCTGGCACGAGGAACACCTGCCGCCCCACAGCCTGGGGTTCGTCTACCTGCCGGCGCTGGTCGGCATTGCCGTGACCAGCATGTTTTTCGCGCGCTTCGGCGCGCGCCTGGCGCATAAGTTGTCGCCACGCCTGTTGAAGCGCCTGTTCGCAGCCTTGCTGTTCTGCGTCGGCCTCAGCTTTCTGATTTGAATCGAGAGGAAGTTCCATGCTGCCTTACCCGCAGATAGACCCCGTGGCCGTAGCCCTCGGGCCACTGAAAATCCACTGGTACGGCCTGATGTACCTGGTCGGCATCGGCGGCGCCTGGCTGCTGGCCTCGCGCCGGCTCAACCGCTTCGACCCGACCTGGACCCGCGAGAAACTCTCCGACCTGGTGTTCTGGCTGTCGATGGGTGTGATCGTCGGTGGGCGCCTGGGTTACGTGCTGTTCTACGACCTGCACGCCTACCTGGCCAACCCGACACTGATCTTCGAGGTGTGGAAGGGCGGCATGTCGTTCCACGGTGGTTTCATCGGTGTGATGCTGGCCGCGCTGTGGTTCGGCAAGCGCAATAACAAGTCGTTCTTCGAGCTGATGGACTTCGTCGCGCCGCTGGTGCCGATCGGCCTGGGCGCCGGGCGTATCGGCAACTTCATCAACGCCGAGCTGTGGGGCAAGCCCACCGACGTGCCGTGGGCGATGATCTTCCCGCCATTCAGCGACCCGGCCCAGCTGCCGCGCCACCCGTCGCAGCTGTATCAGTTCGCCCTGGAAGGCGTGGCGCTGTTCGTCATTCTCTGGCTGTTCTCGCGCAAGCCGCGGCCAACCATGGCGGTTTCCGGCATGTTTGCGCTGTTCTACGGCATCTTCCGCTTCATCGTGGAATTCGTCCGTGTACCGGACGCGCAGCTCGGTTACATCGCCTGGGGCTGGCTGACCATGGGTCAGATTCTCTGCGTGCCGATGATCCTGGCTGGCCTTGGCCTGATCTGGTGGGCTTATAATCGCAAACCCACGGCGAAACCCGCCTGATTATTCCCACGGCAGGGGTGATCCCCCTGCCGTTTTTGTTACAGGTAAGCCATGAAACAGTATCTGGACCTGGTCCGCGACGTCATCGAGAACGGCACGCTGCAGGGCAACCGCACCGGCATCCGCACCATCAGCCTGCCGGGCGCCATGCTGCGTTTCGACCTGCAGAAGGGCTTCCCGGCCATCACCACGCGCAAGCTGGCGTTCAAATCGGCGATCGGCGAGATGGTCGGTTTCCTGCGTGGCGTGAAGAACGCCGGTGAATTCCGCGAGCTGGGCTGCAAGGTCTGGGACCAGAACGCCAACGAGAACGCCCAGTGGCTGGCCAACCCGTTCCGTCAGGGCCATGACGACCTTGGCGAGATCTACGGCGTGCAATGGCGCCAGTGGCCGGGCTACAAGCGCATCCCGCTGAGCAATCCGGCGGCCATCGAAATGGCCGAGCAGGCGGGCTTCCGCCGCATTGCCCAGGATGAAGAGGACGGCGTGGCGTTCGTCATCCTGTACAAGGCCATCGACCAGGTGCGCCAGTGCCTGGACACCATCGCCAACGACCCGGGCAGCCGGCGCATCCTGTTCCACGGCTGGAACTGCGCCCAGCTCGACGAAATGGCCTTGCCGCCGTGCCATCTGCTGTACCAGTTCCACCCGAATGTCGAAACCAGGGAGATTTCCCTGACCCTCTACATCCGCTCCAACGACCTGGGCCTGGGCACGCCGTTCAACCTCACCGAGGGCGCGGCGCTGCTGTCGCTGTTCGGCCGCCTGACCGGCTACACCCCGCGCTGGTTCACCTACTTCATCGGCGACGCCCATGTGTATGAGAACCACCTGGACATGCTGAACGAGCAGCTCAAGCGTGAGCCACTGGAAGCGCCCAAGCTGGTGATCAGTGATCGTGTGCCGGAGTTTGCCAAGACCGGCAAGTACGAGCCGGAGTGGCTGGAGAAGATCGAGCCGAGCGATTTCAGCCTGGAAGGGTATGAGCACCATGCGCCGATGACGGCGCCGATGGCGGTCTGACAGATCTCTATCGCCTGAAGAAGCCTATTTGCGGGTAAACCCGCTCCCACAGGGATCGCACAAGGGCAGACCTGTGCAGTCCCTGTGGGAGCGGGTTTACCCGCGAAGCTTCAGGCTCAATGCCCGTGGCTTCGGCCCACATGCGAATGTTCGGTCTCCGGTACCGATACCGCCCCGTTCGTCTCCAGCTGCTGCAAGATCGCGCACTCCGCCCCCTGCGCATTGCAGCGCCGCCGCAGCTCCACCAGCTGCTCCTGCAACGCCACCAAGCCATCGATCCGCGCCTGCACATGCTCGATATGTTCGTCGATCAGCGCATTGACGCTGCCGCACGCGTCGTCGGGGCTGTCGCGCAGGCGCAGCAGGCTGCGGATCTCGTCCAGGGTCATGTCCAGCGTGCGGCAGTTGCGAATGAAGGTCAGCCGTTCGACGTGGGCCTGGGTGTACTGCCGGTAGTTGCCCTCGCTGCGCGCAGGCTCCGGCAGCAGCTGTTCACGCTCGTAATAGCGGATGGTTTCCACGGCGCAGTCGGTGGCTTTGGCCAGTTCTCCGATCTTCATGACGAAATCTCCAGCAAGTGGCTTGACCCTATAGTGGCTACAGGGTGTTCACTTGGCAACAGGCTCACTTTAAGGACGACCCCATGAACCAGCCTGTCAGCCATGAACACAAGCACGATCATCACGCCCACAGCTGCTGTGGCGGCGCCAGTGCGCCCGCCAAGGTGCAACTGAGCGAGAAAGCCAGCAGCCACGCCCAGCTCAGCCGCTTTCGCATCGACGCCATGGACTGCCCCACCGAGCAGACCCTGATCCAGGACAAGCTGGGCAAGCTGGCGGGCATCGAGCAGCTGGAGTTCAACCTGATCAACCGCGTGCTTGGCGTGCGCCACACCTTGCGCGGCACGGGCGAAATCGAGCGCGCCATCGACAGCCTGGGCATGAAGGCCGAACCGCTGGCTGCCGAGGACGATGGCAGCGCCACTGCAGCCCAGCCGCACAAGACCCGCTGGTGGCCGCTGGCCTTATCGGGTATTGCCGCGATCGCCGCCGAAGTCGTGCACTTCGCCAGCCTCGCGCCGCAGTGGCTGGTTGCCGCGCTGGCGCTGGCGGCCATCCTCGGCTGCGGCCTGGGCACCTACAAGAAGGGCTGGATCGCCCTGAAGAACCGCAACCTCAACATCAATGCGCTGATGAGCATCGCCGTGACCGGTGCGGTGCTGATTGGCCAGTGGCCGGAAGCGGCCATGGTCATGGTGCTGTTCACCGTCGCCGAACTGATCGAGGCGCGCTCGCTGGACCGTGCGCGCAATGCCATCGGCGGGCTGATGCAGTTGGCCCCGGACATGGCCACGGTGCAGCAGGCCGATGGCCAGTGGCGTGAGGTGGAGGTGCGTGAGGTGGCCATCGGTACCTTGGTACGGGTGCGCCCGGGCGAGCGTATCGGCCTGGATGGCGAAGTGGTCAGTGGGCAATCCAGCGTCGATCAGGCGCCGATCACCGGCGAAAGCCTGCCTGTGGAAAAGTCCGCTGGCCACAAGTTGTTCGCCGGAACCATCAACCAGGCGGGTGCGTTGGAGTACCGCGTAACGGCCGCCGCCGGGCAGTCGACCCTGGCGCGCATCATCAAGGCCGTCGAAGAAGCACAGGGTGCGCGAGCGCCTACCCAGCGCTTTGTCGACCAGTTCTCGCGCATCTACACCCCGGTGGTGTTCGCCGTGGCCCTGGCGGTGGCCGTGCTTCCGCCGTTGCTCATGGCCGGGGCCTGGTTCGACTGGGTATACCGCGCGCTGGTGCTGCTGGTGGTCGCCTGCCCGTGTGCGCTGGTCATCTCTACCCCGGTGACCATCGTCAGCGGTTTGGCCGCTGCGGCGCGCAAGGGCATCCTGATCAAGGGCGGGGTCTACCTGGAGGGCGGGCGCAAGCTGGACTTCCTGGCCCTGGACAAGACCGGCACCATCACCCACGGCAAACCGGTGCAAACCGATGCCACGGTGCTTGAACCCCTGTTCGAGAGCCGCGCCCAGGCATTGGCGGCGAGCCTGGCGGACCGTTCCGATCACCCGGTGTCGGGCGCCATCGCCCAGTTCGCCAAGGCGCAGAACCTGCCGCTGAGCGAAGTCAGCGAATTCGCGGCCCTGGCCGGTCGCGGCGTGCGCGGTGTTATCGGCGGCGAAACCTATCACCTGGGCAACCACCGGCTGGTCGAAGAGCTGGGCCTGTGCTCGCCGGCGCTGGAAGCACAGCTGGACACGCTGGAGCGCCAGGGCAAGACCGTGGTCCTGCTGCTCGACCGTTCCGGGCCGTTGGCGCTGTTCGCCGTGGCCGACACGGTCAAGGACAGCAGCCGCCAGGCCATCGCCGAACTGCACGCGCTGGGCATCAAGACCGTCATGTTGACCGGCGACAATCCGCACACCGCCCAGGCCATCGCCGCGCAGGTGGGCATCGACCGCGCCGAGGGCAATCTGTTGCCGGCCGACAAGCTGCAGAGCATCGAGCAGCTGTACGCCGAAGGGCACCGGGTCGGCATGGTCGGCGATGGCATCAACGACGCGCCGGCCCTGGCCCGTGCCGAAATCGGCTTTGCCATGGCGGCGGCGGGTACCGACACGGCCATCGAGACCGCCGACGTGGCGCTGATGGATGATGACTTGCGCAAAATCCCGGCGTTCGTCAGGCTGTCGCGCCAAAGTGCGGCGATCCTGACGCAGAACATCGTTCTGGCGCTGGGCATCAAGGCGATATTCCTGGCGATCACCTTTGCCGGCATGGCCACCATGTGGATGGCGGTGTTCGCCGACATGGGCGTGAGCCTGCTGGTGGTGTTCAACGGTCTGCGCCTGCTGCGCAAATGAGGTCCTGCAATGCTGAGTGCCGAGCTCAAAGCCTTCTACATGGTGGCCCGTCTGGGCAGCATCACCCTGGCGGCGAAGAAGCTCGGGCTCAGCCAGCCGACGGTGACCACGCAGATTCGCAACCTCGAGAGCCACTATGCGGTGGAGCTGTTCTACCGCGGTGGCCGGCGCCTGGTGCTGAGCGAGGAGGGCGTGCGCTTGCTGCCGATGGTCAAGGCACTGCTGCAGCAGGAGGCTGACATCGAGTTCGAATTGCGCAACAGCGGCCAGGCCCAGGGCAGCTTGCGCATTGCCGCCACCGCACCGTACTACATCCTCGACCTGGTGAAGATCTTCCGCGAGCGCCTGCCCCAGGTGGAGGTGGCGGTGGAGATCGGCAACTCGCAGCAGGTGCTGGAGATGCTCGAGGACTACCGGGTGGATATCGCTGCGTCGTCGCAGCTGGTGGAGGATGCGCGGCTGGTGCGGCGGGTGCTCGGCAGCGACCCGCTGGTGGTGGCGGTGCACCGCAATCATCCGCTTGCCCATCGCCAGGCGGTGTCCATCAAGGTAGTGGCGGGGCATTGCCTGCTGATGCGCGAGAAGGGCTCGACCACGCGCAAGTTGACCGAGCAGATGATGCTGGATGCCGGGGTCAAGGCCGGGGCCTTGCTGGAAATCGGCAGCCGCGAGTCGATCCGCGAGGCGGTGCTGCGCAATATCGGCATCAGCGTGATTGCCCTGCATGAGGTGCCGCACAACCCTGAGCTGCGGGTGCTGGCGCTGGAGAATGCACCGGTGATGCACGAATATCTGTATTGCCTGAAGGAGCGGCGCCAGGCCCGCTTGCCGGCTGCCTTCCTTGGCGTGGCGCAGGAAGTGGTGGGTTCGCAGTTCTAGATTTGCTTTGGTTTCTTCGCGGGCAAGCCCGCTCCCACAGGATCTCCACAGCATTCAGATGATGTGCAGTACCTGTGGGAGCGGGTTTACCCGCGAATAGGCCCTCACAGCCACTACCAAATCTGCCTATACCACTATCAGTGGCTTTTGCCCAAAAGCCACAGAACCTTCGCACAGTCTTCCTAGCATGGCCCTCACTTGTTCGATGAGGCCTTGCCATGAACCACGCCACTCCGGGCGCACAGATGAAAGTGCGCGGTATCCACAAGCGTTTCGGTGCCTTCACGGCGCTGAACAATGTGTCCCTGGACATCGCCGCCGGTGAGCTGGTCTGCCTGCTCGGCCCGTCCGGTTGCGGCAAGACCACCCTGCTGCGCTGCATCGCCGGCCTTGAGCGCCAGGACCGTGGCGCGCTGTACATCGGTGAGCGCGACATCTCCGAACTGCCGCCCCAGGCACGCGACTACGGCATCCTGTTCCAGTCTTATGCACTGTTCCCCAACCTGACCGTCGAAGCCAACATCGCCTACGGCCTGACCGGCAGCAGCCGCGACGAGAGCCGCCAGCGCGTGGCGCAAATGCTCGAGCTGGTCGGCCTGTCCGGTAGCGAGAAGAAATACCCGGGTCAGCTGTCCGGCGGCCAGCAGCAGCGTGTGGCCCTGGCCCGTGCGCTGGCGCCGTCGCCGTCGCTGCTGCTGCTCGACGAACCGATGTCGGCGCTGGATGCCCGGGTGCGTGAGCACCTGTGCACCGAGCTGCGCCAGTTGCAGCGCCAGCTGGGCATCACCACGTTGATGGTCACCCACAACCAGGACGAGGCCATGCTCATGGCCGACCGCATCGCGGTGATGAACAACGGCCAGGTCGAGCAGTACGCGACCCCGCAGGAAATCTATGACCAGCCAGCCACGCCGTTCGTCGCCGAATTCGTCGGCCAAGGCAACTGGCTGCCGTTCCAGCGCAGTAGCGAGAGCCACGCCCAGGTCGGCGCCATGAGCATGCGCCTGGCGACCGGCGCGGGTACCGCTCGCAGTGGTCGGCTGTTCTGCCGCCCGGAGGCGATCACCGTGAACCCGGTGGTGCATGAGGAAAACCTGTTCCCGGCCAAGGTCCGCGAAATTACCTTCCTCGGCAACCGCTGCCGCATGAGCTTCGAGCTCAAGGCCTTGCCGGGCCATGCGCTGCTTGCCGAACTTGCTCCCGAAGCCATGCCACGCCTGGGCTCGCAGGACATCTGGGTGGCGCTGCCACCGCAGAGCCTGCAGGTGTTTGCCTGAGATGGCCGCGCCAATGTCGTTACCACTGACCCCGGCCAAGGATGCGCGACGCGGCGACGTCGCCCTGGGTGAGCGCCTGTTCGTCGTCGGTGGCAAGAGCCTGCTGCTGGTCCTGTTGCTGCTGGCCGTGGTGATGCCACTGCTGGCCATTTTCTGGAAAGGCTTCAGCGGTGAAGCCGGCCAGGGCGGTGGCTTGCTGGCCGCCCGTGAGCTGTTCGCCAGCGAAAACTTCCACTGGCTGCTCGGCAACAGCCTGTCGGTGGCCCTCACCGTGACGGCGATCGTGGTGCCGCTGGCCTACCTGTTCGCCTACGCCCTGCAGCGCACGCTGATCCCGGCCAAGGGCCTGTGGCGCGGCATCTCGCTGCTGCCACTGCTGGCGCCGTCGATGCTGCCGGCGATTGCCCTGGTCTATCTGTTCGGCAACCAGGGCCTGCTGCGCAGCCTGCTCAGCGAAAACATCTACGGCTTCTGGGGCATTGTCCTGGGCGAGGCCATCTACACCTTCCCCCATGCGCTGATGATCCTGCTCTCGGCCCTGTCGCTGGCCGACGCGCGGCTGTTCGACGCGGCGTCGAGCATGGGCGCCGGCCCGTGGCGGGCATTTCGCAGCATCACCTGGCCAGCCACGCGTCAGGCGGTGTTCGCCGCGTTCTGCCTGGTGTTCACCTTGACCATCACCGACTTCGGCGTACCAGTGGTGGTAGGTGGCGATTATCAGGTGCTGGCGCTGGAGGCCTACAAGGCGGTGGTCGGCCAGCAGCAGTTCGGCCGTGGCGCGTTGATCGGCATGGTATTGCTGCTGCCAGCGCTGCTCAGCTTCGGCGTCGATGCCTGGCTGCGTCGGCGCCAGGGCGAGGCGATGAGTGGCCGAGCCCAGGTGTTCGAGCCCAAACCGTCGCGTTGCCGTGATGCCTGCTTCCTGGCCATCGTGCTGCTGGTCTGCGCCGCGCTGCTGGTGGTGATCGGCATGGCGGTGTACTCGTCGCTGGTCACGTTCTGGCCGTACAACCTGACCCTGTCGTTCAAGCATTACCTGTTCGACGACACCGCCGGTGGCGGCTGGCTGGCCTACCGCAACAGCGTGACCATGGCCCTGTGCACCGCGTTGATCGGCAGCATCGTGATCTTCACCGGCGCCTACCTGATGGAGAAAACCCAGGGTCAGCGCCTGCTGAATCAGGCCCTGCGTCTGCTCAGCTTCATCCCCATGGCGGTACCGGGTTTGGTGCTGGGCCTGGGCTACGTGTTCTTCTTCAACCTCAGCGGCAACCCGCTGCACGTGTTCTATGGCGGCATGGCGTTGCTGGTGCTGTGCACCATCGCCCACTACCTGACCACCGCGCAGATGACCGCCGCCACTGCGCTGCGCCAGCTCGACGGCGAGTTCGAGGCCGCCGCGCTGTCGCTCAAGGCGCCGCTGTACAAGCACTTCGTGCGGGTCACCGTGCCGATCTGCCTGCCGGCGCTGCTGGACATCATCCGCTACCTGTTCGTCTCGGCGATGACCACGGTGTCGGCGGCAATCTTCCTCTACAGCCCCGACACCATCCTCGCCGCCGTCGCCGTGCTGAACATGGACGATGCCGGCAACGTTGGCGGCGCCGCCGCCATGTCGACCCTGATCCTCCTGACCAGCGCTGCTGCGTCGCTGCTGCTGGCCGGTGCTTCCCGCGGCCTGCTGCGCCGTTCCCAGGCCTGGCGCCAGCGCGCTCCTGGCCATTGACCGACTGCCCATACCCATAGGAAACGCATCATGTTCAAGCCCCTCGCACTTGCCGCTGCCGTATCCGCCGTCTTCAGCCTGCAGGCTTCGGCCGCAGCCACCCAGCTGACCGTCTACACCGCCCTGGAAGCCGAGCAGCTCAAGAGCTACAAGCAGGCCTTCGAAAAGGCCAACCCGGACATCGAGATCAAGTGGGTGCGTGATTCCACCGGCATCATCACCGCCAAGCTGCTGGCCGAAAAAGACCGCCCACAGGCCGATGCGGTCTGGGGCCTGGCTGCTTCCAGCCTGGCCATCCTCGACCAGAACGGCATGCTCGAGGCCTATGCGCCGAAGGACCTGGGCAAGATCTCCGCGAACTACCGCGATGCGGCCAACCCGCCAGCCTGGGTCGGCATGGATGTGTGGGCCGCGACCATCTGCTTCAACACTGTCGAAGCCGAGAAGCAGGGGTTGAGCAAGCCCGTGAGCTGGCAGGACCTGACCAAGCCCGAGTACAAAGGCAAGATCGTCATGCCCAACCCGGCATCCTCCGGCACTGGCTTCCTCGACGTCAGCGCCTGGCTGCAAACCTTCGGCGAGCCTCAGGGCTGGGCCTACATGGATGCCTTGCACCAGAACATCGGCCAGTACGTGCACTCCGGCTCCAAGCCGTGCAAGCTGGCGGCGGCGGGCGAGTTCCCGATCGGTATTTCGTTCGAGTACCCGGCCGTGCAGCTCAAGCGCCAAGGCGCGCCGCTGGATATCGTGCTGCCGAAGGAAGGCCTGGGCTGGGAGATCGAGGCGACCGCCGTGATCAAGGGCTCGCCAAAGGCTGACGCGGCCAAGCGCCTGGCTGATTTCTCGGCAAGCCCGGCGGCCATGGAGCTGTACAAGGATAACTTTGCCGTTTTGGCCGCGCCTGGCATCGCCAAGCCGCAGACCGAGCTGCCGGCCGACTACGAGCAGCGCCTGATCAAGAACGACTTTGCCTGGGCCTCGAAGAACCGCGACGAGATCCTCAGCGAATGGCGCAAGCGCTATGACGGCAAGTCGGAGAAAGTGGCGCAACAATAAGCCCAGGAGTGAAGCCCATGCCCACGCCAACCCAGATCATCGACACGCTGTTCACCTTGTATGAACGGCATGGCAGCGACGACTACATCGGCGAAGCCATCAACCAGCTCGAACATATGTCCCAGGCTGCGCAGCTGGCCATGGCCGAAGGCTTCGACGATGAAGTGGTGCTGGCGGCGTTCTTCCATGACATCGGCCACCTGTGCGGCGGTGACGCCAGCATGGGTGGCTATGGAGTGGTCAGCCATGAGCGCATCGGCGCCGAGTACCTGCGCCGTTGTGGGTTCGGCGAGCGCATGGCGCGGCTGGTGCAGTATCACGTGGAGGCCAAGCGTTACCTGACTTTGCGCCAGCCGGGGTATTACCAGCGGTTGAGCGAGGCGAGCCGGCGGACCTTGGAATACCAAGGTGGAGTGATGGGCGCGGCCGAGGCGGATGCGTTCGAGCGGGATCCGTTGTTCGCGGTGAGCTTGCGAATGCGCGAATGGGACGAGATGGCCAAGGAGGTCGGGGTGCCGGTGATGGATCTCAGGGTGTTGAAAGAGAAAGCACTGGCCTTGCTCTGAGTATTACCTGTACTGGCCTCTTCGCGGGCAAGCCCGCTCCCACAGGGACCTCACAGCCCTTCAGCTGTGCGCCATCTCTGTGGGAGCGGGCTTGCCCGCGAAGAGGCCAGACCTGCTGAATCAGATCTGTGAAACCAGCGCCTCCAGCTGTTCCTGCCGCTCAGCCTGATTGAGTTTCGCCCCGGGGTTGAGGGTCGACCACTGCGGATGCGCCCGCGCCTTGATCAACGCTTCTGGCAGCTTGCCCTCCCGCCAGGCCTTTTCATCCAGCTCGCCCAGCCGAATGCTGTCTTGCGCCGCATGCCCCCGGCCGTCCAGCGCTACCATCAACTGCTGCTGACGCAACGCCAGCAGCCGCAGCACCGTGTCATCGACCGTCAGTTCACGCTGCCCCTTCAGCTTGCTCATCAGCCTTGACCCATAGTTGCGCGCCGTCTGTAGCGCGCCACCGGCAATGGCACCCGCCAGCGCGGCTGCTCCCAGCGTGAGGCCACCCACCAGCAGGTCAACGCCGGCACCGGCAGCCGCCCCGGCCGCCACGCCGCTGCCCAGGCGCACACCCAGCAATTTCAGGGTCTCGGGATTGAACAGGTCATCACCCCAGCGCCCATCCAGCAACGGCAGATCACCGGCATTGGCATCCTCGCGGCGGAAGGCATACAGCTTGAGCAGCGCCTCCACGCAACGTTGCTCACGCTGGCGTATCTCCTGGCGCAAGGCCTCGATGGCTCGCGCCTCTGCGGCCGGCTCGGCCTCGACGCTGCGTCGGCAGGCGGCGCAGTCGAGCAGCAGTTCGGCGATCAGCCGCTTGCCGCTGTGCTGGCGCGCCAGGCGCTGGGCCTGCTGATCGTCGATCAGCCGTTGCAGGGCCGGTCGGGCGTCCTCCAGCAGCAGCGCCAGGCTCTCGTAAAGCCGGCGCTCGCCATCTTCCGGCGGGGCCACGCTGTCGAACCGCACCAATGCGTGAAGCCCAAGCCGGGCAAGGGCTTCACGCCATTCCGGCTCGCGGTGCTGGCTGCTGGCGACGAAGTTGAGCACCGGCAACAGCGGCTTGCCGCAGCTGGCCAGCACTTCCAGCTCGTCGCGGTACTTGGCCAGCACCGGTTCGCGGGCGTCGATCACATACAGGCCGGCATTGCTCGCCAGCAGCTGGCGCAGCACCTTGGCTTCCTGCTCGAAGCGCTGGCGTGCCTCGCTGCCCTGCAGGAATCGTTCGAGACGGGCCGGGCCGTCCAGGCGTTCACCGGGGCGTTCCAGGCGCTCGAGGTAGTCGAGCAAGGCGATGGCGTCTTCCAGGCCGGGCGTGTCGTAGAGCTCGAGCAGCGGTTCGCCGTCCACCGACAGCCGTGCGCCTTCGACGTGGCGGGTGGTGCTGGGGCGGTGCGAGACTTCGCCGAAGCCGACGTCGCGGGTGAGCGTGCGCAGCAACGAGGTCTTGCCGACGTTGGTGTGGCCGACCACGGCCAGTTTCAGCGGCTCAGTCATGGCCATGCTCCAGCCAGGTCAGGGGCGAGGTGTCGGCATGGGGCAGGCCGAGGCGGTCAAGGGCTTCGTGCCAGTCACCCAGGCGCTGGGCGTCCAGGGCTTGCCCGGGTGCTGCCTGAAGCAGCCAGATACGCGTGGCGCCAGCATGGCGTGCCAGCTCCGCTAGCAGCGCCAGGCTGCCGCGGTCGGGCGAGCGGCGTGGGTCGCAGGCGATGGCCAGGCGTGCAGGCGGGAACCGGCTGAGCTGTTCGAGCAGCTTGTTGCGTGATTCGCGGCTGTCGAGCACGCCAGCGTCGGTCACTGCCTTGGGCAGGGCGGGTGGCCAGGGGCACTGGTCGTCCAGCTCCAGGCCCACCAGCAGGGCGCCGCTGCTGCCACTTTCCAGCTGGCCGGCATGGAACTGCGGCAGCGCATCGGGGGCGGCATCCTGCACGCCAATGCGTTCGCTGCGGGGCATCAGGGCGTCGCGCAACTGCGCATAGCCGGGCAGGCTCAGGTCAAGGGTCAACCGGGCACGGCCCTGGCGCCAGCGCCACAGGCATAACCCGGCCAGCAGCAGACGTGGCAGCAGGCCGTACACCAGCACCACGCCGAGCAGCCAGCTGGCCCAGGCCTGGCGGGCGATATCCAGGGCGGGCAGGGTGTCGCCGCTGGCGCGGATCATGGCCTCGTCCGGCACGGCGAAACCGAGCAGCGATGGCAGTGCGCCGAGGGCTTGGGTCAGGTGAATGAACGGGGCGGCGGCCAGCAGCGTGGTTTCCCAGACAAAGCCGTATCGGCGGGTAGCCAGCAGGGCCAAAAGCATGACCAGGGCGGCGAGCATCGCCAGCAGCCACAGACTGTGCACAAGGGCGCCAAGCAGCCAGCGGTTCAGGCGCTGGCGTTGCAGCAGCACCAGCAGTGCCGGCGCCAGGTGCGCGGCCTTGGCATCGCGGGCAAAGCGTTCACTCAACCACAGCCACAGCCGACCAAGGCTGGCGCCGTGCTCGCCGCTCAAGGCAAAACCCACGGCCCAGCCCAGCAGCATCAGCAGGTTGAGCCCGAGCAGGCTGCCCAGTGCCCAGAACACGTTGACCGGGCGCTGCCCGTCGCCCAAGGCGGCGAAGGCCAGGCCTGCGCCGCTGAAGATGGCCAACAGCACCATGGCCAGCAGTGCCAGGCGTGCGCCCTGCTTCCAGTGGCGCAAGGCGGTGGTCATGCCATCGCGTTCGGCCAGCCACAGCGCACGGGTTTCGATGCGCGCCGCCAGGTCGCCGCCCTGCTGGCGGGCGTGGCGATTGGCCTCCTGGTCGTCCAGCAGGCCGGCATGTTCCTCGCGCAGGCGTACCGCTTCGGTGAGCCAGCGCTTGTCCAGTGGAGTCGGTGCAGTCACAAGGTCTTCCATTGCGTGGTTCAGGGCAGAAGCATAACCCACACGCCCGGTGCTATCCTCGCTGGCATGAATACATCACTCCCCCTCAGCCTGATCGCGGCTCACGCCGAGAACCGCGTGATCGGCATCGACAACACCATGCCCTGGCACCTGCCGGGGGACTTCAAGTACTTCAAGGCCACCACCCTGGGCAAGCCGATCATCATGGGGCGCAAGACCTGGGATTCACTGGGCCGGCCGTTGCCGGGGCGGTTGAATATCGTGGTCAGCCGGCAGGCGGGTCTGGAACTGGCCGGGGCCGAGGTGTTCGCTTCGCTGGAGGCCGCGGTGGCGCGGGCTGAGCAGTGGGCGCGGGAGCAGGGCGTTGGTGAGCTGATGCTGATTGGCGGGGCGCAGCTGTATGGGCAGGCGCTGGAGAAGGGGCTGGTAAGCCGGATGTACCTGACCCGGGTCGAGCTGTCGCCGGAAGGGGATGCCTGGTTCCCTGAGTTCGATGAGGGCCAGTGGAAGTTGCTGTCGAGCGAGGCGCAGGCTGAAGAAGGCAAGCCGGCTTACCACTTCGAGGTTTGGGACAAAGTTTGAGAATGCTGGGGCTGCTTTGCAGCCCTTTCGCGACGCAAGGCCGCTCCTACAGGTGATACGCATTTTCCTTGTAGGAGCGGCCTTGTGTCGCGAAAGGGGCGCAAAGCGCCCCCAAACTCTGTCAGGTGTGACTGAGTTCGGCATGCTCATCGCCGGCCAGCACTTCCTTGTCGGTCTCTTTCAGCAGCTGGCTGGTCACCACGCCCGCGGTCATCGAACCGTTCACGTTCAACGCCGTGCGGCCCATGTCGATCAGCGGTTCCACCGAAATCAGCAGCGCCACCAGCTCGACCGGCAGGCCCATGGCCGGCAGCACGATCAGTGCGGCGAAGGTCGCACCGCCACCCACGCCGGCAACCCCCGCCGAACTCAGCGTCACGATCGCCACCAGGGTCGCGATCCACAGCGGGTCAAAAGTATCGATGCCCACCGCAGGGGCTACCATCACGGCCAACATGGCGGGATAGAGCCCGGCGCAGCCGTTCTGGCCAATCGTGGTGCCGAACGATGCACTGAAGCTGGCAATCGACTGCGGCACGCCCAGGCGGCGGGTTTGCGCTTCGATGTTCAGCGGGATGCTGGCGGCGCTGGAGCGGCTGGTGAAGGCAAAGGTCAGCACCGGCCAGACCTTGCGGAAGAAGCGCAGCGGGCTCACGCCGGTAGCGGCGAGGATGATGCCGTGGACCACGAACATCAGCGCCAGGCCCAGGTATGAAACCACCACGAAACTGCCGAGCTTGAGGATGTCCTCCATGTTCGAGCTGGCCACCACCTTGGTCATCAGCGCCAGCACGCCATAGGGGGTGAGCTTCATCACCACGCGCACCAGGCGCATTACCCAAGCCTGCAGGGTATCGATGGCCGACAGGGCGCGCTCGCCTTTCTCGGCGTCGTCCTTGATCAGCTGCAGCGCAGCCAGGCCAACGAACACGGCGAAGATCACCACGCTGATGATCGAGGTCGGCTTGGCCCGGGCCAGGTCGCCTACCGGGTTGCTCGGAATGAACGACAGCAGCAGCTGCGGGATATTCAGGTCGGCGACCTTGCCGGCGTAGTCGCTGTGGATAACCTGCATGCGCGCGCTTTCCTGGGCGCCGGCCACCAGGCCTTCGGCGCTCAGGCCAAACAGGTTGGTCAGGACAATGCCGATCAGTGCGGCAATGGCGGTGGTCAACAGCAGCGTGCCGATGCTCAGCACGCTGATGCGGCCCAGCGACGAGGCGTTGTGCAGGCGGGCCACGGCGCTGAGGATCGAGGCGAAGATCAGCGGCATGACGATCATCTGCAGCAGGCCGACGTAGCCGTTGCCGACCAGGTCGAGCCAGCTGATGGTGGCCTTGAGTACCGGGTGGCCAGCGCCGTAAACGGTGTGCAGGACCAGGCCGAACGCCACGCCCAGCGCCAGGCCCAGCAGTACCTTCTTGGCCAGGCTCCAGTTGGTGTGGCGGGTTTGCGCCAGGCCCAGCAGCAAGGCCAGGAACGCCAGCAGGTTGAGAGACAACGGCAGGTTCATTGAAGCTCCAGGAAAAAGCAGAAGAGGCATCGCCTCTGGTGAGCGATTGCGAACGGAAATGCTAACAGCCTGAAAACAAACGAATTTATACCCAAAAGTAATTTGCTTAGTCGTTAATGGAATAACAAGTTGTCGCGAATAGCAATGAACAAGGCGTTTAGAGCTGCATGCAGGTCGTTGTGAGCGGCTGCAAGGTGGGAATGTTGCACTAGCGTTTCCAGGTCATTTCAGGAGATCCGCACATGAAGTTCGCTCCGAAAGCCCTCGCCCTCGCCCTCGCCCTCGGCCTGTCGCTGTTGTTCAGTGTCGAAAGTTTCGCTACCGAGCTCAAGCACTGGCCCGAAGATGCGGCCAGGCAGCTCGACGCCATGATTGCCGCCAATGCCCACAAAGGTAACTACGCGGTGTTCGACATGGACAACACCAGCTACCGCTACGACCTCGAAGAAGCGCTGCTGCCGTTCATGGAAAACAAGGGCCTGCTGACCCGCGACAAGCTCGACCCGTCGCTCAAGCTGATCCCGTTCAAGGACACTGCCGCGCACAAGGAAAGCCTGTTCAGCTACTACTACCGCCTGTGCGAGATCGACGACATGGTCTGCTATCCGTGGGTGGCACAGGTGTTTGCCGGCTTTACGCTCAAGGAGCTGAAGGCTCAGGTCGATGAGCTGATGGCCTCCGCCAAGCCAATCCCCAGCACTTATTTCGAAGGCGACCAGGTCAAGGCCATCGAGGTGCAGCCACCGAAGGTCTTCACTGGCCAGGCCGAGCTGTACAACAAGCTGATGGAGAACGGCATCGAGGTCTATGTGATATCGGCAGCTTCCGAAGAGCTGGTACGCATGGTCGCTTCCGACCCCAGGTACGGCTACAACGTCAAACCGCAGAACGTGATTGGCGTCAGCCTGTTGCTCAAGGATCGCGCCAATGGCCAGCTGACCACGGCGCGCAAGCAGATCACTGCCGGGCACTATGACGCCAAGGCCAATGAAGGGCTGGAGCTGACGCCTTACCTGTGGACCCCAGCCACTTGGATGGCGGGCAAGCAGGCGGCGATTCTCACCTACATCGATGAATGGAAGAAACCGGTGCTGGTGGGCGGCGACACGCCGACCAGTGATGGCTACATGCAGTTTCACGGGGTGGATGTGAGCAAGGGCGGCATCCACCTGTGGATAAACCGCAAGGCCAAGTACATGGACCAGCTGAACGGGATGATCGCGAAGCATGCGGCGGCGCAGGCCAAGGAAGGGTTGCCGGTGACCGCGGACAAGAACTGGGTGATCGTGACGCCGGAGCAGATCCAGTAAGTATTGTGATACCTGCGCCGGCCTCTTCGCGGGTAAACCCGCTCCCACAGGTCATGCACAGAGGCTGAAGTCTGTGCAGAACCTCACAGTCATGCACAGGTACTGAAGTCTGTGCAGAACCTCACAGTCATGCACAGGTACTGAAGTCTGTGCAGAACCTCACAGTCATGCACAGGTACTGAAGTCTGTGCAGAACCTCACAGTCATGCACAGGTACTGAAGTCTGTGCAGAACCTCACAGTCATGCACAGGTGCTGAAGTCTGTGCAGAACCTGTGGGAGCGGGCTTGCCCGCGAAAGGGCCGGTACAGGCATAAAAAAACCGGCGCCCAGGGCGCCGGTTTTTCTTTCACACTGTCAGAGCCTCACAGCCCTTCGAGCATCGCCTTGTTACGCACAGCGCCCTTGTCGGCACTGGTCGCCAGCAGGGCGTAGGCCTTCAGCGCGGTGGTCACCTTGCGCGGGCGCACTTCAACCGGTTTCCAGCCTTTCTTGTCCTGCTCGATGCGGCGGTGTGCCAGCTCTTCGTCGCTGACCAGCAGGTTGATCGACCGGTTCGGGATGTCGATCAGCACCTTGTCGCCGTCGCGCACCAGGCCGATGGCGCCGCCAGCGGCCGCTTCAGGCGAGGCGTGGCCGATCGACAGGCCCGAGGTGCCGCCCGAGAAGCGGCCGTCGGTGAGCAGGGCGCAGGCCTTGCCCAGGCCCTTGGACTTCAGGTACGAGGTCGGGTACAGCATCTCTTGCATGCCCGGGCCGCCTTTCGGGCCTTCGTAACGGATGATCACGATGTCGCCGGCCTTCACTTCGTCGGCCAGGATGCCGCGCACGGCGCTGTCCTGGCTCTCGAAGATCTTCGCGGTGCCTTCGAACACGTGGATCGACTCGTCGACGCCGGCGGTTTTCACCACGCAGCCGTCCAGGGCGATGTTGCCGTACAGCACAGCCAGGCCGCCTTCTTGCGAGTAGGCGTGCTCGAAGCTGCGGATGCAGCCGTTTTCACGGTCGTCGTCGAGGGTTTCCCAACGGGTCGACTGGCTGAACGCGGTCTGGGTCGGGATGCCGGCCGGGCCTGCCTTGAAGAAGGTGTGCACGGCTTCGTCATCGGTCTGGGTGA
>Ga0207713_1001205_pt1 | contig 21651 bp, 29 predicted proteins | sample KBSS64metaG_FD_184404 | JGI IMG/M metagenome (GOLD analysis project Ga0207713, IMG submission 184404) | Switchgrass rhizosphere microbial communities from Kellogg Biological Station, Michigan, USA - KBS S6-4 metaG (SPAdes) (version 2) | ecosystem: Host-associated > Plants > Roots > Rhizosphere >... | reverse complement strand
ATCAAATTATAAAAACAGATAATAGTAATCATTACGATTTAGTGTTATAATTATAATTGTATTATCAAGTAGATGAAGCAATTAGTGTATAAAAAACATTAAGAGAGCGTTCCATTAATCTTATTACAAACAATTCAATTAAAATTGAACGATCAGGTTATATCAAAGAGTATTAATAATAATAAAAGTATATAAAGGCTTTTATATCTAAATATGAAGCAAAGAAATGGGTGAGAACAGATGAAAAAAATCAATATATCTATACTTGGTGGCTTCTTAGGAAGTGGGAAAACTACCTTATTGCAAAATATCTTGAAAGAAGAGAAGAAACGAAACCGGAAAGTAGCAGTGTTATTAAATGAAATTGGAGAGCATTCTGTTGATACAGATATTATTGGAACGAAAATACCATTAAAAGAACTTTTAAATGGATGTATTTGCTGCACCCTAAAAAATGAGTTAGAAATTCAACTTTTATCTCTTTATCAACAACATCAGCCTGACGTGATTTATATAGAGACAACAGGAGTTGCTCATCCATTAGAAGTATTAGATGCATGTTTATCTCCTATTATTGCACCATTTATTGATATTAAATCCATTATTAGTGTAGTTGATCTAAAGAGATGGATGGATCGTTATGAATTGAATCAGTCATTGCAAAAACTCCTTGTAGAACAGATAAGGTATAGTGATTATCTTCTGTTAAATAAGAGCGACTTAGTAACAGATAAAGAACAATCATCTATCCAAAAAGAAATAATAAAAATTAACCCTAAAGCTAAAATCAATTTAACAACTTATGCTCAAGTGTCATTGGAGGAAATTAATCACTCCAACCGTTCCTGTGGTGCTACCCATGAGGAACTACATGTTCATCATCATTTACATATTCAAACCATGACTTACCAGTTTGAAGGCTCAGTTATTAAAAAAGAATTTGATGAATGGATTAAAAACTTACCTAATAATATCTATAGGATAAAAGGTTTCTTGCAGTTTGAAGATGATCAAGTACATACTCATTTATTCCAATATTCATATAGATCTCCATACTCATTTCCACAGAAAAAACATTCCCTAAAAATCTCGTATTTATTGGGAAGGATTTTGATCTAGATAGACTAAAGAAGGAGTTAAAGGATTTAGAACAAAATGCTAAGCAAAAAGTCTCTGCTTATTTAGAGTAATTTAATCAGATACTACAGGAGGGACGTAATGAATATTAATGACTTATATAAACGGGTAATATTGGATCATGCAAAGAATAGAAGAAATCACAGGAAAACGGATTGTTATACTCATAAAGTACACTATAAAAACCCTACTTGTGGAGATGTAATGACGATGTATGCAACGATTAAAGCAAACAAAATAGAAGACTTATCATTTGTAGGAGAAGGATGTTTTATTAGTATGGCCTCTTCTTCAATGTTTACTAATATAGCAAAAAAAAAGACAATTGCTGAGATAGGGGAGCTCTCTATACTTATGAAGGATATGATTCTGACTGGAAAGGTAGTGGATGACCTAAGGTTAGAGGATGCAATTAGTTTAGGAGATATTCATAAATTTCCTGCCAGATACAATTGTGCTTTAATGCCCTGGCAAGCTTTTGAGAAATTACTTAAGAATCGAGAGAAATCTTAAAGAAAGGCTGTCAAATTATTGACAGCCTTTCTTTAAGTAGGTCAAATAATTATTTACAACAACTGGGACATAAACCATAGACCTCGAATTTATGACTAGTAATTAAACAATCATTAAAAAAAGATTGAACTATTCCCTTAGGACAAAAATTAAGGGGTTTTACTGTTCTACATTGTGTGCAAATAAACATATTTTGATGATCAAGTTTATTTTTTAAGCAAAATAATCTTTTACCATTAAGACTAGTAGATTCTAATAAACCAACATCTGAAAATAATGAAAGGCTCCGGTAAATCGTATCAAGACTTATACTCCAATTATCTTTCTCTAGATCATTCCGAACTGTACTGGCTGAAATTAGTTTATTTTTATGCTGACAGAAGTATGATAATATAACGCTTCTTTGAGGCGTACACTTATACCCATTTTCTTGTAAGTGGGTTATATAGTGTTCTTTAATCATAGATACCATCCTTTAAAAGATTATTATAATATAAATAGTAATAATTACGTTTTATTGTGGATAATATAAATGAATTATGGATGGAAATGTAAAAATTTAATTTCTAAAAATGATTACCATGACAATAGATTATTTACTTTCAGTTGCTATCTTTCATTTATCCCACTTATAATTATTAGGCGTGTTATTAATTTCACCTAGGCCTAGAAAAGGGAATGAGTTGCGTATATTAGTACATTTATTTACAAGCCACTTGATATCTTATCTTGCAAAATAGTCGCTCCAGTACGTTTCATACTCGATAAAGATAGGAGCGTACGCCTTTAACGAGTATGAAATTGTATAATACTTCTAAAGCGAGTATTTTTTAATTAGCTATACAATTTTTAAATTGTTTTTCTAATTCCTCTTTATTTAAATCTTTACCAATAAAAACCAACTCGGTTATTTTTCTCTCACTTTCCTTCCATCTACGGTCAGGTCTGCCGGAAAAGAGCATATGAAGTCCCTGAAATACAATTCGTTCTTTCATACCTTTAATATAAAGAACTCCTTTATATCTTAGGAGATCTTCTCCTTTCTCTTGGACAAGATAACTCATCCAATGGTTAACCTTATCTAAATCAAGTGGTTTTTCTTCTCTAAAAGCAATAGATGATACTTTATCGTCATGGTGATGGTGATGATGTTCTTCTAAGAAATGAGGGTCAATTTCAATCTTTCGGTCTACATCAAATGTGTGAATTCCTAAAATTTCATTCAAATCTATACTGCAATTTTGAGCGTATAAGCGTTTAGCTGTAGGGTTCATTTGATTAATTCTTCGTTCTAATGAATTTAAATCGTCACTCGATATTAAGTCGGTCTTATTTAAAATGATCACATCACCAAATGCAATTTGTTCCTGTGCCTCATCATGATTGTCTAAATGTTTAGTGATATGTTTACTATCAACTACTGTAACAATGCTATCCACTTCAAATTTCTCAGACAGATGTTTATCCATAAAGAATGTTTGAGCAACAGGTGCTGGATCTGCTAAGCCTGTTGTTTCAATTAAAACGCGATTAAACTTTACTTTTCCTTGCTCCATTGATAAAACAAGCGTATTTAAAATACGAATCAGGTCTCCACGAACTGTACAACAGATACAGCCATTATTCATTTCTAGAATTTCTTCATCAGCATCAACTACTAACTGGTTGTCTATTCCAACTTCTCCATATTCATTTACAATAACAGCAATCTTCTGATTATGCTTTTCTGTCAATATTCGATTTAAAAGAGTGGTTTTTCCAGCTCCTAGATAGCCTGTTAAAATAGTGATAGGAGTTTTATTTGGTTTCATTAATACCATTGTTAGATTCGTCCATTTAATGTTTTTTGGATACTTTCATTACTTTTTCTTTCTCTTTGGAGATCCCTGTTACAACTCCTTCAGTCCTCTGAAAGCCATCATTACTAAATAAATGACTTACTTTTCCCGTCTCATCTTGGCTGGTCATAAGGGAATCAATAAATATTTTGGCATCCTGCGGTTTTAGATCTTTGTACCACGTTCCCTTAGGATACGCGATGACCACACACTTATCATGACATCGTCCATTACATCGTGTGCGAGTTGTATGTATAGTGCCATCTAAATCCTGATCTGAGATTTCTTTCCGAATTGCTTGAGTTAGCGCTTCTGCTCCAACTTGATTGCAACTGCTTCCGTTGCAAATAAGCACGTGATGTTTAGTTTTACTTAAGTCCCATGTTGCCATATTCTTTCCTCCTGTCAATTAACAGTAATGATTACGATTTAAACTCAATTATTACTCTCCTATTTCTTTATATTACCTCAACTTCATTTACCAACTGGATTTTTTGACTCCTGGAATTTGACCTTTGTGTGCTAATTCTCTAAAAGCAATTCTAGACATCTTAAATTTCCGCAAATATCCTCTAGGTCTTCCTGTTAGCTCACAACGATTGTGTAAACGAGTTGGTGCCGAATCCCTAGGTAGCTTTCGAAGAGCTTCATAGTCACCTTTTTCTTTTAGCTCTCTTCGTAATTCAGCATATTTTTTGACTAGTTCTTGACGTTTCTTCTCTTTTACTACTTTAGATTTTTTTGCCAATGGAATACACCCTTTCTTTATGTTGTGTGTTTTGGTTAATTAGAAGATATGCATCATTATTAAATCGTAACCATTACTATTTACATCTTGTTATAATATCCTACTTGTGGTTCAAATGCAAATAACAAACAGATGTAGTTAATAAATTCTAAAGAAGCAGGGGAAAAATATAGTTGACTTTTAAAAGATATTTTTTTAGCATTACATTAAACGTAATGATTACGATTTATTTTCAAGAAATGCACTCTTGTTCATATGAACAACGAATCTGTTATTTATATGACAAAATTATCTAGAAAATATGATTAGTTTAATTAACTAAGCCTTATAAAATTTTTATTTAGGAGGAAAAGATATTGTGATTTTAACTGGCAAGACGATCTTAAAGAAATTGGAAGTTCAACAATTGGATATTAAACCAATTGTTAACTCTCAAATACAACCAGCTTCTATTGATTTACGATTAGGAACGCATTTTCTTACGATTAATGAGCACATTACCTCCATGATTTCATTCGATAAACCGGCGGAATATAGAGAAATTAATCAGGACGTTATCATGATTCCGCCTCACTCCTTTATTTTAGGTACCACAATGGAGTATATAAAGTTACCAAATAATCTAACTGCTTTTGTAGAAGGAAGAAGTTCTATAGGGAGGTTAGGGCTATTTATTCAAAACGCTGGATGGGTAGATCCTGGGTTTGAAGGTCATATTACGTTAGAACTTTACAATGCTAACCATGTACCTATTCAGTTGAAAGCTGGGAGGCGCATATGTCAGCTAGTATTAGCTTCCTTAGATAATGAAGCTACCCCTTACCTAGGAAAATACTGTGGTCAACACGGAGCGACTGAGAGTAGGATCTACCTTGACGAAGAAACGAGATTTTCAAAGTTAAACAATGAAAAGAAGTTTAAACAGTTTGATTAGATTTACTCTCTAAATCTTGGACATATCGATACTGTTAATATAAAAAAGGAATGGGATTTTTATAATAATTATTTTATCTTTAATAAAGTTATTTAAGATTATAAATTTTATTAATAGCAATAACATGTTGATAGGATGAGAAGATGATTATTAAACTGCCTTCTAAAGAAGAACGACATAAATTATTTGGCTCTGTGCCACCAGGTGCAAAAATTAAACCCACTACAAAAAATGGAATGAAAGATTTACAAAATCAAAAAAACAAATTTTTATTTGACATAAATCAAGTAGGAATTAGCAACGTAAAACAACCTGTTAATGTACATAGCTCGTTATCTCCAAATCAACAAACGACTATAGCGACATTTACCTTAACTTCCAGTCTTCCTTATGACAAAAAAGGAACAAATATGAGTCGTTTTGTAGAGCAATTAGAACAGTACAGACGTCAAGGGTTCATATTAGATTTTTCTACTCTTCACGATTTTGTAAAAACGTTATCAGAAAGACTAGAACAAAAAGATACTCAACTTCAAGTAGAGTTTCCATGGTTTTATGAACGTAAAGGTCCCTCTTCAGATTTAACCGGACTGAACCATACGCAAGCAAAAATGAAAATTAATTATACTCAAGAACATGGATTTAAAGACGAAGTTAGTTTAACTTGTGGAATTACAACATTATGTCCTTGTTCAAAAGAAATCAGTGAATATAGTGCTCATAATCAGCGTGGGTACGTAACAATGAATGCTCAACTTTCTTCAGATTACAGTGACGATATAGATTGGAAGCAAGTTTTATTACATGCTGCAGAATCAAATGCCAGTGCGTATATTCATCCTATATTAAAAAGACCAGATGAAAAAATTGTAACAGAACAAGCATACGAAAATCCTCGTTTTGTAGAAGATATAGTACGTCTTGTAGCTGCAGATCTATATGAAATAGATTGGATTAAAGGGTTTGATGTAGAATGCAGGAATGAGGAATCTATACATTTACATGATGCAATAGCTTTACTTAGCATCAAGAAATAATACTAAAATCTCTATAAAAATAAAGAAAGAAGAAGGTTAGAACGTACATTTTTCTAGACTTCTTCTTTTTGTAAATAAATTAATATTTTAAGTTGTATCTCAAATATAATTTAATTAATTGCTTTACTATTAAGTATTAATAATTTGATTCAAAAAACCTAGGGTAGTTCTCTAATAATTAATGAACACAGCTTTATTTGTCGTCAGTGAGAGTAAATAGTAAAACTTATATTTTTTATAAAATGATTTACTGTTTACTTAAATAACGAGGGATATAATAAGGAACAATTTAACTCTTTACTTTAAAGCATTAAATTGTTACCGTATTATTAGACAATCTTTCTTTTAGTGTTATTCCTTAGCCCAAAGTACAAACCATATATAGTGGTTTGTACTTTTTGGTTTTTATAGATAGTATAAAAACCACTTACCATAATTTCGCTTATCGGTACTAACCTAAAAATTAATTACATCTCAAAAAAGCTATGCCTCTCAACTTTACAAACTCTAAAAGAAAAATTTTTATACCATTCCGTTTTCCCTTTGTTTTGTGCTACTCTATGAGCTGAGTTTTCTTTCCAAGCTTTTATCGATTCTAAAGAATCCCAATATGAAACTGTGATTCCTAAATCTTTATCTCTGGCACTTTCTACTCCTAAAAATCCTTTCTGGTTAGAAGCAAGTTCCACCATTTTATCTGCCATTACTCCATACCCCTTATCTCCTTCAGTTCTCTGCGAAGCAAAAATTACTGCAAAATAAGGTGGTTCAGGGGTTTTTGCGATTCCAACCATATGTATCTCCTCCTTGAAAAGTGAAATCAAATCCAATATTGTAAATTTTAACATAATTTAAGTGTTTCAAAAGGGTTAACATAAAACTAATTAAATACTATGTATCAAGATACAAAGTTAGTTAACATAAAACATTTTATCGGCACTAAAAAAGGATCTTTTAAAAAAAGATCCTTTTAGCTGCTTATTTATTCACTTAAAGCGTTTTTTAAGAACTAAAGATAAATGCTGATACAGCTAAGTAAGTTAATGAGAATAAACTTAATAGGAAAACGAAAGATGCAAAAAGTAAAACCTTTGACTTTTTATTGATTGTTGTGCCGTTTTTGAATAAGTTAGAGAACCCTAATAACAAACCTCCGAAAATCGCTATTAATCCAAACAATGGGTTAACCATACTTCCCATCCATATTCCTATCACAAGAATCATTAAAGCAAAAGTTGGATTAAAAATAATATTTACAGTCACATTAATCTATCTCCTTATTTGAATTTCCCTAAAAGTATTGACTATTATTCTTCTTTATTAGGCTTTTTAAATAAAATCAAACCAATTGCTGCAAATACTGCTATACCTATAGTAATCCATACATTTAAGTCCATAACAATTACCCCTTTCTTATAAAATTACTATTAATTACTATTTTATAAGAAAATGGATTAAAAAACCTTTGTATATGATATACAAAGTTAGTTAACATAATCAACGTTATCGGTAGTAAAATCTTTTTAAATAAAAGGGTTTTATCTTATTTATTTTTTACGTGCGCTTCTTAAATAGTTTCCTAAGTATGCTCCAATAGATCCAATAAAAAATATAAGTATACATTGAACTAAAAGGCTTGAAGGAGAGACTAATTGAAAAATAAGGGCACTTAACCCTCCCCATAAAATAAATAACAATAAACTCTTTGCTGTAATCCCCATAATGTACCCCTTTTTAAAAACCTTTTTAATTTATTAAACCACATAATTTATTTACTTGATATAACAGGAATTATAAGGAATCTTTTATAGTTTTAAGCTGAATAAGATATACATTTCTATCTTTCTAATGCGATAAAATGTAATTATAAGGAAAAAGGGAGATGAGGAAATGGAATTTATTATGACTTTATTCGTTTTTCTTTTTCTGCTTGCGATTAGTTCAACCTTAAATATACTTTTGAAAATGACAGATAAAAAAGACTGGATCATCTCTTTGTTATTAAGCACTGTTTTATCAATCACAATAGTTGCAGTTTTGGGGGCAACATAAAGATAAGAAGCCGTAGGAACTACTTGTTCCTACGGCTTCTTATCTTTATGTTTATATATATTTATTAGATTTAACTAACTTCTACTTCCATGTAACATATGCCAAAAAAGGTGTAATATGTGACGCGATAATTTTCAATTGATTTTTGCTCTACGGTGTTCCACTGATGTCCATTCGATTTAGCTTGGTAACTTTGCACCATAAATTTGTCCAGTGGTCTAAGTGACCATTTTCGGAAATCTCCTTCAAGTTGTTCTACCTTTTTTTCTTCTTCTGGCGAACTCAAACCCTCTGCTTCATTACTTATTGTTCGTGGTATACCAATAGCCAAAATAGTAGTAATTCCAAAGATAATGCTCCAATTCAACAAGCGTTTTTTCATCTTGGATATTTCTCCCTTTTTATTTCATTATATTATATCTGTTGGTATACCACTAATACATTATTCTAATTAAACTCGTAATCGTTCGTTGTTAGATTTCTTCCCATAATTGGTATTATGGTGTGACAAGAAGTCGCTTTCTTACAGTGTAGCTAACGCTACTCATCTAGACGCGAAGATGATCTCCATCCGAAACGACATTCTTGGTAACGAATCTGTCGGTTGCATGAGGAAATGTGGAAACAGAGGACAAATGCATGGTCCAGAATACTGCTAGGAGAAGATAGGTATGGTAAACGAAAGTGAAGGTTTGTAAGCTTCGTAAGGGTTAGCTCAAGATAATGCACAGCTTTGCTTGGGTCTTTGGCAAGAGGAAAAGTAGAATCATAATGCTGCTCTGATGCGTCCCGCATCTTGCCCGGAGTAAAGCAAATCTACTGCTTTCCATTCGCAGAGTAACACAACAAAATAACGGTAAGCGAACACCTGGTGTAGATGGCTATACGGCTTTAAAACCAAGCGAACGTATCAAACTTTATAAACAAATAGTTAAATGTAATGTCTTTCAACATCGTCCAAAGCCAGCAAAACGAACGTTTATCCCGAAGAAAAATGGAAAAATGAGACCTCTCGGTATCCCCACGATACGAGATCGAGTGTATCAAAACATAGTAAAAAACGCACTCGAACCACAATGGGAGGTCAAGTTTGAACCAACTTCTTACGGTTTTCGTCCTAAACGAAGCACACACGATGCTATAAGTAATCTTTTTAATAAGCTTAACACGAATAGTAAGAAAAAGTGGGTATTTGAGGGGGATTTCTTAGGATGCTTTGACCATCTTAATCATAATTGGATAGTAGAACAAACATCTATGTTTCCAGGAAACACTCTCATCAAAAGATGGCTTAAAATGGGATACATAGAGCAGGATATGCTTCGTACGACAACAGAAGGAACCCCTCAAGGGGGTATTGTGTCTCCCCTTCTAGCTAATATCGCCTTATGCGGTATGGAAGAAGAAATTGGTATTGTTTAGGCTGTTTTATGGTAACTAGATCTGTATACTATATCATGCTTTTTAAACTCAATTCTGATATATAATCAGATAAGAATAGAACTATAATTTAGTATGTCTAGATAGGAGTTAAAAATTGAAAAAACGATATATAGTGTGTTTAGGTGCATTAAGTGCTTTTATAGTTATAGGATTCATTTGGTGGTTTCTTTTTGCACCTGGCTATCTACAATTTGCTCCAAAGGGAGAATATATTTCTCAAAGTGCATCACCTAACGGCGATTACATAGTGAAAATTTACCGTTCAAGTGGTGGAGCGACTACACCTTTTGCTATTAGAGGAGAAGTGATTTCTACAAAGAAGATTTTTAATAAAAGGAAAAATATCTATTGGAATTATCCTCAAGAAACCGCCAAAGTTAAATGGGTAAATAACAAAACAGTTAATATTAGTGGCCATATATTAAACGTTAAAAAAGATACATTTAATGCTAATGATGTAGATAAATAAATTCTATGCTTAAACAACAAAAAGCTCTTATCAAAGAGCTTTTTGTTGTTTAATTACCAATAGGCTACATTATGGTAGCTAAAAATGTATACTTTTACAAACTAGATGGAGTGGATAGAGATGGTACGATAAACTCTCTAACTTTTTGGGTTCAGTTCAGTATCAAGGGCTTTTTCATTGTGCGAGAATTAATAGTTTAATATTTACTTATTTGGTATAAATATGGTATCATCATTTTTGTGTTTAAAATTAATGAAAAATAAGGAATAAGAGGTATTTTTTATGATCAAAAAACGTATTTTAGGTATATCTTTAATTGGAATGATTGCTCTAACAGCTGGGGGACAATCATTAGCTGCAAGTTCAGAAGTTGACCATGGAGAAGAGAATTTAAATAACGTAGCAGCATCCACACCAAATAGCACCACTGTTACAGCTCTTTCTACTGAAAAAGTTGGAGGAGGCACATGGAATCGTGGATGGGGTTTCGCTGATTATGGTAAGAAGAAGAAAGCTTGGTCAAACTATAAACATTCCAAAAAAATTCATAAATCTTCAAGTCAAGTAGGTCCTTACTATGATACAAGCGACTGGACTGCTAAAGGTAAAACATCAACTTCTAGCTCAAAAGGCGGTCTACTAGAGGATGCTCACGCATGGTATGATACTATTACTGAAGATTCTAAGAAGAAATAGTAGAAACGAAGGTTTTATATGGAGTGATAAGTATAAAACACCATGAATTTTTTAATAAATCATGGTGTTTTTATATATTATTTTTTACTCATTAAAGGAGTTTGTTAATCTTGAAAAAATTTTTAGTGTTGTTTTGTGCACTAGTATCCATTTTTTCTTTCTTAATTACTTATACACAAATAGAACATACACAAATAGAAGATATGGAGAATATCGAAAAAAATATTGCTAGAGAGTTTACTATACCTAAAAACATGGTAACAGCAACCCCAGAAACTTTATATCCAATGTTATTAGAAACAGCCAAAGAATATAATGTCAATGTTTTTAGGCCAAGTATTAATTATAATTCAGATGATAAAGTAGAACTAATTAAATACATATTATTAACTAATGAAACACACTTTTATGATGCTTTCAAATTAAAAAATGGAGATTTTTTAAATCCCTCGAAAACTCAAAGAGGAGATTTCTTCCTTTCAAATGTGAACACAACTAGTAAGAAACAGACGGGTGAAATTTTAAATTTTGGTAACAACAGCAATGTTATGATAAAAACCCTAAAAGACTCATACAAGTATTTGCCTATAGAAGGTCAATACTTTGCTGAAGCTCATGACAAACAGACCTTTAAAAACTTTTTGAATAGCTTTGTTCTTAAAATAAATAAAAAGTATAATCAATCTTTGAGCATCGATGATTTTACTAAAAGTAATCATAGTAGTAAAAATCACACTAGTTCAGGACTAATGTATTTAACATATATTTACTATATAGTTATTTTAATAATATTACTCTTTTTAATTTACTATATATTCAATGAATCCAAAAGGGTTGGAATTATGAAAATCCATGGAGTCAGTGATATAAAAATATGGTCTATACTTATTGGGAAATTAATAACTGTTTCTTTTAGTATATTAACTATTGTCCTGGTAATAATTGCTCTTTTTATAGAAAATACTATGTGGGAGTTTATTTATAAAGTAGCAATTTATCAAATGAAAACCTATATCATTATTATATTAATTTCACTTATTTCTTACATATTTATCTCTAAAATGAAAATTAATGAAGCAATAAAAAACAAAAAAAATACTAATGAAATATTTATATTGAATGTATTACTCAAAATAATTTGTTCAATTATACTAATATCTTTTGGGTTTGAAATGTTGAATCAGTATAATACCATAAAAATAAAACAAGAGAATATGAAAAACTGGACACATAGTAAAGATTATGGAATATTTTATCCATTGTATGTAGGACACGACCAAGAAGATATAGCAAATGGGCAACGTAAAAATACTGAACAAATAAATGGTCCTTTGTATCATACACTTAATAATATGGGAGCTATTTTAATTAATGCCACTGCTTATGAGGCAGACAATCTACGTTTAAATAGCGATTATAAAGGGATAAATTCTGTTAAAGTTAATAATAACTATCTACAAGAGTTTCCAGTTTACGATGTTAATAATATTCCTATTAAAGTTTCTGAAAATGAGACAACGTGGGTGCTTCTTGTTCCAGAAAAATATCGAATGAAAAGTAAAGAAATCCTTAAATTTTTTAAACAGGATAGAAGAGATTTTAAAGATGCTGAAGAAGAGTTTTGGAATAAAAAACTTTCTAAAGATATAAAAAAACAAAAAATAAAAATTATTTGGACAAAAAATAAGCAAGATATCTTTAGTTTTAATCCAGAAGTATTTAAATATCAAAATAATATGATTAAAGATCCTATTATACAAGTAATAACAGAGAATAACAGCCTAAATATGGATAAAAGCTCCATACTGGGTAATGGGAGTTCGGATCCTCTAAAGATAAAGTTAATAAGAAGAGATTCAGATGCAACTTATCAAAAATTAGAACCACAGTTAAAAAAATTAAAACTAGATGATAACTTAAGACACTTAATAACCGTTGATCAATATTCATTACAAGAAATTCACGATTTACAAAAACAAATGAATACAGTTTTGATAGTAATTTCAGGTATGTTGGCTGGACTATTAATTATAAATATTCAGACTGTAATTGTTTCTTTTAACAAAAATCATCAGAAATACACTGTAAATAGACTATTTGGAATAAGCTTTATTAAAACGTACAGACCTTATCTATTATTACTTTTAGTATCTTGGGTGATTCAAGTAATAGTTTGTCTTATGATGAATAAAGGATTTGATGTCGATTTGTTAATAATTGCTTCAATACTTATATTTTTAGAGCTAATATGCTCAATTTTCACCATCATAATTATAGAAAAACGAAGTATAATAAAGTATTTAAAAGGAGGGTTCTAATCTCATTATGGAGACCTTATGTAACCTTGTAAGTGTAAATAAGAGCTATAATAAAAAACTTGTATTGAATTCTATAGATTTAAAAGTATACAAAGGGGAAATGGTAGCTATTACGGGCGAAAGTGGATCAGGAAAAACTACACTTTTAAATATTATAGGTATGCTCGAAAAGCCGAGTGATGGAGAGGTTCAGTTATTTGAACAAGATATTTCTTCTATTAGCGCTATTGAGAGAGCTCAAATCCTCCGGACAAAAGTTTCATATTTATTTCAAAACTATGCTTTAGTTGAAAATGCTGATATTAATTACAATTTAGAAATTCCATTAATCTATTCGAAAAAAACTAAAAAAGAAAAGAAAAAAATGAAAATAGAAGCACTTAATAAAGTAGGGTTAGATATTGCTCTAAACCAAAAGGTACATGAACTATCTGGAGGAGAGCAACAAAGAGTAGCTATAGCAAGATTATTTTTAAAGTCCTGTGATTTAGTTTTGGCTGACGAACCCACAGGATCACTTGATTCTACTAATAGAGATGAAATTATAAAACTTTTAAAAATCCTTAATGAACAAGGAAAGACAATTATTATCGTTACTCACGACGAGTTTGTAGTTAAAGAATGTAAGAGGTCCATTGAATTATCATGACTGAATGAACTGATTATTGATTGCAAGGCAATTATAAAAGTTATCCTCTCGATTAATTGGACTTGCTTCTCTGACAATTGATGCTTCAACTTATTTTTATATTTAAAAAAGACTACATCCCAAGAGATGTAGTCTTTTTTGTAGAAGTACGTTAACTATAATATTATCTTTGATATGAGTCTTTTGGCTTATTTTTCTACTCATAATAGTTATTTTACTAACTAGATTTTAGGGCTAGAATATTATACCAAAACCAATAAATGACTAAATGTACTAACTATATATTAGGTAATTTGTATTTTCTAGTCAAAGGCTATATTTATTTGCGCAGTAAATTTTGGCCGATAGAATTATTCTTTGTCCGTAAAAGTATACTTTTTACGAATGATTTTAATAAAATAATGGAAAGAGAAACAAATAAAAGAGGCACTAAAATTCTAGTAAACCCTATAATAATAATTTATCTATCTGGGACAGTTGTTGTAATAACACCAGTCCCATGAGTAGATCCATAACTTACATGAAGAGAGTGACTAGTTTTAATTGCAAAACTACCTGATGTATTAGTCACACGTAAACCCGGTTTAGTTACAAATGGATTTTGCATATAATCGGAAGTGTGAGTCCATATCCATCTACCATATTTATTAGCTGTAGAAGATACATTATTTGTTATGACTGAACCTACTGAAAACGACCAAGGATTACTTGGAACTATACCAGAAAGATTAACGGATACATTGTAGCCAGCATCATCAAAGGGTCCATATGATACAAGTTTTTCTGCACCATAGTTAACATCATTGCGAGTTATTAATTGATTAATTCTAAAATGTTTCGATTCATATTCATTAAATGAATCAATATCCCATACTGATCCAGTTTTTCCATTTATATTTGCCGACGAAGATTTTCTTAATAAATGTACTGTTGACGTATATGTACCTGCTTGAAGATGAGTAATAGGCTGATAGAATTTAAAAGAATACGTTTTATAATAGCCACCTTTTGGTTGAGAAGCCACTGCCATCGTACTTAAAGAATTAGAAGAAGATTTTGATGACTCACTAGTATTATCTCGTTCTAATTGATTAATAAAATTTTCAGAACCATTTTTAATTTCCTTTGTATTTTCCAATGCATCTTTTTTCATTTCAGAAAGTTCTTCATTATTTAAAACATTATTTCCATCAACATCTGTGAAATAATATTTCTCATAAAGTTTCCCATCTAGTTCAGTTTGATATACTGCGTACAAATGATTGTTTCCCGGTTCTTCTATAACATTGGTATCTATTGGTTTTCCATTATTATGAATGAATTTTGTTTCTATATCACCTTGCGGTACAGTTTTAGATTCTACCTTAGATTTTAATTCGAATTTTTGGTCTTTATTATCTTTAGTATTATCTTGAATCCAACTTGTTTTAACTTCTGATTGTACAGATTCATTAGATAATTCTTTATCCAATGAATTTTGATTACTTACTTCAGCGTGAGCTTTTGACAAATCTAAAAGTCCAAATAATGATATAGTTACTGCGATAACAGTAATTTTTTTACAAAATACACCATTTAATTTCATACACATTTACCTCCTTTTAATAACTTTAAAGTTAAATAAAAACAAAAATACCATAAAAATGGAATTCCCTTTACCAGTGTACATGTTTTTATGAGTTATGAAAACAGTAAAATAAAAAAACTAGCCTTTTACAGCTAGTTTTTTTATTTTACTGTGTAGTCATTTACTTACTAATATAGCTAACAAGTCAATAATATCATCTATCCTGTATGCTATTATTGCTGTACTTACTGCAGTAACTAACAACAAAAATAATTTGAGAGTCTCTACCAAATCTTTGGCAATTTTATGCATTTAATTCACTCCTTCTGAAACCAGTTTATTTACATATGTACATGGAAGGACTTAACGTTTACTCAATAAATTTCCGTTCTAATTATCAAAGATGTATTTTTAAAACCAACTCTAACATGGTTATTATAAAATATAAATACTTTATTAAATTATAAACTAATTGAAGTGGAGTTAATATAGGTTTATAAACAACAATTAATCAAGCTCTTATAATTATTTTTGAGAGAATATATCCAAAATATATCAATCTTTTAGCCAGAAAGTCTGTCTCTATGATAATGCCTGTATCAAGTCTTTTCATACTATATTAAAAAAGGGAAAGTCTATTATACGCAATATCTAGACTATTCTGCCACAAAAGTATCCATTTTTCAGTTTATAGAAGGATGTTATAACTGAAACGTAATCTATAGCATCATCGACTGTCCACCCCCTCAAACAATTGAGAAATAAATAGGAAAAGCAGTTTAAGACTTGATGTTTCTGTGTCCAAGTTATTAATTTAAATCCATTTTTTACAAAAAAATCTTCGATACGTTTAACACTTACATAATGATATTCTTCCTATTAAATCACTTATCATTATAATAGTTTTTTCTTTTTTCTATATTCCCCCTTTTTATGATAATTTTTTACAATAATTCATTTCTTTAGTATTGATAATTTGCTATAATAAAAAAAGTTGACTTTTAAACCCAAAAAAGTAACAATATAGGTAGTCTTAAAGGGGGCTCAATGTAGAGTTTTATATTAATGTTAATTACTTGAGGGTTAAGTTAACAATTTATTATCTACTACATTGAAAAGAGGTAGCCAAGTGCTTAAAAAGTTGAAAAATTCAAAAGGTCTACAAATAGCTTTAGCAGCTGGAATTTTAGGGGCTGTTATTATACCTTCTTCTGTATCAGCATCTGATGATGAATATGGATATTATTTTACTATCAAAACTCTTCAAAAGAACTCATATACTGCATACAAATATAGACAAACAGATGATACAAATAATCCCTGGAAAGTTGGTATGACTTATTCCAATGAGCCCGGTGGAAAGACTATTACTCGATTTTGGATGACAGAATCTAAAACTAAATCTCGAGCAACCAAGTCAGTTGATGTGTTAGAGGGATATGAGTACTATAACCCCACATATAAAATAGCTAATAAACACGATGTAGCTTTAACCGCAGAGAATAACAATTACAATACTAATACATACATTGCTGAAGGCTATTGGGACGAAGAAACACGATAGGAATACTAAAATAAAATGCCCTCATACGAGGGCATTTTATTTTAGTATTTATATATTGTTACTTTTAAAAAGAATGGAGAATAAAATGAAGAGTAATATATTAAGATTCTGTAAGGACAAAAAATCTATATCTATCTTTTGGTTTATCATTTTACTGCCTTGTTTAGATCTAATTTTAGTTAAAGCACAATGGAAACTCGGTTTAAACCCAAATCTTTCGTTTGTATTAGCAGGAATGTCCGCAGGACATATACCACAAATTCTTTTGTTTTGGTTTCTACCAATTTATACATTAATCTTGTGTTCAGATTCTTATATACAAGACGTTAAAACAGGGGTAAATAATTTAATAATTTCTAGAAAAGGAAAAAGAGCTTATTTGCTAAACAATTTCTATGGTTCTTTTCTAATTCCTTTTCTAGTGATGTTTATTGCTCTGCTAATCAACTTAATTTTGGCATGGATAGTAAATAGCAATGGACATGAATCTAGTGGCCTATTAGAAATGAGTAATCCTAAAAATGAATTATTTAGTTTTAGTCAGCAACATCCTTTTTTAATAAACGTTATTTTTTTAATAAATGTTAGTTTCTTTACAGGATTGGCAGGGTTATTAGGATTAAGTATCTCCATGATATTTCCAGATCGCAAGTATACATACCCATTAACCTTTTTTATATGGTTTATTCTTGTAGCTCTTCCCAATCACACCATAACTATGGTCATGCAGCCGTTTACAGAATATGATTATAACTATGTAATTTCTTCGTGGCTTTTTAATTTTATTATCATTTTTATCATTACTATTGTGGCTTATATTTATAAGGAGAAAACAGATGAATTATAGTAATAAATCTCTTTTTATTGTTTCTTTCTTATTGCTTACCCTATTTTTAGCTTTCTTCTGGGTTATGCAAAATAGTACGTTTATTAATACAGTACAAAGAGATGTATTAGTATATATGAATAGCAGTTGGCAAGGCTTTAATTCTCAGCGTGCCTATGCAATTTATTATACTTTACTTTTTCTCTTGTTTATGAACTTAGGATTAAGGAAGGAAGAACCTTCTTTTGTAGTTTTACATAAAAGTCGAACAGATTTCTATGTAAAACGATCAGTACATATTTTAATGTCAGCCTTCTGGTTCTCTTTATCTATTTCAATAATAAATATCCTTTTGACCCTTATTTTTACAGAACACTCGTTATTAATGAAAGAAAGGTTCTATTTAATAACATTCTTAAACGAAATATCTATTTTTTTCTTTTTTAGTTGGATTGGTATATTGGAAAAAATTATTGAGGACAAAATACATTCTTATGTTTTAGGGGTAATAGTTACGTTCATTTTAATTAGTTCTACTTATTTTTTAAGAGATTATTTACCATGGCTACCAATTAAAGATATCCGTTTATATGAAGGGTTTTTAACAAAAACTTGGGACATTTATGATGCCCTAGTCGTTTATTTAAAGCAATTAGGACTTCTGGTAGCAATCTTGATTTTAGGACATATTATTTTTAAGGAAAAGGATATTATCTTTTATGAGAAATAATATGAGGAATTTCATACTGATTTTTTCATGTATTTTCCAGAGTTATAGCTTTGTTACTTTTTTCTCCTCTTTTTATAATCAATGGGGACATATACCGTCGTATTTAATAGCAATACCTACTGAAACATCATATCCTTTAATGATTATGTGGTACATCGTATTTTCTAGTATAAGTTTATATTTTTCAGGAGAATTATATGATAAAATACATGGTTTTGGTAAATACATATTGGTGCGTAACTATAATAAGAAGGTGTTTTTGCTAAGATTTATAGGATCAATTGCCATTAAAATAATATTTATTTTATTAATACAAACTTCTATTTACTACTTAACTATGTTATTTATTGATCATGATTTACATTCTGTAGAATGGATTTTACTGTTCAAAAGTTTGCTGATTTATTATGTAACGATGCTTACTTTAATATTGCTTCAAATAGGATTAGAGTTATATATATCACCACAAATAGCTTTTTTAATTGTAAATATTTATGTAGTATTTTCTATCTTATTAGCAGGATTAATTTTTGATTATAGGGCTTATGCTTATAAATCTTTGTTATATTTCTTAATACCAAACTTTATGATGGGACTAAGAACGGATATTATGAATCGACAGGACTTTATCATAGAGTTTAATTATGCAATCCCTCTTCTAGTGTTGTATATATTTACTGTAATCTGTCTCTCTTTGCAAAAGATAATGAAAAAAGACTTCTATTAACTTCTATAACCGGAGGATTGAAATGACAACTATTATCGCTTCAAATCTAAGTAAAAAAATAAAAAAACAATATGTACTTAAAGATATAAATTACACATTTGACACTGGTATGATTTATGGGTTATATGGTCGAAACGGTTCAGGAAAAACTATGCTTTTAAGGGCTCTTGCGGGGCTAATACGCCCTTCAGAAGGTAATATACTTATAGATAATAAAAAGTTGCATGAAGACATATCTTTCCCACCAAGTATAGGTGTAATCATAGAAAATACAAGTTTACTACCTCAATATGATGCTTTTACAAATTTGAAAATATTAGCAAACATTAAGAATATTGCATCAGATGAAGATATTAAAGAGGCAATTAAACGTGTTGGGCTGGATCCCCTTAGTAAATTAAAAGTGAAAAAATTTTCATTAGGAATGAAACAACGTTTAAGTATAGCTCAAGCAATATTTGAAAAGCCAGATATTATTTTACTTGATGAACCTACAAACGCAATTGATGAGGAAGGTATTAACTCTATTAGGAATCTATTATTAAAGGAGAAGGATAGGGGAGCTACAATTGTAATTGCCAGTCATAATAAAGAAGATTTAACTATATTAGCTGATAAAAAAATCATAATGAATAGTGGTGAAATTGTAGATAATGACTAATATTAAAAGAGGTATATTTATTGTTATTGTGCTGCTCTTAGCCTTCCTGTTGATTTATAGTATGTTTTTTTCAAAACTAAAGTTAGATTTAAAAAACCGTAATACAGTAGATAATCCTGCTAAAGAAATTACATTATCTACTGGTACATATACAGCAGGAAAAGAAATAAAGCCTGGATACTATGATGTTACTAGCACTTTAGGAAGCATCAAATATAACAATATATCTGTAAAAAAAGAAGAAAGCATACTAAATTATCCAGTTCAAGATAATACTTCTCAAGATATCGAGGGGCATGGAAAGTTAAAATTTACACCATCGAAGTTTCAACAATTACATAAAGACAAATCTAATAAATATGCTGTAGATCATACTGGCTTCTACTTGCTTGGAAAAGAACTCCCCCCGGGGCGTTATGAATTAGTAAGCCAATCTAATAGTGGCCAGATTTATATATATGAATCTGAGGATATGAGCACAATAAATGAAAGCTTTGATTTAAAAACTCAAGATAAAAAAAATATTAATTTATATAAAGGCAACCTAATATTTATTCAAATTAATGAACATACAAGTAATGATCATCCTGTTGTACTCCACTATAAGGGTAAATTAGAAGAAAAATAAAGACTATAAAAGTTGATTAATGTGCAGAAGTGAATATGCACTATTCCAGAAAATTTTTTTAATTTCATCTTATAAGCCTTGTTTAAGACAAATTAACAAAAAGGTTAAGCGAAATGCTTAACCTTTTTGTTTTTAAATTAATTCTAGTCAATTAAAGCTTTAATTCTTTAAAACTGCTTTTTTAAATTATTATTTTCTTTCTGTAGGATTATATAAGGCAATTTTTCAAGTTTATTTTAACCTGTTTCAGTTCCTTATAAAGGAAACAAAATTTATTTACTATACTGACTTCTGTATCCTTTTTTAGTTCGCTCTCATTCATTAATATGTAAGAATGCACGTAAATCCATTAGAGAATTATAAGCTAAACATTCCATTAGCTTTTTAAAACAACAATTCTAGCTCTTTTTTATTTTGCTCCACAACCTGTTTAGAACCTTCTATATCCTCATTTTCATTTGTCGGTTTCATATTCTTATCAATATAGATTTCATGTGATTCGCCATCTTTTTGTACCCTGAAACCATATTCATAACCACCTAGAACTAAGGGCCAAATAATTAAAGAAAATTGGTCATTAGTTTTAACAACATGTTTATTGATAGATAGGTAGCCTTCAAAACTCAATAAGGTGGTTTTTGAACTAAATATACATAACCCTTTTCAGATTTCACGTGACCTTCCCATTTTTTATCCATAGGTACGGCCTTAACAAAATCAGCATATCTATAGGTGTTTATTAGATAGGGGACAAGATTTATTACAATAACAACTGATACTAGTAGTATTATTATCTTTTTTCTTTTCGTCATAAGTTGATTACCCTATTACCTTGTTTTTTTATGTTTTCATCGTGAGTAACAAGTATTATTGTTTTACCCTGTTCGTTTAACTCTTTTAATATTAATACACATTGGAAACTTGATAATCTAGACTAATATTTAAATAAAAAGAGACGCTTTTATTAGGCGTCTCTTCTTGTTCTAACTTATAGTTTTTGTACTGCGTATAATAGCAATTCTTCCACATTCTTTTTGCCTAATTCCTTCGCTTTTTGCTGCAATTCTTCCTTCAAATCACTTGTTACTTTCACTCGTACAACTTCTAAATCGCT
>Ga0207713_1001200_pt1 | contig 21752 bp, 12 predicted proteins | sample KBSS64metaG_FD_184404 | JGI IMG/M metagenome (GOLD analysis project Ga0207713, IMG submission 184404) | Switchgrass rhizosphere microbial communities from Kellogg Biological Station, Michigan, USA - KBS S6-4 metaG (SPAdes) (version 2) | ecosystem: Host-associated > Plants > Roots > Rhizosphere >... | reverse complement strand
GGCGTCGCGGCGCAGGTCGCCGTTGGCGTATTCGTTGAGCACCGCGATCGCGTCGACGATCGCGTCCAGGTGCTCGAACATCATCGTGTTGATGCCGCTCGCCAGTTCGCCATAGACGCCGGGAAAATCGTTCGGCATGCGGTGGGCGATGTCCTTGTCGGCGTGCAGCAGCGCCATCTTCGAGGTCTCGCTGGAGAAGCGTTCCAGCACGTGGATCATCTCGCTGGTGGCGCGCAGCATCTGCCCGGTCTCGTCGCGTCCGGGGTTGTCGATGCGGACGCTGAGGTCGCCCCTGGAGACCGCGCGGATCGCGTGCAGCGCCCGGCCCACCGGCACCAGGACCGAGCTGCCGATCAGCCAGTTGATGCCGAAGGTGATCAGCACCAGCACGCCGCCGGCCACGGTCATCACCCCGGTGAACAGCAGCGCCTGCGCCTGCACGTCGTCCATGTACACGCCGGTGCCGATGACCCAGTTCCAGGGCTTGAACGGCGCGTTGTAGGACACCTTCTCGACCGGCTTGTCGTTGCCGGGCTTGGGCCACAGGTAGTCCACGTAGCCGCCGCCGGCGTTCGCGGCGGTCACGAACTGGCGGAAGATCGGCTTGCCGTCGGCGCTCAGCACGCCGCTGAGGTCCTTGCCGACCAGGTCGTGTCGGGTGGGGTGCATCAGCATCGTCGGGTGCATGTCGTGCACGTAGAAGTAGTCCACGCCGTCGCGGGCGCGCATCGATTCGAGCGTGGCCAGCGCGGTGCGCTGCGCCTCGGCCACGGGCATCTGCCCGGCCTGCGCCTTGGCCGCATAGGCCTGCACCACGCCCAGCGCCAGTTCGATCTGGCTCTTCAACGCCTGTTCGCGGGTGTTGCGGATATCCACGTACTGCATGCGCGCGGCCAGGATCGCCAGCAGCACGATGCCGCTGCCCAGCAGCAGGGTTTGCCAGACGAACTTGCGGCGCAGCGGCAGATCCGACAGGCGGGCAACGAGCGAGGTGTACGACATGGAGGAAGGCCTTCGAGTTGTCTCGAAGTCTTAGCGGCGCCGCCATCACAAAGTTGAGATATGGGCGCCGCGCGCCCGCGCCCGGGCGGCTGGCGTGCGGACGGCCGGACAACAAAATCCCCGGCGCGAAGGCCGGGGACCCTGGATGCGGCGAGGTCGCGTGGCTGGCGCCTCAGAACTCCTGCCAGTCCGAATCGGCCAGGGCCGGTATCGACTTCTTGCTGTTGGTCGCCAGCGCGGGCTTGCTCGACGGCACCGCGGTGGGCTTCTTCGCCACCTCGCGGATCGAGTGCACCTGCGCATGGCGTGGTGCCGGCGCACTGGCGGGCGCGCTGGCCGGCGACTGTTCCACACGGAAGATCGAGACCGCTTCGGTCAACTGGCCCGCCTGCTCTTCCATCGAGCGTGCGGCAGCGGTGGCTTCCTCGACCAGCGCGGCGTTCTGCTGGGTGGTCTCGTCCATCTGGGTGACGGTCTGGTTGACCTGCTCGATGCCGGCCGACTGCTCCTGCGAGGCGGCGGCGATCTCGCTCATGATGTCGGTGACGCGCTGCACCGAGGACACGATCTCCTGCATGGTCTGGCCGGCCTGGCGCACCAGCGCCGAGCCGTTGGCGACCTGGCCGACCGACGCGTCGATCAGGCCCTTGATCTCCTTGGCGGCGTTGGCCGAGCGCTGGGCGAGGGTGCGCACTTCCGAGGCGACCACGGCGAAGCCGCGGCCCTGCTCGCCGGCACGCGCCGCCTCCACCGCGGCGTTCAAGGCCAGGATGTTGGTCTGGAAGGCGATGCCGTCGATGACGCTGATGATGTCGGCGATCTTCTTCGAGGAGGTCTCGATGCCGCTCATGGTGGTGACGACCTTGCCGACCACCTCGCCGCCCTGCGAGGCGACCGACGCCGCGCCGACCGCCAATTGGTTGGCCTGGCGCGCATGCTCGGCGTTCTGGCGCACGGTGGAGGTCAGTTCCTCCATCGAGGCGGCGGTCTCTTCCAGGTTCGCCGCCTGCTGCTCGGTACGCCGCGACAGGTCGTCGTTGCCGGCGGCGATCTCGCCGGCGGCGGCGTTGATCGAGACCGCGGCATGCTGGATGCGGCCGACGATGCCGGCCAGTTGTTCGGCGGTGGCGTTGGCGTCGTCGCGCATCGTGGCGAACACGCCCTGGAAGTCGCCGTGCATGCGCGCGGTCAGGTCGCCCTGCGACAGCGCGGTCAGCAGCTTGGAGACTTCGCCGATGCTGTCGCCGTTGGCCTGCAGCAGGCCGTTGAGCTGCTGCGCCAGCTGCAGGAAGAAGCCGTGCTTGCCGTCGGTGGCCACGCGTCCGGACAGGTCGCCGGCGGCGGCGGCCTGCACGATCCTGGCCACTTCTTCCTCGACCTGGGATTCGAGAGTGCGGTCGCGCGATTCGAAGACGAAGCCGACATGGCTGCCGTGCGCGTCGCGGATGCTGGAGATGATCTGGGCGATGCGGGCATGGCCGTAGGCCATCTCGCGCTCGGTGACGCCCTTTTCCGCGTGCGCATCCGCCGCCTTGGCGTTGAGTTGGTTGCCGTATTCCAGCACCGACAGCGGGGAGCCGACCAGCGGCATGCTCGAGTCGAAGGCGGGGGCGACGCTATGGATCTGGTCGGCGTACTTGTCGACCATGCCCTGCATCGACGGATTGGCGTAGACGATGTTGTAGTCCAGGTCGGCGATGAGCATGCCGGTGGTGGAGCTGTCCAGGGCGGTGCGGATGCGCAGGTTCTCGGCGGCCACCGCCGCGTCGCGCTCGGTCCGCTCGCGCAGGTCCTGCTGCATGCGCTTGAGCGCCTGCATCAGCTCGCCGATCTCGTCCTGGCCGCTGGCGTCGATGTGCCCGTCGAGCTTGCCGCCGGCGACGTCGTTGGCGATCTTGACCGCGCTGCGCACGTTGCTGGCCAGCATGCGCCCGAACAGCCAGGCCAGGCCGACCGCGCCGGCCACGCCGATCAGCAGGCAGACCAGCAGTGTGGCGGAGGCCTTGCCGTAAGTGCTGTTGGCGGCTTGCGCGGCTTCCTTGGCGCGGCGATCGTTCTCCGCGATCAGATCGACCACATCGGCGACCACCTTGTTGTGCAGGGTGCGGGTCTCGCTGGTGAAGGTATCGATCGCGTCGTCGTGCAGTTCCAGTTGCAGCATTTCCTGGACGGACTGGTAGGAGGCGCTGGCCTTCTTCCAGTCGGCGACGGTGCGCTTGTAGATCTCGCGCTCCTTCTCGCTGCCGATCAGCGCCGGATAGGAGGACAGGGTCTGGTCCAACTGCTTGCCCAGCGCGATCCGACGTTCCTCCGACTCCTTCTTCAGCGCATCGCTGCTGCGAATCAGGCTCTGGTAGGCCGCATTGCGGTATTCGCCGAGGATGCCGCGGATCTCGCCGCCGGTGCGCACGCTGGGCACCACGTTCTTGGAGACGCCATCGGCTACTTCGTTCAGCGAGTGCAGGCCGTTATAGGCCGCGAGCCCCTGCACCAGCATGATCGCGAGCACCAGGCCGAAGGCCAGCATCAGCTTCGGCATCACTTTCAGATTCTTTATCCACTGCATGAACGCATTCCCCTTGGTTCGGCGACGGCGGCGAAGTCCAAAAAAGCGAAAGCGCCGCCGTGCCGAAGCGCGCAGGCTCCGGCGCAGCGACGCTCCCGGCTTACTTGATCGTGGCCAGCTTCAGGCTGGACGGCGCGCTGACCTGGATCTCGGCGCGCGAGCTGTCGCGTTCGATCTTGCCGATCACGCACACGTCCTTGCCTTCCAGGGTTTCCGGCGGGAAGCCGAACTTGCCGCGGTCGGCGCCGGCGATGCGCGCGGAGAAGGTGTGGCGCGGGAACATGCCGCCCATGTACAGGAAGGTCGGTTCGCCTTCGGAGTTCTGCGCGTACTTGGCCTTCTCGACCTTGCCGCAGACCATGCCGTCCTTGCCGACGAAGCGGGCCGCCATCTCCGGCGGAATCATCTGCTGCGACTGGGCGAAGGCGCTCGGGCTGGCGGCAAGCAGCAGGATCAGCAGCAGGGGGAACTTCGGCTTCATGGGGGACGACTCCTTCAGTGTGGGGAAATGGATCGGCCCGGCGCTGGGGCGGGCCACCTATCAGCTATCGGCGCGCTGGCGACGAACTTGACCGGCGCAAGTGATAAGCAGTTCGCATTTCCACAAAAAACCCGCCGGTGCGCGGCGGGTCGTGAGGCTGGGCGGGTGTCCCGGCGGGCCGGCTCAGGCCGCTTCGTCCACGTGCGCGTGCTGGCTGAGGTCGGCGCTGTCCAGCAGCGTCTCGATGTCCAGCAGGATCAGCATCTTGTCGTCCTGGGTGCCGATGCCGGAGATGAAGCGGGTATCGACCGCGGCGCCGAACTCGGGGGTCGGGCGGATCTGCTCCGCGTTGAGCGGGATCACGTCGGAGACGCTGTCCACCACGATGCCGACCACGCGGTCCTCGACATTGAGCACGATCATCACGGTGAAGGCGTCGTAGCGCGCCTCCTTCAGGCGCAGCTTCAGGCGCAGGTCGATCACCGGCACGATGGTGCCGCGCAGGTTGATCACGCCCTTGATGTATTCCGGCGCGTCCGGGACCCGGGTGACCGAGTCGTAGCCGCGGATTTCCTGCACCTTGAGGATGTCCACGCCATAGTGTTCTTCGCCGAGGGTGAAGCTGAGGAATTCGCCGCCGGTGGCGCCGGAGGCAGAAGTGTTCTTGTCGTTCATCGTGGGCTCCTGGTGCACCGGATTGCGGAGAGGGCGGGAAAGGGAAGCGCGGCTCATGCACAAGATCGGCGCGCGCGGGCGGAACTTTAGCGATCCGGCAGCGGCCGGTTCACGAAAGCGCGCCGCTCTTGCGGGCGCTGCGCAGGCGTTCGATGCGGAAGATGTAGCGCTGGATGGTAGCGTCGGCGCCGCGCGGCAGATCGGCGAAGCGCAGCCCCACGCGCAGCGTCTCCTGGCCGTTGGCCAGCTTGTGCGGGTGCATGTTGCAGACCTGCAGGGTCAGCGGGATCGCGTCGGCGTCGGGCAACTGCAGGACGCAGCGCGGGTAGCTCTGCTGGCTCTGCGGCAGGGGCTGGCCGGGCGTCAGCGCCACCGCCATGCCGCCGCCGCTGATGTCGATGACCCGCAGCACCAGTTCGGTGGGCGGGCTGGTCTCGGTCAGCCGCAGGATGCACATCGGGGATTCCGTGACGGGCGTCTCGAGTCGAAAGTGTTCGCGGCGCTGCAGGTAATACAAGGCGTCGGGCAGGGGCGCGCGGAAGCCGGCCACGCCGTCGCGCCGCTCCGATTCCAGGCCGGCGATACGGAAGCGCAGGCGGACCTTGTCCAGCTGCGCGAAGCACAGCAGGTACTCGGCCTGTTCGGCCATGCGGTTGTTGGCGTCGTTGACGCTCAGGTCCAGCAGCAGGGAATCCTCGTCCAGTTCCAGCAGCGCGGTCGAGAAGGCGTGGTCGCGGCCGTTCGGGTGCGCGCTGACCTGGGAGCGCTGGTTGATCAGCGATTGCAGCAGTTGCCGGATCTGCCGTGCATTGGTCAGCAGGAAGCGGTCGTCCTGCTCCGTCGCATCGTGCGCGGACGGCTCGGGGGAATCGCTGGTATTGCCTTCGGCCATAGTGGGCAACAAAGTGAGGTGGAATGGGACGGGGCGGCGCGGTTCGCCCCGTCCCACGATCCTATCGGCCGTGGCCGGCTTTTTTGTAGCCTGGATGCAACGTGGCGACAGTGTGGCCCGCGCCGCCGTGCCCGCGCGCTTCCAGGGTGAACGAGGCGACCGCGCGGGCCAGTTCGCTGGCCTGGCCTTCCATCGTGCGGGCGCTGGCGGTGGCTTCCTCGACCAGGGCGGCGTTCTGCTGGGTGGCCTCGTCCATCTGGGTGACGGTCTGGTTGACCTGCTCGATGCCGGCCGACTGTTCCTGCGAGGCGGCGGAGATCTCGCCCATGATGTCGGTCACGCGCTGCACCGAGGCCACGATGTCCTGCATGGTGCGGCCGGCCTGGTCTACCAGCGCCGAGCCTTCGGCGACACGGCTGACCGAGTCGTCGATCAGGCCCTTGATCTCCTTGGCGGCATTGGCCGAACGCTGGGCGAGGGTGCGCACTTCCGAGGCGACCACGGCGAAGCCGCGGCCCTGCTCGCCGGCGCGTGCCGCTTCCACCGCGGCATTGAGCGCCAGGATATTGGTCTGGAAGGCGATGCCGTCGATGACGCTGATGATGTCGGCGATCTTCTTCGACGACGCCTCGATCCCGCTCATGGTGACGGCGACCTGTTCGGCGACGTCGCCGCCTTGCGAGGCGACCGCCGCGGCGCCCACGGCGAGCTGGTTGGCCTGGCGTGCGTGCTCGGCGTTCTGCTTGACGGTGGAGGTCAGTTCCTCCATCGAGGCGGCGGTCTCTTCCAGGCTGGCGGCCTGCTGCTCGGTGCGGCGCGACAGGTCGTCGTTGCCGGCGGCGATCTCGCCGGCGGCGGTGTTGATCGCGTCGGAGGCGCCCTGGATCTGGCGCACGATCGCCGCCAGTTGTTCGGCGGTGGTGTTGGCGTGGTCCTTCATGCGGCCGTAGACGCCTTGCAGGTCGGCGTCGATGCGGGTGGACAGGTCGCCTTCGGACAGCGCCTGCAGCATGCGCTGGATATGCGCCAGGCCGGCGCCGCTGGCCTCCAGCAAGGCATTGATTTGCTCGGCCAGCAGCAACAGGAAGCCCTGCTTGTTGTCCAGGCGCACGCGGCCGCCGAGCTCGCCGGCGGCGGCGCTGCGCACGATCCCGGCGATTTCCTCTTCCACCGCCACCTCGTCGGTGCGGTCGGCCCATTCGACGACGAAGCCCAGGCGGTTGCCGTCTTCGTCGATCACCGGGTTCACGATCAGGCGCATGGTGTGGCCGCCGACGCGGATCTGCGCGCGGTAGGTGGTCTTCAGTTCGGCCAGCAGGCGCGCCTGGTGCTCGGGGTGGCGGTGGAACACGTCGATGCTGTTGCCGATCAGGGTCTGCACGTCGAACTGCGGCAGGTCGCGGCGCAGGTCGTCCTGCACGTCGCCGAGCATCTGCAGCAGCGGGCGGTTGACGTAGACGATGCGGCGGTCGGCGTCGGCGATCATCACGTTGGTGCTGACGTCGTCCAGCGCGACGCGCACGCGCAGGTTCTCCGCGGCCACCACGCGCTCGGTGCGCAGCCGTTCGCGCAGGTCGTCGCGCATGCGGCGCATGCCGTGCAGCAGCCGGTTCACGTCGTCCTGGCCGGCGCCGACCTCGATGTGGCTTTCCAGCCGTCCGGCGGCGATGTCGCCAACCACCTGCTCGACCGCCGCCAGCGGACGCGACACCATCCGCCGCGCCAGCACGAACACCAGCACCGCGCAGCCGACCAGCATCAGCGCGGAGAACACCAGCACGCTGCGCATCAACGCGTGCAGCGGCGCGTCGATGGCGCTGCGCGGCTGCACGCCGAGCAGGACCCACTGCCACGGCGCGTAGGCCCGCGCGGTGACCAGGAACGGTTCGGCCGGCGCGTCGGCGCCGGCGCCGCGCCGCAGGCGCAGCGTGGCGCTGGTCTGCTTGCCGTCCAGCAGCGCCTGCAGCACGGGCTTGTCCGCGTCCACCACCAGCGCATCGACCGTCGCGGCCTTGGACTCCGGATGCGCGAGCAGGCGCCCGCGCCGCGCCGGGTGCATGTCGACCGCGATGAAGTGGCCGCTGTCGCCGATCCGGGTGCTGCGCAGGCGCTCCTGCAGCGCGACCAGGCCCTGGGTGTAGTTGCGGCCGACGAACAGCGCGCCGACCAGTTCGCCCTGCGCGTTGCGCAGCGGCTGGTAGTGGGTCATGTAGTCGTTGCCGAACAGATGCGCCGGCCCGGTATAGGTCTTGCCCTGCAGCAGCAGCGCATAGGCCGGATGCGCATGGTCCAGCACGGTGCCGACCACGCGCGCGCCGGACTGATCGTGCAGCGAGGTCGCGATGCGGACCAGGTCGTCGCCCTGGCGCGCGAATACGGTCGCCACGCCGCCGCTGGCCGCGGCGAACGTGTCCACCGAGGCGAAATCCAGATTCAGCACATGCGCGCCGAGACGCAACGTCGGCGTCTGCACCTCGCCGATCTGCACGGTGTTGGCCGGGTCCAGTTGTGGTTCGCCAATGGGCAGCATGCCGGCGAACATCCGCCCCAGCCGGTCGGTTTCCTCGCTCAACACCCGGTCGTACATGCCCACCGACTGGTTCATCAGCGTGGTGGCCGACGCCATCTCCTGCATGACCTGATGCTCATGGCTGGCCGCGGATTGCCGGTAGATCAGGGTCGCCAGCAGCACCAGCGCGGCGCTGACCGCGAGGGTGAGCAGGGCGGACAGCTTGGTACCGACCGATAAATCGCTGAATTTTTTCATGAAAATGCCTAGGAAGACGGGGTCGGCGCAAGCAGGTGAGCGGCGCGTGAACCCCTATCGGCGATCTGCATGAAAAATTGATCGGGCAGGTGACGTTTTTGTGATGCGTCGCAAAGGCAAGGTCCCGCCTCCCGGGACGCGGCATCGGATGCCTCAAGGGACGCGTTCTTCGCCAGCTGTGGCCGGGGGCGGCCGGCGTCAGACCACACGCGGTTGGGGGCTTCTGGTCCTGGCCGCCGGCGCGGTGCGCATTGCAACCACGGCTGACGTGTTGCCGGGCAGAGCTGGCGATGCGCCAAGGCGCGAAATGGCCCTGGAAGCCGCGCTGGCGTCGGGTAGCTTGAAAGCCCCGACCGCACCGGCCAACTGTCCGGCCTGTCCCTCCATCGCGCGCGCCGCGGCGGTGGCTTCCTCCACCAGCGCGGCATTTTGCTGGGTGGCTTCGTCCATCTGCGTGACGGTCTGGTGGACCTGCTCGATGCCGGCGGACTGTTCCTGCGAGGCGGCGGAGATCTCGCCCATGATGTCGGTGACGCGCTGCACCGAGGCCACGATGTCCTGCATGGTGCGGCCGGCCTGGTCCACCAGGACCGAACCTTCGGTGACGCGCTCGACCGAATCGTCGATCAGGCCCTTGATCTCCTTGGCGGCGTTGGCCGAGCGCTGGGCGAGGGTACGCACTTCCGAGGCGACCACGGCGAAGCCGCGGCCCTGCTCGCCGGCGCGCGCCGCTTCCACCGCGGCGTTGAGCGCCAGGATGTTGGTCTGGAAGGCGATGCCATCGATCACCGAGATGATGTCGGCGATCTTCTTCGAGGAGGTCTCGATCCCGCTCATGGTGGTCACCACTTGCGCGACCACCTCGCCACCCTGGGAAGCGACCGCGGCGGCGCCCACGGCGAGCTGATTGGCCTGGCGCGCGTGTTCGGCGTTCTGCTTGACGGTGGAGGTCAGCTCCTCCATCGACGCGGCGGTTTCTTCCAGGCTGGCCGCCTGCTGTTCGGTGCGGCGCGACAGATCGTCGTTGCCGGCGGCGATTTCGCCGGCGGCGGTGTTGATCGCGTCGGAGGCGCCCTGGATCTGGCGCACGATCGTCGCCAGTTGTTCCGCGGTGGTGTTGGCGTCCTGCTTCATGCCGGCGTAGACGCCTTGCAGGTCGGCGTCGATGCGGGTGGACAGATCGCCCTCGGCCAGCGCCCGCAGCATGTGCTGGATATGCGCCAGGCCGGCGCCGCTGGCCTCCAGCAAGGCATTGATCTGCTCGGCCAGTTGCAGCAGGAAGCCCTGCTTGCCGTCCAGGCGCACGCGCCCGCTCAGGTCGCCGGCGGCGGCACTGCGCACGATGCCGGCGATCTCCTCCTCCACCGCCACCTCGTCGGTACGGTCGGCCCACTCGACGACGAAACCCAGGCGGTTGCCGCCGCTGTCCAGCACCGGGTTGACGATCAGGCGCATGGTGCGCCCGCCCACCCGGATCTGCGCGGTGTGGGTCTTCTGCAGCGATGCCAGCAGCCTGGCCTGGTGTTCGGGCTGCTTGTGGAACACGTCGATGTTGCGGGCCAGCAGGTCGTTCGCATCGAACCCGGGAAGCTCGCGGCGCAGGTCGTCCTGCGCGGCCAGCAGCATGCGCGACAGCGGCGCGTTGACGTAGACGATGTTGCGGTCGGCATCGGCGATCATCACGTTGGTGGTGACGTTCTCCAGTGCGCTGCGGATACGCAGATTCTCGCGCTGCGCTTGCGCCTCCTGTTCGCGGCTGCGCAGCAACTGCTCGCTGGCCACGACCAGCGTGTGCGCGATCGAGCCTTCCGGCAGCGCAAGGCCGCGGATCGCGGGCGGCAGCGGCTGTTGCCGGGCGATGGCGCGCGCCAGCAGCGACAGTTCGCGCGGATCGTGGCCGACGTCCAGCAGTTGCCGGCGCATCTGCACGGCCATCGCCATCAGGATGCCGGCTTCGACCGCCACGTAGCCGGCGTGCGTGGCCAGGATGTCGATGCCTGCGTCAGCCGTGAACGCCTGCAACGGCAGGCCGCGATGCTGCAGCCAGAAGAACAGCACGTGGTGCACGGCGATGGCGCCGGCGGCGACCGCGATCGGCCGCCAGTCGCGGTAGTACAGCAGCAGGGCGATCAGCACGATCACGCCGAAATGGACTTCGGTCATGCCGCCGGATTGCTGGATCAGCACCGCGGCCAGCACCATCAGGCCCAGCGCCACGGTGCAGCGGCTCAGCAACGTGCCCGGATACAGCTTCACCTGCACGGCGAGGACCGCCAGGGTCGGCAGCGTCACCATCAGCCACGGTGTCCATACGCCCTGGCGCCAGGCGACGACCAGGCCGACCAGGCCGGCGAACGCGGCCAGCGCCAGGAACAAATGGTCGGCCTGTGCCGCCAGTTTCTGCAGATAGACGTAGCGCTCCTTGCCGACGAGGGACTGATCCTGGGGGGGCGACACGCTCATGTGGATGACTCCTCGGGGCAGGGACAATGGAGGGACAGGATCAGTGGTGGCGTGGCGCGGGCGGCGAGCAGGCGCGGGACCAGCGCCGCGGCCGGCATGGGGTCGCCACAGACGTCGAGGGACGCGGGGCCGGCGTAGACCAGACGGTCGTCGGCCGCGAAGACGATCAGCGCGTAAGGCAGCGCCGCGGGCGCGGGCCGGTCGCGCAGGTCGACGCTGCGCAGGCCGGGCACGCTGGAGGCGGGGCCGGACGGCGTGCAGCCGCATCCGGCCACGTTCAAGCGGAACGCCACGGCCTGTCCCGGCGGCGGCATGGCGCCTGCGAAAGCGCGCAAGTGCCGACGAATGGTCTCGGCGCTGGGGGTAGCCGGCGGTTTGCCCAACCACGCCAGACCGGCCGTCGCCCACGCCGCCCATGCGACGAACAACAGCGCCCCGGCCGGCACCGACCGGCGCGGGTGTCTGGGGGCTGCGGTGGTCGCGTGGCGCATCGGCATTCGGGCGAGTGCTGCGCCGGCATTCACCGGCTCTTCACGTTATCGACGGAACAGGGTGTGGCTTTAGGGCATCACTAAACCTCGGCGCCTACGATCGCGTGCCGGGTCCCCCCAATCACTTGCGAATGCCGGGGGCAGCTTCCGGGGCATTGACGGTGCATTTGGCGGTGCGGCGGCCCGCAGGCGCAGGGCTGGGCCATTGCCGCCATGCGGTCGAGATCCCGCTCTGCGCGACGACCGGCGGGTTGCGGCCGGGATCGCTTTCAGGGGGATCGGCGGGCGCGCGCGGGCGGAGCGGCTGCGCTTCCCGTGAGCGATTGCGGGTCTGCTGGCGGTTGATCGCAGAGAGGATCGGCGTCGAGCCGGGGTGGCGGCGTCCGGGGCTGGCGATCGGGCGAACGTCGGCATGGGCCACACACGCGATCGCCATGCCGGAGGGCCGGCATGGCGATCGTCGGCCTGTCGCTGGTGGTCTTAGAACTCGTGCCAACTGGTGTCGGCAGTGATCGCGGCAGCGGCGGCACCGGCCGCGCGCCTGGGGGCGGTGGCGCGCACGGAACGCGTCGCCGCCGACACCTGCGCCTTGACCACCGCGGCGACGGGAGTCGGGGCGCTGGTCGGCTGGCGCCGGCTCGCCGCCGCGGCGCCATCGTCGATCTTGAACACGGCGACGGTGTCGGTGAGCTGGCGTGCCTGGTCTTCCATCGCGCGCGCGGCGGCGGTGGCTTCCTCGACCAGCGCGGCGTTCTGTTGGGTGGCCTCGTCCATCTGGGTGACGGTCTGGTTGACCTGCTCGATGCCGGCGTACTGCTCCTGCGAGGCGGCGGAGATCTCGCCCATGATGTCGGTGACGCGTTGCACCGAGGCCACGATCTCCTGCATGGTCTGGCCTGCCTTGCCGACCAGACTTGAGCCTTCGGCGACGCGCTCGACCGAGTCGTCGATCAGGCCCTTGATCTCCTTGGCGGCATTGGCCGAACGCTGGGCGAGGGTGCGCACCTCGCTGGCGACCACGGCGAAGCCGCGGCCCTGTTCGCCGGCACGGGCGGCTTCCACCGCGGCGTTGAGCGCCAGGATGTTGGTCTGGAAGGCGATGCCGTCGATGACGCTGATGATGTCGGCGATCTTCTTGGAGGAGGTTTCGATGCCGCTCATGGTGACCGCGACCTGCTCGGCCACTTCACCGCCTTGCGAGGCGACCGCGGCCGCGCCGACCGCCAGTTGGTTGGCCTGGCGCGCATGCTCGGCGTTCTGCTTGACGGTGGAGGTCAGCTCCTCCATCGACGCGGCGGTTTCTTCCAGGCTGGCGGCCTGTTGCTCGGTGCGGCGCGACAGGTCGTCGTTGCCGGTGGCGATCTCGCTGGACGCGGCATTGATGCTGACCGCCGCGGCCTGGATGCGGCCGACGATGTCGGCCAACTGCTCGGCGGTGGCGTTGGCGTCGTCGCGCATCGTGGCGAACACGCCCTGGAACTCGCCGCGCATGCGCGCGGTCAGGTCGCCCGAGGCGATGGACTTCAGCAGCGTGGACAGGGATTCCAGGTTGCCGTCGGCGGTGGCCATCAGTTGGTTGAGGCTGTCGACCATGGCGCGGAAGTCGTACTGGAAGCGCTGCGCGTCGCCGCGCACGGCGAAGTTGCCGGCCGCCGCGGCCGAGGCCAGGTGGTTGATCTCCTGGTTCATCGCGGTCAGGTTCTGCTTGACCGTGTCCATGGTCTCGCTCAGCACCGCCTTCTCGCCGGGCAGGCGGTCCATGTCCTCGGACAGGTCGCCGATCGCGTAGCGGCCCATGATCTGCGCCAGGCGCAGCTTCACCGCGATGTGCGAACCGGCCAGTTCGTTGCTGTCGTGCACCATGCGGCCGTAGTCGCCGGGAAACGCCTTGGCGTCCATGCGGTAGCTGATCTGCCCGGCATCGTGGCGCTTGGCCATTTCGGCCTGCGCGGCCATGACCGATTGCAACTGGGCCTGCATCTTGTTCATGCTGATCAGCAGGCGGCCGGTCTCGTCGCGCGACTGGATGTCGATGGCGTTATCGAGCTTGCCCGAGGCGATCGCATCGGCGACGCCGATGGCCTCGCCCATGCGCTTGACCAACTGGCGGCGGATCACCAGGCCCATGCCCATCGCCACGATGACCGCGATCAGGCTGCCCAGCAACACCGACCACTTGCCGCGGGCGCGCACGGCCTCCAGTTCGGCGGCGCGCTTGGCCAGCAGGCCGCTCTCCTCGTGACTGAAATCGCCGAGCAATTGACGGATCCTGCCCATCGCGGCGCGGTCGCGTCCCTCGCGGAACACGGCCAGCGCCTGTTCGGCACCATTGTCGCCCTCGCGTATCCCGATGGTCTCCTTTTCCACGGCCAGCAGTTGCTGGTACGCCTTGTCCACTTCCGCCAGGCGCGTCTGTTGCTTCGGATTGTCCACCGTCAGCTGCTTGGCGTCGGCAAAGCCCTTTTCGAACGCGGCCTGGCCCTTCTCGAAGGGCTGCAGATGCTGCTTGTCGCCGGACAGCAGGTAGCCGCGCGTGCCGGTCTCGATGTTCAGCGCGTTCTCCTGCATCTCCTCGCCGCTCGCCAGCACCTTGAACGTGTGCTCGTTGATCTCCATCGCGCTGTTCAGGGCGGACTGGCTGTTGAGGCTGATGGCGCCGACGACGAGCAACACCAGCACCACGGCGCCGAAGCCGATCGCGAGTTGGGCGGAAATGGTCAGATTCTTCGATTTCATAGGGCTGTACCGGTCAGGTGGACGACGATCGAACGGTGGAGCAGGAGGATCGGCCGCTTCATTGGCCAAGGTGGAAACAGCCGTCTGCAAGGGTTCGTGACGATGCAGGCGTAATGGCACGGCGAAGTTGTTGGCCTTGGTCGCCAGCAGCGCGAGCCAAGGAGCAAAACTTGAGTAGTATTTTTTAGACAAATTCCAAAACTGAGACTTTTAGCGGCGCCTTCCATGCGGTCTTTAGGGTGGGATCCGAACTTTTTCGTAATTGTGGTGCGCGTCCCGATTGCATCGCATCAATCAATAATCTTTCTCATTCAATGCCTTGCATTGCTAGGAGCTGACCTGGTCATGCTTTGCGGGACGAACATGCTGCCGTTTGCCGTGGCGTCTCGGTGATACGCACGCAACTTTCGGTGACGTATCGGCCTGATCCAACGCGACTGCCAGCGATGGGCAGTGAACGATCCCGCTGGTCTAGAGAACGAGATGCACTCGCGTCGGCGCCGCGCTGCGGCCAGAAAGCAGGCGATCGCCGGCAAAGATGCATGGTCAGACGGCGCTTTTGAACTGGTCATTCCGCGCAGGGAAGAGGGCGGCGTCTGGAGAGAAGGCAGATCGGAATGCTGTTCGGCGTGCTGCAAAAGGAGGTCGCGTCCAGCGCGGCATCAGTCGTCTCTGCAGTGGCGCTCGCGCCGGGCGTTGTCGCCGTTTACAGGGCGCGTCGCCACACCAAACGGTGTGGCGACCGGATTGCGTCAGAATTCCTGCCAGCTCACGTCGCTGCCGCTCGCCATCGACGTTCTGGGCGCGCTGCGCACGGTGCGCTTGGCGGGAGCGATCCGCGGCGTGGGCTGGGCCGGCGTGGCGACCGGAAGCACGGCGATCGCATGCGGTTTGGCCGACGTTCCCGGCGCGCCATCGAGCTTGAATACCGCCACCGCGGCGGTGAGCTGGCCGGCCTGGTCTTCCATCGCGCGCGCGGCGGCGGTGGCTTCCTCGACCAGCGCGGCGTTCTGCTGGGTGGCCTCGTCCATCTGCGTCACGGTCTGGTTGACCTGCTCGATGCCGGCGTACTGCTCCTGCGAGGCGGCGGAGATCTCGCCCATGATGTCGGTCACGCGCTGCACCGAGGCCACGATCTCCTGCATGGTGCGCCCGGCCTGGTCCACCAGGACCGAACCTTCGGTGACGCGCTCGACCGAATCGTCGATCAGGCCCTTGATCTCCTTGGCCGCGCCCGCCGAACGCTGGGCGAGGGTGCGCACTTCGGAGGCGACCACGGCGAAGCCGCGTCCCTGTTCGCCGGCCCGCGCCGCTTCCACCGCCGCATTCAAAGCCAGGATATTGGTCTGGAAGGCGATGCCGTCGATGACGCTGATGATGTCGGCGATCTTCTTCGACGACGCCTCGATCCCGCTCATGGTGCTCACCACCTGCGAAACCACGGCGCCGCCCTGCGAGGCGACCGACGCCGCGCCGACCGCCAATTGGTTGGCCTGGCGCGCATGCTCGGCGTTCTGCTTGACGGTGGAGGTCAGTTCCTCCATCGAGGCGGCGGTTTCCTCCAGGCTGGCGGCCTGTTGCTCGGTGCGGCGCGACAGGTCGTCGTTGCCGGCGGCGATCTCGGTCGCGGCGGCGTTGATGCTGACGGCCGCGGTCTGGATGCCGCCGACGATGCCGGTCAATTGGTCGGCGGTGGCATTGGCGTCGTCGCGCATCGTCGCGAACACGCCCTGGAACTCGCCGTGCATGCGCGCGGTCAGGTCGCCGGCGGCGATGGATCGCAACAACGCGGACAGCTTGCCCAGGTTGTGGTCGCTGACTTCCATCATCGCGTTGAGGCCCTGCACCATCACCCGGAAATCGTGCTGGAAGCGCTCCGCATCGCCGCGGGCGCTGAAGTCGCCGGCCGCGGCCGCGGCGGCCAGGCGCTTGATCTCGGTGTTGATCGCCAGCAGGCTGGCCTTGGCCGCGTCCATCGATTCGTGCAACACCGCGCGGCTGCCGGGCAGGCGCCGGGCGTCGCGGCGCAGGTCGCCGTTGGCGTATTCGTTGAGCACCGCGATCGCGTCGACGATCGCGTCCAGGTGCTCGAACATCATGGTGTTGATGCCCTTGCTCAGTTCACCATAGACGCCCGGAAAATCCAGCGGCATGCGGTGGCTCATGTCCTTGTCCGCGTGCAGTTCGATCATGCGCGTGGTTTCGCCGGAGAAGCGTTGCAACTGCCGTTGCATCGCGTCCATGGCGAGCAGCAGGCGGCCGGGTTCGTCGCGTGCGTCGGTGGCGACGTCGTTGTCCAATCGCCCGCCGGCGATCGCTTCGGCGGCGCGGGTGGCGCGGCCCAGCGGACCGGTGAGGCTGCGGGTGATCGCCCAGGCCAGCAGGGCGCTGACGACCAGCACCATCGCGCCGCCGGCGATCAGCATGTTGCGGCCATCGACGATCGCCTGCGTCGCCTCGTTGTAGGCGGTCTGCAATTGCTGATCCTGCAGTTGCACGTTCTCGTGGATGTGGCTGTTCCAGGCCAGGGTCGCAGGGCGCGAGCGCTGCGTCAGCAACGCTTGCGCTTCGTCGTTGCGGTGGGCGATGGCAAGCGCGATGACCTGATCGTTCAACCCGCGTGCGATCGCGCGCGCGGCATCGATCTTGGCACGCACCACCTTGCCCTTTGCGGTGGGAGGGAATGCATCCAGTTGCTTGCGCAATTCGGCATAGCGCTGGCGGTGCTTCTGGACGTCGGCCAGCGCCTGCTGGTTCAGTTCGTCGCTGGTGACCATCGCCAGGGTACCCAGCGCGATCAGGATGTTGCTGTTGGCGTCGAGCATGCCATTGCTGATTCTGGTCTTCTCGACGTTGTTCTTGACGATGTTGTCCAGCTCGGTCCGGGCGCGCGACATGGATAGGAGGCCCGCCGCGACCAGCAGGCAGGAGAGCAGGATCAGCAGGCCGAAGGCGCCGCCGAGGCGGCGTCCGACATTGTAGCGTTGCAGAAAGGAATTCATGGTGGACCTCTTCATTGACTGGTTACCTGGAACGCATCCAGGTCCTGCGTATTCATGCAGGCTCCGGCAGCGCTAGCGCGACGGGAGCGGCGGGCGTGGCGGTCAGAAAATGAAGAAAAGAACAATCAATGGACTTGCCGTACAACTTGCGCTGCCTTCGCTCGAATGTGGTATCGGCGTGACAGCGCGACACTCTATAGGTCGTTGGTCGTAGGAGGATTCCGGACACTGTCTGGTTCAGTTCCCTACGCGATCAGCGGCTGCCATTGCGTGCCGATCTGGTCGGCGATCGCCTGGGCATGCGGCTGGGGCGCGGGCGTTGCTTGTGGATCCGCCGCAGTGCGGGCGGCCACGGTCGTCGCGACGGGGGACGCAACAGGGGCGGAGGCGCGGGCGGCGTGCCGTTCCAGCCGGAACGCCGCCACCGCGTCGCTCAGCTGCGCCGCCTGGTCCTCCATCGCGCGTGCCGCGGCCGTGGCTTCCTCGACCAGCGCGGCGTTCTGCTGGGTGGTCTCGTCCATCTTGGTCACGGTGCGGTTGACCTGCTCGATGCCGGCCGACTGCTCCTGCGAGGCGGCGGAGATCTCGCCGATGATGTCGGTCACGCGCTGCACCGAGGCCACGATCTCCTGCATGGTCTGGCCGGCGCGGTTGACCAGCAGCGAACCGTCGGCGACACGGCCGACCGAATCGTCGATCAGGCCCTTGATCTCCTTGGCGGCGTTGGCCGAGCGCTGGGCGAGGGTGCGCACTTCCGAGGCGACCACGGCGAAGCCGCGTCCCTGTTCGCCGGCACGCGCCGCTTCCACCGCGGCGTTGAGCGCCAGGATATTGGTCTGGAAGGCGATGCCGTCGATCACCGAGATGATGTCGGCGATCCTCTTGGAGGAGGTCTCGATGCCGCTCATGGTGCTCACCACCTGCGCGACCACCTCGCCGCCCTGCGAGGCGACCGTGGCGGCGCCAACCGCGAGCTGGTTTGCCTGGCGCGCATGCTCGGCGTTCTGCTTGACGGTGGAGGTCAGTTCCTCCATCGAGGCCGCGGTCTGCTCCAGGCTGGCGGCCTGCTGCTCGGTGCGGCGCGACAGATCGCTATTGCCCTGCGCGATCTCGCTGGCGGCGGTGTGGATGTTGCCGGTGGCCTGCTGGATGCGCCCGACGATGCCGGCCAGGCGTTCCGCGGTGGCGTTGGCGTCGTCGCGCATGGTGGCGAACACGCCATGGAACTCGCCGTGCATGCGCGCGCCGAGGTCGCCGTCGGCCAGCGCGCTGAGCAGGCGCGAGACCTCGTCGATGCTGACCGCGTTGGCGTCGAGCAGGCTGTTGAGCTGCTGCGCCAGCAGCAGGAAGAAGCCCTGCTTGCCGTCGCCGTCGATGCGCTTGGACAGGTCGCCGGCGGCGGCGCTGCGCACGACCTCGGCCACTTCCACCTCGACCTTGGCCTCGGCGGTGCGGTCGCGCCACTCGCACACGAAGCCCAGATGCTCGCCGGCCTCGTTGCGGATCGCGGAGATCTCCTGGGCGATGCAGGCGCTGCGATAGCGCACTTCGCGCTGCGCCGCGCCCTGGCGATCCAGTCGCTGGTAGATCTCCGCGTCCTGCGCGTTGCCCACTTCCAGCAACGACACCGACTGGCCGACCACCTCGACCGAGCGGTCGAAGGCCGGCGCGCAGGCGCGGATGTCCTCGCCGTAGCTGCGCAGCAGGGTCTGCAGCGCGCCGTTGGCGTAGACGATGGTCAGGTCGGGATCGGCGATGTACATGCCGGTCGAGGCGTTGTCCAGCGCGGTGCGGATGCGCAGGTTCTCGGCGGCCACGCGCCGCTCGCGCTCGATCCGCTCGCGCAGTTCGCGCTGCATCCGCGCCAGCGCCGCCATCAGGCTGTCGCCGTGCTTGGCCGCCACCGGGATCGGCTGGTCCAGCCGGCCTTCGGCGATGTGCCGGGCCGCGTCCATCGCCACCCGCGGCTCGCCGCCGAGCAGGCGCGACACCGAGCGCAGGATCCAGCCGGCGGCCAGGCCCAGGCCCAGCACCGCCAGCGCCACGGCGCCGGCCTGCTGCCAGGTGGCGCGGCGGCTGTGCTGTTCGGCGGCGCTGCGGCTGGCCTGGTTCAGCGCCAGGATGCGCTCGCTGATCGCGCCCATGCGCGTTTCCAACTGTTCGAATTTTTCGGTGAAGTCGGCGTAGGCCGCGCTGCTGTCGGCATGCGTTTCGACCGCGTGCACGACCTGGTTGGCGGCGGCGATGTAGGCCTGCAGCGCGGGCGCGACCGCCTCCAGCTCGGCGCGCAATGCCGGATCCAGCGGCAGCTTGCGGTTGTCCGCCAGCGCCTGGCGGAACTCCTCGGCATGTTCGTCGAGCGAGACGTGCGCGTCCTTGATCCCGGCGGCGTCCTGGCGCGAGGCGGCCAGCAGCGCGGTGGTCACGTCGCCGCGCAGGGCGTCGTGCATCATGTCCGCCTGCATGTGGTTGCGCAGCGCGTCGGAGGAGGTGACTTGTTCGGCGACCGCGTTCAACAGGCCACGCTGGGCGCTGTAGCCGACGCCGCCCAGCGCGAGCAGCGCGAGCACCGCCACCAGCACCAGGATCGCCAGCATGTGCATGATCTTCATCGGTGCGTCCTGGTCAGAAACGGAAGGACAGGCCCGCGCCGAGCGCGTGATCCGGCGAACGGTCGTTGAGGCCGTAGCTGTAGGCCACATCCAGTTGCACGTCGTTGCTCAGCAGCCAGGCCGAGCCGACGTCGAGCAGGGCGACGGTGCCGCCGTCGTCGCTCTTGGCGATCTGCGGCAGTGCCAGTTCGACGAACGAACGGCTGCGTTCGGTCCACGACTTGCCGAGCACCACGCCGAAGATGCCGGCCGCGTAGCGGTGGCCGTCCTCGTTCTCGTCCCAGATCACGCCCGGCATCACCCCGGCGGAGAGGCTGTCGCTGAGTTCCCATTCGGCGACCAGGCGGAACGACGGCCGCGCGCCGTTGCCGCGCAGGCGCTGCGCGCCGCTCGGCAGGTCCACGTGCAGCAACCAGGCCAGCGAGGCGCCGCCGTCGTCGGACCCGGCCAGGTGATGCTTGACCCCGAGCGAGACGTCGGCGAAGCCGGAGACATCGCCATCGCCGCCGGGCACGTCGTTGTGCTGCCAGCCGTCGGTTTCCAGGCGCAGTTCCCAGGTCGGGCCGAGGCCGTAGCGGAACAGGGTAGGGGTGGCATAGCCGTTGACGCCGTCGTCGCGCTCCCAGGCGACGCTGGTCTCCACCTGCAGCCGGCGGTCGCCGACGGTGAGACTGGATTCGACGAAGTCCGGGCGATCGGTGGCGATCGGCTCCTCTTCGGCGTGTGCGAGGCTGGCGATGCCCAACAAGGTCAGGCAGCTGGCGAGAACGATCGGCTTCATTGCGGTCCCCTGAACGGTCGATCCTGAAACGCGGGTACTTGGCTGCGGTATGTCCGTGAACTGGCCGGGATGGGTGTGGACCGGCCGTCGCGGTGGCTGATGCAGCTAGCGGAATGTCCTCACGCTAACGGCCCCGGTGACACTTTCTTTAAATTTGTCCGTCCAATGGCGCGGGATGCCATCGCGGCGGTCATGCCGCGACCGCGCCTCAGCGCGGTCGCGCCGTGCGACACGCCTGCGCGCGCCGGCGCGGCGGATGCCGGCCGGCGCCGCGCGGGGAGCGGCGGGCAGGGCTCAGAACTCCTGCCACTGCCCCTCGTTGCCGTGGCTGGATACGCTGGTCACCGCACGCACCGGCACCTGGCTGCGCTTGCCCGGCGCGCGCCGGGGCTTGGCGTTCGCCGGTGCGGCGGCCACGACGGACCGGGTCGTGGCCGCCGCCGGGGAGGCGGCCGTCGCGTCGAGCTTGAACAGGGCGACGGCTTGGGTCAGCTGGCCGGCCTGGTCCTCCATCGCGCGCGCGGCGGCGGTGGCTTCCTCGACCAGCGCGGCGTTCTGCTGGGTGGCCTCGTCCATCTGGGTGACGGTCTGGTTGACCTGCTCGATGCCGGCGTACTGCTCCTGCGAGGCGGCGGAAATCTCGCTCATGATGTCGGTGACGCGTTGCACCGAGGTCACGATCTCCTGCATGGTCTGGCCGGCCTGGTTCACCAGCGCCGAGCCTTCGGCGACGCGGGTGACCGATTCGTCGATCAGCCCCTTGATCTCCTTGGCGGCGTTCGCCGAGCGTTGCGCCAGGGTGCGCACCTCGCTGGCGACCACGGCGAAGCCGCGGCCCTGCTCGCCGGCGCGCGCCGCTTCCACCGCGGCATTCAAGGCCAGGATGTTGGTCTGGAAGGCGATGCCGTCGATGACGCTGATGATGTCGGCGATCCTCTTCGACGAGGTCTCGATGCCGCTCATGGTGGCGACGACCTGGCTGGTGACTTCGCCGCCCTGCACGGCGACCGTCGCCGCGCCGGCCGCGAGCTGGTTGGCCTGGCGCGCGTGTTCGGCGTTCTGCTTGACGGTGGAGGTCAGCTCCTCCATCGAGGCGGCGGTTTCCTCCAGGCTGGCGGCCTGTTGCTCGGTGCGGCGCGACAGGTCGTCGTTGCCGGCGGCGATCTCGCTGGCGGCGCTGTTGATGCTCAATGCCGCGGTCTGGATGCGGCCGACGATGCCGGCCAATTGTTCGGCGGTGGCATTGGCGTCGTCGCGCATCGTCGCGAACACGCCCTGGAACTC
>Ga0207713_1001197_pt1 | contig 21769 bp, 18 predicted proteins | sample KBSS64metaG_FD_184404 | JGI IMG/M metagenome (GOLD analysis project Ga0207713, IMG submission 184404) | Switchgrass rhizosphere microbial communities from Kellogg Biological Station, Michigan, USA - KBS S6-4 metaG (SPAdes) (version 2) | ecosystem: Host-associated > Plants > Roots > Rhizosphere >... | reverse complement strand
AAAACCGTCTTCTGAATAGTGCCCGATCAATTCGTTGAGAATCTGCGCGTTTGAACATCTTTCGACTGACACCTGCCGAGCCATCGGCGGCCGACAACCTGCACAGTGAAGCCCACGATTGGTTGGTCCTGCTGACCTCCGGCCGCGCCACCGTGGCCGACGCCCGGGCGTTGCGCGAATGGTGCGCGCAGAGCGCCGAACATGCCCGAGCTTTCGAGCAGGCCAAGGTGTTGTGGCACAACCTGCAGCCTGCCGCTGAAATGCTGCAGTCGCCTCGGCGGTTTGGCCGGCGCGCGTTTCTCGGTGGCGCCATCGCGGCATCGGCGGCGTTTTTGCTGGTGCGCGGGACAATCCCCGGTGGCTTTGAAGGGCTGGGTGCCGACTACATCACCGAAGTCGGCCAGCAGAAGCGTTTCGAACCGGCCGACGGCGTGCGCCTGGAACTCAACACCCAAACCCGCATCAACCAGCGCGCCGGCGACGACGGTGTGCAGGGGTTCGAACTGGTCAGCGGCGAAGTCGAAGTGCAGACCGCGCGGTTGCCATTGGCGATGCAGGCCGGGGGAGGGTGGTTGCGGGCGAGCCAAGCGCGGTTCAATTTGCGCAACACGGATCAGCAAGTGTGCGTGACGTGCCTCGATGGTTCGGTCGACGTCAATGTCGACGGGCGCAGTCTGCGTTTGCAGCCGGGTGAACAACTGACCTACGACGCGCAGCAAGTGGGCGCAGTGCAAAGCGTCGACACCGCCGCAGTAATGAACTGGCGCCAACAAGTGCTGGTATTCAACGGCGCGACCCTCAGCCAGATGATCGACGAGATCAACCGCTACCGCCCAGGCATGTTGCTGCTGCTCAACCGCGAACTCGGCCAGCGCCGCGTCCAGGCCCGCTTCAGCCTCGACCAACTCGCCGGCGTCGCCCTGCTGATCCGCGACGCCTACGGCGTCAAATGCACCGAACTACCCGGCGGCGTCGTCGTCCTCAGCTAACAATCCCGCCAACCCCACCAATCCCTGTGGGAGCTGGCTTGCCAGCGATGACGGCCAACCAGCCAACCAATCTCTCCCAGACCGCATACGATCCAATTGTAGGAGTGAGCCCGCCCGCGATGACGGCCCGACAGCCGACCAATATCTACCGGCTTGTGAGAGCTGACCTACCAGCGATGACAGCTCACAAGCCAACCATTCCCCAACTGACCAAACCCAATCCAACTGTGGGAGCGGGCTTGCTCGCGAAGGCGTCCATTCAGCCAAATCATCATCAACTGACCCACCGCATTCGCGAGCAAGCCCGCTCCCACAGTTTTTGCAGTGATTCAGATTATTGCAACGGCCCCATCACCTGCCGATACCGCTCCACCCCCTGCGCCGTCTCCCGCGTCAACCGCACCTCCAACCCCAACGGATCCTCCCGCCGATTCCCACTCAACTGCCGCCACCCCTTATCCACCTCCCAAACCCGCACCTGCACATCACTCACCCCATCCAACACCGCCACCCCAGCCCCCGGAGCCGGCAATGGATAACGACTCCGCGCCTCAGCCACCGCCCGATACAACGTATCCCCCTTGACCCACCACCGCACCCGCTGCAAAGCCCCAGGCTGATCCGCCGCACTGCGAATAATATCCAGCCGAAACCCCTTGCTATCACTGCTCCGCACCGTCAGCGCAGGCGGCGCGCTCGGCGGCTCATCATCCACGCCAACCTTCTTCGGCTCAGTCAATTCAATCCCCGCGCGCATCTCCACATCACGCTGCAACTGATTCAACGCCCGCAACAAACTGTCGCTCTGCTCACTGCTCGCCTGCAAATGACTGTCCGCCCGCGTCACACTGTCCAGCCCGCGCCAGGCAATCAAACTGACCACCGCCATCAGCAAAATAGCGACCATCACCTCGATCAGGGTAAAGCCCCGTTGATCGTTCATTGCACACTGATCCTGCCACTGGCATCACGCAGCACACTCAGCCGATTGAGCCCATCAGACAGAGTCAATTGCAGCGGCGGATTAATCCACTCGGCGTTAAGCACCACCTTCTGCTTCGGCTCCACCCGCACCTCCAGCTTCGGACTCTGCCAGGTGCGCGGCCGCAACTGCGGATCATCCTTGAAATGCTCAAACCCCCGACCACTGTCACTGCGCCGACTGAACCGAAAGCCCTTGCTATCACTCACCCAAACAATCGGCCGACCATCCGCCCGCGCCTCCGCCTGCGCCACCTGCAGCAACTGCGCCACCCGCTCGGCGTCCTTGCGCAGCAATTGCAGCGGATCCGGCTTGATACTCAGGCTGATCGCCGCACTGGCGATGCCGATGATCACCAGCACCACCATCAACTCGATCAGCGTAAAGCCCTGTTGCTTGCCCACCTTCATCGGTTGCGCGCTCCGTTGCGTCCTGCCCTGTCCCAAAAAAACATCCTGCACGGCCAACATGTAAGCCGTGTGAAATAAAACCGTGAGAATTGCCGCGTAGCCTGTCAGCAGGGACTAAAAGGAGATTCAGCCCATGATGCTCACCACCCGCATATCCCCCCCGCAAACCGTCCAGGCCCTCGCACTGCTCGCCACCCTGGTCGGCGTCGCGACCTGGTCGTCGCTGCTCCTGACCTCCGCCGAATCCCACACCCCACCAGCCCCCCCGCAAATGCTCGCGGCGCGCAGTGACAGCCCGGCGTTGCAGTGGTTTTCCAATCAAACGGCGCCGATGGACATCAAAGTGAGCGGGGTGATGGCGGGGAGTCGCGGGGCGGTGGCGATACTCAGTCTGAACGATGGGCCGCCGAGGAGTTTTTTGCAGGGGGAGAGGGTGGGGCCTGGGGTTAAGTTGGTGGCGGTGGAGGGGGATGGGGTGGTGATTGAGCAGGGGGGGGGAGAGGGTGAGGCTGGGGGTGGAGCGGTTGGGGGAGGGGGTGGTTTTTCCGAGTCTTATGAGGCCGTGATTTGTAGGGTCGGAGTCGTTATTTTTGCCGTTCAGTTGAATGCCGGTTCAAGGGCCTCTAAAAGCAGGGAACCGAGACGCAAGCGAGTACTTGTTTTCGCTCCCAAGCTGATACGGGTAGACGAAAATGTCCGCTATCGGCCAAAAGCGGACGCCCTCAAGGGGCCGCTACCGGCCAGCAGCGGACTTTTGTTAACGGCTGAAATCGACCAACAGCAGCCGGCAACGCACAAGTTCTCCTCTACCACGTTGCTGTTCTGACATGTTGTGGTCTCATCGCTGCGAAGTTTCCTATATTCAGAATCATAAGCTGGCGTGGTAGCTTGTCGCTATAGCAATGCATATGAAAATTGGCAGCGAGCTATTATTCTCAAAACTAGATAAGTGAGCGATGAGTAAATACTTCACCCATCTTCCCTTCCAGCACCGTTTAATAAATCTTGCTAAATTCCAAAGACTTCAAACACACTCTTATTGATTCTTAGTTCGAGTTCGTCGAGAGCAGCGCGGTATCGTTTTTTACAACCAAAATTATGTCTGCGGACGATTTCAAATGCTCGACCATTCAGCTTCAATACCTCTGCTATGGTGTACTGAACTCTATCATCGGCATTGGCAATGGAATTGAGCTGCAGATCTTCAATCATCGCAGATGCTTGTGCGTGCCGAGGCGCGTTAGGGATTGGAGAATATACAGGCCCTTTTGAAATCTTAATATTCTCTGAATAGCTATCGAAGTAGGGGTGCGGCCATTTAAATTGACCGATGTTAGGCTGTAGATAGGTCGCCGCTCTTACATTAGCATCACCTAAGTCTTTTGTTGATTTAACAAAATTGCAAGAATGGCAGGCGATTACAAGGTTCAATGGATGGAACGCCCACCGTCGATAATGAGCTTTCGACTTATCTAAAAAATGCTCGATAGCCTCTCCCACGTTTCTTCTTTCGATAGAAATTAATCGGCGGCAGTAATAACAGGACTGCGCTTGATTAGCTCTGAGAGAATGCCGAATGGCTTCCCGAAGTGGCTGCAAAGACTTGTCTTTCCACTCCATACTACTTCCTAAGAATTTAGCAATACGTGCCTTATGACTTTTATATCGCAAAATTTTTGCATGTTCCATCGGAAGAGGGTCAGGGCAGTTCATGGTGTTCCCTCAAGTATTCCAATGTATGCAAGATCTCAAACATTGGGTCTCCTTGTTCAGGATTCAGCCCAAGGCCTAAGAGGGTGTCAATCGTCTCGTAAAGCTCTGTGGCCGCCAAATTTCCTTTTGTAACGTAGCTCAGGCATTTTTGTGTGAGCTCAACAACAACTATTGATCGAGAAGAATATAAATTGAATTGATCCTTAAGCGCTGAGTCCGTTGTTTTCCCATAAAGATCTGATGGTTGCCACTTTTGCCCAGAAGGAAAATTGCACATGAAAGCATCTTGATTAGAGATACTAGCCGCGATAAGCGGAGAGTGAGTCGCAACTAAAATCGTCGCGTCGATGGAGCTGAGCTCAAGAGTTTTACGGAAATCTTTTAGCAACGTTTTTTGCCAGGCCGGGTGCAAAGAGTTTTCTGGCTCATCAAAAAAAATTAATGCGTCCGTCTTTGCACAATAAAGTGCCCCGAGCAAGGCTACCATATACGCACGCTCACCAGAGCTCAAGTCAGATAGTGTGTAATACCTGCCTCCCCTCTTGATTGATACTGTTTGAAGTGAGAGGTCTTTTTCTTTAAGTGCGGATGCGATTGCCAAACTGTCACGGCTGTCTTGGAAAGCTCGAAGATTTATTGGCATTTCATTGGCTACAAACTCTGACAAGCTAGCCTTTCGATTCTTTCCGTACCTAAAATGCAGTTTAACTTCGGCATCAATATTTAGCTTTTCAAGGCAAAATTCTATTGCTTCAGGAGATCTATGCCTAATGAGATTTTTCCCGAGAAGCGCATCTGCGATCACGCGAAAAGGTGCGATATCAGAAATCATGTTACTTGCTACTTTGTAGCCGAGATAGCAGATATTAGATTTATCATGAGCGGATTGCCATATTTTCCTGGGGAACTTATCGTTATGTGTTCCCGAAAGGCATAGTACCTGCTTGAATTTTCCTCTAAAGAATCCATCGTCTATGGCTTTTTCGGCGGCAGCTCCAAAAAAGCGCGACTTACCTGTGCCATTATTGCCTGTTATGATGTTTACTTTGCCAACTTTTATGTCGTTAAGTAAATGACCAAATCGCTCCAGCTCCGCGTCCATGCTTTATCATTCTCCATATTTACGGCTTCGAATAAGAAAGGCATTATGCCATCTAGCTAGAGTTAATGGCTACTGTCGCATCCCCGTATAGTGGTAGCCCTTCGATGAATCATACTGGTAAGAGAAATTTTGCTTTTCAAAAGCTGTGCTTGGGGGTGTGGATAAGCCAATGATTTCGTTGGTGGCTTCCAACGACTGCTTTTGGCCGACAGCGGTAGCTTGCCGATGTCCGCTTTTGGCCGGATGCTGCCTGTCGCAAAGGGCAGCAATCGACCCAGAGTAGTCAATGAGTCTTCCCCTGTAAGCCCGCTCTACACCCTAAGATCTGCTAATTGATTGTAGCGAGTCTTGGATGAGAGACACTTAATTTCGTGAATATCGCCAAATTCTAGAGAGTGCTAGCTGATTCAGCATGAGGGTGTTTTTTATCGATAAACTTCAATTGATGAACGGTTTATAGGCGTGACCTTCTTCGGTTAGCTCATAAATACCGCTCCCGACATCTTTAATTAGCTTCATTCTCATGAGTTCATCTATTGCATCAGTAAGATAATGGTCATCAGGGTGACTGTGGCCCAAAGTTATATTTTTTATCGTCAAAGTTAATAAGTCACGTTCGTTGCTTGAAGTAATTGGGGATGATTTTCTAATTGCAATCTCCATTATGGAGTTGGCTATTTTTGATGGGAGTTGCTTGATATCGAAATCCATTTCAGTCTCTGTCGCTTCTAAGCGATTCGAAACTGCGCCTAAAATAGTGAGCGCTTCGCTCACGGACTGCACGATTGTCAGGTTTTTTCCAGCATTGAAATGAGCGAATTCATCTCTAAGGATTTTCTTGTTTTCTGTGAAAGTCTTATCCTTTGATACGATTATCAAATCGTCATCACAAGAAACAAGCAATTCTTCCCACAGTAGCTCGTCGCAAACCGAGTGTCTATCAGGTGAGATTGGCGGATTTCCTAATATTTTCCGTCTTTTAGCCTTGATGATAAGTTCTTCTTTCGTTTCTATGAGAGTACAATTTTTAATAAGATTATCGTACGCATCAAGCACAGGGTCATCTCCCGGCTTAGGTTCAAGCATTGCGTCAATCTTAATCTTCAACTCTTTCCCGAGTTCGCGAACCTGGGATTGTAGACAGATTGCTTTCTTATGCTCAACCATGCCTTGCACCACTGCTGTGGTAAATATGGAAATGGATGAGGTTTTCTCAATCTCGGCAGCAAGCTTAATTAGTTGCGATGTTCGATTTCGCTGAAACTCTCTACACCCTTGCTCTGACATTATGAGTGTGTCTTTCAAGTTTTTTAGCTCATCAAATAAAGATAATCTATCACGCGCATTCCGATAGAAATCAAGGAATATATTCGTATCTACAAACAGTTTTGTCACTTTTGTTTCTCTCCGGTAATTAACTGATAGATCTTCTCAAAACAGTAGCTCATGCCCAAATCAGTACCAATTTACGTAAGGCTTGATCTGAGCCGCCGTCGAGCGGAGCAGGACAGTAGCACATGTTGTTCGCAGCCTGGATGTGCACGAAACGCCGTTGAGGACATGGGAGTTGGCTCGGGCCCCTCAACAGGCCTTCCCAGTAAGGGCGCTGGCAGAAAAGGGTCGCTTGCTGCACTCCGCCGCAGACAGCAACCGGCTAGACGAGGGCCTTGATTGATGGCCGCTTCTGGCACAAACAGTCACCGGTAATCGGCAGCTATCGGCCAAGAGGAGTCATTCAGAGTCTTTAGAAACCCAACGCGGTTCACTTTGCCTAGCCCGCAACTGGTGCGTATAAATAGTTGTCTAATGAGTCAAATTCCTCGCTGGTCATAAGATTCTTTTGACGCACCTTTCGGCCATACTTTAGATATTTATATATAAAATATTTCGCAACCTTGTCTTCGTGTGTAGAGAGAACTATTTGCCGATCAGGAAATTCATTACGCAATAGCTCGACCAGCGAAGACATGTTGATGTCATCCATAGTTTGCACAGGATCATCAATCAGAATCGGCGCAAACTCTTTAGCGTAAATTTTGTTTAGGGCCAGAGTTAGCGAAATAACCACTGCTGAAATCTGCCCCGAACTCATGGTATTCAGAACATCATGATCACGCTGGTAATTTGATACCAATCTAACGTTTTTAAGCTCATCTCCGCCGGTGGGGTCCTTAAGAAAGACACCCTGTCCGATTCCGGACTGGTGCGATTGCAATATCTTTCCCGAGTAGATATAAAACGGAATCTCGATATCTCCAATTAACTTCTTTTTGTACTGCCGAATTTTTTTGAGAACCTTTACTGCGATTCCGGAAAGCTGCTGCTCCAATTTTTCTAACTTTCCTGCATTATCTATATGCGTTGCGATATCTTTTAGCACGTTTTGAAATGACGAATGAAAACAAGACTCTAGATATTTTTTCTTTTGCTCCACTCCTTCTTCAGTTAACGCCAAAAGATTACCGGTGCGATTGCCAAAATACTCTCTGAACATCCGATCAAAGGCGTCGCCTTCGTTTGCAACTTGATACTCTAACGAAGCAATCGGTGTATTTTTACGTATTCGACGCATCATCTCCTCAAGGCTAGAGGAAAGTTTTTCAGCATCCACATGATGAAACAATGGCGGAAACATCAGGTCATCGACACTAAAGGAGCAGCTATCTAACCATGCGTCAAATTTAATCAAACGTTCTTTGGCGAGCTCTGCTTTTTTTAATGAGGCCATCACGTCATCAGAAAGAACGGTATTCTGAGCTCGAAATTCTGTAATCTGCGCAATTAACGGGTCAATAAAACGAGCTTTTATGCTATTTGCCAGTGTCAGAATTGATATATCCTGATCCGATAACAGCTTTGAAAAGTCATTTACACGGTTTGAAGCGGCGGTCTCAAGCTGATCATGGTTCTCGTGAGGTTTGCCACAGAACGGGCACCTAGATTCTTCAGGCAACGATGCTAGGGAATTACTCAGCTCTGTATGTTGCGCAACGATTTTTCGGTAAATTGCTTTTAGCCCTGAGTTCGTCCTGCGAAGCTCATGCACCGTATCTTGATCTTTTTGAAATTGCTCAAAATCATTTCGTCCTAAAAGATCAAAAACATGGGATAGATTATCCGGGATGTCGCCGCCCACCAAGGCGGTATGACATCTTTCAAGAACTTTATCCAGAGATCTTCTTTTGTCCATATCTTGGATGTGATCTAAAGAATTATAAAAGCAGATATAATCTGATACGAGATCAGATGATCGGTAGGCTCTTAAGTACGGTAAAGAACTAAGATAAAAATCTCGATTTTTAACAAACTCTAGCATCCGATCAAGCTCACCGGAAAAAGATGAGTATTTTGACTGAATGAATGCTTCAAACTCCGGCAAATCCCATTCCGGAGATTTAGAAGTCTCTAGTAGCCAGGGCAGCAGGTAACGGTGCTCGACTTCGCCGAATTTGGTGGCATGCATAGTGCCATCTATGTTGTGGCTATTTTTTAATAGCTCTGCTTTTTGAAGCTGTATTGTTCGCTGCGAAGCGAGTCGCTTTTCAGTGTTTTTCAAGCGTGTGTATTTTGCTTCTGCAGCGGCAGTATCACCAAAAAGCTGTGAAATCTCAGTAGCTCGCGCAGTCTCACTATTTGACTTCAAAAATGAAGCCGCCTCTTCTTGTTGGACATAATGGAAAAGATGAAAGTCTCTCGTGAAGTTATTATTCTTGAGAATTTTATCTACGTCCGCTTGCTTTGCGGGAGTCCAACCCGAAGCATCTCTGACAAAGACGTCCCAAAGTTCAGGAAAGCGAGATATCTTTTGTGCGCCCGTAGGTATTGGAGATTTTAGTTTGCGTCTAAACGATATTAGTTCTCCTGGAGAACGTGAAAGCACTACATCAATCACAACCTCTGATCTAGGGTCATGAGCAACGACCACATCATCAGGAATCTGACGACCATCCGTACTGATAAAACGTTTAATTGTTCCAGAGAGAGCCAACTCGATGGCATCGAAAACCGAAGTTTTACCATATCCGTTGGGCCCATCCAGGAGCATTAGATCACTACCATTGAAGTTGACCCGGTACGTGTCGCTACCGAATACTTTGAAATTGGTGAATTCGATGCTCGACAGCCTTAGCATTAGATTACCCTCTTCAAAAATTCGGACATTAATGCTTCGTCATCAAGATCCTCATCAATCCCCAATGAAAACTCATACAAGACGAGCTCGTTTTTGGATAGATTGGCAGTCAAGGATGAATCCAAATCAAATAAACGCTTGGGATCATGCAAATATGTGACAAAAGGAATCTTTATAAATATTTTCAAGAGGAGAGAATAATAGTTTTCAAGCTCCGCAGATTTCTCTTTGAATCGTTGAAAATAAGTCCCATCACCTTGCCCCACCAACTCATTGAGCTGTCCAATGGTAAAATCGCTATTTTTTTCTTTCAAGTCAGCAAGTTCTTCCAAGCTATACGAGATCACATTTTTTTTGAAATTGTATCGATCCTCTTCCAACTGAAATACTTGTTTGCTAGTGATAGCAAGCTCAGGCCAGCAAATTATCATTGTGCAATTCTTAGAGAAAACTCTATCCACTATCGGGTTTTCTCTAACTTTCAAATGCAAACCATCCGCCCACTCAACAAGCAACTTTTCAGCGTACTGGCTCGTAGCTTCCTTACATTCTACGACTAGATAGTACTCGGCTTTTTTTTCGGCAACCTGAGGTTTGAAAAGCTTTGTCATCAACTCGTTGTAGTTGTGCTCAAAACTCACAGTCTCATACCCGTTATTCAAAAAAACTTTATCTATCAGATTAATCAGCATTTAATTCATCCATGGCTTGCTGAATAGGTATCAGCCGAAGATTGCTAAAGTAATCGTCACGAGGTTCATCTTCTACCACGTTGGCCGACTGTGGTGCGCTAGTATGCGTAGTAGCTTGCTCATTGAGTGACATCATTTGCAACCCGTCATAGATCATATGGTTAACTTCAAACAAATCTTCGACGATCCGAGTATTGGCTCTGAGCTTCCTAGCGATATTGGTAGGCGATCGATCATTTATAGTTGTCGGAAGATAGTATCTTTCCGGACTTGCCAATGATCGATACACTAATTTATTATTACTCACATCATTCTCGCAAGACGTACAATCTACAGCATTAAAGATTCTGAGCAGCACGTCAGTTACACCGTTTTCATTAAATGCCAGAGCTTGCTCTATATTTGTTAGCGAATCAAACCTCACTGACGGCGAGAAATTTTTATAGTAACTAAAAAGATTTTCCGGTCCGGCATTCAACAATGCATATTTAATCTGTGAAAGATTACACACTATCGCTTCCGAATCTTCGGGTATGGAATAATAGTCGGGATTACTCATGAATTCATCAAAGAGACAAAAAAAGCGCTCCTTGAATTTAACTGCCAAATACTTGCCGCTTACATCTTCATAGTCCGCATCCAAAATCTCGACAATATAAGATACTTCGATACGTAACAGATCAGTTGCTCGCTTGTTTAGGTGTCGCTCCGTCACATAGATATCAATCATTTCCAATAAATGATGAAAGCCGCTATCGATTTGCTTTGTAGTATTCACCCCGCCTCTTAATACAAGAACTTCTTGAAGCTTTGACTTAATCAGATCATTGATGTTCTCGATACTGCAGCATGCTATGCCGTTATACATATAGCTTTGTATTCTGGCTAAAACCAACGGCGGGTCAGTCACGATGGTTTGTAGCACTTCATAAATTTGATCCGCAGTCAAAGCATCAAACGCTTGCTTTATGATTCTCGCTGTTTTGTTTCTACCCTCTGCAACATTGACCGCCTTGGAAATCGTGCTCGACGCCGGTTCTGCGTCATGTTCTCTTATCAACTCCCTGATAAAATCCTCGATAGCTTGCTGCAAGCTTTTACCAGCTGGAAGGTTCATAACCTTCCAAGTATGTATATAGCCTAATGGACCTGGTTGGTTGTACAAGTTTAGTGCTAGTCCGAAGAGCGCCTCATCATACGAACTGAAACTTTGTTTCTCGTAAGCTTTAACTTGATGAAACGAAACCAGCTCCCCCCCCACGAATAATTCAAAATCTTCGTTGTTTTCTAAAACGATTGAGTCACCGTGGAATGGGTGTGTAGGATCTGCGCGTAGCTTTTCGAGTATGTGGCAAAGTACGTAATGGAGAGCAATCTTTCCTTGGTAATTGTATCCACTCCAAGAGGGCGTCGCGTCGTGGATCATGCTTGCAGTTCCTCGTAAGAATTCAGCGTCCAGCTTTCTTCAATGAGTGCTTCTTGATGCGCATACGCCCGGAGGGTCGAGCGATTGAGCAGGTGACTCCACAATGCCACCATACAAATATTTTGGCGAGGCCGACTGTTGGAATTCTGAAGCGCCCAACACCGCATACTGCGCTAAAGGCTTTCTATCAGCTCACTCTTAATAGGTATAGCTTGCCGCACGGCACACCTGAATGAGTGCTAATGGCAGGTAGCGGTGGCTTATAAACGTTCGCTTTTGGCCGAAAGGAGCCATCGGGTGTGAAATGTAGCTCAACTCACGCAAATCAGCTGACCCACTGAGGAATGGATTTATTCAGGGGAGATTTCCGCAGTAAGGTCTCGGTAAACACCGACGTTTAAAAATACATCTCCAGACACTCTCTCAGGCTACATATCCTTGCGCCTTTGCCTACAGCTACGCCAGAATCCGCCGGCTTGTGCGCCTTGGGGGCGGGTTCTATTGTGATGCGGTCGCTGATGAAACAGCGATCGGGTTTAGCGACTCGACTTATAAATAGGTGCATCAGCGTTCCATGCTTTGTTGCAGATTCAATGTCTGCGACTCCGCTATGGTGGCTGTATGCGGGAGACCCTCGGGTCTGCCGGGTGCCTATAACCGGTTCGCTAACCTGCGTACAGCCGCCACCTTTCTGTTTAGCGACAGTTCTGGGCGGCTCCATTCTTATAGGAGCTTCACCATGATCAAACCAACACCCAACCCACCCGAAACCGCCTCGGTTTCACCCTACGAATCCATCGACTCAAAAAAACTCCACGAAGCCGCCGACCGCGCGCTCGACCATTACCTCTGTCCGCCCGGGTCCACGCCGCCGCCGCGTAAAACGCGTGGGATGTATGCCGTGACGGCGGATAACAAAACCGAAGAACTGCTGGTCGATGCCAGTGAGACGCTTGCTTCGGCCAAAACCCTCGCGCAGAACATCGCCAGCTTGTTGCCGGTGTCGCAGCGTCATGCGCTGGCGGGGATTGCGCAGTTGATTATGCTCGGGGAGTTGGCGGTGAATCGGGCGTTGGATAATTTGCAGTTGCCGGGGTGATGTAGGTGTCGGGGACACTTGGTGATTGATCGGGTGTTCATTCTGACGCCTTCGCGAGCAGGCTCGCTCCCACAGGGTTTTATGCTGATTGCGGATACCGTGTGGGGGCATGCGTTGTTTTGTTGCCTGAGATGTTTGTGTAGGAGCTGCCGGAGGCTCGGGCCGCGATCGGACGATCTTTTGATTTTGGTTTTAAAAGATCAAAGTCAAAAGATCGCAGCCTTCGGCAGCTCCTACAGGGGGCGGTTCAGTAGGGTTTCCAGGCGGGCCAGGGGTGGGGCGTCCTGGTTGCGGTTGAAGACCTGGATGCCGACCTTGAGCAATCGGCCGTTTTCGGCTGTGGCGATTACCTGCTCACACCGCAACAACAACCGCCCTTGATCACAATCAACGGCTTTCACACCGGTCGGCAATCGACCTTCCAGTTGCAGCTCCGCCATGCGGGTTTGCGCTGCGATCATTGCAATCGAGCGATCACGCAGAACTCCGCTGCTTTGGGTCATCAACCCTGCCACGCGCACAGCCGCCGACATCGCCACGGCAATGATCGCCAGCGCCACCAGCACTTCAATCAGGGTGAATCCGCTTTCTCGGGAGCGCGTAGGCATATAAGGCCCAAAACCCAAACTCAGCCCTCGACCCTAACCCGCGTCCTTGACGGCTTGACGACGAAAACTCCCGAGGATTTTCAACATCCCTGACATATCTTCTTGCAACACTGCGCGTCGAATCGAATCAAGCCAAGGGAATGTCGAGATGGATATCGCGCAGTTCAAACAGCCCGGACGACCGAGCCGGATGCCCCGTGGGCAGCAGGGTTTTACCCTGATCGAGATCATGGTGGTGGTGGTGATTCTCGGGATTCTGGCGGCGATGGTGGTGCCCAAGGTGCTGGATCGGCCGGATCAGGCGCGGGCCACGGCGGCGAAGCAGGACATTGGTGGTTTGATGCAGGCGCTGAAGTTGTATCGCCTCGATCACGGCACGTATCCGAGCATGACTCAGGGGCTGAAAGTGCTGGTGGAGCGGCCGGCGGATGCGAAGAACAGTAACTGGCGTTCGTATCTGGAGCGTTTGCCGAATGACCCGTGGGGTCGTCCTTATCAGTACCTCAACCCCGGCGCGAATGGCGAGATCGATATCTTTTCCCTCGGTGCCGACGGTCAGCCTGACGGCGACGGCGTGAATGCCGATATCGGTTCCTGGCAGCTGTAAGGCCGGTGATGAACAGCCAATCGAACCAGCAGGGGATGGCGATCATCAGTGCGCTGTTGATCGCGGCGGTGGTCGCGGTGATTGCCGCGGGGATGTTGACCCGGCAGAGCGTTTCGACCCGCGCGCTGGAGGCGGATCAGCAGCGGGTGCAGGGACGCTGGGTGTTGCACGGTGGTTTGGAGATCAGCCGGCAATTGCTTTGGGATGCGCGGCAGCGTGATCCGCTGACCCGGCTCGATCAGCCGTGGGCGCAGCGCTTGAATGCGCAAGGTTTCGAGGGGCGGCTGGAGGATGAGCAGGGCAAGTTCAACCTGCGCAATCTGGTGGCCAACGAGCGTATCGATGAGGCGCAGGTGCAGGCGTTTCAGCGGTTGTGCGCGTTGATCGGCATCAGCGCCGGGTTGAGTCAGCGCATCAGTCAGCGGGTGATCGGCTCTTATCCGTATCTGTCGAACCCGCAAATAGCCGAAAACACCGCGAGCAAAAACGCCTTTGACAGTGGCCGTGCCACGTCGCCGAATGCGTCGCGCAAACCACAGAATCCGAAGTTGCCGATGCTGCGCAGTGTCGATGATCTGCGCAGCGTCGAGGGTGTGAATGAAGCGGTGATTGGCAAACTGGCGCCGTACCTGACGGTGATCCCCGCGACCACCTGGCTCAATGGCAATACCGCCACTGCGCCGGTGCTGGCCGTGTATGTGCCGGGGTTGTCGCTGGAGCGGGCGCAGGCGCTGATCAATGAGCGTGACGCTGGGCGCTGGTTCATCAACCGTGGCGATTTCGTCAACCGCTTGCGCATGCCCAATCTGGAGCTGACCAGCGTCAAGGTCGGCATCACCAGTGACTGGTTTCGTCTGCGCGGCGAGGCGCGGCGTGATCAGCGGCGGGTCAGCCTCGATGCATTGTTGCATCGCAGCGAGGATCGTCTGCCGCAGGTGATCTGGTCGCGGGTGGGCGTATGAGTCAGTTGCGTGTGAGTTTGCCGCCACTGGCGCAGTTGAGTCTCGACAGTGAATTGGACTGTGCGTGGCTGGACCGTCAGGGGCAGGTCATTCGTGAGCAGCGCCTGACCTTTAGCCAACTGGGGCAGTTAGCGAAGCAGCCAGCGCTCAACATTTTTCTGCACCCGGCGGACAGCCTGCTGGCGAGCATCGACCTGCCGCCATTGCCGACCAACAAGACCGCAGCGGCGGTGCAATGCGCGGCGCAGGCCTTGATGCTCGGCGACTGCAATGACATGCACATCGCTCACAGTTCGCGGGATGAAGCGGGGCAGGTGCAGATTGCCTGGGCGCCGCGTCAGCGTTTGCAGCATCTGGGGCAACTGCTGAAGCAGGCCGGGTTGAATCTGCGCGGCTTGTACCCGGCGGCGTACAGCTTGCCGGTGCTGCCGGGCACGGTGGCCTGTCGGCAGGACGGCCATTTGTTGCTGCGCGAAAGCGTGCAGGTGGCGCGGGTGCAGCCGCTGTTCGACGACGAGATTGGCGATTGGCTGCTGACCTGCGGCGCGCCGCTGCACTGGATCGGTTCGGCAGCGCCGGCGGAAGCCGAATTGCCGATGGCCGAGGCGCAACGCTGGACCGGGCCGTTGCCCGGTTGGGGCTTGCAGGGTGCGGTGCAACAGCAGCGCAGCGAGCATCGCGGTTGGGGCCGGGCGTTGGGGCTTTGCGCCTTGGCGGTGGCGGTGTGGGTGATCGGCCTGAACCTGTATGCCGCCCGCGAAGCCAGTCAGGGTCAGCAGCTCAAGGCGCAGATGGCGCTGCGGGTGAAGCAGGCCTTTCCCGAGTTGCCGGTGATCCTCAATCCGCTGCAGCAGGCGCGTCAGCAACTGGCGGCGCGGCAGAAGGGCGCGGCGGAGGACCCGGCGCAACCGTTCAATCGGCTGGTGTTGCAGGCCGGCAGTGGCATGCCGTTCATGGCCGGCACGGTCGAGCGCCTGACGTTTGTCGACGGCACCTTGCAGTTGAGTCTGCTGGCGGATGCCCGGCGCAGCGCCAATGACAAGGACAAGGACTGGCAAGCCGCATTGGCCCAGGTCGGGATCAGCGCGACGGCTGACGATGAAGGCTGGCTGCTGCGCCCGAGCGACGAAGTCACCACCCCCGACGAAAGCGCTGACGACAGCGGAGCAGAAGATGAATAAGGCATCGCTCGCGGTTTATCGCGCCCGTTGGCAGCGTTTCAGCGCGCAACTCCAGGCGCGTTGGCAAGCGCTGGCCCTGCGCGAAAAACGCATGGTCGGCGGCATGGCGGTGGTGCTGCTGGCGCTGTTGGTGTGGGTCGCATTGATTCAGCCGCCGCTGAAAAAAATCACTTATTGGCAAGCCGAAACGCCAAAGCTGCGCGCGCAGACCGAAGCGCTGGAAGTGCTGCTGCGCGAGGTCAGCGTGCGCCCCGAAGGGCAAAGCCTGGCGCAGTCTCTTGAACAGACACTGCAGGCCAGCGGCCTGGCCGGGCACTACCAGTTGCAGGCCGGGGAGGCGGGTACCTGGCAACTGACGTTCGACGCGGCGCCGGCCGATGCAGTGCTCGACTGGCTGCTGAGCAACCCGGCACAACTTTCTCTGCAAGTGGTCGAGGCCCGTCTGCAACGCGCCGACAACGCTTCGACCGAAGTCACTGCCGGCACATTGTCAGGCACCGTTCGCATGGATCAGGCGCTGGGCGCTAAGGAAGCTTCATGAAGGGGTCAGGATCCAAACCGGCGCGCATGGCGTTGCCGATGCTGCTGATGGCGTTGAGCGCGTGCAGCAACACCACCACGCCGCCGAATCAGCCGCCGTTGCTGGTGGACAGCGAACTTGGCCGTCCATTGGCCAACACCCAACGCAGCGGTGATGCGCTGCTCGATCGGCAACGCGCCCAGACACAAAACGCGCCGCAACCACGGCAGATGCACAACATCACCGAACGTGCACGCAGTGGCGGCGCCCCGCGCGGCAGCACACTGCCGAGCAATCCGCTGGGCGATCAACCGGTGACGCTGAATTTTGTCGATGCCGATATTCAAGCGGTGGTGCGCGCGTTGTCGCGTTCCACCGGCCAGCAGTTTCTGGTCGACCCTCGGGTCAAGGGCAGCCTGACGCTGGTCTCGGAAGGTCAGGTGCCGGCACGCCAGGCTTATGACATGTTGCTTGCGGCGTTGCGCATGCAGGGCTTCAGCGTGGTCGATGTCGGCGGCGTCGCGCAGGTGGTGCCGGAAGCCGATGCGAAACTGCTCGGCGGGCCGATCTACAGCCCGGACAAACCCGCCGGCAACGGCATGCTCACCCGCACCTTTCGCCTGCAATACGAGAACGCGGTGAACCTGATTCCGGTGTTGCGCCCGATCGTCTCGCCGAACAACCCGATCAATGCCTACCCCGGCAACAACACCATCGTCGTCACCGATTACGCCGAGAACCTCACGCGCGTCGCCCAGTTGATCCAGACCATCGACACCCCGAGCGCGATCGACACCGACGTGGTGCAGATCCAGAACGGCATCGCCGCCGACATCGCGCCGATGGTCGCGGATCTGCTTGACGCGCCGGGCAACGACCCGACGCAGAAAATCGCGGTGATCGGCGACCCGCGTTCCAACACCATCATCATCCGCGCCGGCAGCCCCGAGCGCACCGAGCTGGCGCGCAACCTGATCTACAAACTCGACAATGCGCAGAGCAATCCGAGCAACCTGCACGTGGTTTATTTGCGTAACGCGCAAGCGGCGAAACTGGCGCAGGCGCTGCGCGGACTGCTGACTGGCGAGAGCGACAGCGGCACCAGTGACAGTGCGCGCTCGGTGCTCAGCGCCATGGGCAGCAACGGCAACAACAATGGCGGTTCGGGTGCGCAGAGCGGCACGCAAACCAGTGGCAACACCTCGACCACTTCCAGTACGGGCAGTACCGGCGGCAGTTATGCCCAGGGCAGCAGTTCGACCGGCAGCGGCGGCAATCAGGCCAGTGAGCAGAACGTTGCATTTAGCGCTGGCGGGGTGACGATTCAGGCTGATGCGACCACCAACACCTTGCTGATTTCTGCGCCGGAGCCGTTGTATCGCAACCTGCGTGAGGTCATTGATCTGCTCGACCAGCGCCGCGCGCAAGTGGTAATCGAGAGCCTGATCGTCGAGGTCGGCGAGGACGATGCCAGCGAATTCGGCGTGCAGTGGCAGACCGGCAATCTCGGCGGTAAAGGCGTGATCGGCGGGGCGAATCTTGGCGGGTCGGGGATCAACCTCAACGGCAAGACCAGTCTCGATGTGCTGCCGCAGGGCTTGAACCTCGGTTACGTCAACGGCACGGTGGACATCCCCGGCATCGGCAAGATCCTCGACCTGAAAGTGCTGGCCCGGGCGCTGAAGAGCAAGGGCGGCACCAACGTGCTGTCGACGCCGAACCTGCTGACCCTCGACAACGAAGCGGCGAGTATTTTTGTCGGCCAGACCATTCCGTTTGTCAGCGGTAGCTACGTGACTGGCGGCGGTGGCACCAGCAACAACCCGTTCCAGACCGTGACCCGGGAAGAGGTGGGGTTGAAGCTCAACGTGCGGCCGCAGATTTCCGAGGGCGGCACGGTCAAGCTTGATATCTATCAGGAGGTCAGCAGCATCGACGAACGCGCGTCGGCCAGCGCGACGTCGGCGGGGATCGTCACCAACAAGCGCGCGATCGACACCAGCATCCTGCTCGACGACGGCCAGATCATGGTCCTCGGCGGCTTGCTGCAGGACGGCTACAGCCAGAGCAATGAGGCGGTGCCATGGCTGGGGACCCTGCCGGGGATCGGCGCGCTGTTTCGCAACGAACGCCGGGCGATCAGCAAGACCAACCTGATGGTGTTCCTGCGCCCGTACATCATCCGCGACAGCGAAGCGGGGCGCAGTATCACCCTCAACCGCTACGACTTCATGCGCCGCGCCCAGGGCGGCCTGCAACCGGAACGCAGCTGGGCAATGCCGGACATGCAGGCGCCGCAGTTGCCGACGGCGGCGCAGGGGGTGCCGAGTCCGGTTCCTGCTTCGGGCCCCCGCGCGACTATCAAAGCGGTGCCGATCGAAGGGAGTACACGCTTTTGAATCCGACCCTCAATCTGAGAAGTAAACCTGTGGTGAGGGGATTTATCCCCGATGGGTTGCGAAGCGGCCCCAAAACCTATGCACGCGGTCAGTCAGATGGATTCGGATATCAGGTTTCGGGGCTGCTGCGCAACCCATCGGGGATAAATCCCCTCACCACAAGAATTCCCCTCACCACAAAAACATGTTCAGACCCGAGAGTTGGGGAGGTTATGAGATGAGTTCACTGCCCTATGCCTGGGCCAAGGCCCAGCGCATTCTGTTGTGCGACGGCGTGCTGACCGTGTGCCCGTCGACGCCCGGCTGGTCGATCAGCGAGGTGCGGCGCCAGTTCGGTGAAACCTCGCTCAAGCGTGTGCGCGACGACGAACTCGACGGCCTGCTCGCCACGGCCTACGCCGACACCGGCAGCGCCGCCGCTGTGGTTGGCGCAGCAGAAAACGAAGTCGACCTCGACCGGCTGATGCAGGACATGCCGGAAATCACCGACCTGCTCGACACCCAGGACGGTGCGCCGGTAATCCGCATGATCAACGCCTTGCTGACCCAGGCTGCACGCGATGAGGCCAGCGACATTCACATCGAACCGTTCGAAACCCATTCGGTGGTGCGCTACCGGGTCGACGGCACCCTGCGTGATGTGGTTTCGCCGCGCAAGGCGCTGCACGGTGCGCTGGTGTCGCGGATCAAGATCATGGCCCAGCTCGACATCGCCGAAAAACGCCTGCCGCAGGACGGTCGCATCGCGCTGCGTGTGGCCGGGCGACCGATCGATATTCGTGTTTCAACGGTGCCCACCGGCCATGGCGAACGCGTGGTGATGCGCTTGCTCGACAAGCAGGCCGGGCGCCTGCATCTGGAAACGTTGGGCATGGATGCAAACGTTCTGGCCAAACTCGATCACCTGATCCGCCAGCCCCACGGTATCGTGCTGGTCACCGGCCCCACCGGCAGCGGCAAGACCACCAGCCTCTATGCCGCGCTGGCGCGACTGGATGCCAGCACCAGCAACATCCTCACCGTCGAAGACCCGGTGGAATACGACCTGCCGGGGATCAGCCAGATTCAGGTCAACGCCAAGATCGACATGACCTTCGCCCTGGCATTGCGGGCGATTCTGCGGCAAGACCCGGACATCATCATGATCGGCGAAATCCGCGATCTGGAAACCGCTCAAATCGCAGTGCAGGCGTCGCTCACCGGGCACCTGGTGCTGGCGACGCTGCACACCAACGACGCGGTGTCGGCGGTCAACCGCTTGATCGACATGGGTGTCGAGCCGTTTCTGCTCGCTTCGTCGATGCTCGGCGTTCTGGCCCAGCGGCTGGTGCGGCGCCTTTGCAAAGAGTGCAAACAGGAAGATTCAGCAGCGCCGGGCACCTGGCGCCCGGTGGGCTGCGCCGCCTGCAATCATACCGGCTACAGCGGTCGCACTGGCATCCACGAATTGTTCTGCATCGACGACGACATCCGCACCCTGATTCACCAAGGGGCAGGGGAGCAGGCCTTGCGTGCGGCAGCGTCCAAGGCCGGGATGTTCAGCCTGCGCGAGGACGGTGAGCGCTGGATTCGCAGCGGCGCCACCGCTCCTGAAGAAATCCTCCGTGTGACCCGGGACGCCTGATGAATCGCTATCGTTTTGAAGCCGCCGACGCCACCGGCAAGATCGAATCCGGGCATCTGGAGGCGGACAGCCAGGGCGCGGCGTTCGGCGTGTTGCGCAGCCGTGGTTTGACCGCGTTGTCGGTGCACAAGGAAAGCAACGTCGCCCAGCATGGCGGCGGAGGTCTGTTCAGTGCGCGTATGTCGGACAACGATCTGGCCTGGGCCACCCGCCAACTGGCGAGCCTGCTCGGTGCCAGCCTGCCGTTGGAAGCGGCGCTCAGCGCGACGGTGGAGCAGGCCGAGAAAAAACACATCGCCCATACCCTCAGTGCGGTGCGCGCCGATGTGCGCAGCGGCATGCGGCTGGCCGAGTCATTGGCCGCACGACCACGGGATTTTCCGGAGATCTACCGCGCGTTGATCGCTGCGGGGGAGGAGTCCGGCGATCTGGCGCAGGTCATGGAGCGGCTGGCGGATTACATCGAGGAGCGCAATAACCTGCGCGGCAAGATCCTCACCGCGTTTATCTACCCCGGCGTGGTCGGGCTGGTGTCGATCGGCATCGTGATTTTCTTGCTCAGTTACGTGGTACCGCAGGTGGTCAGTGCGTTTTCCCAGGCGCGTCAGGACTTGCCGGGGCTGACGTTGGCGATGCTGACGGCCAGTGATTTCATTCGGGCGTGGGGCTGGTTGTGTGCGGCGCTGATCGCCGGGGCCTTCTGGAGCTGGCGCCTGTATCTGCGCAATCCGGCGGCGCGGTTGAGTTGGCATCACCGGGTGCTGAAATTGCCGCTGATCGGGCGTTTCGTGTTGGGCCTGAACACTGCACGTTTCGCCTCGACCCTGGCAATTCTCGGCGGTGCCGGGGTGCCGTTGTTGCGGGCGTTGGAGGCGGCGCGGCAGACGCTATCGAATGATCGCCTGAGTCTGAGTGTCAGCGATGCCACGGCCAAGGTTCGCGAAGGGGTGAATCTTGCGGCGGCTCTGCGAGTGGAGAACGTGTTTCCGCCGGTATTGATTCACCTGATCGCCAGCGGCGAGAAAACCGGCGCACTGCCGCCGATGCTCGAACGGGCGGCGCAGACTCTGTCGCGAGATATCGAACGGCGGGCGATGGGCATGACCGCGTTGCTCGAACCGCTGATGATTGTGGTGATGGGCGGGGTGGTGCTGGTGATTGTGATGGCGGTGTTGTTGCCGATCATTGAGATCAATCAGTTGGTGCAGTAGGTGATTTTTCGGGTGTCTGGTCTGGCGTCATCGCGAGCAGGCTCACTCCTACAGGTGTAATGCATTTCAATTTGTAGGAGTGAGCCTGCTCGCGATGACGCCGGCCGAAACA
>Ga0207713_1001196_pt1 | contig 21772 bp, 19 predicted proteins | sample KBSS64metaG_FD_184404 | JGI IMG/M metagenome (GOLD analysis project Ga0207713, IMG submission 184404) | Switchgrass rhizosphere microbial communities from Kellogg Biological Station, Michigan, USA - KBS S6-4 metaG (SPAdes) (version 2) | ecosystem: Host-associated > Plants > Roots > Rhizosphere >... | reverse complement strand
CGGTCGTAATGCTCGGGATCGCGCACCGTCACATGCCCAGCGATCCCCTCCGTCAGTCCAAAGCGCGAGAGCAAACGGAAGGCCGCCGCGAGCTTAAGCTTGCGATGGCTGCGTTCGTCCTCCAGGCCGGCAAACTCACGGGGCACTGGAAGCGGGCCACCGATCGGAGTAGGGATTTGGTGGTCGTTCGAGTCAGCCAGGCACATACGGCACCTTCGGAAATGAAAGTAATGGGAAAGAATCTGTAGCCCTCAGGATTCTCATTGTGTCGCGCCAGTACTCGGGCCGTCCATGGCGATTTGCTCACTGTCGTGTGAGCTTTCGTCAAGCGGGGTGCCGGACGGCCCGCGACACAAGGCTCGGCAGGAGGTCATGCCAAAGCGTCACAGGAGAGATACTTTTCGTGAATTGTCACGGAAATTCGGCCGGTGCTAAATGCACGTGACGCTAGCACTGGACACCTGATATGCAGACCCCCGACTTCAAGAGCACCTTGCCGCCACAATTGATGAAGCGCATTGTGTGGCGCCTCGCGCCGCTGATGGTGCTAATGTACGTCGCCAATCAACTCGACCGAGCCAACGTCGGCTATGCGGCGTTGACGATGAACGCCGAACTCGGGTTGACGGTCGCGCAATACGGGCTTTCTGCGAGCCTTTTCTTTCTCGGCTATATCCTGTGCGAGGTGCCGAGCAACCTGTGCATGCATCGTTACGGGGCGCGTCGCTGGATGACGCGCATACTCGTGAGTTGGGGGCTGCTCTCCTCGCTCACGAGCTTCGTGCCGAACGCTCAATGGCTCTATGTTGCGCGCTTTATGCTCGGCGCGTTCGAAGCGGGACTGTATCCCGGCATGGTCTACTACCTCACACTGTGGATGCCCTCGCGCAACCGTGTCTGGATGATGTCGCTCTTCACGATGTCGATTCCGCTTACCGGGATGGTCGGCGCGCCGGTCTCCACCTGGATCATGGATCACGCAAACGTCTTTGGCGTAACCGGCTGGCGCGCGATGATCCTTCTCGAAGGCTTGCCGGCCATCATCCTCGGTGTGATCGCATGGTTCTACCTGCCCGATGGCCCGCACGACTGGCGTGGTCTGTCTGACGAAGATCGCCACACTATCCGCACGACGCTCGCACACGAAGAACAAGCCGCGGCGGTCGCCATTCAGCCGGGGAACGCGCGGAGCGCGCTAACGAACTTCAAGGTGTGGGGACTAGGAATTGTTTACTTCGGTATAAACTCGGGCATCATTGGGCTGCTCTATTTCTTGCCGCAAGTAGTCAAGACCTTCAAGGGAGGCTCGCAACTCTCACTAACGCAGATTGGCCTCATCACGTCTGCGCCGTTTGCGGTAGCAGTGGTGAGCGTGATCGTTTGGGGGCGCATCGTAAGTCACAAGCGTATTCACGCGCTGTACGTCGCAGGGCCGATGATGCTTTCGGCCATGACGCTCGCGAGCGCACTATATCTGTCGTCACCGCTGGCAACGGTCGCGGTGCTCGCGATTGGCACCTCTGCGTGCTTCTGCAGCATCAGCACTTTCTGGCAATTGCCAAGTCGTATCCTTACCGACCGAGCGGCGGCGGCCGGCATCGCACTCATCACGAGCATCGGCGTGTCGTCCGGTTTTATGATGCCGTACTTCATCGGCTGGGTGCGCGATACGACCGGCACATTCCAGCTCGCATTCATAGCAATCGCCGTGGCGATGACGGTCGGCTCCGCGCTAGCGATCGCACTCGACCCCGAACGACGCCGCGTGCCGTCCGCAGGCATGGCGCTAAAATGAGCGGAATTTCCATGGAGATCCGCCCGTGTCATTGCGTCGAGGAATTCCCAGCCTGACGGCATTGCAGGCGTTCGAGGCGTCGGCGCGTCATCAGAGCTTTTCGAAAGCCGCCGCCGAGTTGCAACAGACGCACGGCGCCATCTGCAAAAAAGTCAACGAACTTGAAGCGAGTCTCGGCGTAGAGTTGTTCCGGCGCGTAAGCCAAAGGCTGGTGCTCACCGATGCCGGCGCCGACTATGCCCATCGCATACGGGTGAATCTTGAACAGATTCGCCGAGACACCCGGCATCTGGTCGCGAACCGGGAGCGTTCGACGCTGCGCGTCGCGGTCGGCGTGACCTTCGGCGCTCAATGGCTCGTGCCGCGGCTGCCGGGATTTCATTGCGCACATCCGAACATTCAGGTGCGGCTGACGGGCCGTGATCAACCGACCTACTTTCAGGATCTGAACTTTGACGCGGCGATTCACTTCGAGCAATCGCCGTTGCCTGGACTCGCGAGCAAGGTGCTGCTAGCCGACGATAGAGTGTGGATGGTAGCGTCGCCTTCCCTTACGGAGCACTATGCCGATTGCGATATCGCTTCCATGCCGTGGATCCACACGCGCGATTTGCCTGCTGCATGGATGACGTGGAGTGAAACGGTCGCACCGGAAAGGGCTGAACATGCGCGCGATGGTAGCGATCATTTCTTCGACTTCTTTATCATGGCTATCCGCGCGGCGGTCGCGGGACTTGGGGTCGCACTCCTGCCACGCGTTCTGATCGAACAGGAACTTGCTTCCGGCCAACTGATCCGAATCGGCGGATATGCCGCGATTAATGCGCAGAAGACCTATCTCATGTTTCCAGAACAGAGGCGCGACTGTGCACCGTTCGCTACCTTCGCATCGTGGCTGGAAGATGAGATGCTGCGATACCGCGTGATACTTGCATGTAGCGAAGAGAACGGGCGTTTGCGAACTCCCCCCGCTTGACGCTTGGGCTACATGCGATGGTGTTCGATAGGCCGTACTCGACCAGAAAGCGGACGCTCAGGGGCTGCGAGGCGAACGTCGCTTACGGGTCGAAAATCGCCCACTCCGCCAAGTGCACAATCAATCTCCCTTCGTCGAAGAGGAGATTGTCATGGAAACGCTTACTTCTTCCGGCGCTCGCCGGGTGCCATGGAATCAGGGGAGGTTGACCGGCCAGAAACCTCCGTTGAAGCTTCGGGAAATATGGGCGATTCGAACGAGGCTGTAGATGTCTTCCAACGTGTCGCGTCCTGGATCTCGGCACGGGCGCTGAAGCCCGCCGACTTTCTGTTTCCCAGTCGCCTGCACGTGTCAGCACATGTGTCCACGCGCCAGCCTGCACGCATCGTGCATCGCTGGGTCGCATCAATCGGACTGGATGACGCCGCGTATGGCACTCCACGATGCGCCGCACGAAGGCAGCCCTGATATATCGACGCACCAAGAACCTGCGCGCGGTTCAGTTGCTCTTGGGCCATACCAAGCTTGAGAGCACGGTTCGATACCTTGATATCGAGGTGGACGACGCGCTCGAGATGGCCGAACAAACCGAAGTCTGATAACTGTTGGCCGGTGAGCGGGCGCTTGCCGGCCATCTACGGCCTTATCCGAAGGCCGGATGATGCGCTGCACTGTTGACCCGTGCCCCGGCCTACTGGCCGCCGAAGGGCTTCTCGACGCTCAGCCCCAGAAACGCCTCTGGCAACTTTGCGACCTTGCCGATCGGTGACACCTCCGACAGAAGCCTGTTGTCACGCTGAAGGCTTGAACCGTTTTCATGCGCAACTATGCTGTAAGAGTCGAGGGGGCGGGCACGCAAAAAACCTCGAAAGCTCAGATGATTGCGTCCGTGCAACGATGGTCCAAATGGGCCGGGCGCAACGCTGAAAACGAAAAGTTCGGTGTGTATGATGCGTTTCGCTCGTGCGTGGCTGCTTTCAGTCTTGTTTGGAGCTTCGCTCGGCTTATGGAGCGCGCTTTGCGCCGCGGTTCAGCCGGCTTCCGCGCCATCATCGGCGTCAGCATCACCGACAGCGTCCGTGCCGATTCCTGCAAGTGAGACGCGCCGCATCGATCTGACCAACAAGCCTTGGCGCGGCGACTTCGACGCGATGCTCGAGCGTCGCATGATTCGAGTTCTCGTTCCCTTTAGCCGCACGCTGTACTTCAATGATCGCGGACACGAGCGTGGGGTGACCGCGGATACCGTGCGTGACTTTGAACGATTCGTCAACAAGACCTATGCAGATCGCCTCGGCAAGCGCCCGTTCACAGTCATCATGATCCCGACAACACGCGACCGGCTATTGCCCGGGCTCGCGGAAGGCATCGGCGATATCGCGGCCGGCAATCTGACGGTGACTGAGGATCGCCTGAAACAGTCCGACTTTGTTAGCGCACACGCGCTCAAGCCGACGCGTGAACTCGTTCTGACCGGTCCGAAGTCACCCGCGCTCTCCACCCTCGGTGACCTGAAGGGCAAGACCGTCGACGTTCGCCGCCATAGCAGCTATTACGAAAGCCTGATCGCACTGAACAACCGCTTCCGGCAGGCGGGCAAGCCACCGATGCGAATCGTGCTGCTACCGGACGCGCTCGAGGACGAAGACGCGATGGAGATGCTGAACGTGGGCCTGCTTCAGATCCTGGTCGTCGATGACTGGAAGGCGCGCATGTGGGCGCAGATGCTGCCGAACGTCAAGGTGCACGAGAACATGGCGGTGCGGGAGGGCGGCGTCGTCGGCTGGGCCATTCGCAAGAATAGCCCCCAGTTAAAGGCGGTGATCGGCGACTTCTATGAGAAGTTCATCAGGAAGCAAAGCGTAGCGGAGATCCGCCTCAAGCAGTACGTGCAGGGTGCGAAGCAGATTCACAACAACACGGAGAGTGCCGAGCTCAAACGTTTCAGACAGACGGTGGCGTATTTTGAGAAGTATGGCCAGCAATACAATTTTGATCCACTGATGCTCGCCGCCCAAGGGTTTCAGGAATCGCAGCTCAATCAGGATGCGAAGAGTCGGGTGGGCGCGGTCGGCATCATGCAACTGATGCCGGCCACAGGGAAGGAACTCAACGTTGGGGACATCAAGGTTACGCAGTCGAACATTCATGCCGGCGCGAAGTATCTTGATCAACTGATGACCCGCTACTTCCGGGATGCCCATTTTTCCGAGGTGGACCGGCCGCTATTCGCCTTTGCCAGCTATAACGCCGGACCGGGAAACATCGCGAAGATGCGCAAGGAGGCTGCCGCCCGCGGACTCAACTCCGATGTCTGGTTCAACAACGTGGAGATCGTGGTGGCCGAGAAGATCGGCGTCGAGACGACCACATATGTGCGAAACATCTATAAGTACTACGCGTCCTACCACCTTCTCAAGGAAGCGCAGGCGCAGCGCAGCCGCGTGGTTCGGTAGCGGAGCGGCTGACCGGGCAACGCAAATCGCGTGGCCGACGGTTCGCCGACACGCGACAAGCTTCTTCGCGTCTGGTGGCACGCGGGGATCGCGCAAGCGTGTCAGCAGGCGGGCATCCATCTCAAGTCGACGATCCCCAACTGTTCAATCTCCGCCCGCATGTCCAAGGGCCTGCATCCGGCAAGGTCGACGCGGAGCACGCCCTGCGGCGCTCGGCCCGTGCGGCTCGCAATTGGATTGCCGTGCATGCCGGGGGAACGAGCATCGATGTTCTCGTTGCCGCGAGTGATGGCGGGCTGGGCTCAACGAGCGGCGGTCCTTGCAGCGGCATGATGGCTCGATCTTGAAGCGACGATAGACAGGACGGCGGAAACGGCCAGACTGCCGCCGACGCACACCATTGCGACGACCAGTGCCCTGGCCAAGGTCAGCGGATCCGGTGAAGTCCCTGCGACACTGAAAAAGACGCCGCCGATGACCGCGACACCCAGTGCTGCGCTGATTTGCAACGCCGAATTCGTGATGCCCGCGATCATCCCGGAACCGGTCGCCGGTGCGCGATTGATAACCGAGCGCACCAGCGTCGGCAGCGCCCAGCCCTGACCGAATCCCAGGAGTGCTACCGCTCCGATCAACGGAAACTGAGCCGGCATCTGTCCGGGCGCGCCGGCCACGAGGGCGGCGAGGAGTATGCAGCCGGCGACATCGAGCATCATGCCGACGGCGGGGACGCGGTCGCCGAAGAGGCGGATCGCCAGCGGAGTCGTCAGCGGCCCGATGAAGGCGCCGACCCCGAACGGCAGGAAAACCAGCCCTGTCTCGAGTGGGCTCATTCCAAGTGCCGCCTGGAGGTAGACGGAGAACGTCAGGAAAAAAGCAGAGACGACATAAAAGAAGAGGACGCCCGTAAGCCCGCTCATCAGGCCAGGCCTCCGGATCAGCTCCATGCTGATCAGGGGCACGCCGCCTCGGCGGGCGTAGGCCGCCTCGTATCGGCAAAAGCCTACTCCAGCGACGGGGCACGCGAACAGCATTGCGCAGGCCCACCACGGCCAATCCAGCTCCCGCCCTTCGACCAGCGGCACGATGAGCAAGCCCAGCGTGAGCGCGCAGAGTAGCACCCCGATCCGGTCTACGGGTGCCGGGCTGTCACCGCGGACGTCGGGTAGCAACGGCAGCCCGAAGATCAGGACGGCGGCGACGACTGGCAAGTTGATGAGAAAGACGACGCGCCACTCCAGGTGAAAGATGTCCGCAGAGATCAACGCACCTCCGAGCGCCTGCGCGGCTACGGCGGCCAGTCCCACCGCGGCGCCGTAGAGGCCCAAAGCGCGCGCGCGCTCCTTCTCTGGGAACAAGGCGTGAATGGAGGCCAGCCCTTGCGGCGCCATGGCGGCGGCGCTCACGCCCTGCAGCACGCGCCCGAAAATCAGTATGGCGGGTGACGATGCGAGGCCGCAGATCACCGATGTCAGTCCGAAGCCCGTGACGCCGATCAGGAAGATCCTCCGCCGGCCGAAGAGATCGCCTAGCCGTCCTCCTGTGATAAGGAAGACCGCGTAGGCCGCGGCGTATCCGGAAATGACGAGTTGCAGCTCTGCGGCGCTCGTGTGGAGGGTGCTTTGGATGGACGGCAGGGCGACGTTCACGATGAAGAAGTCCAGCGGAGGCAGAAATGCTCCCACCAGCAACACCGCGAACGCCGACCATCGACGCGTGGAAGAGGTTGTCGTATGCATAGGTTTTGGCGGCGGCGGACCGCGTCAGGCCGGACGGCCGAAGCGTTCCGTTCCCGTGATGGGGTGCCAGTTCTGGAGCGGCGTGGCGTAGTGCATGGTGAAGGTGCGCTCCAGGAATGCCCAGCGGCCGTCGCGTCGCTGATAGACGTCGCGGTATTGGCCGCTCACTTGGAGCGTGCCCTGATCGACGTCGTAAAAAAGACAGTCCGCCGCCACTAGCCCGTGGCCGTTGTCACCGTCCACCGTGATCAGCGCATTCGCCATCCAGTGATGCATATGTGGCATGCGCTTCATGTTGATGCGTGCTTGCGCCAGGATGGCCTCCAGGCCGTCGGAGTTGCCATTTGCGCCCAGGAGCAGTCTCGATTCGGGATGCCAGAGAGTGGCCAGCAGTTCGATGTTCATGGTGTCGAACGCCTCGGCGTAGTTAGCGATCAGCGCATCGATGGCGAAGCGGCTTTCGATGGCGTCAAGGCGTGCTTCGAGTTCTTTGGACATTGGTTTTTACGTACCGATTGGTACACAAATAGCGAAAAAAAATGCGGGGTTCGTGTCGTGGCCTCGCGCTGCTCTGGCTTTACATACCGAGTGGTACAAATATAGAGGAGCTTGGAAGGCCGTGTCAACTGCCCTCTTGAACGGCCCGGTGCCATGCGCGGGAGGTTGTAAGTCGCGACTTGCCCAGAGATTGTGTATCGACTAGTATCTAAATTTTTGACTGCGGAGATGTTCATGGTTCAGCGGGGTCGGCCACGCACGTTCGACCGCGATGCGGCGATCATTTCGGCGATGCACCTGTTCTGGGAACATGGCTATGAATCGACGTCTTTGTCGCAGCTGAAGGCGGCGATCGGCGGGGGCATCTCCGCGCCCAGCTTCTATGCGGCCTTTGAGTCCAAGGAGGCGCTGTACAAGGAGGCGCTGGAGCGATACATGGAGATTTATGGCAAGGTGACGCGCAGTCTCCATGACACGTCGCTTCCGCCACGGGAGGGCGTGTTCCTTGCGCTGCTACGGTCGGCAAAAATGCAGACTGAGAGCGGCCACCCGAAAGGCTGTATGGTCGCGCTGGGCGTTGTCGGGGCCAGTTCCACCGGCAGTGAAGCCGTCACCCAGTTGCTTCGTGACGTGCGCAGTCGCACGCGCGCTGGCTTCCGCGCCTGCGTAGTACGGGGCATCAAGAGTGGGGAACTGCGCAGCAGCACCGATCCGGCATCGCTGTCCATCGCGTTCGACTGCTTTTTCCAGGGATTGTCTGTGCTCGCCCGCGATCGTGTCCGGCATGCCGTCATCGAGAAGGCCGTGACCGACGCGATGGGAATCTGGGATGCCGCAGTGGACCAGCCGATGCCTAAGGAGGTCGGCAAGACTTAGTCCGGAAGCAGATCAGCTTAGCATTGCCTGTCGACGAGAAAGACGGGCAAGCGCGAGTTCCCTCGACGAGATGAAGCGCTTGGTGCCATGCAAGGCACTGGTGCAGATCGTCGAGTCGCCCTGGGCCAACAGCAAGACCGGGCGGCCACCGGCCCGAGTGGCTCGATGTACGTCGAGTAACCTCGCCCAACTCCGAAAAGGCATCCGTAACAATCCGCGGATCAATTGGCTCTTCCAATTAGAGTCAACGTCCGGCGGCCGTGTGATCAAGCCGCATCGCTTGAACGGCGCATTGTGCAACTCAGTGGGTACGCGATGGCGAAGGCTTTCGGTTGCTTGGAGGTTTGGTGACACGGCCTTCGGGACCCTTCGATAACGCTGCGAGATCCGTCTCGTTGCGCACCAGCGCACGAATGCCCGCAGCCGCGAAGCGAACGAGGTCCGCATAATGCGCTGTCGACTTTTTTTCGCGGTCCTGTGCGCCTAGTCGCATCGCCCGGCCATTGAGTGCATGGGCCTGCTGCCGCGCTCCGACAGAGAAAAGATACGCCCACACCGCCTGCTCGCGTGCGATGCCAGGCACGACCGTATGTAGGGCGTCGATGATTCGCTCCGCAATCGGGTCATAGTAGGTTTCACGAATGCGCCGGGAGCGCTCGTCGCTGCCTAGACTCACGGACGCCACCAGCTGCACGTAAAGCGCCAGATTAACGGCATCCTCCCCATGAAAAATCTCCGACAGCGGCGTGAAGGCGATCGTCAGCACGTCTTCGACGGTGGCCTTGCGTTCCCTCGCAAACAGGTCGTCGAGCAACTTGCTACGGTGTTGATTGATCGCTGACGAGCGCCGCTCGAATACGGCCTCGTAGAGCTTGTCCTTGGTCGCGTAGTGGTAGTGCACGAGCGCCTGCGCGACGCCCGCTTCGTCCGCGATGTTTCGCATGCTCGCTCCGGCGTAGCCATGCTCGCCGAACACGCGCTCGGCCGCATTCAGGATCGCGGATAAGCGCGTACCCGGCGCGCGGTCGGGTTCCTGAGCACCGTTGCCGGCGTGTGCGGACTCCTTCTTTTCGCGTTGTGTTCTCATCTCCGCAAGCTCCATGGCGGTACTATTCGATCGATCAGTCAGTATATCGTGATCCTCGCGCGACGCGGGCGAGACGATCCGGGCCGCGTCGCCACCTGCAACGCGATGACCGGACCGCGCACGCCCTTATCCGAGAAACTCCGGCTCCGGCAGACCCTTGACGCCGGGCCGCACCGCGAGCACGTTGCCCGCGAGCGGCTGCTGCGCGAGTTCCTTCTCGCTCATCCGCCGGCGCGCCGTCGTGATGAAGAGGGTGTCGAGGTCCGGACCGCCGAAGCACAAGCTGCTCACGCGTCGCACCGGCAGATTGACGACCATGTCGATTCTCCCGCGCGGGTCATAGCGCGTGACGCACCAGCCATCCATGTTCGCGCTCCAGAAACAGCCGTCGGCATCGACGGTCGAGCCGTCGCAGATGCCGCGCCCGAGCGGAACTTCCGCGAACTTGCGGCGGTTGTAGATGGCGCCATCGACCGAATCGTAGTCGAACACGTCGATCTGGCAGCTGAACGAATCGGTCATGTACATGAGCCGGTTATCGGGACTGAAGCTGATGCCGTTGATGCAGGTGATGCCTTCCATGATCAGATGCGGCTTCAGATCGGGATCGAGACGGAACAGACGTCCGCGCGGCGTGTAGGCGGCTGCTTCCACGGTGCCAGACCAGTAACGGCCGTGACGATCGCATTTGCCGTCGTTGAAGCGGTTCTTCGGCCGCTCGGCGTCGGGACGCGCCACTTCGGTCAGCTCGCCGGTTTCGGGCGAGAAAAAGTAGAAGCCCGAGCGCATCCCCACGATCAGGCCGCCCTTCGCGCGCAGACCGATGCTGCCGATTTCTTCCTGCATCGGCCAGCTTTTCTTGGCGCCGCTTGAAATGTCGAGGCGATGGATTGCCTGCCCGATGCCATCTACCCACCAGAGCAGTTGCGTTTTCTCATCCCAGATGATCGATTCGCCCAGCACATTGGGTGTGGAATCGATCACGTCGATGACCGAACCCACCATATCGATAGGTCTCGTGATGCTGCTGACAGTCATGTTGCCTCCTTGATCCTGATGTTGATATCCATATCGACGAATCCGATCCGTCCGCTCAGACGGCCGGCTCCTTCATGCGGGCGATGCCTTCGAGCGCGAGTCCGTAACCCAGGACGTCGTGCAGGCGAGCTTTCAGTTCCTGATTCAGGCAGGTGCGTGTATAGCGTCTTACGAGACGCGGTTGCTTGAGCATCGACCGGGCGAGTTCGCGAGCCCGCGGCAGCAGGTCTGCCGGCGGCAGCACTTCGTTGACGAGGCCCATCTCCAGCGCCTCGGTGGCTGAGATGCTCTGGCCCGTCAGCAGAAAGTAGTGGCCGCGCGCTCGGCCCATGAGCAGCGGCATGATCAGATGCATGCCATCGCCCGGCACCATGCCGCCCTGGAAGTGCGCGGTGTCCTGGATCGTCGCAGTGTCCGATGCCAGCACGATGTCGCCCAGCAGTGGAAGCTCCGCGTGCCGCACGGCCGGCCCGTTGATGATGCTGATCACCGGCGCTTCGATATTGAGCAGGTTGATGAGCAGATGCTTCGCTTCCCAGTAGATCGGATCGTAGATCGTGGGTGTCATCGAATTGCGGTTCTGGTGCATGCCCGGCGCGATGGACGGCCCGCTGAACGCATCGCCCGTGCCGGTCATGATCACGACGTCGTTTTCCCGGTCTCGGCCGACGTCGAGAAACGCCTGCTCGAACTCGCGGTGTGCCGTCAGATTCCACACGAGCGGCCCGCCGTGTGTGTGAAAGTGCATCTCCAGTACGCCGTCGGTGCGCGTCATGCGGATGGTCTCGAACTTGTCTGCGTATTCGTCGAAGTTGCTCACGGCTCTGTCCTCTGCTCAACGTTGGAAATCGCGCCGGCGCACGCCGCCGATGGCGTTGGCATGCATCCGCGCAAGGTAATCAAGCGCCGATACTAGCCCTGACTGATCGATCAGTCAACAAGGGAAATTCCGGTCCCGCTTCCGGTTGACCGGGTGTTTGCCCATCCGTTACTGTGCTGACTGTTCGATCGATCAGTTTTTGATCCGAGCGATCCGCCGCCTGCGGGTACGCCCTGACAAAGAACAGATGCCGCCGGACCATCAGCATGTCCGAGGTTCAAGGAGACAGCTTCATGAGACGCTTTCCGTCGTTCGTATGCCGTTCCGTCCACCAACATTGAGAGGGTCATCATGTCACGCAAAATCGCTCTCGATACCAACTCGCCCGCCCCGGCGACGCCCCAAATGGACACGCAACGTGCGCTGTATTTCAAGGTCGCGCTGCGGCTCGTGCCGCTGCTGATCGTGTGCTACGTGGTCGCGTATCTGGACCGCATCAACGTCGGCTTCGCCAAGCTTCAGATGCAGGACGCGCTCGGCTTCAGCGATGCGGTGTACGGTCTGGGCGCCGGCATTTTCTTCATCGGCTATTTTTTGTTCGAGGTGCCGAGCAATCTGCTCTTGCAACGCATCGGCGCACGCAAGACCATCACGCGCATCATGGTTCTGTGGGGCATCACCGGCTGCGCGATGGCGACGGTATCGAGCCCGACCGCGTTCTACGGGCTGCGTTTTCTGCTCGGCGTGTTCGAGGCCGGCTTCTTTCCGGGCGTCGTGTACTACTTGAGCCAGTGGTTTCCGCGTCATCGCCGCGGCCAGATTCTCGGGCTCTTCATGACGGGCTTTCCGATCGCAGGGGCGATCGGCGGACCGGTGTCGGGCTGGGCGATGTCGCGGCTCGGCGGCGTCGCGGGTCTCGCGGGCTGGCAGTGGCTCTATATCGTTGAAGCTGCTCCTGCGGTGCTGCTCGGCATCGTGACGTGGTTCACGCTGTCGGACGACATCGGGCGTGCAAAATGGCTGACCGAATCGGAGCGTGACGCTTTGCGCCATGCCTTGCGTGCCGAAGGCAGCGACGCGGAGCCGAAGCATACCGGACAGTTGCGGCAGGTGATAGCCGATCCCAAGGTGTACCTTATAAGCTTCGCGTATTTCACCTTCATCTGCGGCACGTATGCGCTGAGCTTCTGGTTGCCGACGGTGCTCAGGAGCGCGGGCGCGACGAGCGTGGAGCGTGTCGGCTGGCTGTCGGCGATTCCCTACGGTATCGCGGCCGTGGGCATGGTGCTGATCTGCCGCAACTCGGACCGGCTGCTCGAGCGTCGCTGGCATGGCGCGCTGGCCGCCTTCGCAGGGGCGATTGCGCTTTCGCTGCTGCCGCTTATGGCGCATGATCTGACTGCGACCATCGTGCTGCTGACGATCGCATCGACCACGGTGTTCGTCACACTTCCGCTGCTGTGGTCGCTCGCATCCGACTATTTCGCGGGCTCGTCCGTGGCTGCTGCCGCAATCGCCTTCGTCAACAGCCTCGGCCTGCTAGGCGGCTTCGCCAGTCCGTTCGCAATGGGCTGGCTCAAGACATTGAGCGGCACGCTGAGCAGTGGGCTTTATCTGATGACCACGCTGCTTGCACTGGGTGCATGCGCGATGCTTTGCATGCGTACCGGCCGTCAGTCGAATGCATAATCAACCAACGAACGTCGAGGCTGCGCAATCGGGCCCGCACGCGGCAAACATGGAACAGACCTTCAAGGATGCATCGCCGGGGAGCCTGCTCGGGGAAAGCGTGGCGCGACTGGATGGCGCGCGCTTCGTCTCGGGACGTGTCGACTACAGCGCTGACCTCATTCCTCGAGATGCCCTCCATCTCGCCATACTGCGCAGCGCGCACGCGTGCGCGAGGATCGTGTCGATCGACCTGTCCGAAGCGCTGGCGATGCCCGGCGTTGTCGCCGGCCTGACGGGCGAGGAAGCGGCCCTCTTCAGCGATGCGATGCCGCCGGCGATGGACCTGCCCGCGAAAGGCGCGCGCGGTCCCCTGCAGAGCCGCTGCCTCGCGCTCGAAGAGGCGACCTACTTCGGTCAACCCGTGGCGGCGCTCGTGGCGACTTCGGTTCACGATGCCCAGGCGGCGCTCGCGAAGATTCGCATCGAATACGAAGTGCGCGCGCCGACCGTGAGCGCGCGTGACGCATTGCGCGACGGTGCGCCGATCGTCCAGCCCGGCTGGGACACGAATCTGCTCGTGCACGACCGCATCCGCTCAGGTGACGCGGATGCCGCGTTCGCGCGGGCGGCACACGTCGCGCGAGGTGAACTGACAATCGGCTCGTCGACGAGCGCGCCGATGGAAACGCTCTGCTATGTCGCCGAGTGGGATGCGCGCGGCGAGCGTTACGCGCTCACTGGCACGTTCCAGAATCCCCATACGAGCCGCTGGCTGATCGCTGCCGCGCTGCGCGTGAAGGAGTCGCAGGTGCGCGTGATCGCGCCGCGTATCGGCGGCACGTTCGGGCTCAAGATGGCGGGGCATCCGGAGGAAGTGCTGGTCGCGCTCTTCAGCCGGCTCACGAAGCGCCCGGTGGCATGGATCGAGGAACGGCGAGAGACCTTGCTCGCGGGCGCGCGGTCACAGCATCACAGCTTCGAGATTGCCGCGGATGAGAACGGCAGGCTGATCGCCTGGCGTGATCGCATACTAGTCGACGTCGGGATCATCGGCGCCGGTCATAGCTGGGCGATGGCGCTCGTCACGCCGGCGGTGTTTCCGACCGTCTACACGATCGAGCATTGCGACGTCGAGTGCTCGCTGGCCATGACCAACCAGCCGCCGTGGCAAGCCATACGTGGTTACGGCAAGGAGATCGGCAATCTCGTGCTCGAACGCGCGATCGATCTGCTCGCGCAACAGACCGGCATGGATCCGGTCGAACTGCGCCGCCGCAACCTCGTCGCGCGCGAAGCCTTGCCGCGCCTCCTGCCATCCGGCCTGAACGTGGATAGCGGCGACTATCCGGGCGGCCTCGAGCAGTTGCTCACGATGTTCGACTACCCGCGATGGCAGGCACGGGCGCGCGCCGCGCGCGATTCGGAGTGTCGCATCGGGATCGGCGTTGCGTTCGAACTCACGCCGGAGGGCGGCGCGCGGCCGGGAAATTTTCCCAACGGCTACGAGACGTCCACGGTACGCATGATGCCGTCGGGCGACGTGCAGGTGCTGACAGGCGTGACGTCACCCGGCAGCGGTAGCGACACCGGCATCGCGCAGATGGTCGCGGGCGAACTCGGCTTGCGCGCCGACCAGGTGAGCATCATCGAAGGCGATACCGACGTGACGCCGCTCGGCACCGGCAACGCCAGCAGCCGTGCGCTCATGTATGGCGGCACGGCTGCGTACCTCGCCGCGCGGGAACTGCGTGACCGGCTTGCGCAGTGCGCCGCCAATATGCTCGGCGGAACGGCCGACGACATCGTGTTGCGCGACGGGCATGCGCGCCGCCAGTCGAACGGCGCGCAGATCGCCGTGGCAGAACTCGCACTCGGCGCCCACCTGCGTCCGTTCACCGTGGCTGCGGGCGTGACCCTTCCGCTCGAAGTGACGCGCAGCTTCGCGCCGAAGAATGTACGCGTGGAGCCGGACGCGCAAGGCCGCATCGCCACTTACCCGACGTTCTCGTATTCCGTGCATGCCGTCGCGCTCGAACTCGACATGGCCACCGGCAACAGCAAGCTCCTCGACTATGCCGTGGTGCATGACTGCGGCGCGATGATCAACCCCGCGCTCGTGGAAGCGCAACTCAGGGGTGCGATCGTGATGGGCATCGGCGTGGCGCTGTGGGAACTCATCAAGATGGACGAGCAGAATCGCATGATCACCGATCGCTTCAAGAGCTACCTGCTACCGCGTGCGAACGATCTTCCGCCGATCCGCGTCGGGCATCGCGTGACGCTCAATCCGTTTCATCCGCTCGGGATGAAGGGCGCGGGCGAATCGGGGCTCGGCGGCGCGCTTGCGGCCGTCAGCAATGCCGTGGCGAACGCGCTGGGTAACGATGCGTGCCTCGCGCACGTGCCGGCAACACCCGCGCGCGTGATCGCTTCCCTGCGGGAGCGATTCGCGTGATAGGGCATCGCTTCGATTTTCATCAGCCAAAGGAACTCGACGAAGCAGCAGACTTGCTGGCTCGCTTCGGTGAGGACGCGTCCGTGCTGGGGGGCGGCACGATGCTGGTGCCGTCGATGTCGGCGAACCTCGTGCGGCCCGCGCATCTCATCGGTTTGAGCGGGCTCGGTCTGGATTCGATCGAGCTGGACGGCACGCACCTGCGTATCGGCGCGATGACGACCTACGCGCAACTGCTCGCCTCGCCGATCGTCGCAAGCCATGCGCCGCTGCTCGCCGCGATGGCCGCCCAAGTCACGGGCGGCGCATCGATCCTCAATCAGGGAACGCTCGGCGGAGCCGCGAGCTTTGCGAATCCTTCGTCCGATGCGCCGGGCTGTCTCGCGGCGATGGAGGCGGTGTTCGAGTTGCACTCGTCCCAGGGAAAGCGTTGCATGCCGGCGTGTGATTTTTTCGCCGACGCGTTTCGGACCGCGCGGCGCGCGGACGAATTCCTCACGGGCATTCTCGTCTCGCGCGACGCGACCCTCATCGCCTGCCAGTACCAGAAGTACAAGGCGAGCGCGAGTTCGTGGCCGATCGTGACCGTCGCATGCTCGTTGCATCGTGGCACGCAGGCGAGCGTGCGGCTCGCGGTCGGTGCGGCAGGGCGCCGACCGGCGTATCACCGCTTCACGATCGACGAGAGATCGTTGCTCGCGCCCGATGCACTCATCGAGCAGGCCGCAAGCAGGGCGCTCAATCTCGTCGGCGAAGGCTGGAACGATGAACTAGCGGACGGCGATTACCGTCGCGCCATCGTGCCGGGTGTCGTGAGGCGACATTTGCGCACGCTACTCGCGGGAGCGAAGGCATGAAAGGAACGATTCAGGTGCGGCTCACGCTCAATGGCGAGCCGCGTTTCGCGGACATAGACTCGCGGCTGTTGCTCGTCGAGTTGATCCGCGATGCGCTGGATGCAAAAGGGACCCGCGTCGGCTGTCTGACCGGCGATTGCGGGGCGTGCACAGTGCTGATCGATGGCGAGGTAAGAAAGGCTTGCCTCGTCCTGGCGGCGTCGATTTCGGGCAACGATGTGCGGACGATCGAAGGCATCGAGGGAATTGAGACGCTGAAAGAGGCGTTTATCGCGGAGAACGGATTCCAGTGCGGCTTTTGCACGAGCGGCATGATCGTCGCGGCCGCGGATCTGTTGAAGCAGAATCCGTTGCCGAGTCAGGAAGAAATACGGCGCGCCATCAGCGGCAACCTGTGCCGATGCACCGGCTACGAAAGCATCGTCAATGCAGTCTATCGTGCGGCGCATGGCGGCCGCTTATCTGGAGGAAACGGTGACGAATGATTCCACCGTCGCGGTTTACGTGACGTATGAAGGAGAACCGGGCGCGCGTTTCGACCGCGCTTATTACGTCGAGCGTCACCTTCCGCTCGTTATGCATCGCTGGTCGCGTTACGGCTTGACCGGTGTCGCTGCGTTTTTTCCGGCAGTGGAGCAGGCCGGTACGCTCGCGATCTGCGAATGCCAATTTCGCGACGAAGCATCGGTCGATGCGGCGTTCGCATCGCCGGAAGTTTCGGAGGTGATGGCCGATCTGCCGTGCTTCACCGAGATCGCGCCGCGCCGCGTGCGGGTGCTGCCGCTCTGAAAAGAGGCTCCCTATCAACATCGATTCGATCAAGGAGGCAATTTCATGGAAATCGGCATCATCGGTCTTGGCGCGATGGGACGCGCGATGGCGCGCAATCTGGCGCACGCCGGACATGGCGTGAAGGCGTGGAACCGCTCGGGCGGAACGGTGGACGGTGTGACGACGGTGGCCTCGCCGGTCGAGGCGTTTCGGGGCGACGCCGTGCTCACCATGCTGTCCGACGACGATGCGATCCGCTCGACGCTCCTCGCGTCGGGCGTGCTCGCGCAGGCAAAACCCGGGCTGGTTCACGTGGTCACGTCGACGATCTCGGTTGCGTTCGCGCGCGAGCTCGTTGCGGCCCACGAATCGGCACGCATTGGTTACGTTTCCGCGCCGGTGCTCGGACGCCCCGACGTCGCGGCGAAGGGCGAACTCAACGTGCTGGCGGGCGGTCCGCCCGATGCTGTCACGAAGGTGCGGCCGCTGCTCGACGTGATCGGCGGTCGCGTCTGGGATATGGGCGACCAGGCGCCGACCGCCAACGCCGCGAAAATCGCCTGCAACATGATGATTACGATGGCGATCGAGGCAATGGCCGAAGCCGTCGTTCTGACGGAGGCAAACGGTTTGCCGCGCGAGCGATTCTTCGACCTGATTCTGAACACGCTGTTTGGCAGTCGCTCGTATCAGGTTTATTCCGCGAACATCGCGCACGGAAACTACGAGCCGGGCTTCAAGGCCACGCTTGGCATGAAGGATCTGCGGCTCGCGGCCGAAGCGGCCGAGGAGGCTGGCCGTGCGTTGCCGCTGCTGGCGGCGGTATATGCGCGCATGGCTGAAACGATTGATGCGGGCATGGGCGATCGGGACTGGTCCGCGATGGCGAAGTTCACGATCGAGTCCGATGATTCATGAGTTGGCGATCAGAAACGGTCCGTTTGACGCGAGGTGTCAGCCGCTCGCATCATGTGTGGAGCGCAAGAGTTCGTCGCACGCATGGATGACCGCTGCGTGTGGGAAGCGGCCGTCGTCTCCGCGCAAACGCGGAAGTCTGCTCCGGGTCGGGTTCAGCCGACCGTGTCAGGCGGCAGTCGGCCAGGTGCTGACATTGAATCGTGCTTTCACCGGTCGCTCAAATGGCCGCTCAACTGCAGAAAGCCGTCTCCGGCCCTGCAGCGCCAACCTTGTGCCGGCTCATCGACTCAGTGATCGAGGCTCTAAAGCACGGGCCCCTCTATCGATAACGTTGCGGGTCGATGTGCGCCGCATCTCATCTTTAGGTCCAGAGACGCCTCTCACCCCGGCAACAGTCCGACTGTCCGGTAGCTGCCTATCAATCTGTCGAACAACGCGATGTCCGCCCGGCCCCGCGCCATCAGTTGAGCGCCGGCCACTGCCGCGTAAATCGCGCACGCCCGTTCTTGGCTCCCTTCGTCCGCAACGACGCCCGCCGCCTCCAGAGAGTTGCGGAGCCACGCCACATTGACGTCCGCGAAGGTCTGCACTTCCTTTTTAACCGCTTCAGGCAGATCGTCGTATTCAGCTGCCATGAAACTGCTCAGGCACATGCGATTGTCGCGCTCCAGAGATTTGCGAAACGTCTCCGGATACTAGTGTGCGGCTGATATGACTCCGCCTGTCAATAGCGATCGGTTTTGGGTTTGTTGATGTGCGCATCTTGCCGAATTTCCTGAGGGCGACGTAGCAGTAAGTCTCGACGGTGGATCATGCTGATATTCGCGGGTTGGGTACCGCATTACAGAAATCCGCCCAATGAGCCTGCCGCTATCTAATGTCGCAAGTCGGATAGAAATCGTTGCGTAGCCGAATCGCGGGTTACTCGTGTGCCGGGCTACGCCGCCTTCAGGAAACTCCTCCCCATTCGACTAAAAGTTACTCAACCGCAGCATCATGTTGTGAGCGGCTCGCAGGGTATGGCAAGTGACATCGCGAGTCGACTGATGTCCCAAATGAATCCGGCGAGCTCGCGGGCGACCGCGACCACCGCGATGTTCTTCTGCTTGCCGCGCGTGATTAGCTTCCGGAAGCGCCGGCACAGACGCAGTTGCGCGTCCCAGGCTCGGTCCACGATTGGCTTTGGAATACCATCGTGACGACGTTGGATCCCGGGACTCACGCGGGCCGGATGTTGATAGCTCCAGGCCGCTTCGACCAACAGTTTTCTTGCATAGCTGTTGCCGTTTTTGGTGATACTGCCCTGACGGCGTTTTTCTCCTGACGAGTGCTCGGAGGGCGTCACGCCCAGCCAGCCCATCAATTGGCGAGGGTGCGCGAAGCGTGACAGATCACCGAGCTCAGCGAGCATGCCCACTGCCGTGGTGAACTGCACGCCGCGCATCGTCTGCAGGCCCAGAACGGCAGGATAAAAGCGCCAGTTGACGACGGCATCGCGCAACGCGGCCTCCAGCCGGTCGCATTGCGCCAGGCGATCCTCAATGGTGCGTCGATACTCCTCGAACGCCAGTTGCTGCCACGAGCTCTCGAATGCATACGTGCTCACCCAGCGCCGGTGCGCCGGCCCCCAGTCGGCTCGGCCCGTATAGCGCACCCCATGCGAGAGCAGAAAGCCCTTCAACCGTTGTCTGGCGCGCTTCAGATCGTCCTTGGCGCTGACCCACGCGCGAGCCAGATCGCGGAATGCTTCGTCCTCCACGCTGGGGACGTACACCGCTGACAGATCCCCGGCGCGCAGCGACCTCACGAGCTTGACGGCGTCGCGCCGATCGGTCTTGACTCGCTCACCAGGCTTTTTGGGAATCAATGACGGCGCGCACACCATGCAGTCAAACCCCTTCTGCACGAGCTGACGGTAAAGTCCGTAGCCGCACGGACCCGCCTCGTAGACGATGACGATGTGCCGAGCCTTCGACTGAAGGCGCTTGCACAGGCGATCGATATCCGTCTTCGTCGTACCGATTTTGCCGAGAAGTTCGACCTCGCCTGTGCCCAGCGCATAGGCAACTGTAATCGAGTCCTTATGGACGTCGAGCCCTACGTACAGTGTGCTATCGTTTTCCACGCTGGCCTCCGTGATGGATATCGCCGGGTGTGGCCCTGTCCACACCGTGCGGCTCTGGCAGCGATGCTAACCCGCGTCTGATTCCGCGCGCCAGGCCAGCCCCTGCCTCGCGGAGTCATACTGACTTCTATGAGCTTCAATTCGTCAAGGCGTTTTTCGCATTTCGTTAGTGCACAGCCGTTTCTTCTGGATTCCTCTGTTTTGAAGCCGTTCATTGCGCACGTAAGACTCCAACGTCTTACCACCTTCTATCCGCCGGCGCGTCTTCGCCAGGCCTTATCCTGATGCGCGTTACGCTGGAAACCATCACCAGGAACATGCCCCATCTAAGGAATCGGTTGCCTATGCAACCCAGTCAGTATACGGGCATGGTCACTTCAAAGCGTTCGGTATGTACTGCCTGACTAATGCCAATATCCCTTCCTGCCAAACCCGAAGGTTCATATGGACTTTAGCTGTGCTCCTTTGGGTATCTCGCCGTCCCTCAAATAGCGCCACAGCGCAATTGTGAGGCGCCGCGCCACCGCGACGATCGCGATACGCCGGGCACGTCGGTTCGGTCCCGTGCCCTGCGTGCGCTGGTTGAACCACTTCGTGAGTGCGCTGTTGGGCTGGTAGCGCAGCCAGTTCCATGCGATTTCGATTAGCAGCGCACGTACTCGGCGGTTTCCCTGTTTGCTGATGCCCTGGTCGGCCTGGCTGTCGCCGCTGTCATAGGGCTGCGGCACTAGCCCGACGCACGCACCGACTTCGCGGCGGTTGTTGAACTCCCGCCAGAAGAGCTCGAGGGCAAGGCGTGACGCGCCTACTTCTCCAATCCCGTGCAGGCGCTCCAGCGCATCGCAACGCTGGCGCGCGAGTGCTGGTACCTCCGTCTGTCGCGTCTTCTCCAGTGCTGCAAGCTGCTGTTCGACGAGTGCCAGGCGTTCGCACTCGCGCAGCAGCCGTTCGCGCAATTGGCGCGGTAATGGCGCACCGTCGTGGCAGCACACCTCGTCGCGCTGAAGTCGGCCAGCGAAGGCACGGTGATTGACCGCATCCCAGCAGCCGAGGGTTGCCAACAGCTTGCGCATCCGGTCAAGGTGCTGCAGAACTTCCTTCTGCAGTTGTCCGCGCTCGCGCATCAACTGGCGCGACGCTTCGTCCTGCGGTGACGGCGCGTGCACGACGTGCATGCGGTCGCGCTCGCCACGCAGCCAGGCGCGCAGATTGATGACGAGCTTGATGACATCGAGCCGGTCAGTTTTGGCGCGTCGCTGATGGCGTTCAACCGGAATGCTGGCCGGATCGACGACGTAGCACTCGATGTGCCGAGCTTGCAGCGCGCGACAGATCCAGAACGCCTCCTGGCCGGCTTCATAGCTGACGGCAATTCGTACGTCGGCGGGCAACGACCACTTCTCTTTATGGGCCTCGATCAAGTCCAGCACTTCCTGCAGACGCGCCGCGGCCTGCGGCTCTGCGACCGTGTGCACGGCAGGCTTGTCGCGCCGACCGTCATGGAGTGCGACTTTCCACTTGGCCGCCGCCAGTTCCAGCGACACTGCCAGCACCAATACGTCACCACTACCCGTGTATGCCTGCTCGGTACGCATGATCTTCTCCCGTGAGCAACCTCAGCACGCTGATTTTAGGCGCAGCTTGTCGAGGGTCTCGCTTCATAGGATCTAATAACGAACAAGCGTCCCGG
>Ga0207713_1001187_pt1 | contig 21930 bp, 15 predicted proteins | sample KBSS64metaG_FD_184404 | JGI IMG/M metagenome (GOLD analysis project Ga0207713, IMG submission 184404) | Switchgrass rhizosphere microbial communities from Kellogg Biological Station, Michigan, USA - KBS S6-4 metaG (SPAdes) (version 2) | ecosystem: Host-associated > Plants > Roots > Rhizosphere >... | reverse complement strand
TAGTGCAGACGGTTGCGATCCGGCAGGCTGAAGAAACTCGCCGCCAGCCGCTCCAGTTCACACGCGCGCAGGGCTTCGGAGCCGCTGCTTTGTTCGTGACGGCCGTTGAACAGCCGATTGACGTCCTGCTCGATGAAGCGCTCGCCTTTGCGAATCGCTTCCGGGTTGCCGAACAGGAACAGAATACGTGTACGCGGTTTCAAGTCGCCGCGGGCGATGTCATGCAACAGGCGATCGAGCAACTCGATCGGCGCTGTTTCATTGCCATGGATGCCGGCCGATAGCAGCAGGTCCAGGCCATTGTCGCGAGCTTCAGGTGGCCGGACTTCCAGCGCACCTTCGCTCAACCAGCGCATGCGCACGCCTTCGACAGTCAGTTGAGTCTTCTCCGCCGGTTCGCGGCCGGCGAGGGTCAGTTCAAGCAATTTGCCGAGGGCGAGCATAGAGCGGTTTCCTTAGTGGTCGTGCTGGCAATCCGGGCCGTGCACGTGGTCTTCGTCACCGACTTCAGCCGGTTCCATTTCCAGTTGCAGACTTACCAGATTAGTCGCCAATGGGCGCAGCAGCAGGTTTGCGTATTCAGCGTCACCTTCTTCGACGTCCACGCCGATCAGCAATTGGCCGCGGCCGTCATGCTGAATCCACAGCTCTTTGCCTTGCCACATGACCGCGACGCGGGTGCAGGAAGTTTCCAGTTGCGTGCCGTCGGTGTCTTCAAGGATCAGCTGCAGGGTATCGCTCATGTTTTTTACGCTCTCGACGTTCAATTGATCTGGAATGGATAAACCGCGCCCAGTTTAAGGATTTGCGTCAGTTCATCCAGTGCCGTCCGGCACTCAAGCAGCAATTGCGGGTCCGCAAGATCGTTTTCGGTCATGCGGTCGCGGTAGTGCTTGTCGACCCATTCGGTCAGGGTGCCGTACAACGGTGCCGTCATGATAACCCCTGGGTTGACGGCCGCCAGTTCGGTTTCGTTGAGCGCGACGCGCAGTCGCAGGCAAGCCGGGCCGCCGCCGTTCTGCATGCTTTGCTTCAAATCGAACACTTTCACTTCGCGGATCAGGCCGCCGGAGCTGGTCAAACCTTGCAGGTACTGCCAGACACGCTCGTTGCCACGGCATTCTTCCGGCACGATCAATAGCATCGAGCCGTCAGGACGCGACAGCAGTTGGCTATTGAACAGGTAGGACCGAACGGCGTCTTCCACGGTGACCGCAGAACGCGGTACGCAGATCGACTGAAATTTCCCACCGACTTTGGCGAGTTTGCTCTGCAATTCGGCCAGCATCTGCTCGGTGTCGAGGAACGCGTCCTCGTGATAGAACAACACTTCGCCGTTACCCACCGCGATCACATCGTTGTGGAACACGCCCTGATCGATCACCGAAGGGTTCTGCTGGGCGTAGACCACGCCGTCATCGCTCAAGCCGTGCAGGCGGGCAACTGCCTGGGAGGCTTCGAGGGTCTGGCGAGCCGGGTATTTTTGCGGTGCCGGGTAACGGGTGTCGAACGCGCTGCGACCGAACACGAAGAACTCGACGCCTGCTTCGCCATATTCACGGCAGAAACGGGTGTGGTTGGCTGCGCCTTCGTCCCCGAACTGCGCCACGGCCGGCAATGCAGCGTGGTGAGCGAAGTGTTTCTGGTCAGCGAACATCGCCCCCAGCACACGACTGGTGGTCGGGTGTTCGATGCTGCGGTGATATTTGCAGTTCAGGTTGGCCGCGGTGAAATGCACACGGCCATCCGCAGTGTCGGCACTCGGGCTGACAGTGGCAGCGTTGGCCACCCACATGCTCGACGCCGAGCAACTGGCGACCAGCAACGGCATCGCATCTTTAGCCGCCTGCTCGATCACCTGAGCGTCGGTGCCGCTGAAACCCAAACGACGCAGGGCTGCCACGTCCGGGCGTTCCTGTGGTGCCAGCACGCCCTGTTGAAAGCCCATTTCCATCAGCGATTTCATTTTCGCCAGGCCTTGCAGCGCGGCTTCCTTCGGGTTCGAAGACTGCTGGCTGTTGCTCTGGGACGCGACGTTGCCGTAGGACAAACCGCCGTAGTTATGGGTCGGCCCCACTAGACCGTCAAAATTGACTTCATAGGATTTCATCAGCGAGGCTCCACGAGAATCTGTTGTTATGGCTTCAGTAACTATTCAGTAAGACCGCGGCGCGGCCATCGCCAGCAGGCTGGCTCCCACAGGTTCGGTGGGTGTTCACACATTTTGTGTGCGACCCAATCACTGTGGGAGCCAGCCTGCTGGCGATGGGCATCACGTCATTTTCACGCCGGGCGTTAGGGTCGCAGGCATCACCAGACTCGGCGTTTCCAGCGAAGCAACCGGGTACGCGCAGTAATCTGCTGCGTAGTAGGCGCTGGCGCGGTGGTTGCCCGAGGCGCCGACACCGCCGAATGGCGCGCTGCTCGCAGCACCGGTCAGCTGTTTGTTCCAGTTGACGATGCCCGCACGGCTTTCCAGCCAGAACTGCTGATAACGTGCTTCGGAATCCGACAGCAGACCGGCCGCCAGGCCATAGTCGGTGTCGTTGGCTTCAGCGATCGCCGCTTCAAAATCAGCGTAGCGGATCACTTGCAGCAGCGGGCCGAACAGCTCTTCGTCAGGGCGATCAGCCACTGCCGTTACGTCCAGAATGCCAGGGGTCAGCAAGGCAGCTTGAGCTTGTGGCTGAGTCATTTCCAGCAGCGCGACTGCGCCATTTCCCAGCAGATGCTCCTGGGCATCCATCAGTGCTTTCGCGGCGCCGAGGGAAATCACCGAGCCCATGAACGGTGCCGGTTGCTGATCAAACGCGCCGACTTCAATCGTACGGCTGACCGCCACCAGACGCGCCAGCAGCGTGTCGCCCCAGGCGCCCTGCGGCACCAGCAAGCGGCGGGCGCAGGTGCAACGCTGACCGGCGGAAATGAACGCCGACTGAATGATGGTGTAAACAGCCGCATCGAGGTCTGCAACCTGATCAACGACCAGCGGGTTGTTTCCGCCCATTTCCAGCGCGAGGATCTTGTCCGGACGACCGGCAAACTGTTGATGCAGGTGATTGCCGGTGCGGCTGGAGCCGGTGAAGAACAAGCCATCGATGCCCGGGTTCGCCGCCAGGGCGATACCGGTCTCGCGAGCGCCTTGCAGCAGGTTCAACACGCCTGCCGGCAGACCGGCTTCGATCCAGCACTTGACCGTCAGTTCGGCGACTTTCGGCGTCAGCTCGCTGGGTTTGAACAGCACGCTATTACCGGCCAGCAGCGCCGGCACGATGTGACCGTTCGGCAGGTGACCCGGGAAGTTGTAAGGCCCGAACACCGCAACCACACCATGTGGCTTGTGGCGCAGCACGGCGGTGGCGTCGCCCAGCGGGCCGCTCTTCTCGCCGGTACGTTCGCGGTAGCTCTGCACCGAGATCGCAATCTTGTTGACCATACTGGTGACTTCGGTCGCCGCTTCCCACAAAGGCTTGCCGGTTTCCTCACCGATGGTGCGAGCCAGTTCGTCAGCATTGTTCTTCAGCGCGGCGGCAAAGGCCTCCAACACGGTGATGCGCTCTTCCAGGGTCCGTCGGGCCCAGCTCGGGAATGCCTGGCGCGCGGCTTGTACGGCCGATTCAACCTGAGCAGCGGTAGCGCCTTCGCCGGCCCACAGCACTTGTTGGGTCACCGGGTTCAGCGATTGAAAAGCTTCACCCTGGCCGGCCAGCCATTCACCTGCGATGTATAGCGAATTCATTATTTCGACTCCCTGGCAGCAGACAACGGAACGGCGCGCACTTGATCGCCGGCGTTGAGTTGAAGACGTTTGGCGGTCAACGGATCAACCACCAGCGTACCCGCGGCGAGACGTGCAGGAGCAGCAGTGATCCGGCAGTCTTCGCGTTTGCGGTTATGAATCAGGAACGGTGTGGCGTCGTCACCCGGCGTGCCGATGGCCAGCACCAGCGCCTGGCTGTCGCGTACTGCGCGGATCTTGCCGGTTTCGCACTCCACCGCAGGACCGGCGTCGAAGATGTCGACGTAGCCCTGATAGCTGAAGCCTTCACTTTTGAGCATGGCCAACGCCGGCTCGGTGTCCGGATGAACCTGGCCGATCACGTTGCGCGCATCTTCCGACAGGAAGCAGGTGTACAGCGGGAATTTCGGCATCAGTTCGGCGATGAACGCCTTGTTGCCCACGCCAGTCAGGTAGTCAGCCTGGCTGAATTCCATCTTGAAGAAGTGACGACCCAGGCTTTCCCAGAACGGCGAACGCCCCGCTTCGTCGGACATGCCGCGCATCTCGGCGATGATCTTGTTGCCGAACAACTGCGGGAACTCGGCGATGAACAGCATCCGCGCCTTGGCCAGCATGCGACCGTTGAGGCCCGTGCGGTAATCGGCGTGCAGGAACAGCGAGCACAGCTCAGAGTTACCGGTCAGGTCGTTGGCCAGGAACAGCGTCGGAATTTCGCGGTAGATGTTCAACTCTTGCGAAGCGCTGACCGTCAGGCCAACCCGAAAGTTGTACCAAGGCTCACGCAGACCGACGGCGCCAGCGATGGCGGAAATTCCCACCACGCGGCCGTCATCATCTTCGAGCACGAACAGGTAGTCTGCATCGCCCCGCCCGGCTTCGCCGCGGAAGGTCTTCTCGGCCCAGCCGACCCGATGGGCCAGACGCTCTTCATTGGCCGGCAAGGTGGTCAGGCCGGTGCCGGTGCTGCGGGCCAGGTCGATCAGAGCGGGTAAATCGCTGCTGCGTACGGGACGAACGATCATGCTATCTCCTCAAACGGGCCGCTTGCGCCACCCGTGAAACTCGCTGCTTTACTAAGCATTCACTCTTTATAGGCATAGCAGCAGGCGTTAAACCGCCACCAGGCGCACGCTGGCACCTTCACCGACGCCCAAGGCTTCGGCCGCTTCAAGATCCAGGGTCACGGGTTTGCCCGGCGCGTAATCGAGCTCAAGCAAAACGGCGCGGTAATCCTGCAACTGGGCGTTGGCCACCAGGTACTGACGACCGACGCCTTTGACCGGCTCGCCGATTTTCACCGGGACGACCCGGCTCTGGGCGATCGAACGGATCCCCGAGACACGGGCGTGCAGGGTCGGCCCGCCGTCGAAAATGTCGATGTAGTGATCGGTCTCGAAGCCTTCGCGCATCAGGATGTCGAAGGTGATCTGCGCCCGAGGGTGCACCTGGCCCATCGCCTCTTGAGCGGAGTCCGGCAGCAGCGGCACATAGATCGGATAATGCGGCATCAACTCGGCCAGGAACGTCCGGCTCTTCAGACCGCACAGACGCTCTGCTTCGGCGTAGTTGAGGTCGAAGAAGTTGCGACCGATGGCATCCCAGAACGGCGAATCGCCATTTTCATCGCTATAACCGACAATCTCGGTCACCACGGAATCGGCGAAGCGCTCAGGATGGCTGGCGACGAACAGCAAGCGCCCCCGAGAGTTGAGTTCCGACCAGGCCGAACCGACCAGTTCCGGCAGCACGTAGAAACTGGTCAGCAAGCTGTTGCCGGTCAGGTCGTGGCACTGGGAGAGCACGTGGATCTTGTTATGAATCTTCAGCTCGCGGGAGGCGTGCACAAAGGTTTCATTACGGAAGCTGTAGAACGGCTCGGAATAACCGGCCGACGCAACGATCGCCGAGCAGCCCACCAGTTTGCCGGTGGCGGTGTCTTCGAGGACGAAGAAATAGCTCTCTTCACCGTTGAAGCTGACTTCGGCGGCGAACGAGGCTTCGCTTGCCGCGATCTTGTCGCTCAGGCGTTCAACGTCATCCGGCAAGGAAGTGACACCAATCGGGCTGTCCGCAGCCAGACGCTGTACCTCGCCCAGATCAGCCATTTGCGCGGGGCGCATCACCAGCATGGTGTCACTCCTTTCTCGAAAAACTCTATGAGGAAAATAACCGGGAAGTCATTGCAGACACAGAGATCAGTGTGGGAGCGGGCTTGCTCGCGAAAGCGGTGCATCAGTCAACATCGTTGCTGTCTGACCCACCGCTTTCGCGAGCAAGCCCGCTCCCACATTTGATCCAGCCCGGTACGAAAATTTGGTTCGACGCCTGAAAATGTCAGGCGTCGAAGGGTCTATCAGGCTTGCGTCAGTTTCGCCGCAGCGCGCTCGAAACGGTCCAGACCCTCATCGATATCAGCGTCTTCAACCACCAGGCTTGGCGCGAAACGAACCACGTCCGGGCCGGCTTGCAGAATCATCAGGCCTTCTTTTTCAGCGGCGTTGAAGATGTCCTTGGCCTTGCCTTTCCAGGCGTCGTTCAGCACGCAACCGATCAACAGGCCCATACCCCGGACCTGGGTGAACAGGCCGTACTTCTCGCCGATCTGTTCAAGGCGGGCCTTGAACTTGTCGTGCTTGGCGTTGACGCCGGCCAGCACTTCTGGGGTGTTAACCACGTCGATCACGGCTTCCGCGACAGCGCACGCCAGCGGGTTGCCGCCGTAGGTGGTGCCGTGAGTGCCGACGACCAGGTGTTTGGCCAGGTCTTCGGTGGTCAGCATTGCGGCGATCGGGAAACCGCCGCCCAGGCTCTTGGCAGTGGTCAGGATGTCCGGAATCACGCCGTATTGCTGGTAGGCGAACAGCTTGCCCGTGCGACCCATACCGGTCTGCACTTCATCGAACACCAGCAGCGCTTGGTGCGCGTCGCACAGATCACGGGCACCTTGCAGGTACTTGAGTTCGGCCGGAATGACACCGCTCTCGCCCTGGATTGGTTCCAGAACCACAGCGCACGTCTTGTCGGAAATAGCCGCTTTCAGCGCGGCCAGATCGTTGTACGGCACGTGGGTGATACCGGTGATTTTCGGACCGAAGCCATCGGAATACTTCGACTGACCACCGACGTTCACGGTGAACAGGGTACGACCGTGGAAGCTGTTGAGCGCGGCGATGATTTCGTACTTCTCGCTGCCGAAACGATCGAAACCGACGCGACGGGCCAGCTTGAAGGCGGCCTCGTTGGCTTCGGCGCCGGAGTTGCAGAAAAACGCGCGCTCGGCAAACGTGGCGTTGATCAGCTTATGGGCCAGGCGCAAGGCCGGCTCATTGGTGAACACGTTGGACACGTGCCACAGCTTGTTCGCCTGCTCGGTCAAGGCACCGACCAGCGCCGGGTGCGCATGGCCCAATACGTTAACGGCAATCCCGCCGGCGAAGTCGATCAGCTCGCGGCCAGACTGGTCCCAGACGTGGGAACCGGCGCCACGCACAGGGATGAAAGCGGCAGGCGCGTAGTTGGGAACCATTACCTGGTCGAAATCGGCGCGTTGTACCGCAGCGTGCTCAACGGACATCGGAGTCTCCTGATGAGGAACACTCGCCTGAAACTGGCGAGCGATGGGGGGATTGTAAGGACAGTTTTCAGCCCGGCCTTGCCGCCAAGCGACAACTTCTTATAGCGCAAACCCCGGTTTCAGCCGGGTTTACGGCAATGCGACATATAGCGTCGCAAAGGCGCAGTTTAAACTGCCGGCACAGGTTATAGGCAGGGTTGTCGAGCGGTGCGGTAAATATGTACCGCACGGAACCGATCATCGTCTGTTTTGCTGGCGGCTCATTCAAAACGCTAAGGGAATAGCGCATGAGCCGATACGAGAATGATCGTCCTTCCACTACAGGAGGCAGCGAATCCGCTACGCAACCGGACGATCACTACCATCACCTGTTCAACAATCTGCCAGCCTGGGTATTAGAGGCATCGTCCAGTACACACAGCGCCCTCAAGAACGCCACGCCTATGACGCAGGACTGGCATGGCACCGCAACACCGCTGCAGCACCAGTCGCTGAAAAAGCTCAGTCAGGAACACTGGACCCATCGAAATCGTCTGGACTCAATGCTGTCGAACCTGCAAAGCGCACAAGCCTTCGCCGAACCGCTGCTGAGCGACGCCCTGAAAACCCGGTTTGACCTGGATCTGGACGTCAAAACCACCTTCCTGCGCCTGTACATCCCTCAAACCGTGCCGATTTTCGGAATCAAGACTGGCGCGGCGCGCACCTGGACCGTGTCGATGCTCGATGCCGCTCTGCATAACTTCCAGGAATCGGAAACAGCGGCAGGGGCTTACGAGCCAGCCTCGACGTTCATCACCCAACCTTCACCCACAGGGCAGTTCGATACGCTGCCGGCAGTCAAGCAAAAGCTCTCTATCCCGGCCTTTACCCGGTTATGCCGGGAACTGGACATCGGCGCCCGGTACACCGCTTACCTCAAAGACAATCTGGGCCTGTCCAACCCGGTAGCTGGCACGGTGTTGAAATCGAAGGTGATCGGTTCGCACAAAACAGCACTCAAATCTGCACTGCAGATGGCGCAAATCCGAAAGGACATTCCAGCGGATGCCCATCTCTCGATCCAGCGCATTCTGGAGGGGCGTTCGGGTGCTCGACTGGGTGGGCAACCGCTGTATGGTCACGACCTGACAATGATGTCCTCCTCGCTGACCGGCATTGTCATTTTCGCGGCGAGCCTGGAGCGCGCACGCACGGCAACACGGATCATTGCCTACATTCCCGATGATCCAGAGCATCCTCTCAAGGAATACCCGGACACGTTGGCGTTCATGGCAGAGCTGACCCGCAAATTGCGCTCGCCCGCCTATCAAACGTTCTTCAGTCGTTTCGTCGACCACAAGGAAAGAGGACATTTTTTCGCCGACCTCGACCGTCGCCTCCAGAGCGTGACCTGGCAACAACACCGATACGGCGACCCACTGCCGAGCTGGCGCGAAACGCCCATCGACAAGCCTGATTTGCGGTTTTCGGCGATCCCGTTCAGAGCGGACCTGTGGAACCATCTCTATCAGCGACAGCTGAACAAGATCCTCAACGATGCAAGCACACTCGCCGTCTCCACCGCCTCTGTCGACAGCAACGCGCGATGGGCATTGTGGGACGCCTTCAGCAAAGTGGCCTCGACAATCCTTGAAATCGCGACGTTCGTTGCCTTGCCTTTCGTCCCGTTTCTCGGCGAATTGATGCTCGCCTACATGGCCTACCAGTTACTCGACGAAACCTTCGAAGGCATCGTGGACCTGGCTGAAGGGCTGAAAAAAGAAGCGCTCGGACATCTGGTGACGTTCGTCGAAACGGTGGTTCAGGTGGGGACATTTGCAGTGGGCGGCGCCATCGCTGCCCGGACCCTCAGCCCTCTGCTCTCTCGTGAAGCTATTGCACTTGTCGACCCACTCAAACCCGTCACAACGCCCCAAGGAAAAACCCGCTACTGGAAGCCGGATCTCAAGCCTTACGAACAAGCACTCATTTTGCCGGAAGGAGTAAAACCCGATCATCTCGGCCTTTATCAAAACGAGGGCAAGACGCTGCTGCCACTGGAGGGAAAACTGTATGCCGTGAAGCCCGACCAGACGCCAGGCACGTTTCAGATTGAGCATCCAAACCGAACCGATGCCTATCAACCGTCTCTGCTGCATAACAACCATGGCGCCTGGCATACAGATCTGGAGCAACCCCTGAACTGGGACCGGGAAAAGGTCATGCGCCGCCTCGGCCATAGCGTCGAGTCGTTCACCAACGCCGAGCGCGAACAGATCCTGCGGGTCAGCGGTTACCACGACGACGTCATGCGCGAAATGCATGTCGAACATTACCGTCCGCCTTCGCTGCTGACAGACACGATCAAGCGCTTCAGGATCAACCGGGACATCGAAACCTTTATCGAACAGATCGGCAGCGACCAACCCGAGCGCTATCGCAAGGCCGATGTAACCCTGCAACATCAACTGCTGAGCAGCTACGACTCGTGGCCCGGCGACGCGCCAATGCCTGCACCGCAAAACCAAACGCAAGCCTTCAGAAAACAAACGGCCGAACTCGCCCGAAAGCACCACCAATCGCTGTTCGAGACCCGCTACCGCGCACAGGAAAAAACCGATGATCGGCACGTTCAGCGATTGCTCGACGATGTGAGGGGTTTGCCGACCGATGTCGCGCAAGAGTTGGTGAGCAATGCAACCGGGACCGAGTTACGCCTACTGCACAACGGTCGCACGCCCCCGCGGCTGAAGGAGGCAGCTCTGAAAGCCATGGAGGCCGTACGCGCAACCCGAGCTTGCGAAGGCCTTTATTCCGACGTTCTGGACAACACCGACACCCACCGACTGGCCTTGCAAAGCCTGAATTCGCTGCCCGGTTTTTCCGCCGAACTGCGGATTGAAGTGAGGGATTACACCTATAACGGACTTGTGCGCGACAGCATTGGCCTGGCCGATGCACCGATCCTGAAAACGCTGGTGCGCGCCGAAGACGGTACCTATCAGGTTTATCAAGACAGCAAATCGGTGCCCGGTGATTTTTATCAGGGACTTTTTCAGGCATTGCCGCAAGCGCAGCGCAATGCGTTGAGCCCATCGATCACAAATGCCCGGGCACTCAAACTACGCATCGCCGAACACGCATTGAACCAACCGGCACTTCGCAAGCTGTTCGCAAAAAATCCCAATCGAAAACCGTTCTATGATCCGACGACCATGCGCTTGCCTGGCGGCTCAGATGGATACCGGCGCATGCCCTCCCCGACGTCATCGCTCAACGAGCGTGTTCGCGAGGTTTACCCCAGCCTTACCGAGGAGGAACTCCGGTCTGTCGTTCATCAGTTACAAACGCATCCCGATGGCGCTCGCGTAGAGCTCTCACGCCTGGCCCGCGAGCTCTCGCGACTGCATCAGGAATTGAACACCTGGATAAATGACTCGCCCACTGTCCACCCGCAAACCCGAGCCCCCCTGAGCGAACTGGAACGACAGGCCGCTCAACACAATCGCAGGCTGCTGGCCCAGGAAATCCAGCGCAGCTGGCGTCGACAATCAGAACGGGACCTCGATGGCTCGAATGACACGCCGCGCTATGCGCTCAGATTCGCCGAGCCGATTCTTGGTGATCTACCCACGCTGACGGCCGATTTCTCCCACGTGTCGTCGCTAACCCTTGAAGGCAGTCGTGCTGTGCAGGGTGTCCCCGAGTTTCTTCAACGCTTCACCAACTTGCGCCGCCTCGATTTAAAACGCTTTTCCCTGACCACTCTCCCCGAGGCCATTCCTCGGATGGCTAACCTTGATGCACTGGTGTTAAGCGACTGCGCAATCAGGTTCGATGCAGCCAACTGGGCGAAACTGTCTTCATTGAACAAACTGGTCAAGCTGGATCTGTACCAGAACCCGTTCACGATGGTGCCCAGTGTCGAATCCATGCCCGAGCTTGTTTACCTGGACCTGAGCCGTACCGGCCTGACCGGCATTCCCGACAGCGTAGTTCGCCACTCCAAACTTGATACCGCCAAGCTGCTACACAACCGGATCAGTGAACTGCCTGCGCAATTGTTCGAAAGCCCGGCGTACACCAAACGCGCAATACACCTGACGCACAATCCGCTTTCGGATAACGCCCGACAACTGATCAAGCATCACTACTTCAGCAGCTCATATGATTTGGGCGTCTATGCCCCAGAGGCGGACATCAACCGAGTCAGGGCCCTGTACCCGAACCTGGAGGTCGAACAGGCGAGCGAGTTTGTCTATGAATTGGCCGGCACTCTGGCTGACGGCCGGATCGAGCTGACACACCTTGAAGCGGAGTTGGCTCAACTGAGCAACGACCTGGCGGTATGGACTTCCGACCTTCCGGCCCAGCACCCGTTGACGGGTGAACCGTTCACCGCTCAACAACAGCTGGTCGAACACATGAACCGCGACCAGTTCAAACAGACGCTGGAGCAGTGCTGGCGGCATGAAAGCGAACTGGATGATTTCAATGAGGCGTTGGAGCCCACCTATGAACTCTTTTTCGAGTCCGACATCAACGGCGAGCTGCCGACCCTGAACGCCGACTTCAGTCATGTGACATCGCTGGAGTTGCGCAGCGTCGACGGAGTGACCCGCATCGGGCATTTTCTGGAGTCGTTCACCCACCTCAAAAGCCTGCGACTGCGCGACTGTAATCTGGGCAACATTCCCGATGCTGTGTTCAAGATGGGTCGACTGCGGTCGCTGTCACTTCCGCAGTGCCGCGTCAGACTTTCAGCGGAATCGGCAAGTGCGCTGGCGGGTATGGAGCAGCTCGATTATCTCGATCTTGCCCACAACCCTCTGGGGCAAACACCAGACCTGAGTCAGATGACGGAGCTCGTTACCGTACTGCTGAATGACACCGGCATCACCGAAATCCCGCCCGGCCTGCTGCAAATGACAGAGCTGGACTGGGCCGACCTCAGTGGCAACGCCATTAGCGAAGTCCCCAGCGACGTAATGGAACTGCCGACGGAAGTCGCTGAAAACATCAGTTTTCGAGGTAATCGGTTTTCCGAGGAGAGCCTGCTGCGGCTGATCGGTTACTTCGAACGGACGGGCATAGACTTTGGTGTGGAAGAAGTGATCAATCGAGGAGAGATGGACGTCTCGACGTCTGAAGGCTCCGAAACAGAGGAGTAAACCAGCCTCGGCAGGTGACGTGTTGCCCGGTCACCCACGCTCCGAGGGCACCGACGACAATTCGAATGGGCTGCTGCTGCGCCGCTGGTTGCGATCTTCCCGCGGCGTGGCACCGAAGAAGTTGCGGTAGGCGCTGGAGAAATGCGGCCCCGAGGAGAAGCCACACGACAGACCGATCTGGATGATCGACTTGCTGGTTTGCATCAACATCTGCCGGGCCTTGTTCAGGCGCAGTTCCAGGTAGTACTGGCTCGGCACGCGGTTGAGGTATTGCTTGAAGATCCGCTCCAGCTGCCGACGGGACACGCACACATGCTGGGCGATTTCGTCAGTGGTCAACGGCTCTTCGATGTTGGCTTCCATCAGCAACACCGCTTGGGTGAGCTTCGGATGGCTGGAGCCGAGACGATTCTGCAGGGGGATGCGCTGGCGCTCGCCACCCTCGCGGATGCGCTCCACCACCAGTTCTTCCGAGACTGCACCGGCCAGTTCGGCGCCGTGATCACGTGCCAGCACGGCCAGCAGCAAGTCGAGTACCGACATGCCGCCGCACGCGGTCAGGCGATCGCGATCCCAGTCAAACAGATGACTGGTGGCGATGACTTTCGGGAAGCGTTCGGTGAAATCGTCCTGCCAGCGCCAATGCACGGCAGCGCGATAACCGTCGAGCAAACCCAGTTGCGCCAATGGGTAAACACCGGCCGACAAACCACCGATCACGCAGCCAGCACGCACCAGTTGTTTCAGCGCACTGCTGAGCGCTGGCGCGAGTGTGGTCGGCGGCTCATCGGCGAGCAGGAACAGTTTCTGGAAGTTCTCGAGCTTGCCGGCCCACGGTTCACCCGGCAATTGCCAGGCACCTTCGGTCGGCGGTTCGGCCTGCAAAAACGACAGTTCGTAGACAACGTCCGGATGCACACGCTGGGCAACACGCAAGGCCTCCTCAGCCAGCGCAAGCGTCAGTGCTTTAGTGCTGGGCCAAATCAGGAAACCAATTCGATGGGCAGTCATGGCGGGCAATCCGAAACAAAGAACAGAATGAAGGCATGGGCCAAGGCTAGCCCGTAAATGAACGCAAATCTCGAAACCAATAGAGATCAAATGTGGGAGCGGGCTTGCTCGCGAAAGCGGTGGGTCAGACAGCAATGATGTTGACTGATACACCGCTTTCGCGAGCAAGCCCGCTCCCACAAGGGATAGGGGCCAGCCTCTAGATTGCGAAGCATGCACTATCCCGGTGCGCAACGGGGAGTTCGGTTTACTTCAGGCTACCCGAGAGGAATTGTTGCAGACGCTCGGACTGTGGATTGACCAGCACCTCACGCGGGTTGCCGCTTTCTTCGACGACACCTTTGTGCAGGAACACCAGCTGGTTCGACACTTCACGGGCGAAGCCCATTTCGTGCGTCACCACCACCATGGTCCGGCCTTCCAGTGCCAGGGCCTGCATGACTTTCAGCACGTCGCCCACCAGCTCCGGGTCGAGCGCCGACGTCGGTTCGTCGAACAGCATGACCTCAGGTTCCATCGCCAACGCACGGGCAATCGCCACACGCTGCTGCTCGCCGCCGGACATGTGGCCCGGGTAAGCGTCTTTACGATGGGCCACACCGACCTTGTTCAGGTAATGCTCAGCCTTCTCGCGGGCTTCGGCCTTGGACATGCCGAGCACGTGGACCGGCGCTTCCATGATGTTTTCCATCGCGGTCATGTGCGACCACAGGTTGAAATGCTGGAACACCATCGACAGGCGCGAACGCATGCGTTGCAGCTGTTTCGGGTCGGCGGCTTTCAGCGCGCCTTCCTTGTTGGCGACCAGTTTCAGCTCTTCGTTGTTGAGCAGAATCTTGCCCGCGTGCGGCTGCTCGAGCAGGTTGATGCAGCGCAGGAAAGTACTTTTGCCGGAGCCACTGGAGCCGATGATGCTGATCACATCGCCAGCCGCCGCTTTCAGGGACACGCCCTTGAGCACTTCGTGACTGCCATAGCGTTTATGCAGGTCTTGGACTTCAAGTTTGTACATGCGGTCGGTTCTCACAAAAACAGTCAGTCAGTCGTTGAGCAAGCGCCCGTGACGCAGCGCTTCGCGCCCCGCCACCTTGGCCAGCCAGAAACCGGGTTGGGCATAACGCAGCCGTTCAATGGCAAACAGCACCCCGGACGTACCAGCACACACCGTGCTGACCCGATCCGATAACGGATCGATCACTTCGAAAATCTCATCGCCGGCTTCAATCCATTCACCGGGTTTACGCAAGAAACTGATCACGCCAGGGTGTGGCGCAAACAGTAATTCGGTGCCTTCGAACGGCATGCCTTCGCAAGCGTCTTGCGCAGGTTTTGGCCATTCGCCGCTGATCAAGCCTTGCTCGGCAAGGAACGCCAAAATGCCTTCGGCGTAAGCGCTGGCTTCAGCGCGCCCGGTATCGGCCTGACCACCCAGTTCAATGGTAGTCGCCAGGCAGGCCAGGGGAATCTGCGCATCCGGAAACAGACGCGACAGACGCAACCACGGCAGCGAACACGCTTCATCGAAGGAACTGCCACCGGAATCTTCCGCCAGCAGCCCCACCTTTACGTTCAGGTGCGCGGCCAACGAACGCCATTGCGGCCAGTGTTGCGGCAAGGCGTACATGTGCAGCGCCGCTTCGGCATCGCAATGCAGATCCAGCACCACGTCAGCGGTGCAGGCATGGCTGAGCAAAATGCGCTGCATGCCTTGCAACTGACTGGCGGCGGGCGGCAATGCGGCGAGCACATCACTCATGGTCTGACGGATCAGCTGAATATTGGCGTGCGGATCATCACCCAGGTGCCCGTCCAGCTCGGCGGCCACTGGCGCGCTCAGCTCGACGAAATCCCGGTTGAAGTTCTTGCCGCTGCCCGCCTCGAAACGCCCTTGATGATTGCCCTGAAGCAGTTGGCCGAGGCCCAGTGGATTGGCCACCGGCACCAGTTCGATCACACCGTTGAGCAAGCCTTGGGCTTCGAGTTCGGTCAGGCGCTTTTTCAGCTCCCAAGCCGTACGCATGCCCGGCAATTCATCGGCGTGCAGGCTGGCCTGGATGTAGGCCTTGCGCTCGCCAGAGCCGAAGCGGAACACCGAAATCTGGCGTTCGCTGCCCAAGTGGCTCCACGGCAATGAATGATCGATGCGTTCCATATCAGTGCTTCCGCGGGGCCAGATAGCCCAGCCAGCGGCGCTCGGCCAGTTTGAACATCCGCACCAGAATGAACGTCAGGCACAGGTAGAACACGCCGGCGGTGATGTAGGCTTCGAACGGCAGGTAGAACTGAGCGTTGACCGTGCGCGCGGCACCGGTGATGTCGATCAGGGTCACGATGGACGCCAGACTGGTGGTCTGCAGCATCATGATCACTTCGTTGCTGTACTGCGGCAGTGCCCGGCGCAGGGCCGATGGCAGCAGGATGCGCTTGTACAGTTTGAAGCGCGACATGCCCATGGCCTTGGCCGCTTCGATCTCGCCGTTCGGCGTAGCACGCAGGCTGCCGGCGATGATTTCAGCGGTGTAGGCGCTGGTGTTGATCGCGAAGGCCAGGCACGCACAGAACGTCGCGCTGGACAGCCACGGCCAGAGGAAGCTTTCACGAACCGCTTCGAACTGCGCCAGACCGTAGTAGATCAAAAACAGCTGCACCAGCATCGGCGTGCCGCGGATCACGTAGGTGTAGAGCCAGGCCGTCATGTTGACGGCTGCGTTCTTGGAGACGCGCATCAAGCCCAGCGGCAATGCGCACAGCAGGCCGAAAAACAGCGACAGCGCGAGCAATTTGAGGGTGGTCACCAGGCCGCCGAAGTACAGCGGCAGGGCCTCCCAAATGACGTTGTAGTCGAAGATCATAGATCAGCCGCCCTTACGCCTACCGAGTAGCGCTTCTCAAGGTGACGCAATGCGAGCAACGAGACGCTGGTGATCACCAGGTACATTGCCGCCACTGCGAGGAAGAAGGTGAAAGGCTCGCGGGTGGCATCTGCCGCCTGCTTGGCCTTGAACATCATGTCTTGCAGCCCCACCACCGAAATCAGCGCGGTGGCCTTGGTCAGGACCAGCCAGTTGTTGGTGAAACCCGGAATCGCCAGGCGAATCATCTGTGGCACCAACACCCGGAAGAACACCTGAAAACTGCTCATGCCGTACGCCATGCCGGCTTCTGCCTGACCCTTCGGGATCGCCATGAAGGCGCCACGGAAGGTTTCCGACAGGTACGCACCGAAGATGAAGCCCAGGGTGCCGATACCGGCGGCCAACGGATTCAGGTCGATGTACTCGTCAAAACCGAGCATCGGCGCGACGCGGTTGAGCAGGTCCTGACCGCCGTAGAAAATCAGCAGGATCAGCACCAGGTCGGGAATCCCGCGGATCACCGTGGAATACAGGTCGCCCAGCCAGGCCAGCCAGCGAATCGGGGACAGACGCAGCGCAACGCCGATCAGACCCAGAACAATGGCCAAGACCATGGACGACAAGGCGAGCTGAAGCGTCAGCCATGCGCCATCGAGGATGACAGCCCCGTAGCCTTTCAACATGATTCAGGTCCTCGAAAAGGGGGATGAAAAAATGGCGCAAACCTCAGAGATCCTGTTGCTTGCGCCATTTCGGACTTGTCGCCGGGGCGTATTACTTGCCGTAGATATCGAAGGCGAAGTACTTGTCCTGGATTTGCTTGTACTTGCCGTTCTCACGAATGGCGGTGATCGCGGTGTTGATCTTGTCTTTCAGCGCGTCACCCTTGCGAACGGCGATACCTACGCCGTCGCCGAAGTATTTGACGTCGGTGAACGCCGGGCCAACGAAGGCGAAACCTTTGCCAGCGTCGGTTTTCAGGAAACCGTCATCCAGCAGCGTCGCGTCTGCCACGGTGCCGTCGAGGCGGCCAGCAGCCACGTCGAGGTAGATTTCGTTTTGCGAACCGTAAGGCTTGATTTCGGCACCCAGTGGAGCCAGCACTTCACGGGCGAAACGCTCGTGGATCGAACCACGTTGCACGCCGATGTTCTTGCCCTTGAGCTCAGCCAGGCTGTCGCTGACTGGCGTGCCGGCCTTCATGACCAGGCGAGCCGGGGTGTTGTAGTACTTGTTGGTGAAGTCCACGGACTTCTTGCGGTCTTCAGTGATCGACATGGACGACAGGATCGCGTCGATCTTGCGCACTTTGAGTGCCGGGATCAGACCGTCGAACTCTTGCTCGACCCAAACGCACTTGACCTTCATCTCTTCGCACAGCGCATTGCCGATGTCGTAGTCGAAACCAACGATGCTGCCGTCCGGCGCTTTGGAAGCGAACGGAGGGTAAGCCGCTTCGATACCAATTTTCAGAGGCTTTTCATCGGCGAAAGTCGGCAGGGACAGCACGGACAGTGCCAGGGCGCCAAGCAGCACGAGTTTCTTCATCTTGGGACTCCATCGGTAAAGGGCTAAAACGGCAGAGTGAGCGATAGCCCAATATGCGAATGAGTGGAACCGCAAAGCGGTGCTGCGTCGTACGAATCGCGCGCTTTTTTCAACGCGAGCAACAACGAGCGAGTGATCGGCATTCTAACGACAGGCCCGAAGCCGATATTTCTTCAATGCGACAACTAATTACAGAAGCACCGAGAAAGCCGCCTGGGCGCGTTGACAGCCTTGCAAATTCATGCAAGAGCAAAAGACAGTGAACCGATCTATGCTGCAAATTGCGGGCCTATTATTGGCAAACCCTTCTAATCCGGCAAGCGCAGCGTTGTGTCTTATTTTTTATGGGTGATTGAGAGGACCTGAAACCGGGCTTTGCGTTTCCCAATGCCCCGTTGCCGGGCGGAAGGTTACACATTTAGTTACTTGAAGGCTTGCGGGTAACAATGGGAAATCGCCTACAGACGAAGCCGATAATTATTGGCCGTTGTTGATGGGGTGCCTGACAGATCGCCATCGCGAGCAGGCTCACTCCCACATTCAATCCGGGTCGGTCACAAATTCAGTGTTCACTGAAGATCAACTGTGGGAGCGAGCCTGCTCGCGATGAGGCCCGCACTGCCAACACAAAAACATCAGACAGTAAAAAGCCCCGCTCGGCGCAATGCCGGGCGGGGCTTTGGTGACTCAAGAACCGTTTAGGCGACGTTCATGATCTTGTGCTCATCAATCAAATGCTGCACCACACCCGGATCGGCCAGGGTGGAGATATCCCCCAACCCATCGTATTCGGCCGTAGCAATCTTGCGCAGAATGCGGCGCATGATCTTGCCCGAGCGAGTCTTCGGCAGCCCCGGCGCCCACTGGATAACATCCGGCGAAGCAATCGGACCAATCTCCTTGCGCACCCAGTTTTTCAGCTCCAGGCGCAACTGCTCGCTCGGCTCTTCGCCAGCGATCAGGGTGACATAGACATAAATGCCCTGCCCTTTGATGTCGTGCGGCACACCGACCACGGCCGCTTCGGCGACTTTCGGGTGGGCGACCATCGCGCTTTCAATCTCGGCGGTGCCCATGCGGTGGCCGGAGACGTTGAGCACGTCATCCACGCGACCGGTAATCCAGTAGTAACCGTCTTCGTCACGACGCGCACCGTCACCGGTGAAGTACATGCCGCGGAACGTCTTGAAGTAGGTATCGACGAAGCGGTCATGGTCGCCGTACAGCGTGCGCGCCTGACCTGGCCACGAATCGAGAATCACCAGGTTGCCCTCGGCCACGCCCTCGATGATGTTGCCCAGGTTGTCCACCAACGCCGGCACCACGCCGAAGAACGGACGCGCCGCAGAACCCGGCTTGAGTGCGTGCGCACCCGGCAGCGGGCTCATCATGTTGCCGCCCGTTTCGGTCTGCCACCAGGTGTCGACGATCGGGCAACGGGATTGGCCGACGTTCTTGTAGTACCAGTCCCACGCTTCCGGGTTGATCGGCTCACCGACCGAACCCAACAGACGCAGGCTGCTGCCATCAGCGCCTTCCACAGCGGCCTTGCCCGACGCCATCATCGCGCGGATGGCGGTAGGCGCGGTGTAAAGGATGTTGACCTTGTGCTTGTCGACGATTTTCGCCACCCGGGTGATGTCCGGGTAGTTCGGCACACCTTCGAACAGCAGCGTGGTCGCGCCATTGGCCAGCGGGCCGTAGACGATGTAACTGTGGCCGGTGACCCAACCGACGTCGGCGGTGCACCAGTAGACTTCGCCCGGACGGTAGTCGAACACGCGCTCGTGGGTCATCGCCGCGTACAACAGATAGCCGGCGGTGGTGTGCTGCACGCCCTTCGGCTTGCCAGTGGAACCGGAGGTATAAAGGATGAACAGCGCTTCTTCAGCACCCATCTCTTTCGGCGCGCAGACACTGCCCGCCACTTTCATCAGGTCTTCGTACCAGATGTCGCGATGCTGGTTCCACTTGATGTTGCCACCGGTGCGCTTGCACACGATGACTTTCTGAATGCTGCTGGTTTCCGGGTTGGTCAGCGCATCGTCGACGTTGGTCTTGAGCGAGATCTTCTTACCGGCACGAACGCCTTCATCAGCCGTGATCACCACTTTGGATTTGCAGTCGATGATCCGGCCGGCCAGGGCTTCCGGCGAAAAACCACCGAACACCACCGAGTGAATCGCGCCGATCCGGGCACACGCCAGCATGGCGACCACGGCTTCGGGGATCATCGGCATATAGATAGTCACCACGTCGCCGCGGTGCACATCCTGGCCACGCAAGGCGTTGGCGAATTTGCAGACTTGTTCGTGCAGCTCGCGGTAGGTGATGTTGCGGCTTTCGGCAGGGTCATCCCCTTCCCAAATAATCGCGATCTGATCGCCGCGCTCGGCCAGATGACGGTCGAGGCAGTTGTAGGAAACGTTCAGGGTGCCGTCGGCGAACCATTTGATGTCGACATGGTGATCGTCGAAAGAAGTCTGTTTCACCGTGGTGAAAGGCTTGATCCAGTCGAGGCGCTTGGCTTGCTCGCGCCAGAAGCCGTCCGGGTTAACGACCGACTGCTGGTACATGGCCTTGTAGGTCGCCTCGTCAGTCAGCGTGTTGGCCAAAACCTCGGGACGAACGGGATACAGAGAAGCCGCACTCATCTTTGTTACCTCGGTGGAATAGTTGTTTTTGTATGACCCAGTTGTAGCCGGGCCGGGCCTATAGAACCATTCGACGATGGTAGTAACAAGCCCCTACAAAATGTGGCTATACCTCGCCGACGCGCTCAAGAGCGGTGATTTCAGGGGCTTGATCGTTCCCACGCTCTGCGTGGAAATGCAGCCCGTGACGCTCCGCGTCACCGGACGCGGAGCGTCCCTTGAGGCATTCACACGCTGGAGCGTGGGAACGATCATGGCTTCATCAGCGAGCCAAAGGTCGCTTTTCGGGGATTGTTACAGGATCTGCCAATAGTGTTTATCAAAAGCATGCCTATATGAATGTAAACCCCACGCCTAAAATCAGCCTCGCCAACCCGGCAACGTGATTAACCAAGTTGCAGCCCCCACGAAGGCAGTTAATCCAAAACCTAGTACTTAAGTTCTACACGCAACCCCAAAAAGGTTGCGTGACCCCATTCGCCCTCTAAAAGGTAAATCTGAAATGAAAGCTTTATTAGTTCTGGCCCTCAGCAGCCTGTGCGCAACCGCCATGGCAGACGAGGTTCCGACTGATGTCGCACAGCAGCAACCCGCCGTTGAGGAATACACTTACTCCACTCACCTGGACATCGCCAAAGTTATCTCCATGAGCGAAATCCCGAACGTCTGCGAAGTTGTTCCGGCGAAAATGGAATACGACGACTCCAAAGGCCAACGCCACATTCTTCGTTACAGCGTCATGGGTAACGGCTGCTCTAACGGCTGATCACCCGCTCTCACCTTCCCAAGGTTCGACCCACCCGCCCGCTATTAAGGCAGATGAAGCGCCGAACCTTATATATCGATTTATACGATTAATTTAAGCGTTTATTTGCACTTTTTAATCAAATTAACTGGCGTAGCATGAATTCCATACCCAAGGCACAAAACGCCAACGAACCTGGAGCCACTACCATGAAAACCAAACTGATCCTCGCCCTGACCCTTTCCGTCCTGGCCGCTAACACCTTCGCCGCTGACGGCTACGACCGTACCGGCTCGGCAACTTTCACTACCGAAGCGGCAGTCGCTTCTGATGGTTACGACCATACCGGCTCGGCGTCTTTCGCCTCCGATGGCTCCGATCACACGGGCGCTGCCAAACTCGCTGCTGACAGTTTTGATCACACTGGCGCCGCCAAAGTCGCTGCTGACGGCTTCGATCACACCGGTGCAGCCAAGGTCGCAGCTGATGGTTCCGACCACGTGGGTGCAGCTCGCCTCAGCTGATCATTGAGTGCGACTTCACAGCCCGACTTCGGTCGGGCTTAGTTGTGTCTGGGGGCATCGAAAAGTGACTCAAAACACAACATGTAGTGAAAAACGCAGTTTTTTGGCTGTTTTTTGAACAAAA
>Ga0207713_1001183_pt1 | contig 21983 bp, 22 predicted proteins | sample KBSS64metaG_FD_184404 | JGI IMG/M metagenome (GOLD analysis project Ga0207713, IMG submission 184404) | Switchgrass rhizosphere microbial communities from Kellogg Biological Station, Michigan, USA - KBS S6-4 metaG (SPAdes) (version 2) | ecosystem: Host-associated > Plants > Roots > Rhizosphere >... | reverse complement strand
CACAAATTGCACTCGTAGCTCAGCTGGATAGAGTACTCGGCTACGAACCGAGCGGTCACAGGTTCGAATCCTGTCGAGTGCACCATATACCGAAAAGCCCGCGTTTAACGCGGGCTTTTTGCTGTCCGGGATTTGGCTTTTCCCGTCACACATCCTTTCTCATCAAAATCGATTTGAGCACTGCGGCCTCGCTTGAGGTCGTAACGATAACTCGTTGCCGAATTACGGATGCTCACTTTGTCGGGTTTGCCCAAGGCGCTTTCAACATCCTGTTGGCTCATGCCGGCGATGATTCGTTGATTGATGATCGCCTCGCGTTTCTGTCGCGCGTCGATCAAGTCTCCGCATTTGTCCTGGGTACGCCCGACGACGGCCATTTCTCGCTTTCTGATATTCATGCCGGATATTTCTTCGTGCCGGGCTTCGGGTATCAGTGTCACGGTCGAGCCAGGCGAGTAGGGGCGAACTTCCTGCAATGAAAGGTGCTCATCGTTCGCGCAGCTCAATGTGGTGAACGTAACGCTGCCATCAGAAGCTTCGCATCGATGAAGTGTCGTTGCGCTGCCGATGGTGGGCAGGCAGAGCAGGGTGGTCAGCATGAATCGGGATGTTTTCGATGGCATTCGGCGTCCTCCATGACGATTGTCCTCAAGCGTAGTCGGCAGTTTTTTCAGTGCCGGTGTGTTTTCTTTTCAGGATGAGTCGTCGCAGTGTGAAGGATCAGGACAGCGCTGAGCTTTGTCTCGCAAGCGCTTGTTTCAGCCGCGATTTTTTAACGTTTAAAACCGTCAGGCGGTGTATCATTGCGCCCGTCAGCCCCGCCGGGGCTTATGGAAAACCTCCATGGACTTACCCAGTAGTTATTCAGTAACCCGTTTCACCAATCATGAATTGACTGATTGATCCTTCCGGCGTGCCCCGCTGCTGGGAGTGGAGTTCGCCTATGTCCGAAATCGAAGTAAAGAAAACACAGGAAAGCCTGCAGGATCGCCTGGCTCAGGTCGTCGAGCTGCTGCAGCGCCAGCGGGTCGTCGAAGACCTGACTCATCGCCAGGAAGGCCCGCATCATGACCGGGTCGAGAACCTGGTCCACCGGCAAAACCTCGTCGAGCTGCAACGCAAGCTCGATGATCTGCACTCCGCCGACGTCGCCTACATTCTTGAAGCCCTGCCGCTGGACGATCGTCTGACGCTCTGGCAGCTGGTCAAGGCCGATCGCGACGGCGACATTCTTCTCGAAGTATCCGATTCCGTCCGTGAAACGCTGATCGCCGACATGGACGATCATGAGCTCCTGGCTGCGGCCAAGGACATGGATGCCGACGAACTTGCTGACCTGGCCTCCGAGCTGCCGCGAGACGTCGTCCATGAGCTGATGGAGACTCTGGATCAGCAGCAACGTGAGCGTGTGCGTTCGGCTCTCTCCTACGATGAGGAGCAGGTCGGTGCGCTGATGGACTTCGAGATGGTGACCATCCGTGAGGACGTCAGTCTTGAAGTGGTTCTGCGTTACCTGCGCCGCCTGAAAGAGCTGCCGGGTCATACCGACAAACTGTTCGTCGTCGACTACGACGGCGTGCTCAAGGGCGTGCTGCCAATCAAGCGTTTGCTGGTCAATGATCCGGAAAAACAGGTTTCCGAAGTCATGGCCAGTGATCCGGTGAGTTTTCACCCGGATGAAGACGCCTACGACGCCGCTCAGGCGTTCGAACGTTACGACTTGATCTCGGCCCCGGTGGTCGACAAGAACGGCAAGCTGATCGGCCGTCTGACCATCGACGAAATGGTCGATCTGATTCGTGAGGAGAGCGAAAGCGAAGTCCTCAACATGGCGGGTCTGCGCGAGGAGGAAGATATCTTCGCCTCGGTCTGGAAATCCCTGCGTAACCGTTGGGCATGGCTGGCGATCAACCTGATCACGGCATTCGTCGCATCGCGGGTGATCGGTCTGTTCGAAGGTTCAATCGAGAAGCTGGTGGCTCTGGCGGCGCTGATGCCGATCGTGGCGGGCATTGGCGGCAACTCGGGCAACCAGACGATCACCATGATCGTTCGCGCCATGGCGCTCGACCAGGTCAGCACCGGCAACACCTCGCGCCTGATGCGCAAGGAACTGGCCGTGGCGTTGATCAACGGCCTGGTCTGGGGCGGTGTGATCGGTGTGGTGGCTTACATGCTCTACGGTAGTTGGTCGCTGGGCGTGGTGATGACGGCCGCCATGACGCTCAATCTGCTGCTGGCAGCGTTGATGGGGGTGTTGATCCCGATGACGCTGGCCAAGATGGGTCGCGATCCGGCGATGGGCGCCAGTGTGATGATCACGGCCATGACCGACAGTGGTGGCTTCTTCATCTTCCTGGGGCTGGCGACGATTTTCCTGCTCTGATTGCCTGTATCGAAAGAGCCCGCCGATTGGCGGGCTTTTTTTCGCCCCTGAAAAACCCGAATTGCGGGCAAAAAAAAGCCAGCATTCATGCTGGCTTGAGATATTCGGTTTGACTCAGGATGCGTCTGCGGCCATTTCGGCGTCGTGGGCGATCAGAGAAACCAGCGCGTTCTGCTGGCGATGGGAAAGTTGACGGAAGCGTTGCAGCAGCTCGCGTTCGTGCAGCGAAAGCTCCGGGCTGTCCAGGCGCATGCTCAACTCTTCGCCCAGTGCACCTTCCTGAATAAGACTCTGCTCAAGGCGCGCAATGATCTCGGAGTTCATGCTGCGATGATGATTGCGAGCCACCTCGGCAATGCGTTCACGCATTCCGTCTGGCAGACGTACGACGAACTTGTCAGCCGTACGGCTGGAATAAATTGCCTGTTTCAATGGGCGCATATATTTAACCGGTTAGTTCAGGGGAGCGGTTCTCGGGATTGGCCGCAGGATGTGTGGTAGGACAAGCATCCGCGCCAAATGGTTCAACCTGAATTGTTAAGAGGCGCGCATCATGCCTCAAAATTGCCAGATCATTGGCGTCAATTCTGTGACAAATATTGATCCGGGTAAAGGCGTAATGCCAGCACCAATTATCAGAAATGCGGACTGGTTTGAAAAGAAAGCATCGGCCCGTATCACTGACCGCGTCCTGAAGCATATCGACTGATGCCCGAAGGCGTCAGAACGTGCATGCTATGCGGGTTGAATCCTTGTTCCTTACCTTGTATAGGATAGTGGCAAATGGCCGATTTACTAGGGGCAAATGCCCGCCGGAGGGCGTTTTCAGGATGGATGGCAGGCTGATTTACCTCATGGGCCCTTCCGGCTCCGGCAAGGACAGTCTGATCGAGGCTGCGCGCGAACCCTTACGAGCGTTGAACTGCGAAATCATTAGACGAGTGATCACCCGTTCAGCCGAATCCGTGGGCGAGGATGCGATCGGTGTGACGCCGCAGGCGTTCGAGCAGCGTCTGCGGGCTGGCGAGTTTTCGCTGGCGTGGGAGGCCAATGGTCTCGCCTACGGGATTCCGGTGGAAATGGACCAATGGTTGAAAACCGGTAAGCACGTCCTGGTCAACGGCTCTCGGGCGAACCTTCGGCAAGCGCTGGAAAGCTACCCGACACTGGTGCCTGTGTTGTTGACGGTTCGGGATGATGTCCTGCGTGAGCGCCTGCTCCGGCGTGGCCGGGAGACGCTTGAGCAGATCGATGCGCGGCTGGCCCGCAACACGCTGTTCAAGGACAGGCGTTCAACTGACAGCCCTGTGCACCTGATCGATAACTCAGGCGATCTGGCCGATGCCGTCAATCATCTGCTGGAGCTGGTCAGGTTCAGCGCAATACCGGATCAAACTTGATCTTGCGCCCGGCCACCAGCGCCAATACAAACAGCGCCGAAAAGATGCCGCACCCGATCAGGGGCAGGGATATTTCGGTTTCCTCGAACAGCGAAAAATGCCCGAGGCCACTCAATAAGGCGAGGATCAGAAATCCTGCAGCTGACTTGGACATGCTGTACTCCTGAAGAAATTTCAAAACACCAGACGTTCAGTCGAATGCGCCGGCAGCGCCTGTTCAGACTGGCTGACCGCTTGCGGGGCGAAGCTCTCATCGCTCAACACCGCCCATTGCGGCGCCTTCTGCACTTGCAGGTAATGCGGCATGCGCCCGGCCACTTTCTCATTGTCCTCGGGGACGAAGTGAAAGCCCATCAGGACGGCCAGTGCGATTGCATTTGCGAACACGAGGGCGCTGTTCATGAGACGAGTCTCCGATTGTTCTTGTATAAGAACCGGTAAAGCAGCCGTCGTGCCAATAGTCTAACCGCTGTTAAGTCCTTTAAAAACAAGCATTTAAGAGGGTTTTTCGAAGAGGAAGCATTGCATTCTGCAATGATGGCTTTTTGGGAGGGATGCAAAATGCACGGTAAAACGTCCGGCACCCTTGCAAGGCGCCTGCCTACACTTAAAAAGCCCTGCGGACGACATGACAAATCAGGGCCCGGCCGTTAACATGCACGCCGTCTGTCGCACCGACAGTCCTGTGTCCCAGTAGCTCAATTGGATAGAGCATCCCCCTCCTAAGGGGAAGGTTGGCAGTTCGAACCTGCCCTGGGACACCATCCATTGAAAAGCCCCGCGCAGGTAATCTGGCGGGGCTTTTTGTTGTCGCCATTTTATAAGCGGAAGCGACTGACCATGGTGTTGAAGGACGCCGCCAGGTTGGACAGTTCCTGGGTCGAGGCGCTGGTCTGATGCGCACCTGCCGCCGTTTGGGTGGACAGATCCTGGATGTTGACCAGATTACGATCCACTTCGCGAGCGACGTGTGCCTGTTCTTCCGAAGCAGTGGCGATGACGAGGTTGCGATCGTTGATCTGCGAGATGCCGTCGGCAATCAGCTCCAATGCCTGGCCGGTCGCTTGCGCCAGTGACTGGGTTTCGCTGACCAGCGCCTGGCTTTTCCCCATGGCGCCAACGGCTTCGTCTGCACTGTTGCGAACGTCGTTGATCATACCTTCGATTTCCCCTGTCGAGGCTTGGGTTCTTGCCGCCAGGGCTCGTACCTCGTCGGCGACCACGGCAAAACCTCGACCTTGCTCACCCGCGCGTGCAGCCTCGATAGCGGCGTTAAGCGCCAGCAGATTGGTTTGCTCGGCAATCCCCCGGATCACATCCAGCACCTTGCCGATGTCTCGAACCTTCTCCGCCAGGTCTTTGACCATGGTGGTGGAGGTGGCGATTTCCGTGGTTGCATGGTTGATCGCGGCGACGGCGCTTCGCGCTTGATCGCGTCCATTGCCGGCTTCCCGGCTGGTGGCTTGGGAGGCCTCGGAGGTGGATACCGCATTGCGCGCGACTTCCTCCACGGCGGAGGTCATTTCCGTGACAGCGGTCGCTGCCTGCTGGATCTCGTCGTTCTGACGGATCAGACCACGGCTTCCGTTGTCGGTGACGGCGGTGAGTTCTTCGGCAGCTGAAGCCAGTTGATCTGCCGCATTGGCGATCTGCTGAATAGTGCCTTTCAGGCTGCCCTGCATCTCGGCCAGGGCAGTGAGCAACTGACCGGCCTCGTCGCGGCCGGTGCTGACGATGTTTTGAGTCAGGTCTCCCCCAGCGATGCTTCGGGCGCTTTCAACGGCTTTGGAGATGGGGCGGCTGATCAGTCGGCTGATGAACAGGCCGAGCAAAATCGCAGCGACGAAGGCCAGCACGATGCCGATGTACAGCGACGTCTTGGCGGACGACTCCGTCAGAACCGAACGCTTTGCGGCTTCGCTGACTTGCATATCGTTGGAGTTGGTCATGATGGTCAATTCGTCCATGACGACGCGGTAGTTCTTTTGCAGGTCGCCGAGCAGCAGTTCGCGGCCGTTTTCCAGGTCGCCGGCCTTCATCAGGGCCAGATACTTTTGCACGATCGCCTGGTAAACGGGCCAGGCTTTTTCCATTCGGTCGCCTGCTGCACGTTCGTCGTCGGCAAGCTTGGTTTTTCGATATTCGGCAAAGGCTTTTTCACTCGCCAACTGGTTCGCGCTCATCGAGGCGAGGAATTCGTCTTTGGTGCTCTGTGGCAGGTTGGCGGCAGTGGCGACGTAAAGCCGATACATGTCACGGGTCTGTCCGACAGCCTTGATTTTGGTCTGCGCGATGTTGGCGACGGCGACGAGGTTGTTGCCGAACACCGATCTGAGGCTTGTCGAGAGCTCGGTCACTCCCCGGCTTCCCAGCAGGCCCACCCCCAGGGTGATGAAGGCGCACGCCGCGAAGGCGGTGATCAATTTCGTGGAAAGTCTTGCGTCATTCAACCAACTCATAAGGGGCATCCTGCTGACATGTGGGGTTGGGACAATATCGAGTGCAGCTCGTAAGAAAATGGTGTGTCGTCGTACATCTTTCGGCTGCTGAGTCCACAACTGTAGGGTTACCAGTTGTTTCTCACGTAAATATATTCTGCATGAAATCCCTTGTAGCCATCGTTTTAGAGCGCTCAGCACATACATACAAAAGATGGCACTTGGCCTTTTCTATTTATTGCCAAGTGTTACATTGTGTGGAATATTCCAAAAATACGTACGACATCGTACCTCTTCGCCCTTGGCTTCCGAGATGGCGAGGATGCCGTGTTCGTGATTTCCAGAACCGTGAAAAAAGAACGAAGCAGCCTAGGGTAGGACTCATGTCGCGTCGCATTGATAAAGGGAAAAGCAGGGGGTACACCTTTGCCGGATGGGTCACGCTGTTGATCGCCACCGTCGGAACAGCGAATGGCGAGGCACTCGAAAGCACAGCATCGGTGGGCAAGCGTCTGGCGGTAGCGGCTGACTGTGTGGCTTGCCACACGGCGCCAGGCGGCAAGGCTTTTGCGGGCGGCTATCCGCTCAGTTCGCCGATGGGCACGATCTACTCGACCAACATCACGCCTTCGAAAACGGCGGGCATCGGCAATTACACGTCTGAGCAATTCGCCCGTGCGGTGCGTGACGGGGTGGCGGCCGATGGCACTCGGCTTTACCCAGCGATGCCCTACACCTCCTATTCGAAAATGACCGACAGCGACATTGCCGCGCTCTACGACTACTTCATGCACGAAGTGACGCCGGTCGATACGCCGAACCAGAAAACCGCTCTGGATTTCCCGTTCAATATCCGTGCATCGATGATTGGCTGGAACGCGCTGTTCCACAGCAAAACACGCTTCACGCCGGATCCGGCCAAGTCCGCCGAGGTCAATCGCGGCGACTATCTGGTCAACGGCCTGGCTCACTGCGACACCTGCCACACACCGCGCAATGTCCTGATGGCGGCCGACAGCGCAAAACCGCTGGCCGGCGGATTACTGGGCAGTTGGTATGCCCCCAATATCACCTCCGACAAAGTCAGCGGAATCGGGGCCTGGTCGAGCGACGAGATCGTGGCCTATCTGCGTACCGGTCACGTCGAGGGCAAGGCCCAGGCGGCGGGGCCGATGGCCGAGGCGGTGGAGAACAGTCTGCAGCATCTGAGCGATGTGGATCTCAAAGCCATCGCGGCCTTTCTGTTGCAGACCACGCCGATCAAGACCGGGGAGAGCAAGGCCCGGCACGAGTTTGGTCAGGCTTCGGCTGATGAGCTGACGCTGCGCGGAGGCAAGCCGGGCGACAACCCGGGCTGGCACATATTCAGTGGCACTTGCGCCAACTGCCATCAGCCGAACGGTCAGGGCACCCGGGAATACCCATCACTGTTTCATAACACTGCCACTAGTCGCAGCGACAACCTGATCGCGGCCATCGTGTACGGCGTGCATCGTGAAGTCGACGGTGTGGCCATCGACATGCCGGGTTTCGGCCCCGACGCGCTGTTCACCGACCGCCTGAACGACCAGCAGATTGCCGACGTCAGCAACTACGTGCTGTCGCGCTACGGCAATGCCGACACGGTTGTCACCGCCGCCGATGTGGCACAGGTACGCAACGGTGGGCCCCAGGCGCCACTGGCAGTGATGGCGAAGTTTACGATCCCGGTCATCATTCTCGTGTGCTTGTTGATCGGCCTGGGCGCATGGGCCTTGATGGCACGTCGGCGCAAGGAGGCCTGAGCAATGGACACTTCAATGACGCACAAACACGTAAAAAATCAAAACGAAAGCTCGGCGGGGCTCACTCGCCGCAATCTGTTGCGCGGTTCCGTGACGCTGGGCCTGGCGGCGATGATCGGCAGTGCGCTGCCCTGGCAGTCGGTGCTGGCAGCCCAGGTATCGAGCGACGATTTCATTGCGCTGTCGCAGTTTCTGGTCAGCCGTGCGGTCAATCCGGTCCTGGCCGGTCGTTACTACGCTGCGCTGGACAAGCGCGCGCCGAATTTCTCGACCAACGTGATTGCCCTGAAGCAATTGATCGGCGCACAGGGGTACCGGCATGTCGATGAATACCTGGCGCAGCCGAACCCGGATCCGTCGCTGCGGGCCACGGCCACCAGCATCATTTCCGCCTGGTATCTGGGCATTGTCGGTGAGCCGGCGGATGCGGAGCTGATCAGCTATTCCCTCGCCATGATGTATCAGCCCACTCACGGCATTCTCATCATTCCAACCTACGGTGGCGGCCCGGATTCATGGGGTCCCAAACCATCAGTCATTCAGGACTCGACAGTATGAGCAGCGATCAATTCGATGCCGATGTGGTGATCATCGGTTCCGGTGTCATGGGCGGTCTGATCGCCACGGGGCTGGCCAAAGCGAACAAGTCGGTGATCGTGCTCGAGGCCGGGCCTCGGGTGAATCGTCGTGATGTGGTGGAAACGTTCCGCAATGCGCCGGTGAAACTCTCGCTGGCCAATGCCAAGCTGCAGGGCGCCGGGTCGCCTTATCCGAGCCTGCCCCACGCGCCGTCGACCTACGGCGACTATTTGCAGCAGGTAGGGCCGGTGAAATACAACACCTCGTATCTGCGTGTAGTGGGTGGGACCACCTGGCATTTCGGTTCCTCGCTGTGGCGCATGCTGCCCAATGATTTTCGTCTCAAGTCGCTGTATGGCCGTGGTCGCGACTGGCCGATCAGTTATGACGAACTCGAACCGTACTACGCTCGGGCTGAAATCGAACTGGGCGTTTCCGGTGTCGACGGCCAGGACGAAAGCGGGCAGGGCGGGGACGCCTATCCGCCGCGCTCGATTCCCTATCCGATGGAGGGCCTGAAACCGAGCTACATGTTCAAGCGCCTTTCCGAATTGCTCAGCAAGGGTGGGTATAACCCGATCCTCGAGCCGAATGGCCGGGCGACCCGCCCCTATGGCAAGCGGCCTCCCTGCGCTGGCAACAACAACTGCAATCCGGTGTGTCCGATTGCCGCCAAGTACGACGGTTCGATGCACATCGATGAGGCCGAGCGCCATGGCGCCAAGGTGCTGGACAACTCTGTCGTCTACAAGATCGAGGCGGGCGACGACGGCAAGATCACCGCGATCTGGTACATGCGCCCCGACAAGTCCAAACACAAACTGACCGCCCGGGCCTTTGTACTGGCGGCATACGGTATCGAGTCGCCGAAGCTGCTGTTGATGTCGACCTCGGAAAAGTACCCGAACGGGATTGCCAACTCCTCGGATCAGGTCGGGCGCAACCTGATGGACCACACCGGCATCAGCATGAACGTCATGACCAAGGAAGACATGTGGCCGGGCGAAGGGCCGACGCAATTGCTGGTCTATCTGAACAGTCGCGATGGCGCGTTTCGCAACGATTACCCGAGCTACAAGATCAAGGTGCGCAACACCGTGCCGACGTCGCAAATCACTTCGAACCTGATTGCCAAAGGCGTGCTGGGCTCGAAGCTCGATGAGCAGATCCGCCTGCAATCGGCGCGCTCCCTGAACTGGGCCGTCGATTTCGAAACCTTGCCGCTGCCGGAAAACCGGGTCACCCCGAGCAAGACCAAGTTCGACGCCATCGGTCTGCCGGTTCCCGAGATCTACTACAGCGTTCCCGACTACTGGCACGCCGGTAAAGAGAAGGCGCTGGAAGACTTCAAACAGTTTGCGAAATTGCTCGACGCCGACATCGTCAGTACGGACACGGGCTTCCAGAACCGTCAGCACATCATGGGCACCACCATCATGGGCGATGACCCGAAAGACTCGGTGGTGGACCGCGATTGCCGCAGTCACGACCATTCCAACCTGTTCATCGCTGGCACGAGCGTCATGCCATCGTCCTCCTGCGTGAACCCGACGCTGACGGGTGCGGCGTTAAGTATTCGGATTGCCGATGTGTTGGTGGCGGAGGTCTGAGAAGCGCCCTGAAGTACAAAGCCCCACGCAGAGGTGTCTGGTGGGGCTTTTTTGTGTCTTTCAATCTTGCAGGAGGAAGGGCTAGAAAATTTCAGCTCCACCCTCTGCCTTTCCAATCGAGGTTGTGACGTTCGTGAAATGTCGGCGGCCGTTGACTGAGAAGCCCCGTTCGGGATCCTGAGACCCAGGCTTGCGCAAAGTCAGCAAGGCGGGCAATCCGTCTTTCTCGCTGTAACTACCAAACCAATTGTTCAGCCTTGCGATGAAGCACTCGTTGTCGATGAAAACTGGCAAGTCCATGACGGTTTCTACTGCGTAGTAACCTGCGCCGTAACTGTAATAATCATCGTCACCCGAGCCCGATGCAGGAATGGGGCAGAGGGGGCCTTTGTGTTGGCTGGGTTGTTGAGGTTTACCCGCACCCGATTGGGTCAGGGCTTTTATGAGAGTCTTTCGCAAGACTGGGTCCAGTACGTAGCTGGTACTGCTTTCCTCGGAGTATTGATTGCTCGGCACGATCAACTTGTAGTCATACCGAACCGTCACTGTTGGTATTTGGCTGTTGATCTTCAGGGGATTGAGCAGGTAGATCTGATCGACACCGTATGACCCGTTGCGATAGGCGAGATACATCCTTCCATGAGATTTGATCCAGGCTGCCGATTGGTTGGCGCCTCGATCATTGGTGGAGAACAACGAGCTGCCGGCGCTGGCGTCCGGATCATAGGGAGCCAGCCTTCTGGTGAACCGTTCTCCATCGCGACGGAAGGTTTCATAGAAGCTGAAGAGGCCTGTACCACCGGTGTAGGTTGAAACGATCAGATCCCGTTGACCGTCGCCGTTCAGGTCTATCAATGAGTAATTCGCCTGGCCCTGCTCGGCATCAGCGTCAAGACCGGAAGCTTTAAGCGCCTTCCATTCATTCGGGGTTACACCCTTGGGAATGCTTTTGGGAAACAAGGTCTGATCGTAAGTGTTGTCGTCGCTGGGATCACCGGAGAACGAAGTTTCGCCGTCGTCGGTTGAGAGAGAATCCAGCGCTCGCTCCAGCGCAAACTCCGGGTTCTCCTTGCTCATCTCCCGAATCCGTTGCTGCAGATCCTCCATGACCTGTTTATCAATGTCGTCCGGCTTGTAGGCCACCGCGTCGATCCACTGAGCGTGCAAGACCTGCAAACGATCCTGATAACGCTGGTTCAGGCAACTGACCTCCTCGCCACATCGATCACGCTCCTTCAGCCACTGGCGCTGGGCGTTTTTCACTTCGGCCTGCGCCGGGGCAGCTTTCATCAGCTTCCGATAAGCCGCCCCCATCTGCGCATCCAGCTCATACAACGGCTTGTCCGCGCAAATCGCCTTCTCCACAGCACTCGCCGCCTTTGTGCAGTCCATTCCGCTCGCCACTGCCTGCTGAAAAAACAGCAGCGCACAGGCCGACACGATGTAGCGTCCCTTGATGTACACGATGAATCCTTTGCCGTTGGAAGATGTGAACCGCCGCGCAGGGTAATCCTTGCGCAACGAATCTTGAACCCCCGCTTCAAGAGAATCGCTGATCCGGCCGATAACCCGTTCGGTGACTACAGAGTCGCGCGAAATCGCTTGATAGCATTTGGCCGGCAGCTATCATCTGCGCGCCTGGAAATGGTCCATCCTCTTCAATTGCCTGGAAATCCTCGATGCTGTCGTATCACCAAAAGAGTTTTCTGATCGTCGATGATTTCTCGGATTTCCGCAGTTCCGTGCGTTCGATGTTGCGCGAGTTGGGCGTCAAGGATGTGGACACCGCCGACACCGGTGAGCAGGCGCTGAAAATGTGCGCGCAGAAGTCCTACGATTTTATTCTGCAGGACTTCCACCTCGGTGACGGCAAGAAGAACGGTCAGCAGGTGCTGGAAGACCTGATGATGGAGAAGCTGATCAGCCACGAAGCGGTGTTCGTGATGGTCACGGCCGAGACCAGTCAGGCGATGGTGCTCAGTGCCCTGGAGCACGAGCCGGACGCGTACCTGACCAAACCTTTCAATCGCTCCGGCCTGGCTCAGCGCCTGGAGCGGCTGGAGCAGCGCAAGACCCTGCTCAAGCCGATCCTGCAAGCCCTCGACCGGGGCAAGCCGATGGAGGTGCTCAACGCCTGCATCGCCCTGTGCAAACAGGACATCCGTTATTCGCCGCTGTGCTTGCGCTATCGCGCCGATGCGTTGCGCGACATGAACCAGAACGAAGCGCTCGAGCGCCTTTACGACAGCATCATCGCTGACCGGCCGTTGCCGTGGGCGTTTGCCGGGTTGGGCAAGTTGCTGTTCAAGCGCGGGCAAGTCAGTCAGGCCAAGGGCGTTTACGAAAAAGCCCTGAAGGTTTTCCCGATGATGCCGGCGTTGTACGACGGGATGGCCGACGTGCTGGTCGCCGAAGGCGATACCAAAGGTGCTCAACAGGTATTGGAAGAGGCGATTCGACTGTCGCCGCTGGCGGTGCGCCGTCAGGCGTTGCTGGGCAAGCTGGCGATGGCCAACGAAGATTTCGAGACGGCTTCCCGGGCTTATCGCCAGGCGGTGAATCAGGGCGCGCAATCGCGGTTCAAGGATCCGGAAAGCAATCTCGGCCTGGCCCACGCGCTGATCAGCAAAGGCAGCGAACGCGGGCTCGACACCCGCACGCGTCTGGAAATCAACACCACACTGAGTGCGGTGGCGAAAGAAAACCCGACCGATCCGGGCCTGCAGATTCGTGCGCGTCTGATGAAGGCCACGAGCCTGTTGCTCAACGATGCCGAGACCGCCGAGAAACTCACCGAGCAAGCGCTGATGCGCCTCGACGGCATGGAGCAGTTCATGAGCCCCGAGGCGGCGTTGCTGGTTGCCAAGCAATTGCAGATGCTCGGCCAGGCCGAGGCGGGCACTTCGATGCTCAAGAGTTGTGCGGAAATCTACGGCGATGACCCGACGGTGATGAAAGACATCGCCAAGCTCACCGACGACCCGACTATCCTCAGCTCCAGCAACGCTGCCGCCGACCTCAACCGTCAGGGCGTGCGCGTGTATAAGACCGGCAATCTGGTCGAGGCCCGCGAGGTGTTCCGCAAGGCGCTGAAGATGCAACCGAAGAACATCAGTATCGCGCTGAACATGGCCCAGTCGCTGCTGCACGGCACCGACACCAATGTGCCGTCGGCGGAGCTGGAAGAATGTCGGGCCTGCCTGAAACTGGTGGGCATGATGCCCGATACCGACGCGCGTTATCCGCGTTATCAGAAGCTGAAAAGCAAGGCGTTTGGCGAATGAACCAAGACGAGCAGGCACTGGATTTTTCCACGGTGATCGCCTCCACCGTGCACGACATGAAGAACTCTCTGGCGATGCTGATGCAGGCCCACAGCCAATGGCTGGCACGCTTGCCCGAAGCGCAGCGCCAGGGGCCGGAGCAGGGCGTGATCGACTTCGAGTTCGCCCATCTCAATGGCATGCTGGTGCAGTTGCTCGGGCTGTACAAGCTCGGGGTCAATCAGATGCCCTTGCAGCCGGCTTATCACGAGCTGGACGACTTCATCGAGGCGCAACTGGCGGCGCATCAGGACGTGTTCGCCAGCCGTGGAATCATCGCCACTTACGAAGTCGATCCGCTCAGTCCCCTGGGCTTCTTCGATCGCGAACTGATCGCCTCGGTGCTGGGCAATTGCATCAACAACGCGATCCGCTACGCCCGCGAATCGCTGCTGATCACCGTCAGCGACGAAGCCGGGCAATTGGTGCTGAGCATCAACGATGACGGCGACGGTTACCCGGCCGAAATGCTCGAACGTCAGTCCGATTACGTGCAGGGCATCAACCACAGCAGTGGCAGCACCGGCCTCGGTCTGTACTTCGCCGGACGCATCGCCGCGCTGCATCAGCGCAACGGTGTTGGCGGCCGGACCGAGATCCGTAATGGCGGCCCGTTGGGCGGCGGCGTGTTCAGTATTTACCTGCCCTGAATCACGGATTCATCGACCGGAATTCTTTTTGTTGGCTGCTGCTTGATATTCCGAACAGCCGAAGCCTATTTTGTCCGGGTCGCCGTTCGCGGCTCGCACAATAACAAGGATTGCGTCATGACAACCGATGGCCAGCGTTCACTCGCGCAGCGATTGACGGGCATTGATGAGATTGAATGTGTCACGCCGGATTTGAACGGTGTGCCACGGGGCAAGGTAATGACCGCCGAGGGCTTCCTCGAAGGGCGGCGTTTGCAGTTGGCCCGAGGGGTGCTGCTGCAATGCATCATGGGCGGCTATCCCGCCGCCAAATTCTATGGCAGCGATGACGGCGATCTGGCGCTGGTGGCCGATCCTGCGCAGATTCACCCATTGCCATGGAGTGAAGAGCCACGGGCCTTGGCAATCTGTGATGCCGACGAGCTGACCGGCGAGAGCTCCAACCTGTCGACCCGTGGTCAGCTCAAGAAGGTCATTGCCCGCTACGCAGCCCTCGGTCTGGCGCCGGTGGTGGCGACCGAACTTGAATTCTTTGTATTCGCCCCGAACACCGACCCGACCCAACCGTTCCAGCCGCCAGTCGGTCTCGACGGTCGTCGCGAGGACGGTCATTCGGCGTTCAGCGTCAGTTCCAACAACGGTCTGCGACCGTTCTTCAGTGAAGTCTATAAATGCATGGCCGCCCTCGGTCTGCCGCGCGATACTTTCATGCACGAAATGGGCGTCAGCCAGTTCGAGATCAACTTGCTGCACGGTGATCCGCTGTTGCTGGCCGACCAGACCTTCCTGTTCAAGCACCTGCTCAAGGAAGTCGCGCTCAAGCACGGCCTGACCGTGGTGTGCATGGCCAAGCCGCTGGCGCACACACCGGGCAGTTCGATGCACATTCACCAGAGCATCGTCGAAATCGGCAGCGGCAAAAATGTGTTCAGCGACGCGGATGGCCAGCCGACCGCGATGTTCCGCCACTTCATCGGCGGGCAGCAGGCGGGCATGGCTGACTTCACCGCGCTGTTTGCGCCGAACGTCAATTCCTACCAGCGCCTGTGCCATCCGTTTGCATCGCCGAACAATGCCTGCTGGTCCCACGACAACCGCGCTGCCGGACTGCGTATTCCGGCCAGTTCGCCGGTCGCGCGTCGGGTCGAGAACCGTTTGCCGGGGGCCGATGCCAACCCGTACCTGGCGATTGCCGCGAGCCTGGCCGCCGGCTTGTACGGCATCGAGCATGAACTCGAACCAAGCGAAGCGATTCAGGGCGAGTTCGACGTGCCGGACCATCTTTCGCTGCCGTGTACCTTGCACGCGGCGCTCGAACGTCTGAAACGCAGCCAGCTTGCAAAGGAACTGTTCGGCACGGAGTTCATCGAAGGCTACATCGCTTCGAAGACCATGGAGTTGACCAGCTTCTTTGATGAAATCACTCCCTGGGAACGCCGTGTTCTAGCAGCCCAGGCCTGACGAAATGTCGCCGTCGGGCTATCGTTTGATAGCCCGATACTTACTGCAAGGAGCCGCTCGGAACGCCGATGCGCCAAATCTGGAAATCCTTTCGAGCGCTGTATTTCGCCTCGCTGATGATGTTGATCGGCTCGGGCCTTCTTTCTACTTATCTGGCTTTGCGTCTGGCTGCCGACCATGTCGACGGGTTGTGGGTCGGTGCGTTGATGGCCGCCAACTATTTCGGTCTGGTGCTGGGCGGCAAGATTGGTCACCGCTTGATTGCCCGGGTCGGGCATATCCGCGCCTACTCGGCGTGTGCCGGGATCGTCGGTGCGGCGGTGCTCGGTCACGGGCTGGTGGACTGGTTGCCGGCGTGGCTGGTGCTGCGGACCATCGTCGGTCTCGGCATGATGTGCCAATACATGGTGATCGAGAGCTGGCTGAACGAGCAGGCCGACGCCAATCAGCGCGGTCTGGTGTTCAGTGGCTACATGATCGCGTCGTACCTGGGGCTGGTGCTCGGTCAGCTGATTCTGGTCATGCACCCGGGCCTTGGCCTGGAACTGCTGATGCTGGTCGCGCTGTGTTTTGCCCTGTGTCTGGTGCCGGTGGCGCTGACCCGTCGGATTCACCCGGCACCGCTGCATCCGGCGCCGATGGAGCCGCGCTTCTTTATCAAGCGTGTGCCGCAGTCGCTGAGCACGGTGCTCGGGGCCGGGCTGATCATCGGTTCGTTCTATGGTCTGGCGCCGCTGTATGCCTCCCAGCAGGGGCTGTCCACCGAGCAGGTCGGTCTGTTCATGGGTAGCTGCATTTTTGCCGGGCTGGTGGTGCAGTGGCCGCTGGGCTGGTTGTCCGACCGCTATGACCGGGCGCTGTTGATCCGCTGTTTCGCGCTGTTCCTCGCGGTTGCTTCGTTGCCACTGGCGATCCTGCCGCAAGTGCCGCTGGAGGTGCTGTTCGTGGTCGGCTTCCTCTGTTCGCTGGTGCAGTTCTGCCTGTACCCGTTGGCGGTGGCGTTCTCCAACGACCACGTCGAAGGCGAACGTCGGGTGTCGCTGACGGCGATGCTGCTGGTGACCTACGGCGTGGGGGCGAGTATCGGGCCGCTGGTGGCCGGGGTGCTGATGAAGCTGTTCGGGCCGCAGAGTCTGTACGCGTTCTTCACCTTTTTCGCGCTGGTGCTGGTGTGGCGGATCCGGCCGAAAGCCGTGACCAATCTGCACCAGGTCGACGATGCACCGCTGCATCACGTGGCGATGCCGGACAGCATGTCCAGCTCGCCGCTGGTGGCTGCGCTTGATCCGCGGGTGGATGAACAAGTGGTGCAGGAGCAGATGCAGAATACGGTCGCTCCGGAGCCTGAACCTGAACCCGAGCCAGAACCTGTCGCGCCAACCGACTCGACAATCGAAGGCGAAGGGCCGGACATCAGCCCCGCCAGACCGTGATTCAGGCATAAAAAAACGGGCAGTCACCGCAGTGACTGCCCGTTTTTTATGCTTGCCGATCAGAGGTCGTCTTTATCGAACCGACGCGCTTCGCGTTGCAGTTGATAAACGAAACGCTCGACGTTGCGGGCCGCCGGGCCGCTGATGTTGTGAAAACGCAGGCCGGCGAAAGTGATGTTGAGTTTTTCTTCGAAGTGCAGGTAACGCAACTCGACCGAGGTCGGCTGGTTGCCGAACAACGGCGCGGCGATCAGACGATCATAAACCTGGCCCAATTGCAGACGGTCGGTGATGTCGCCTTCGAAACGCAGTTTGCAACCGGTGGCAGAGATATCCAGCAGTTTGCCGCCGATAGGCGACTTGAGCTTTTCGCCACCCAATTCGACGCTGACAAGGTCGGTCAGTTTCAAAGCGGCACGGAAGGCGTTGCGGCGCTGGTGATAAACCACTTCGGTGGGCAGGTCGCCGGTGTAGAAGCGGTCGCCACTGGATTCTTCGATGTTCAGCGTGCCGTTGCATTCCCAGGCAATGCGCACACCGTCATGAAAACCTTCGACCTTGAACGGCTCGCCGGCGAGCAGGAAGCGTTCGCCATCGCGCGGGATCATCTCGTCCAGGGCAATCGTGGCGGTTTCCCGGTCAACCTTGATCAGATAGCTCTGGAAGCGCTGGCTGCGCTCGTGGAAGGTGATGATCAGCGGATCATGGCTTTCAAGCAGCTGGCGCAGATTGCTGGAGATCTCCAGGGGCGTGGTAAGCACCTTTGGGGGCTGCGGAGCGTCATCATTGGACACGTTAAATCAATCTCCAGACAAAATTTGACTACGGCTGGCCAGTATTTTGCCAGCATGTTTCGCACGTTGATAGGGCGCAAGCATGGAAGAAAGCATCACGCCTGGCTGAGCGCGCGTGGTTTCTGCAGTTTGGAGAAGGTGCCACTGGCATCGTAGAGCGCGGGAGGCTCGCCGCCGGTGAGGATTTTCAGCTGATTGGCCGTGGCGGCCTGCTGCATGACGATCGATTGGCCATTTCTGGCATTGGCTGCCTGGCACTGGGCGATCAGATCGGTCAGGACATCGCTCTGGCTCAGCAACTGGTCGCCGATGCTCGACTGGCTGGCCAGTTGTTCCAGGCCGGCGCGGTCGATCGACAGATTGAGGCTGGCGAGGATTTCGCTGCGTTTGCGGCCATGCTGTTCGAGCAGAATGATCAATGCCTGCTTGTTCGCCAGAATTTCTTCCAGCAGAGGCATGTCGCGACCGTGCAAGGCGAGGGACTCGGTTTGCAGTAACTCCAGCAATTGTTGAGCTGGAGCAAAGTCGTCGATGATCAGTTGCAATAAATTAGTGTCGTGCATGGCTGGCCTTGGGTTTTAAGCGTCCAAAAGCCTGGCGCTGACCGAGGCCTAGCGCTGGGCTTCGAAATTGAGCAGTTTGCTGGCTACACGGTTGCTGTCGACTTTGTAGCTGCCATCGGCAATCGCTGCTTTCAACTCGGCCACGCGGGCTTTATCGACGGCAGGCTGATCGCGCAGCTTGTCAGTGACCTTCTGCAACTGTTGAGCCTCATTGCTGAGGTGTACCGATTCCCCGCTTTTTGCGGTACTGGCCTGTTCGGCCGGGGTATTCAGCGGCGCGGAAGTGCCGGTTTCGGCGGTTTCCTTGGCGTTGCTGGTACGTGTACTGCCCGTAAGTGACGAGGAGCTGTTCAAACGGCTGAAATCGATGACCATGTTAAAAACCTCTGGGAATTTGGACGCTTGCCATGTTCTCGGCCATCCCCTGGAAAACTTTAGGCTCATTTAGCAATGAGCTTGCATGCGCCGTTGCAGATCCTGCTGCGGCACAGTTTAGGGAACAGCTCTGGTCAGCGCCAGTTTTCTGCTTGAGTACTCAGGGGCTTTTCAAATATCCGTTCATTCTGCCGCTCACTCGCCGCTTACATCGCTACTTCCACCTGGCCGGGCGCCACAACCTGCGCCTTGATGACCCGTTGGGAGTTGAGGTTTTTCACCCGAATCTGTTCTTTCAGGCCGCCGTTGGCCAGCGCTTCGCCCGGCATCCGCACGGCGAGGGTACCGCTGCGGGCGGTGATCACCACCTGATCGCCCTTGCGAACCACTTCCGCCTGTTCCAGATGCACCAGGGTGATGACTTGATCGGCGACCGTTGGTCGGGTCAATTTCTGTCCGATGGCTTCATCCACCGACGTCAGGAAACCCTGATTGATCGTGCTGACGTCGCGTTCGCGCAAGGTCACGTCCTGCGGCTCGATGATGCCGGCGCGCTTGAGTGGTCGCGTGGTGGTGACAATCTCGCGAAACAGGCGGACTTGAGCGGGCACGAACACCGTCCAGGGGGAGGCGCCTTCGCAGCGGACCTTCACCGTGACACGGCCCAAAGGACGTGCCGGACTCTCCAGTGTCGCTGTCAATTCCTTGTCGCACATAGGCATGCGCATGCGCGGATCGAGCTGGTTGACCTCGATTTCATAACGGCCTTCCGTTTGACTGGTAGCCAGATAGTCTTCTACGGTGAATTCAAGAAAGCCCTGAGTGACGCCGATAAGCATGTCAGGCAAGGTAACCGCATCAGCAATGGCAGGGCTGCCAGCGAAAAACAGGCAAACGGCGGACATCGCGCAAAGCCCTCTGCGGAGGGGAGATGTCAGGCGTCGGAAAAATGTCGTTTGAGCGTTCATACGAGTTAAAAAGCAAGCGCCGTGCCGTTTAGCAATGAATGTGCGTCGCAACAACACTTGGCGTTGGTGTAGGAGTCTGGGCATGGCTGGTGTAATGGATTCGGTGAACCAGCGCACGCAACTGGTGGGGCAGAATCGCCTGGAGCTGTTGTTGTTCCGTCTTGACGGCCAGCAGCTCTACGGGATCAACGTGTTCAAGGTTCGGGAAGTGCTGCAGTGCCCGCAACTGACGCTGATGCCCAAGTCCAGTCCTGTCGTGTGCGGGGTGGCGAATATCCGGGGGGCGACCATTCCGATCCTTGATCTGGCGATGGCGACCGGCTCCGGTGCTTTGAAAGACAAGAACAGTCCGTTCGTGATCATCACGGAATACAACACAAAGACCCAGGGTTTCCTGGTGCGCTCGGTGGAACGTATCGTGAACATGAACTGGGAGGAGATTCATCCGCCGCCCAAGGGCACTGGACGCGATCATTACCTGACCGCTGTGACTCGGGTCGACAATCAGTTAGTCGAAATCATCGACGTAGAGAAGGTGCTGGCGGAAGTTGCGCCGACACCGGAAGCGATTTCGGTCGGCGTGGTGGATGTCGAGACCCAGAGCAAGGCGTTGTCGCTGCGGGTGCTGACGGTCGACGACTCGTCGGTGGCGCGCAAGCAGGTGACGCGTTGCCTGCAGACGGTCGGCGTCGAAGTGGTGGCGTTGAACGACGGCAGGCAGGCGCTGGATTACCTGCGCAAGCTGGTCGACGAGGGCAAGAAGCCGGAAGAAGAGTTCCTGATGATGATCTCCGACATCGAAATGCCGGAGATGGACGGGTACACCCTGACGGCCGAGATCCGCAGCGACCCTCGCATGCAAAAGCTTCATATCATCCTGCATACTTCGTTGTCGGGTGTGTTCAATCAGGCGATGGTCAAGAAAGTCGGTGCCGATGACTTCCTGGCCAAGTTCCGTCCTGATGACCTGGCATCCCGGGTAGTCGACCGGATCAAAGCAGCAGATATCAGCTAAGGGCCTTTTGCCCCTGGCGTTCAACACGATTTAAGAGGCGGCATCATTTGTCTACGGGTAATTTGGATTTCGAACAGTTCCGGGTCTTCCTGGAAAAAGCCTGTGGCATTTTGCTCGGTGAAAACAAGCAGTACCTGGTGTCGAGCCGTCTCAACAAACTGATGGAGCAGCAAGGCATCAAGTCCCTGGGTGAGCTGGTACAGCGCATCCAGACCCAGCCGCGCAGCGGTTTGCGTGAGCAGGTGGTCGATGCCATGACGACCAACGAAACCCTGTGGTTTCGCGACACCTATCCGTTTGAAGTCTTGAAGAACAAGGTGCTGCCCGAAGCGATCAAGGCCGCTCCCAACCAGCGTCTGCGGATCTGGTCGGCGGCCTGTTCGTCGGGTCAGGAACCGTATTCGCTGTCGATGTCGATCGATGAGTTCGAGCGGACCAACATCGGCCAGTTGAAGATGGGCGTGCAGATCGTCGCTACTGATCTGTCCGGCAGCATGCTGACCAACTGCAAGACCGGCGAGTACGACAGCCTGGCGATCGGTCGCGGTCTGTCCGCCGATCGCCTGCAGCGCTACTTCGACCCGAAAGGGCCGGGGCGCTGGGTGATCAAGGCGCCGATCAAGAACCGTGTGGAATTCCGCTCGTTCAACCTGCTCGACAGCTACGCAAGCCTGGGCAAGTTCGACATCGTGTTCTGCCGCAACGTGCTGATCTACTTCTCCGCCGAGGTGAAGAAAGACATCCTGTTGCGCATTCATAGCACGCTGAAGCCGGGCGGTTATCTGTTCCTTGGCGCTTCCGAAGCGCTGAACGGTCTGCCGGATCATTACCAGATGGTTCAGTGCAGCCCGGGGATCATCTACCAGGCGAAGTGATCAAGACCGGCAACACAGGAAACGGGAGTCCTCAGGGCTCCCGTTTTTTTATGCCCAAAGGTTTTGCCGGTGGCAGGCGGCAGAAAAGCGGCATCCGGCGGAAACCGGTTGCCGCTTTTCTGGCATTGCCGCGTTGCCGTTTCCGCGCAAGGCCCCGTAATCCGGGGCTTTCTCAAACTGGCACGACGCTTGCTATAACCCTGTTACGAAAAATCCGGTCACCTGAAGGTTCCCGACATGAGCATCAGCTTCGATAAAGCGCTCGGCATTCACGAAAAGGCTCTGGGCTTCCGCGCCCAGCGTGCCGAAGTGCTGGCCAACAACATCGC
>Ga0207713_1001177_pt1 | contig 22077 bp, 28 predicted proteins | sample KBSS64metaG_FD_184404 | JGI IMG/M metagenome (GOLD analysis project Ga0207713, IMG submission 184404) | Switchgrass rhizosphere microbial communities from Kellogg Biological Station, Michigan, USA - KBS S6-4 metaG (SPAdes) (version 2) | ecosystem: Host-associated > Plants > Roots > Rhizosphere >... | reverse complement strand
ATGACTGGCGGACTATTAAACTTCGCTCAAATCAAAAACTCGGTTAAACAAAACTTAGCTGGCGGAGAAGTTACTGCGAAAGTAGTTAACGATGCGCTTGAAAAAGTTTACCAACGCGGCGGTAGCGTAAATACAATTCTTACAAATACGGCTGGTGCTCGTCAGTTCTCGAAATTACTTGGCGACAAAATCCAAATCCAACAACAAGATACTGTACGTGGCGGCTACGTTGCTACATTCGTTTCTGACATCGTTGGCGGAGACGTTGCAACTATCGTAGTTGACAAAAACATGCCAAAAGATAAAGTCGTTTTATTCGACCGTTCAATTCTTTCTATGCACGCATTACAAGGACGCGCTCTACACGATATGGACGCTACTACTCCTGGTGCTGACTACGTTTCTCGTCAAATCCGCGGTGAGTACGGCGTTAAAATCATGAACGCTAACGAAAAAATCGCTGTATTAGAAAACGTAAGCAAGACTGTATCTTAATTAAACGGGAGGGAATACGATGGCTACTTTTAAAGCATCGCCACATTATTCCGTCCACTATAAAGGCGGCAATCTTGAATTCGATCATGTCGGCTTATACGAAACATCTGACGAGGGAGAAATCGCAGTCCTTAAAGGGCTGTGCCCTCGTTATTTAATTTGTGTGGACGAAGGCGAAGAACAACCGAAGAAAGCAGAACCAAAAGCGGAGGCGAAACCGGCGGCCAAGCCGAAAGCAACACGCAAAACCTCCGCGAAATAAGAGATTGGCCTAACGGCTAACTAAACGGAGGTGCTTTACGTGTGGAACTTAACGGAAGCCAACGACTATATAAAATTCAACGCTATTGATAACGAAGATTTCCTCGACGCGGAAGACGATCGCAAGCAACTGTTACTAAACGTCAGTAAGCGCACAATCGACCGCAAGTTCAAAGATATCGAAATCCCCAACGAAGCCTATTACCTGTTTGGCGCTGCCCTCGGCGCAATCTTCAACGATACGAACAAAATGGCGCAGCAAGGCGTTGCTAGCTTCGGAGTAGCAGGCATTAACTTCACGTTCAAAGACGGTATTGGCTCGAAGAACGGCGCACCGGTAGATTTAGCGGGTTTTATTCCCGACGAAGTATACGAAATGCTGGGCGTCAGTAAAGCGCGTACCGTGAAATGGACGGTGTTGTAAATGGCGATAATTCCGATGAAAGACAAGGCAATAATTAAGCGTCCCGGTGCAAAAGACGACTGGGGCAACGTTATTAGCGAACCGATTGAGTTCACGCTTAAATGCCACGCTGACATAGTAACCAACGTTGTACAAAACCAACTCGGCGAGGAAGTTGTATCTGGCGCTTCCTTTATGTTCGATAAATTAGCGGACATTCGTTACGACGACGAAATCAGTTATACGAATGAACTAGGCGTGACAGTCGAACGAACTCCTATAAAAATCGATTATCCAAAGCTTACGAAGGTTTTACTAACGAGGGTGTACGTGTAATGGGTCGCGAATTTGAGATAAACATCGATGAAATGATTCGCGATTTAGAGGGTTTCAGACGAGAAGCACAAACGGCGCTGCACGGTACGATGGACGAAATCAAGGACGACTGGGTTCAGAAGTCTCGCGACGTAGCACCGTTAGATGACGGAAACCTACGACGCCAAATTGACGGAACAGTAGAAGGAACCGGCGCTAATTCGAAAGTTATCGTAACCGGCAATGCGACAAACAGTTCACGCGGATTTGGTCGATTTAATTACGGTTACTACCTTCACGAAGAAGCGCCAAGTTCTACGAATCTGTCAACGCAAGGCACAACGTTAAAGTTTCTTGACGAACCGGCGCAAGAACGTGAGGCGGAGTGGATGCGTTGGCTTGAAGAGGACATACGCAATGCAGCAAGGCGAAGGGGGTTTTAATACGTGGGCTTAATCGAAGAAATCAACGCGATATCAGACGTCATCAAAACGGACTTCCCTACGCTCAAAGTTAATAAGCAGTATGTACCCGAAAAGCCGACTAAAGGCGAAATGTGTGTACGTGTTCAGCGATTGAACTCTGGCGCAGATACGTCCGCAAGCTACGTACTGAATCGTGAATATCAATTAGTTTACTTCGGACTCAGCAACGTTGATTTGCTAACGAAAATTGACACGCTGACGGACCGATTCAACAACGAAATAAAAATACCGATTGAAGGGACTCGCTACTTAACCGTCGAGTCTCTTTCTTTTTCTCAACCGTTTAAGACAGCGGAAAATCTTGACGCAGTAATTGGCGTGCTAGTAGGAACAACGCGTAAAGGCGTGGTTATTCCGGATGCTCCTCTGGTTGAGAACGTTGAGATTAGAACTACCGCAGACTTTGCGCAGTGGGGCCGGTTAGATGGGTCTTTGACTCCGGATGACACGAGCGACGACATTACGATGTCAGAAATTGAAGGATTCAGAATGCGCGAATTAGAAGACGGCAAGTTCTTATAAAACAATAAGGAGTGATACGATGGCAGGTCAATGGGATCCAACCAATCTACCGATTAAGCCCGGACTTTATATCAACTTTAAAGAAGCGGCAGTCGCACAAATTACAGGCGGTTCATTCGGAATCGTCGGAATGCCTTTATTCAATTATACAGGCGGAACTGCTTCGGCAAAACAATTCTACACGGTTAAAAACGAAGCAGAGGCAGCGACTCTATTCGGTAGCGATAATATTCAACCGATTAAATTCGCGCTTCAAGCGGGCGCAGCAGAGGTACTTGTTTACGCAATGCCAGCAACACCTGCAACTCAGGATTATACAGACATGCGTACGGCTTTCGAAGCTCGACCATTCAACGTCTTCGTATATCCGAGCAAAGTCACAAATACGGAGCAAGACAACACTCTAACGTGGTGTAAATCGAATAAAGCGGAAGGAAAACACTTCATGACGGTATTCGGTGGCGACGCTACAACGGACCTAGATCCGGCAGTAGGTAACGCAAGTTCAGCACGATTAGCAGACGATTATTCAGTCAACGTTATCGTCGGTGTTGTTATTGAAGGCGTTAATTACACGTCAAGTTCGTTTGCTCCGTATGTAGCAGGACTTATCGCAGGTAAGCAAATCAACCAAGCGATTACTTATTCGATTTTACCTGTTGACGATGTAACTAAACGACTACGTAATAGCGAAATCAAGACAGCGCTACAAGCAGGGTCGTTAGTTATTTCGCATGACGGCGAAAAAGTAAAAATCGAGCAGGGACTAACAACAAGCGGTAAGAAAATTCGTTCTGTACGTGCGCGTCAGGCAATCGCTACTGATTTAGCGAAAGCGGCACGCGATAACTATGTCGGTCAAATTTCAAATAATGAAGCAGGTCGCAATGCGTTAATTGCGGCTATTTTGGCGTACCTTGAAACGCTCGAAAACGAGGACGTGCTGATTCTCCCTAACGTAGAAGAAAACCCAGCTGTGCAGCTTGATCCTACAAGAGAATCCGTTGGCGACTCCGTTTTCTTAGTTATCAATTACACAGAAGTGGATTCGATGGAGCGCATTCTCATCAACATCCAACTATAAGGGGGCGGGATAAATGGCATTAGATGCTACAAGAACACTGAGCGGTACGATGTGCAAAATTTATCATAACGGTAAATGGGTTACAAACGCTAAAGGCGTTGAGCTTCAAGGTGAAATTAACTATGAAGATATTCCACGCGCAGGCAACCGATCTTTAGGTAAAAAAGCAACAACTATCGAATGGACTGGAACTTTAACTAATTACAAAATCAATCATGACTTTATCAAAGCTATTTCACAAGTCCGTCACGAAAACAAAACGGCTTATGTTACGGAATTAATGGTCGAAATTAACGATCCAGAAAGCCCGGACAGTAAAGCTTGGATTCGTGTAAAAGGCGTTCAATTCAGCACAATTCCACTTCTTAACTTTGAAGTCGGATCAATCGTAGAAGAGGAATTACCGTTCTTCTTTACGGACTACCAATACGTTTAAACAATACGGCGGGCTTCGGCTCGCCTTTAACTTTGAAAGCAACCGAAAGGATGATTATATATGGCAAAGAAAAAATCGAACGCACTAGAGGCATTACTGAGCGCTAATCCTGACGTACAAGAACCGGTTTACATTAAACGATTAGATACAGACTTCGTACTTAAAGCGCTAGACCAAGACGAATTGACATCTGCGCAAGAAGAAGCGACTTTTGACGGAGTTACTAACGATACTGAAATGAACAATCTAATTATCGCAAAAAGCTGCGTTGAGCCTAACTTCGAAGATCCCGCGTTACTTGAACATTACGGAGCTCGTGACGCTGGTGATTGCGTTAAAAAGGCTCTAAAAGTCGGAGAAATCGTACTACTTTCGCAAAAGGTTTTAGAGGTCAGCGGATTTGATACGACTCTTAGTCAAGCAAAAAAATAATTCGGGACAGCGACCAAGCGTGGACGATTCACGTTATCTCTCAACATTATAAGATTCCGATGCATGAGGTGTATACGTGGACTGACGGACAAAGACTTATGAGTTACGCATCGATCGCTGTCCTTAATGAAGATGAAGAAAAAGCGAGAAAAGAATCGGAGAGGAGGTCGAAATAATTGGCGTATGATTTAACCGCCGTCTTAACACTAAGAGATAATTTTAGTCGTCAAATGAATGGCGCACTCCGAAGCATGCGAGAGATGGACCGTAATACACGTACTACTAGTTCAAGTATATCCAATTTACGAAATGTTGGCCGAAACGCGTTCGGCGGCCTTACTTCTGCTATTGGATCAACCGCAGCACAACTCGGAGTCGTAGCCGGAGCTGCAGGCGCTGTAGGACTTGCATTTAGCGGAATTCAAAAAGCGATGGACTTCGAATCGCAAATGTCAACGATCAAAGCGTTAACGGGAGCATCCGCCGCGGAAATGAAAAAGATGACGGATTTAGCGATGGAAATGGGGGCCAAGACAAAGTACAGCGCACTCGAAGCCGGGCAAGGTATCGAAGAACTCCTAAAAGCCGGTCTTACGCCTGCACAAGTAAAAGCGGGAGGACTTGAATCTGCGTTAAACCTCGCAACGGCAGGCGGGTTAGATTTAGCAAAAGCCTCCGAAATCATGTCGACAGCGTTGAATGCATTTAAGGATGATGCGATGTCAGCGTCCGATGCAGCAAATATCTTAGCAGGTACGGCGAATGCTTCAGCTACGTCAGTGGAGGAATTACAGTACGGGATAGCGCAAGTGGGTGCAGTTGCTTCTGGTATTGGTATGAGTTTTAAAGACGTTAATATTGCAATGGGATTATTCGCAAACAATGGTCTGAAAGGATCCGATGCAGGTACATCCCTAAAAACGATGTTGAGTAACTTAGAGCCCAAGACAAAGAAGGCAAATGAAGCGATGATGGATTTAGGGATCGTTACTCGGGACGGGGCTAATGCATTTTACGATTCACAAGGGAACATTAAGTCAATGGCATCCATAGCTGGAACCTTAAAAGAATCAATGAAAGGATTAACGGCTCAACAACGTCAAGTATATTTGTATTCGATGTTCGGTAGTGACGCAATACGTGCCGGTAATATCTTGTTCAAAGAAGGTGCGGAAGGCGTTAAGAAATTCACTAGTGAGATGTCTAAAGTAACTGCGTTAGATGTTGCGAAAGAGAAAATGAACAACGCAGCTGGAGCCGTCGAGCAGTTTAAAGGCGCACTTGAAACATTCCAAATCGCAGTACTTACTCCATTAATGCCTCTGATTAAAGAAGCCGCATTAAATATGGCTAACTTTATCGGAAACCTTAAACCGGAACAAATACAGGCGTTCTCAGATACGGTTAAAGGCGCATTTCAAACTGCCTATAACGTTGCATCTACGTTTGCTAAATTCGTAATTGAAAACTGGCCGGTAATTAGAGAAACCATTATCGGTGTCACAACTGCAGTAATCGCATTTAGAGCCGGAATGGCAGCCCTAACGATTATTCAGACGGTTAATACGTTAATGGCAGCATACCGAGCTGGAACGCTTCTCGCAACAGCGGCACAACTAGGTTTTAACGTAGCGTTACTCGCTAACCCTATCGGACTAGTAATCGCAGCAATCGCGGCGCTAGTAGCAATTGGCGTAGTACTATATCGAAACTGGGATACGGTAAAAGCCAAAGCGCAGCAATTATGGTCTAAATTCGGAAGTCTTATTACGAAAATACTAGCATTCTCCGGACCTATTGGAGCGCTTATCGCAGCCGGTATTAAGCTTTGTGGAAACTGGGATAAAATCAAGTCGAAAGCATCTTCCGTATTCGGCGCGGTTGGAAGATTCATAGACGGAGTTAAAAATAAATTCAACGGATTCGTTAGCGCAGTAAAGAACTTTAAGATGCCAAGTTTTAAAATGCCGAGCATTGGCGGTGCAAAATCCGGAGGCGGAAAGAAAGATAAATCGTCCTACCACGGTGAATCTTACGTACCACGTAACGGCATGATGTATCGACTTCACCAGGGCGAGCGAGTTCTAACAAAGAAGGAAAACCGCCAATTTTCGAAGGGTGCTGGAAACAACGTAATAATCAACATGGGTGGAATGACTGTCCGTGAGGAAGCCGACATCGACAAGTTCGCATCGGCACTAGCACGAAAAATCTATTTAGCAGGGGAGGCAGGCGCATAATATGGCGATCGAATTTTGGTTAACAAACGAACGAAATACGGAGCGTGTACGTCTGCCGGTAAATCCTGCAACGATTACAGTTTCGTCTCCTTTCGAATACAACGACGTAACTATTGCGAATTTTGGCGAAGCAACTATCTTCGGTGACCGTGGGCTAAAAGAGTTTTCGTTTGAAACGTTTTTTCCTGCGAGATACAATCCGGTTTACTGTTCGTACAAAGGGTTCAAAGCGCCGTATACTTACGTTCAAATCATCGAGAAGTGGCGCGACTCAAAACTACCGATTCGCCTTATCGTAACCGGCACGAAGATTAATTATCTCGTAACTATTCGCGACTTCTCATACGAAGTTGAACGGGCGGGCAATCCTGGCGATATTTACTTTTCGATTTCATTTAAGCAATTCCGTTGGATTTCCGTTCGTTACGAAGCGACGAAAACTACGCGACCTCCAAGTAATAAGAAGACACAACGTATCTATACGACAGTTCAGAACGATATTCTACTCCACATCGCAAGGCGCTTTTACGGTAACGACAATAAATGGATCGACATCTATAACGCCAATAAAACTAAAGTTAAGAAGCACGCTTATCTCGTAATTAAACCGGGCACGAAGTTGGTGATCCCGTAATGGCATCGACTAAGTATAACGTACAAAGTGGGTACGATACTGACCGTATTAATTTATCCATTTTTTATTACGAAGGCAATCAAATGACGGTTGTAAACGACATGAATATGGGCGTATCTATTTCGGGCGATTTAACGCAGGCCAGCCGAAAATGTGAGATATCGCTTATTAATACGGTCGACGGACAAAAGCGCAAAGTTTACTTTAAGTTAGGGCGAAAGATCCGTATTATGGCGGGAAAAGAGGAGCTATTTCAGGGGATCATCTTCGGTTATGATATCGACGATAGAGGGCAAGAAACAATCACCGCATACGACGCGAATCATTACTTAACGAAAGTTTCCGATAGTTTTAGATTCGATAATAAGAAGGCGTCCGACATTGTTAAATACCTCTGTAAACGATTCGGTATCAAAATGGGGAAGATTTCGGATACTGGCTACGTTATTCCTAAGTTGATTCTACGTGATAAAACGTTATGGAATGTTATTATCATCGCGTTAACTGAAACTTGGCAGAAAAACAAACGTCAATTTTCGCTTCAGTCAAAAGGCGGTGTACTCAACTTAGTCGAGCGGAAAGAACAGCTTACGCGAATGTACATCGAAGATGGAAGAAATCTGATCGGTGCTACTTACAGCACTAACATGGACGACGTTAAAACGCAAGTCAGCCTAACGGGCGGAGACGAAGAAAAACCGATTCACGCATTCGCTGTTGACACAAACGCTAAAAATGTCTACGGAACGATGCAGCACTACGAACATGTTAGCGAAGTAACTGATACGAAAAAACTACAGGCACTCGCTAAAAGTATGTTACCGCGGATAAATAAGCCGGAACAGGAATTCGACGTGGAATCACTCGGAATTATGAACGTCATAAGCGGATCTTCTATTCTAGTTCGCGAATCTATGACACAGATTTCCGGGGCTTTTTACGTTGTCTCAGATACGCATAACTTTCAGCCGGACGGATTTCATACGATGTCTCTTAAACTATCGCGCACATTCGATATTCCGGAAGAAGATTACGATCCGCCGGAAGAGAAGAAAGCAACGACGACGAGCGGTAGTAGTTCTAGCGGAACAACAACTACGACTACTGTGACGCTTAAAGGCGGTAAAGCAAACGTTCCTCAACTTGTTCGTAAATGGGAACCGACAGTTCGTAAATACGCTAAACAGTACGGCATCGAGGGTTATACCGAATTGCTACTCGCATTCATGATGCAAGAGTCAGGCGGCCGTTATCCGGATCTGATGCAGTCGAGCGAGTCGTTGGGGTTAGGGCGAAATGTATTACGTTATGAAGCGTCGATTAAGCAAGGCGTTAAGTACTTCGCGAATACGTTAAAGAAATCTAAAGGCGAAGCGAAACTCGCTTTACAGGCGTACAACTTCGGCGAAGGTTTTATTCCTTACGCATTAGCACGCGGCGGATACTCAATGGCAAATGCGAAAGCATTCTCGTCTATGATGGCGAAGAAACACGGCTGGAAACGTTATGGTGACGTTAACTATGTTCCGCACGTACTTCGTTATTATACAGGCTCTCTGACGCCGGTAAAAACTACGACTACTACAACGACAACTACGAAGGTTACAAACAGTACCGGATTTATTCGACCGTGTGAGGGCGTCGTGACCAGCGAGATGAAGCAACGTTGGGGACGTGCGCATGAAGGACTTGATATCGCGAAAGCCGGCACCGTACCAATTAAAGCGGCAGCAAGCGGAACCGTTTCGAAATCTTATGTATCGGCATCTTATGGCGAAGTTATCTTTATCGTTCATAACATCAACGGTCAAACATTCGAAACAGTTTACGGTCATATGCGTAAAGGATCACGTCGATTTAAGGAAGGCGACAAGGTAAATCAAGGAACGCAAATCGGAATCATGGGCAGTACCGGACGATCAACCGGCCAACACTTACACTTCGAGATACACAAAGGGCGCTGGAAGAATCCGGTCAATCCGCGTAACTATATCAAATTCTAAGGAGGCGACAGTATGACAAAACCGCAAGGGAACGGAGCTTCGCAATTAGTTCAATTGATGCGGCTACATGGACATAACAAGGATATTACTTTCGAGTTAGGCACAGTCACATCTGCGCCTCCGGAAGTTTCAATTCGCTTAGATAGTGTCGAATTTGACCTCGATAAGAGCGATTTAATTTTCGCTAGTAGAGCAACTGAATCGTTACAGCCGAACGACCGTGTTATTGTCGCGTGTGACGAAGAGCATAAAGTTTTCTACGTAATAGATAAGGCGGTGATTTATTAATGCCTTTAGTACCGGATTTTAGCGAAGAAGAGTTAGCGGAACTACTTGCCGAAGCAGAAGCGCAAGAGGCTATCCAACCTTCGAAGACATACAAAATCGACTTTGAAAACGGCCGTATTGGCGGATTCATTGACGAGACAGAAGCATTAAAGCAAGCCGTTCAGAAGGCGTTAATTACAGCCCGAGAACGGTTTTCTATTTATACGGACGCTTACGGTTGCGAGATCAACGACTTAATCGGAACAAACGTTACTAGAGCGCTTATTGAAACGGAAATTCCTAGACTAATCGAAGAGGCGTTGATATACGACGACCGCATAGATAGTATATCCGATTTAGAAACTTCGTTTTCGGGAGATACCGTTACAATCTCGTTTACTGTCGTCTCTGTTGGCGGCGAAGAACTCATATTCGAAGCATTGGAGGTGTAAAGATGACGATTTTTGACGGTGAAACTTACGAAACCATTCTCGACAGGATGTTATCGAGGTTATCTTCCGATTTAGATAAACGTGAGGGCTCAGTTATCTTCGATTTACTCGCGCCCGTAGCGATTGAGTTTGCGCAAACTTATATCGAAATGGATAACGTTCTCGACCTCGGATTTGCTGAATCGACTTACGGCGAATACCTCGACCGCAAAGTACTCGAGCAGGGACTCGTACGTAAAGAAGCGATCAAGGCAACTGGTAAGATTACGTTCGTCGGACCGGAAGGGTTAGATATTCCGTTAGGTACGCGCGTAACGACCGAAGACGATATTTCGTTTCTTACAACGGAGTCAGTTACGGTCAATAACGGATCAGCAACAGCAGCGGCTGAAGCAGAGGTCGGAGGTTCAGACGGAAACGTTGGCGCTGACACAATTACAAACACGGACGTTTCCGAAGTTGAAGGTATTATTAGCGCTACAAATAAAGACGACTTCAGCGGCGGAGTAGACGAAGAATCAGACGAAACCTTATACGCTCGTTATCTCGAATTCGTGCAGCGTCCTATTACGTCGGGCAATAAATATCAATACGAGTTATGGGCGAAGGAGATTCAAGGTATTGCGGTAGCGACGTGCTATCCGTTGTGGAACGGGCCCGGCACCGTGAAATTAGTCGTAGTGAACGATGAGAACCGAAGCCCAGCGCAATCTGTTATCGACGAGGTAGCGGCTCACATTGAAGAGGTAAGACCGGTAGGGGCTGACGTAACAGTAGTCGGAGTTACCGAAATCACAATCGACGTAGCTGCAACGATTACGCCGAATGATTCCAGCGACACTTCAACGATTAGAGACTCGGTTATGGAGCACGTTGAAACGTATCTTAAAACGTTCACGACTGGCAATCAAATCGTTCGTTATTCGCAGATTGGTAACGCCATTCTCGACTCAGACAACGTTATCGACTTCACGGGCTTAACGGTAAATGGCGGAACGGCCAACATCGCTATTGAAGCCGATCAAGTTCCGGTTATTGGTTCCGTAAATATAACGATTAACTAAAGGAGGAAAACGCATGACAGCAATGAGCAACTATTTAGAAAACGTACTAATTAACGCAACTTTACGCGGTCAAACATACACAGCACCTACGACGGTCTATTTGGCGCTATATACAAGTAATCCGACTGATTCGGCTACGGGAACGGAAGTTGTAGACGGAGGTTATGTTCGTCAGATTATCTCGTTCGGCATTCCGTCCAACGGCGCATCCTCTAACGGATCAGACGTAATCTTCCCTATCGCAACGGCGAGTTGGGGTACGGTTACGCACATCGCCATCTTTGACGCACAGACTGCCGGAAACTTACTTTACTACGGAGCATTGACCGCATCGAAAACCATCGCATCGGGCGACCAATTAAGGGTGGCGGCCGGAGATATCACCGTCACACTAGCGTAAAGGCGGTGGATTAAATGGCGGAAATCTTACTCGGCCTTAATCAGCTTACTACATCGACCACAGTCACTGGAAACATGCGCTTGATTCAGCCGTTACAAGCTTTGATTAGCGGGTCCGCGGAAGAAACAGCTAAGGATTTATTGGTCGGAAAATATATTAGCGCGAGTGTAGATGCGAAAGACGCAGCGATGACCGGCTCCATGCAAAGATTCAAAACGATTAGCGCCGACTTAGTTTGCGAATCAACGCTCGACGCTTATTGGACGGAGCGTAATATTCGCCAGGACATGGGCGACTACATGCCGACTTACTACAAGGACATTCGTGAAGCAGTGGCGATTATCCAAACGGAAGCGAACGAAATTACTCGGATGCGGGCGCAACTAAACAAAGTATTCGATAACTTCTTTATCGTAAGCTCCGAGCCGATGCTTGATCGTTGGGAGGCGCTTCTTAATCTTACGGCTGGGAATCGTGACTTAAACGCTCGTCGTCAACGTATTATGGCGAAACTACAAGGCGCGGGTACCTCGACGATCGGCGCAATCAAGGCGTTAGTTGATTCGTTCTATACGTGTAAGGTTAGCGAGAAGAATCGCGAAAACACAATCGATATCCTTATTACAGGCTATCGCGGCATTCCGAAGAACTTTCCGGACATTGTGGACGCAGTTAACGAAATAATTCCGGCTCACTTAGCGGTTCGATTCGCATTCTCGTACGTTCAATGGTCCGACGTCGAAGCCTCGTTTATGGAATTCTACGATGTAGACAACGTAGAGTGGGAGACATTAGAAGTTTCGTACCCGCAGCCGCCAACGACTCGCTTAACTTGGACGCAGTTAGAAACGATGCAGCAAGCGCAGACCGACATCATTCAATTCAGCGTAGATGATACGCGACTAAAATTCGACTAAGGAGGCGATGTTGAGTGGCGTCTAAACAAACGGCCAATCTCGGCCTGAACAAATGGGAACCGACCGATTTTATCAAGCGCGACGAATTTAACTATAACTTCGATAAGATTGACACCGAAATTACAGCACGTTACAAAACGACGGACTTTACCGGAAATAACATTGTTACGAAAATCAATGACGGCGCAACGACGGTTAAAATAAGCCCGACGAAGATTACATTTACTAACGCCGTTACCGCGCTCAGTAACATTACGCCAGCGCTAGGAACGATTACTTCCGGTACGCTGAACGATGTAATAATCAATCGCGGGACCGGTTCGTTTACTGGTGACGTTTCAGCGTCAACATTATCGGTTACATCGAACGTTATTAAATTCGGTACCTCTACGACAAGTATGGATAATACCGGAAATACCATGCGTTTAAAACAGAGCGACGCAAACTATTTCTCAATTAACGCTAACGGTGATCATATTCACTGGAAAGATAATAAAATGGTCCTTCGTATTGAAACTACGCCGGACAATCATTATATTCTCAAAAGCGGCTGGGTCGGCTTGAAATTTCTAACAAACAGTTACTCGATTCAAGCGCGACTAAATGATGATTCTGATTACGCCGATTTTTCGGGCAAGAACTTCAGAGCGACCGGTAGTTTCTACGGAATCGGAAATATGAACATCGAAAGTACAAACGGTTACGCTGCCGTAAACGCAGTCGGAAGTAATTCCCTTGTTTACCTACGAAGTACTAGCGAAACTCGCGTGGTAGATTCGAACGACTTCGGAACATACCGCGCTATTCGTGCGTCTGCCTTTCCGACAAACTCGTCCGTTACAGCAAAAACGAATATCAAGCCGTTTACCGAAGAAGCTACTCCGTTACTTAAAGACGTAAATATCTATCAGTATTACCTACAAAGCGATATTGATAACGGTATCTACGATAAACAAAAAATCGGGATGATTAGCGAAACGGTTCCGGCATTGATTCGTGATGAGAAGGGCGTAGATGTATATACGTTCTCTTCTATAACGTTTAAGGTTTGTCAAGAACAGCAGGCGGTCATCGAAGAACAAACGAAAAGAATAGACGATTTAGAGGCTGCGTTAGGTGCGATGACAGATACGATAGCAACTATTTCGGGAGGTGTCGAAGAATGAACGAATTACAACTTGATCCGCAACTATTAATCGAAGAATATGCGAAGTCGGACGCAGAGTTACGCCAAGAATTACATGCGTATAAAGCGTTGGTTCGCCAATTACAGACGCAATTGCAAGAACAGAAGCCGGAATCTGAAGACGAGAAATAGTAACGAAGTATAGACGTTTGGTGGCTCGCATTTATTTGCGGGCTTATTTGCGTTATAAAAACGAAAGGGGTCGATTGGATGGCATCGAACAAAACGCCTAACTTGAACCTGGAAACATGGGGAGAAATGGACTATTTTAAGCGCGCCGAACTGAACAGCAACTTTAGTAAATTAGACGAAGCTGTAGAAGTTTCGTTTATGAGGACCACGCACTATGTCGGTCTGATGGAGTATGAATCGTTAAAGGTTGCAGTTTCGGGAGGTTTTGATTGGCTACCAGTATTTAATGCGGCTATCGCAGATGCTAAGAGTGTACATGGAAAAGTCGTTGCACCCGCAGGCACGTTTGATTTTTATGGCTCTATCTCTTTACCTGACGCTGTAGGTTTCATTGGCGCAGGTGAAAGTCCGAATGGAACGGTTTTAAGTTATAAAGGGGCTACCGGGGTGTGGGCGATAAAAACAAGTGGATTACATCAACGGAATACTTTATCCGGGTTTAGACTTGAACTAAACAGCCGTGCCAACGGTATTATGCTCGGAGATTACTACGCAAACCTTCCTGCCGGCCAAGTTCCAATTACGTTTGACTTATCGGATATAGCAGTTACAAGTATCGGTAGCTCGTATACAGGTGTAGCTACTATAAATGCCTCACACTATACTTTTAGAAAAGTTAATATCGGCTACGGAACAACGGAAGGTCGAGGCTTATATATTACTGCTGACTACTATAATAGTGGTGTAGGAACGTTTATAGACTGTACACTCGGAAGAGTTGAAGGTAGTAGCGTTGGTCTAGAGGTAAGTGGAACTGTTAACTTGGATGGATTTAACTTCCTTAACTGTTATTACGGAGGTAAAACACCAATCAAACTGGGTAGTAGTGATACTATTATTCGAAATATCAATCTGAGCGGCCATGCAGAAGGTAAGAACGCGGGCAATACGGTTAATCTTATGGAGATTAATAACGTTATAGTCGGAAATATTACCGGAATGACTTTCGCAGGTTTCGGAGCAGCAAATACTAACGCTATCTCATTCAGAGGTTCGGTTGAAAAGCTAAATGTACTAGGTTGTGAAGTTAACGGTGTTATGGGATTTGTGTTCAAGAATGACGGCGCAACCTTAATTGAAGATTGTATGTTGCAGGCTGGACGTCTAACTAACGGAGCTACGGCTACACAATATGATAATATTTCTGACCGTAACTTTAAATTCTCTACAAGACGTTTCATTACGGAGAACATCAATACCAAAACACTGTATAGTGCAGATGGTGTGAATAAAGAATACTGGGGCACCGTTCCAGATGCTACGCAAGGCCATACAAGAGGAGACGGTATTAAAAATTTATCCCCATCAAGACAAAAAAATATACATTCTTGGAAAAATACCGTAACAGGAGCAGCAGGTGCTGGAACTTTCTTAGCGTACGGAACTGGTTGGGGCACTACTGCAGAGCGACCTACACTAACTTCGAAAGACGGCGGTTATATGTATTACGATACAACACTTCTTAAATTTTTATTGTGGGATGGTACTGTTTGGTTAAATTCATAGAAAATTTTCAAAAGGCATCCAGTGCGGGTGTCTTTTTTAATTTCATGAATTACCGGTCAGATAAAATAAAAGGAGGTAAATCTCTATGTCGTCAAATAAGACACCGAACCTTAATCTAGATATATGGGCGGAGATGGATTATTTTAAACGAACAGAACTGAACGGTAACTTCACTAAAATAGACGTAAAAGCAAAAGAAAATTCCGATAAAATAGGGGACATATCAAAATTACCGACATGGTTACAAGAAAGTTTATCTAAAGCAATCGAAGCTATCAACAACCATATAAGGCAATACGGAGTCAACATCAAGCAACCTCCGTATAATGCGTACGGTGACGGACTCAGCCATCCGTTAAGTACTCGCTATTCTACACTCGCAGCAGCACAAGCCGTATTCCCGAGTGCCACGGCGTTAACAGATGAAATCGATTGGTGCGCGATCCAAGAAGCGTTAAAGTCATCTATCAAAAACGTATATATCCCTGCCGGCGTATTTATGGTAAATAAAATGATAACTTACAAAGATAACGTAAGAATGTGTGGTGCGGGAGGTAAAGGAGCATCAGCTATTAAAACGCTCGCAACTTGGGACGTAGCTACCTCGCCTGCTGTTATCAAAATGTGCGGTAATGAAGGCGTTATCTCAGACGTAAATATTTCTTGCTTATCGATAACAGACTCGGCTCAAAAACCGGACGTTATTTTAATAGATCGAGATGCCGCAAGTAATAACGTTATTCCGTGGGAAAATACAATTTACAACGTTGTAACAAATGGCGGAAAAAACGCGCTTTGGGTAAAAACCGGATTAGAAACGCACATCACACGATGTCAATTCAAAACTGCGTCAGAAGCCGGACTTCTTGCTCATCAACCGGATATTTATATTAACGATGTTTCAACCGATAGTTGTAGACACGGACTAAGAACGTTAGGCGGATCTGTTACGGCGCATCACTTCCATGCCATTTATTCGAAAGAAGATGGATTTTACCTTGAAGGCGCGGATTTCTGCCAATTTACGGATTGCCATGCGGATACATCTGGTTGGTCCGGTTATAAAATTATCAACACAAAGCGGATTATGATGACGGCTTGCTGGGCGTTCAACAGCGGATCAACTAGTACGAATACGTATTCCGATTGGTCGTTAACCAACGTAACGGATAGCGTATTTACAAACTGTAACTCAAAAGGCGGAACAGTAGAAGCGCAAGGATACGTAACAAAAGCGTCAGTGTATTTAGATTCAAATACCGCAAGAAACCATTTCGTCAACTGTACCGCAGCTACGACTCCATATGCAGCCGGCACGGATAACGGCGCAGACATTCTCATGAACCGAAATAGATTCGTAGCTTGTACGGGAGCGCTCGCTAGATATAACGCAAAAGACAATACGACAAAGCACGCGTTCAGTATTGCGGGATTGACAAACACGACGTTTAACAGTTATTTATTCTTTAGTCCGAACTTGTCGGCGAATGCCATGGTCATGGAAATCCGGATAACAGCGAGAGAAACAAACGCCCCACAAAACCTTTATTACGGGCGGATGTATAAAGCAATAACTAACAGTACGACGGCTACCGAAATGGCAATGGTTGATTTATTAGGTAGCGGATCAACAGCAGCGAAAAATTTCACGCTTACAGCTGCGCTACATGCCGACGGGGATAAAGTAACTTTTACATTGACGAATAATAACGCTAGTCAAACAATTAACTACGGTATTGAAGTCGAGTATATGCATCCGCCTAAATTCACCGCATAAATAAAACCTCTCTTTAATTAGAGAGGTAATTTTTGTTTAATACTTTTTAGTTGTAAGTACAGAGATTTAGGTAAGAATCCGGATAGTTGTTTGATTTGTCTATATTTATTTTTACTTGAAACTTTGTGGAAGAATGAGAAATCACTAGACGCTAACCATTGAAAATATTCTTTATATTCCGCTGGTACAGAAGGTTGATACTTAGTGTAGGCGTTCTTCATATCTTCCCACATATAAACTTCATCTTCACCGAGATTCCACTTTCCTTGCTTAAATTGTTTTTGTACGTATTCAACGTTCAATCCAGGGAATCCGTGATTACGAGCGTCAACGCCTTCTATCATTAGACCGGTCACTGTTCGGTTACATTTCTCACACTTACCACAGTTATTTCCGTCAGATGACGAATAACAAACGCGAATCATTAAATCTGGGTCATCTTTTTTAATATAATTCGATATTACGTGGATTTTGTCCTGGCGTCCTAATTCGTAACCGTCATGTATCACTTCTGTTTCCGACCATTTGACGTTATTATCTATAGTCGGATGTGAGCCCCACGGCGCCGAGAATGTTTCGGTATGTGTAGAAGGTATATAAATATGATTGAATCCTAACGCAAAACTGATAGGCGCGCATAGCCCAAGTAAAGCAAGACCGTGCTGAACTCCGCCCCACCAGTTTACGACGCTTTTTCCGTACTTAGCGTTCAAGGCTGCTTCGTTTATAAACGAGCGAAGATTTGATTTTATAATTAATGATTCATTTCCGTATTTTTGGGCGAAAGTATCAATGTTTCTTTTCACAAGATTCCAAGCATCTAATTGTTTTAGACTGATATCTGCTCCCCAAACGGTTACGAGAAACGGGTTATTTTCTTTATTTCGTATATATGTAGTTAGTGAGTCTGCTCCGCCACTAAATAAAATAGCTGGTCGGTCAGTTTTTAACTTCTTCTCACTAGTAACAAACGTACTTGCGTCTATATTACCTTTGAAGCTTATTTGCGGATACATCTTTTGGAACGATTGTTTTATTTTTTCCAAAGCGTTATAAAAATCTTCGTCGATCTCGTCTATGATTAATGTTGAATCGGTTGCCCAAACAATAGGCATAATGTTCGATAAAAACGGGATTACAAGGATGCTTTTCGGAACATTTGTGATTTCTTTATTATATTCAACAAAAAAACTATCTTCTAAGAAAAGATTTTTTAACTTTTGCGAAAACTCAAACGATACTTTAACACTATTTTTTGATTCAATACTGATATTTTTTATTTTAACTACTGGTTTCATTACCATTCTCCTAAAAGTTTTTTAAAAAACTTGTTTATACTACTACTTTAGCACGTTTTCGGAGAAATGGAAGGGTTTATATGTTATTTTATTGTAAAAATTGGTTAGTAGTTAGTAATTAAGAAGGAGGTGCGCAAATTGTCCGAACCAACTAATCGAGAGTTTGACGTAGCGATCGCATTGGCTCGTCTGGAAACGAAGTTAGACTGGGCGATGGAATCACGAAGTAAAGCGGAAGAAGCTGAGAAGAAAGCAGATCAAGCAATCTACTTAGCGAGTGAAAACGCAAGAGACATCTCACAGTTATCTACAACAATTAAGTGGGCGGTCGGTATTATTAGCTCTGTGGTTTTAGGAATCGCGGGGTTAGTGGTAACGATTGTTTTTTGATTGCGGTCGGACAGCCGCGCCCTCTCTCCAAAGTTATGCGGCGCCGACACTATATCTATGTTACTACATCTTACAAAGAAGATAAATAATTAATTTTATATGTTATAATCGTCTTACTATAAAGGCGGTGTATCTATGGATAAGAATAGTAGCTCATTCATTAGAGGTTTATACTATGCGTTGCCGATGTCCGCATCTCTGTGGATCATTATTATCTTAATTATACAAGAAGTTACCAAGTACATTTAAATTCTATCACAACCACTTGCTCGCTATTATTAGCGGGCTTTTTTGCGTTCAATAAAAACCGAAAGGAAGATGCGTAATGGAATTAAACGAATTATTAGCGAAAGCAGAGGACCGTTTATCGAAAATTCATCCAACGTTAGCCGATAAAGCACGTCAACTTATTGCGAAAGCACACGCGGAAGGAATCGACTTAGTAGTTACGCAAGGACTACGCACAATCGCCGAGCAAAACGCTTTATATGCGCAAGGACGTACGGCACCAGGCAAGATCGTTACGAAAGCAAAAGGCGGCTCGTCTTACCACAACTTCGGACTCGCTTTCGATATCGCCGTCCGCAACGCTGACGGTTCAATCGACTGGGATACTGCGAAACTATATAGCCGCGTCGGTCAACTCGGAAAATCAATCGGATTAGAATGGGGCGACGATTTCAAATCGATTAAGGATACGCCACACTTTCAATTGACGTTCGGACTTACGTTATCTCAGCTTCGTGCAGGCAAACGTCCTAGCGGATCTACCGTTACTTCAGACGAAGCAGCCGTTGTAAAGTTAGGCGCTAAAGGTGAGTTAATTACGGATACGCAGGCGAAGTTGACTTCGTTAGGTTTTGATTGTGGAACAGTAGACGGAATTGCTGGCGCTAAAACAGTCGCAGCAATTAAAGCGTTCCAGAAAGCGAATGGTCTAGGCGTGGATGGAATCGCAGGAACTAAGACACTTGCGAAACTAGCCGAATTAATCGCCGCAAAAGCGAAAGCGCCAGTAGTCGAAACTAAGCCTGCAGCGGAAGTTAAGCCGGAGAAGGTCGAAGCGGCGCCTGCTGAACCTGCGAAAGTAGAAGACGCGAAGGAAATGCCGAAAGTAACGTCACTAGGCGACAAGTATTCCGTCCAAGTTAAAGCGAAAGTAGCTACGGGAGTATACAAAAACGCAGATATCAGCGAAAAGACTAAAACGTTAAAAATAGGCACAGTATTCAGCGTTTACGGTTATACAACTGCAGCGTGGGCTGTTCCGGGCGGATTCGTCCAAATGAAAGACGTTGAGCCGGTTGCTGTTACGTTGAAGACGGGCGGCTTGAATCCGTCAATGGAAGCGGACTTCCGTACGTACTTGAAGAAAATCGGCTTAGACGGCGCGTTGAATCTAGCGAAAGGCGGAAATCCGAGCGCTACGATTACAGCTAGCGGACTGGGCCTTGTTAAAGTGCGTAAATTCCTCGATGAGAAAGGCTGGTACTATAAATGAAATTCCGATTCGAATATGTAATCGCGGTAATGGTGCTCACGATTTTAGGTGCGGCGCTTTTTTATTTTGACGACTCAGAAGTACGCAACACGATTATCACCGCATTAGTCGGCGCATTATCGGCAATCACAGCGTACTTTTTCACGAAGCATAATCCGAATAACAAGAACGACGACTAAAATATTTGAACGATTGCGAATCTTTTTTCGTTTTCGTTCGTACATAATGGTAATATAAGAAAATAACGGAAACTAAACGGAGGAGATTTCGATGAGTTGGAAAGAATTGTTTCGTCAGCGCATTACGCTCGACATATTAAGCGGAGGTCACGTATTGACAGATAAAATGATACCGGTACCGATTCGCAATGCAAGCCTCGTCAAAGGCAACAAGCCAGGCGAAGTTATTACGGAGTTACCTTTCGCGGATAAAAAGCGTTGGCAGCTCGTTAATATCGAATGGTCGCAGTCGGGAAAACGAAGCGTAGGCAAGGCGGCTGGCGGAGCAATCGTAGGAACACTCGTCGCGGGACCGTTAGCCGGAATCGCTGGCGCTGCGGTAGGCGGACGACGTAAAGACACATCGAAAGCCTACGTTTATCTGGTCGGCGAAGATGGCGTAGAACATGCGCTTCACATCCACTGCGATCAAAAACAATACGTAATGATTTCGGAAATGCTCGGTTAAGACGGCGCTCACCTTTCGCGGGTGGGCGCTTTTTTTCGTTTAGAGGTCGAAGAAGTCCTCCGCCTTCACATTCGGATCTAACTTCCGCAACGCCTTCATAATTTTACTCAGTGTCTTGACCGTCGGCGAGTAGTTCGGATCGCTGCACGCTCGGCTTATCGTCTCCTTATTTACGCCTGCAGCTTTCGCCAGTTCATTCTGCGTACGACCTTTCTTATCTAAAAATCGACCAAGCTTCGTTCGTTTCTTGCCTGTGCCCCACATTCGAATTACCTCCGTTTGATTTCGTTAGCAACAGCCTCGCCAACCTTTACGGAAATTATTCATTAAATTACAAAAAACCGTAAACATAACCAACCCTACGCCCATATAGTATTTTAAAGCTACCGTCGCTTCTCTCCACTCCGTTCCTTTTCGCTCCTAACAAGACTGCGGTAGCCTACTCTCGCTTAGTCTCAACGTATTAAAACCGCGGTAGCAGGTTCCGCGGTAAAAACTGCGGTAGCAACCGCGGATTATCGGAGGTATGTACAATGAAAGTACAAACGATTAAATTCAACGATTTTATGTCAAAGAGCTACCGTTATGAGCCACGAAAAATCAGCACGCCGATCTACTCTTTCGGCTTCACCTGGGCGGGATTCTTCAACATGTCTCCCGAAATCGCCGGCGCTTATTGGCTCGTCTCAGCAGTCGGCTTGACCGCGATAATATCCAACCTTCTCGAAAATCATTTCGCCAGCCGAGGCGCGTCCCAAGCGGCAGAACTAATCGCCGGCGCTGCCAACGTCTTAATGCCCGTCACATTCTTCGGCTTTCTAATGGCGTTTCTATGGAGGTTAGTCGGATGAGTATACGTAACTATCTAGCGCAAAAGAAAACGCTGAGAATGGCGCGTAGAGCGTTAAAACGGGCATTCAATGCAGGCGGCATTTATATCGCTCACAAGAACAGCGGCGGCAAGCAAATTCGCCAGTACCCTCGCCTGCTTGATATGCGACCGAACACTGAATCGGAAACATTTACGTATGTGTTTTCACTTCCGTTGGGGTTTTCGCCAGATGAGCTCCGCAAACGCGAGTATGTATTCCGGCAGGCTTTCGGCGGTAATATCGAGTTAGGCGGCGAAG